>Ga0335070_10007965_pt1 | contig 12436 bp, 14 predicted proteins | sample Lox_Sample_13_FD_206722 | JGI IMG/M metagenome (GOLD analysis project Ga0335070, IMG submission 206722) | Soil microbial communities from Loxahatchee National Wildlife Refuge, Florida, United States - Lox_Sample_1.3 | ecosystem: Environmental > Terrestrial > Soil > Wetlands | place: USA...
GGTAGCGCTAACGGGAATCGAACCCGTATTTAAGCCTTGAGAGGGCTCCGTCCTAACCGTTAGACGATAGCGCCACGCCGGGACAAGACCATTATACAAGCGCACCTGAGGCGATGCACTTACCCGCTGCGTGCTGTGCTAGAGTAGCGGTTTATGCGAAATCTGGCCGCCATTCTCGTGGCGATCTTCTGTCTGCTGAACGTTGCGTGCGAGCAGGACGGCGTCATTCTGCAAACTTCGCAGCAAGGCGAGTGGTCGAACTTTCAGAACAGCTCGCACAAGATCAGCGAGGACGCTCGGCCCGCGCCTGAGAAGCACGCCGCGGAAAAATAGCTCGAATCAATACTTCGGCACGCTCGGATCGACTTTGTCGCTCCACGCCAGAATGCCGCCCTTCATGTTGCGCACCTTCCTGAAGCCGGCCTGCTTGAGGAAATCTACCGCCTTGGCGCTGCGCATCCCGCTCTTGCAATGCGCGATGATCTCATCGGCTGAATCCAATTCATTCACACGCTTCGGCAAATCGCCGAGCGGGATCAGCCGCGCCTGAGGGATCCGGCAGATCTGATATTCGTGCGGTTCGCGCACGTCGATCAGAACGAACGGGTCCCCGCGATCGATCTTCGCCTGGACCTCCACCGGATCGATGTCGCCTTCCGATACGGCCGGCTCATGCGTTTGGCTCGGAATGCCGCAGAACTGCTGATAATCGATCAGCTCGCGGATAGTCGGATGATCGCCGCACACCGGACACTCGGGATTTCGCCGCAGCTTCAATTCGCGGAAACGCATCGCGAGCGCGTCGTACAAGAGCAGACGGCCGATGAGCGGCTCGCCCGTGCCGAGAATCAGCTTGACGGTTTCGGTCGCTTGAATCAAACCGACCACGCCCGGCAAAATGCCGAGCACGCCGCCCTCGGCGCAACTGGGGACGAGACCCGGAGGTGGCGGCTCCGGATACAAGCATCGATAGCATGGTCCGCCCGGATAGGCGAAGATCGTCGACTGTCCTTCAAAGCGGAAGATCGAGCCATATACGTTTGGCTTGCCGAGCAGCACGCACGCATCGTTGACCAGGTAGCGGGTAGGGAAATTGTCCGTGCCGTCGACGACAAGGTCGTAGTCCTTCAAGATCTGCAGCGCGTTTTCGCTGCTCAGCGCGGTCTCGAAGCGGTCGATTTCGACGTACGGGTTGATGTCGAGCATCGTATCGGCCGCTGAGTCGAGCTTCTTTCGCCCGACGTCCTTGGTGCCGTGGATGACCTGGCGCTGCAGGTTGGTGAAATCGACGACGTCAAAATCTACCAAGCCGATCCGACCGACTCCAGCCGCGGCGAGATACATTCCAAGCGGCGCGCCCAGACCGCCGGTGCCGATGAGCGCGACCTTAGCGTTCTTGAGCTTCAGCTGGCCGTCCATGCCGACCTCGGGCATGATCAAATGCCGGCTGTAACGAAGAATTTCGTCCTTCGACAAAGCGGCCGGCGGCGCCTCGACACCGGCACCCGCGGACCCGCCCGCGATGCTCGGCACAATCGACACCGTGTCGCCGTCCTGGAGCGGAGTCGCTTCTTTTTTCAAATAGCGAATATCGTCGTCGTTCACGTAGACATTGACGAAACTGCGCAGCTTGCCCTCGTCGGTATACAAGTGGCGCCGCAGGTCGGAGAACTGAGCAGTGAGCGACTGCAGCACTTCTCCCACAGTGGAGCCCTTCAACTCGACGGAATCGTGCTTGCCCGCGTACTGCCGCAGCGGGGTTGGAATCAAAATCTTAGCCATAGATCAACTCTTCCTTGGGTGCTTCTTTCTGATCGAAATCGGGGCGATAGCTGTTGGCGTGATCGAAGCGCCCGTTCTTTATCGATAACACGACGTAAGAAAACCAGGAACACGAGTGCTCCAGGTCGCGCTTGGAAAAATAGGCGTCGCAATTGGGATGGGAATGGAAGATCCCGAGCACATCCAGCCCTTTGGCGCGCGCCTCCCGATCCACGCGATACAAGTCCTGCGGATCCATCACGAAAAAATCTTCCTGCGGGCCGGTATAGGAATTCGGCAGCGGGACCGCCTCGCGCACCACTCCATCCGATCCCAGCATCACGCCGCAGCACTCTTTGGGGAAAATCTTCTCGGCATGAGACACCATGGTATCCCAGGGGAGCTTCTCAATTCGGATCATTGCAATTCAGTTCGGATCGGTCCAGAACGATTCGCTCAAGTATTTGTAGGCCCCGTCGCACAATACGGTAACGATGACGCCGCGCTTGCCCGAATCCACGATCTCGCGCGCGACCTTGCACGCGGCAACCAGGTTCGCCCCGGACGAAATGCCCGCCAAAACGGCCTCCTCGCGCGCCAGCCGGCGGCACATCGCGTACGCGTCTTCCGTCTCAATCCACACATTTTCGTCAGCGAGACTCGGGTCGTAAATTCCCGGAACGATCGCCGTGGGCATGTGCTTCAAGCCTTCCAAGCCATGGAAGCCGGTGGAGGGCTGCGCCGAGATGCAGCGAATGCCAGGGATCTCTTTGCGCAAACGCCGCGAGTTGCCCACAAACGTTCCGCTGGTTCCCATGCACGCAACGAAATGCGTGATGCGCCGGTCGGTTTGCGCCAGGATCTCGAGCGCCGTACCGTCGTAATGCGCTTTCCAGTTGGCTGGATTGTTGTACTGGTCCGGATAGAAATACCGGTCAGGATCTGCGTTGTAAATTTCGCGGCATAGGCGGATCGCGCCATCCGAGCCTTCTCCCGGATCGCTGAAAACCATCTTCGCGCCGTAGGCCTGCAGCACGTGCTTGCGCTCCATGGATGCGTTCTTCGGCAGGCAAAGCTTCACTGTGTAGCCGCGATACGCCGCGATCATGGCGTAAGCGATGCCGGTGTTGCCGCTGGTGGCGTCCAGGATAATGCGATCGGGCGTGAGCTTGCCGGTCCGCTCGCCGTCCAGAATCATGTTGAGCGCAGCCCGATCCTTAACCGATCCGCCGGGATTGAAGAACTCGGCCTTGCCGTAGATTTCCACGCCCGGGAAATCGCTGGCGATCCGATCCAGCCGGATGAGAGGCGTATTCCCGATTAACTCCAGGAGATCGGTCGCGACCAGGCGCGAGACCGCAGGAACGATGTTGGTTGCAGCCGACATTACACTATCTCTACTGCTATCACCTATTTGTCGCTAGACAAGCAGTTGTAGCACTGAGCGCAACTGGTTAGATGTATGACGAGACTTAAGGATGCAGGATATCAAGCTCCAATAGCAAGACTTACGGGTGGCCCTCAATCCAACAGGTGCCCCATCTTCTGCTTCTTCGTTCTTAAATAACCTTCGGTCGATTCGTGCGGCGCGACGATGCACGGTATGCGCTCTATTACCCGAACGCCCGCGTTCTCGAGCGCGGCAATTTTGTCGGGGTTATTGGAAAGCAGCCGAACGCTGGAAACATGGAAGTAGCGGAGGATGTCGCCCGGCATGCGGTAATCGCGCAGGTCGGCTTCGAATCCGAGCCGCTCGTTGGCCTCAACGGTGTCGGCCCCGTCATCCTGAAGCTCGTAGGCGCGCAGCTTGTTGAGCAGGCCGATGCCCCGGCCTTCCTGGTGCTCGTAGATGATCAGCCCGCGGCCTTCTTCCGCGATCAGATTGAGGGACAGCTCGAGTTGCGAACGGCAGTCGCAGCGGAGGCTATGGAAGACGTCCCCGGTGAGGCACTGGGAGTGGATCCGCACCAGCGGCGGATCGCCGGCGGCGGTCAAATCGCCCATGCTCAACACTACGCATTCTTCGATCTCTCCGTGGTATAGACCTTCGAAGCCATAGATCCGGAAGTGTCCGAACCTGCTCGGGAAATTGGCCTCGGCGACCTTAGTCAGCATGGCAGTGGATGGCGAGTCTCTATTATAGATGCGCCAGACGACAGACGAGATTCTTGCCGGCGCAGCCGTGCGGAGTCCGAATACGGTACGGGCGGTTTGCTCCTATAATGGCCACAGACACGCATGCTGGATCCGCTCCATCTGGCGACCTTGCTGCTGCGGGTGGCTGTGGCTGCCTCGCTGGCGAGCATTCTCTCCCGATTCGCGGCCTTCCAGAGAATGCTCATGCGCGAAGAGCGCACGTTGCTGCAGCGGTGTCAGCTGGCATTGAGTTTCGCGGCTCCTTACGCCACCGGCGTAACTCTTCGGGTGCTGAATGCCAACTACCAGGCGCTCGATCTAGGCGTCGAAGGCAGTCTGACCGCGGGCATTGTGGGCGGCTACGTAAGCGGATTGCTGGCGGGCGTCCTGATTTCTATTCCTGCCTTTGCGCATGGCGAACTGATGTCCATGCCGTTCTTCGCCGGCGTCGGTGTCTTGGGCGGACTACTGCGCGACATCGCTCCCGAAAGGGAAGACATCTGGAGATTTTCCCCGCTGATCAGCTTAAACCCCAAACGCTGGCGCCAGCGCTCGTACCAGCTCCGGATTCTGTACCATCTCGGGTGCCTGTTCACCATCGTTTCCGTGGAGCTGCTGCGCGTCTCGATGACTGGAATTTTCACCGGCGGCCTCGTGTTCAAGCCGGATATCTGGCGCGGCGCCGATCCTCTTACTGGGTTCGCCATCTGCGCGAGCTCCGTATTCGCCGTAATGCTGCCGCTGAAGATCTGGAACAACGCGCGCAACGAAAAGAAGATTGAGGCGCAGCAGTTGCGGCTGAACGAAGCGCGGCTTGCAGCGCTCACGAGTCAAATCAATCCGCACTTCCTTTTCAACACTTTGAATTCGGTGTCTTCGCTGATTCGCACCGACCCCGACAAGGCGCGCAGCGTGGTTTACCGGCTGTCCAGCATTCTTCGCCGCTTGCTTCGCAAGACGGACAATCTGACGCCGCTGCGCGATGAGATCGCGTTCATTGACAACTACATGACCATCGAGATGGTCCGCTTCGGGGACAAGCTGCGGTTCGTCAAGGAAATTGATCCGGATACGCTCGACCGCCTGGTACCCAGCATGATGCTGCAGCCGATCCTGGAGAACAGTGTGCGCCACGGGCTGAGCAGCAAGGTCGACGGCGGGACTATCCGCGTCCGCACAACGCTCGCCGGAGGCCGGCTGAACCTGGTGATTGAAGACGACGGAGTCGGGATTCCCGAGAACCGGCTGGCTACACTGTTCGACCAGGGAATCGGCGTAAGCAATGTGAACGAGCGGCTTAAGGTGCTTTTCGGCGAAGATTATCGGATGTGGATCGACAGCAAGCCGGGCGAGGGCACGCGCACCGGCATCGAGATTCCGGATCTTACCGTGGTGGCCGAAGGGGAACTGTCAACGGCAGGTTAGCATCGAAACCTCGATTCTCATATTAACGTCTGGATAATCGTTGAGTGGGCCGCAGAGTGGTTAAGATTGTCATAAGTCGTGAAAGATAGATTCGTGGGTCGAACCGTAATTTGGATCTGGGCGAGCGTTGCCGCGACGCTGGCGATCGTGGCGTTCGCGATTGCCGCACCTCCGGCCACTACCGCGATTCGCACTTACCCGCAGGTTGAGACCGGCTACCGGCAGATGTATGATCTCGAGTTCGATCAAGCTCACCAGTCTTTCGCGACATGGGAGCGCGAGCATCCCGCGGATCCGCTCGGTCCGGCCTCGAATGCCGCGGCTTATCTTTTCGCTGAGTTCGATCGGCTGAACATTCTGCACTCCGAGTTCTTCGTCGAGGATGGTCTCTTCAAGCGTCGCGCCAAATCGACGCCGGACCCAGCGGTGAAGCGCGCGTTCGATGGTGAGTTATCGCGAGCGGAACGCTTATCGGACGACATTCTGAGCGACTCTCCTCAGCAAACTGACGCGCTCTTCGCGAAGATACTAGCCCAAGGGCTGCGCGCCGATTATCTTGCCCTGATCGAGCGCCGGGACCTGGAATCACTGAAGCTGGTGAAGTCCGGACGGGCCACAGCCGAAAAGCTTCTCGCGATCGAGCCGTCTTATTACGATGCGTATCTTGCGATCGGCGTTGAAAACTATTTGCTGAGCCTGAAGCCGGCGCCCGTGCGTTGGTTCTTGCAGTGGAACGGCGCGGAGACTGACCGGGAACGCGGAATCCAGAATCTTCGGTTAACGGCTGAGAACGGCCAATACCTCAAACCTTACGCCAGGCTGCTCCTCGCCGTCGCAGCACTGCGCAATAAAGACCGCTCTTCAGCGGCCGACATTCTCTCGCAGTTGGCGAGGGAGTTTCCACATAACCGGCTATATGCCGAAGAGCTCAGCAGGCTGAGGTAGCGCGAACAATCAGAACTCAGGTGTTTTTCCCGAATAGTTCTGTGCGCCCGTTCAGGTAGAATACCGAAGGGGTCCAAGAAATCCCACATGAGAATCGCTGCCGCCGCCAGCGCGTTCCCCCCGCATGAGTACGATCAGCGCGTCATACTCTCCGCGTTGCAGCGCCAGTGGGGGCCTAAGGTCGACAATCCGGTTTTTCTCGAACGGCTGCAGGCGCGCGTTGGGGTGGACAAACGGCACCTCGCTTTGCCGATCGAAGAGTATTACGAGTTGAAGAGCTGGGGCCGCGCCAACGATCACTGGATCGAAATCGCTCAGGAGATCGGCGAACAAGCGCTATGCCGCGCGCTGACTCGCGCAGGACTCGCGCCCAGGGATCTGGACGCGCTGTTCTTCGTATCCATTACGGGAATCTCGTGCCCGTCGATCGACGCACGGCTTGTCAATCGCATGGGGCTGTCGCTCAACCTCAAGCGCACGCCCATCTTCGGGCTGGGATGCGTCGCGGGCGCAGTGGGGCTTTCACGTGCAGCCGACTACGTGCTCGCTTATCGGGACCAAGTTGCCGCCGTGCTGGCGGTGGAGCTGTGTTCGCTCACGCTGCAGCAGGAAGATATTTCGATCGCCAACATTATTTCCTCCGGCCTGTTTGGCGACGGCGCTGCTGCCGTGCTCGTGACCGGTTCGGAGCGAGCCGCTGTGGGCCCGCAGATCCTGGCCACACGCTCGGTGCTCTATCCGAACTCGGAGCACATTCTGGGCTGGGACATTTCCGAGAAAGGTTTCCGCATGGTGCTCGCGCGCGAGCTTCCCGAGATTGTGCAGGAACATCTCGGACCAGCGGTGGATGCGTTTCTCGCGGAACAGGATCTGACGCGCGCCGACCTGAGCAGCTGGATCTTGCACACCGGCGGTCCGCGCGTGCTCGAAGCGACAGCCGCGGCGCTGGGCTTGTCGGAAGAGGACATAGCGCCCTCGTGGGATTGTTTGCGGCGCGACGGGAACCTGTCATCGGCGTCTGTGCTCGTGGTGCTCGAGGAAGTAATGCTGAAGCGGAGGCCTGCGGCCGGGACTTATGGCCTGTTGGCCGCGATGGGCCCAGGATTTTCGGCTGAGCTGGTGCTTTTGAGGTGGTAGAGCCGCATTGACGACCGACGTCCTGATCATCGGCGGAGGACCGGCAGGCCTGGCGGCCGCCATTGCCGCACGCTTGCGGGGCCTTGGGGTGACGGTGGCCGATTCGGCGCGCCCGCCCATTGACAAAGCGTGTGGCGAAGGTCTGCTTCCGGCCGCATCTGTAGCGCTCGCGCAACTCGGAATCGCGCTGGACGTCGAGAACGCCTTCCCGTTTCGCGGCATTCGTTTTCTGGGCGATGGCGCGTCCGTTGAAGCCAGCTTTCCTAGCGGGAGCGGCTGGGGCGTACGGAGGACACGCCTCCACGAGCTGCTCATCGAGCGCGCGAGAGATCTGGGCGTGTGCCTTGTTTGGGGAACCTGCGTGAAAGATCCCGCTGAAGTTGCCACCGCCCGTTGGATCGTGGGAGCCGATGGCTCCAATTCGCGGATTCGCCAGATCAGCGGCCTCGGCATCGCGACGAAAGAGGCTTCGCGCTTCGGCTTCCGCCGGCATTATCGGATTGCGCCGTGGACCGATTGCGTCGAAGTGTACTGGGCTTCGGGATGCCAGATTTATGTGACCCCGGTCGCTCGCAACGAAGTCGGAATCGCACTCCTGACACGCGATCCGCGGCAGCGCGTGGGGAATGCGCTGGCCAGCTTTCCGGACTTACAGCGGCGGCTTGCGCACGCCCCGTTCTCGAGCTCCGAGCGCGGAGCTGTGACAATCTCACGGCGGCTGCGCCGTGTCTCTTGCGACCGGACCGTGCTGATCGGCGATGCTTCGGGCTCGGTGGATGCGATAACCGGCGAGGGACTGAGCCTGGCATTTCGTCAAGCCATTGCGCTCGCAGACGCGATGACTGCCGACAACCTGGAATTGTACTCGGCTGAACACCGGCGGCTTGCGCGGAAACCGATGCTCATGGCCGACATCATGCTGCTGCTCGATCGGTCACCATGGCTGCGCAGGCGCGCCCTGCGCACTATGGAGGGACGGCCGACGATCTTTGGCAGCCTCCTTGCATTACACGTCGGCACACCCGAACTCGCGCTCGCGACACCATGAAGAAGCTTCTCCTTCTGGTTTTCTTCGCCGGCTCCGCGCTCGGCGAGAACTCCTTTGAACTCGACCCCGCAAAGACCGAGATCGGATTCACCTTGCACGACCCGCTACACACCGTGCATGGGACGTTCAAGCTGAAGCGCGGCTCAATTCACTTCGATCAGGCCAGCGGAAAAGCCGGCGGCGAGATCGTCATCGATGTCGCGAGCGGTGCAAGCGGGAGCGGATCGCGCGACAAGCGCATGCACAAGGAAATCCTGGAGAGCGAAAAGTATCCCGAAGCGATTTTCACTCCCGATTCCGTCAAGGGACGCTTTGAGACCGAAGGCGAATCCCAGCTCGATGTGCATGGCAGGTTCAGAATTCACGGCGGCGAACATGAACTAACGCTGGGGTTCCTGATCGACGCGCTCGGCGGCGGCCGTTACGCCGCCACCGCACACTTCGTGATTCCGTACGTGGAATGGGGAATCAAGGATCCGAGCAACTTTCTTCTCCGAGTCGACAAGAAGGTCGAGTTGGACGTCAAAGCAGCCGCCACAGCGCATTAGGCCGGAACAATCCAATCTGCCGGAACCTGGCCTTCCGGGAGCAGCTCGCCTTTTTCGAGATGCCGGCATTTGGTGGCGAAGCGTGCGGCGTGCGGATCGTGTGTGACCATGACGATGGTCTTATGGAATTCGTTGTTCAAACGCCAGAGCAACGTTAATACTTCCAGCGCGGAGTTCGCGTCCAGGTTGCCGGTGGGCTCGTCGGCAAGAATCAGATCGGGATCCGTTACGATGGCGCGTGCGATCGCAACGCGCTGCTCCTGACCGCCCGAGAGCTGGCGCGGGAGATGATTCAAGCGATCGCCTAGGCCGACCAGCTTCAGAGCCGTTTCCGCGTGTTCCATCCGCTCCTTCTTCTTGAGGTTCGTCAGCTTCAGCGGCAGCTCGACATTTTCGATTGCGGTCAAAACTGGAATCAGATTGAAGGACTGAAAAACAAATCCAATGTGAGCATTGCGCCAATGCGCGATCGACCGCTCGCTCAGAGCCCGCAAATCCTGGCCGAGCACGAGAATCTCGCCGCCGCTCGGTCGGTCCATGGCAGCGATCAGATGCAGAAGCGTGGACTTGCCTGACCCCGACGGCCCCATCAACGCGACAAACTCGCCGCGCGAAATCGTGATGTCGACGTCCTTAAGCGCGACGACGTGAAATTCATCCCGGACGTACTCTTTCTGCAGTTGATGCGTTTCGATGACGACTTCCGCCATGGTTTATGCCTGCTTTCGCCGTACCTTCTGACCGTCCTTGAGATTCGTGGGAGGATTCGCGATGACGTCCTCGCCTCCAATTAAACCTTCAATGACCTGGACGCCTTGCGCAGTCGTACCCCCGACCTTGATCGTTTTCCGCAGCGCTTTTCCGCCGACCACTACAAACACGCCGCCGTCGCGAACCGCCGACGCAGGTACGGTGACGACAGGCTTTGTCTGCTCCTCCTGCTTGGCGCCTGGCTTTTCCGGTGAATAGAACGCCACGCTCGCGTTCATTTCAGGCCGCAGATAGTCGTCTGGCTCGAGAATCTTCACCTTCACTTGAACCGTGGCCTTCTGGCGATTCGCTTCGGGTGAGATCTCAGTAATGGCGCCTTGATATTTTCGGTCGGGGTAAGCGTCCGTCGTGACAATGCCGGGCTGTCGCGGCCCCAGCTTCGCGAAATCATTCTGATTGATGTCGAGCTCGACTTCGAGGTCGCGCAGGTTGGCGAGCGAGACCACGTAGCCCTTGGCGCCCTTGTCGCCGACGAAACCCGTAGTTACGAACTCGCCCTTCTCGACGTTTCGCTCGAGGATCGTGCCGTCGATCGGCGCGCGGATGACGGTGTTGTCGAGTTGAACTTGCGCATAGTCGAGCGTACCCTTGGCTTGGTTCACCTGCGCGCGCAGCGCGTCGATCTGCTCCTGGCGCGGCCCCAGCTTGACGAGCTCATAGGCGCGGTCGTAGGAATTGACCTTCGCGACGGCGGCATCGTAACGCGCCTGGGCATCGTCGAGCGCCTGCTGGGCCATGATCTTCTCGCGCACCAGTCCGCGGGTTCGTTCCAGAGACACGCGCGCGTTTTCCTGATCGGCGCGCGCTTGGTCCAGGTCGGCCTTCGCCTTGGCGATTTCTTCAGGGCGCGAGCCATGCTCCGCCTCGGCGAGCTTGGCCTTCAGCATTTCGAGATTGCCCTCAGCGGACAAAACGTTAGCTCGATACTCGTCATCTTCGAGCCGAACGAGAATCTGGCCGGCCTTCACCTTGTCGGCCTTGTCGACGCCGATCCAGGCGACCTTGCCGATCACTTTGGCGGCCAGTTCGATCTTGTGCGCCGCCACGATGTAGCCCGTAGCGTTCAGAATTACGTTGCCCTCGCCTCCCGCGGCTGCCGAAGTGGCGCGCACGCGAACTATATCGACATCAGTGGCGGCGTTGAGTCGCGCATAGACGAACCTCGCGGCGCCGAGCGCCACGAACAACAGAATGCCGCCGATGATGATGCGGGTGGCCCATGGCGACGGCTCGCCCTGGCGCTTCTGGGAGCGGTCGATGCGCAGGCTTTTGAGCTCGGTCTCCATCACATGTCTCGCAAAGCGGTAAGGATCTCTTTCTTGGCTGCGCTCCGGGCCGGGAAGAGCCCGCCGAGGGTGCCCATCACGAGCGCGAACGCAATGCCGGCGGCCATAATTTCAGGACTCACGCGGAAGTTGAACGAAATCTCGCTGAATGTTACGAAGCTGCCGATTCCGGTGGTGATGTTGTTCAGCGGCAGTACCAATACGCAGCCAAGCAGGCCGCCGAGGACCGAGAGCAGTAATGACTCGAGCAAAAAGCTGCCCAGAATGCTGCCGCGCGAGAAGCCCAGCACGCGCAGCGTCCCGATTTCACGCGCGCGGCGCGCCACTGCCGCATACATCGTGTTCATCGCTGCGAAGCTGCTGCCCACGGCCATGATGATCGAGATGAAGATCCCTAGCGTTTGCAACAGGGCACCGGAACTGGTTTGCGACGCGTAGTAATCTTTCTCGGTTTGCGCGATCGTTCAGCGAGTTGATCAACGCGGGGACCGCGCTTTCATCCGTTGCGCGCAGCAGCACGGAGCTCAGGTTTTCCGTGCGGTTGAAGTCCGAACTGGTCTGATTGAGATCGCCGAAGATCTCGCTGTTTACGGCCGACTGCCCGCCATCCATCACGCCGACCACTTCCCAATCCCCGCGCCCGAACCGGAGCTTTTTGCCTAGTTGCGCTCCGGGATAACGGCGCGCGATCGATTTCCCCACTACGACCTCGCGCTGCCCCGCGCGAAACCACCGGCCATCTTGTAGCTTGAGGCCCTCTCGCATTTGAATTCCGATCGGCAGGATACCGCGCAAGGTAACGTTCATTCCCTCCGGACTGTCGACGCTCGGCAGATTGATGACCGTGACCATCTCGAGCGACGCCATTGGCTCATTGTTGGCTCGCGCGATTCCGGCCATGGATTTGAGGTCCTGAAAAACCTCGCGCGTGACGCCGCTGCTCAGTTCGGCGTTGGAGCCCTTGCGCATGACGAGAATTTGAAGCGGATCGCCCGAGGACTGGAAGGCAGTTTGAAGCCCGTTGACCAACGCCAAGACCGACAGAAGCACGGCGACGGTGAGCGTGATGCCGAGCGCCGTCATGATCGTGGTCGTCTTACGGACGACCAGGTTTCGGAGATTGTAGGCGATCGGAAGGGCCATGTTATCCGGTGTAACGCAGCGATTCGAGGATGGGAGTGCGCGACGCGTTCCACGCCGGAACGAAGGAGCTCACCAAGCCGATCAGCAGCGCACTGGCCAAGCAGATTAAGCCGACAGGCGGCGTAATCGCGATGGTGTGCAGAGCCGGCATCATGTCGCCGGCCGGGCTATGGCTTAGTCCGGAGCACAAAAACGCCGCCAGCCCGGATCCGATCAGGCCGCCGATCAGGGAGATC
>Ga0335070_10007966_pt1 | contig 12435 bp, 12 predicted proteins | sample Lox_Sample_13_FD_206722 | JGI IMG/M metagenome (GOLD analysis project Ga0335070, IMG submission 206722) | Soil microbial communities from Loxahatchee National Wildlife Refuge, Florida, United States - Lox_Sample_1.3 | ecosystem: Environmental > Terrestrial > Soil > Wetlands | place: USA...
GTCTCGGTGATGCGGCCGAGGACCAAGCAGCGCGCGCCGGTGATCATCGACATCTCGCCGGTGAAGTGATGCGCCGCGTGCGTGATGATCGGCTTTTCGCCATCGATGCCGGGCTGCAGAATTTCCAACGCGCCGCTCAGAATCACAAAAAACGGAATATTGGTGTCGTTGGGCTTGAAGAGAATTTCGCCCGCCTCAACCTTGCGGCGCTTTCCGTTCGGGCAGATGCGGTGAATCTGCGCCTCGGTGAGGGTCGGGAACATCTGCGTAGCGGGGTCGAGCATGCTGGGTGCTGGCCATGTGGACATTTTGGTTTTTCCCCGGAAGACGAGTGGCAGTTGATCGACAGTATAGATGTTTGGGTCTCGGGATTGGGTGCAGAAGGTGTTTTGATTTCGGCGGGTAAAAATCTTAGAACGCGGGGAGCGCTGAGGATTCGCCGAGGGCGCTGAGAAAACCTTGCTTCAGATGGTGGTGATGGCGCGGAGGTCTTCGAAGAATGTTGGATAGGAAACGCCGGCGGCGTCGGAGTTTGTGATCAGCGTTTCGCCTTGAGCGCGGAGGGCGGCTACCGCGAAGGCCATGGCGATGCGGTGGTCGCCGAACGAGTCGAGTTCTGCGCCGTGCAAAGTCTGGCGGCCGGGAATGCGCAGGCCGTCAGGTTGCTCTTCGACTTCGGCGCCCATCTTGCGCAGATTGGTGGCGACGGCGGCGATGCGGTCGGATTCTTTGACGCGAAGTTCGCGGGCGTCGCGGACTTCAAGGCCATTTTCGGAAAAGGGCGCAATCGCAGCGAGGACGGGAATTTCGTCAATGAGTGCCGCAGTGTCGGCACCCGAAATCGTGCCGCCGAGCCATGCTCCGCCGTTGGCCTCGATGCTGCCGACCAGTTCGCCGTGGTGCTGCTCGATTTGGCCGACGGTGATTTTGAGGCCCATCTGAATAAGGATGTCGAGAAGGCGGGCGCGGGTGGGGTTCATGAGAATGCCAGGGAGCGAGATGCGCGAGCCGGGAAAGAGCGCGGCGGCGCAGAGAAAAAACGCGGCGCTGGAGAGGTCGCCGGGGACGCGAGCTTCGATAGCGGAGAGTTCCTGCCCGCCGTGGATGCTGACGATGTTCGCGCCGCTGTCGGACTTTGTGCGGTCGATTTCTGCGCCGAAGGCCTGGAGAGCTAACTCACCGTGATCGCGGGTGCGGATGGGCTCTTCCACAGTGGTTTCGCCATCGGCAAAAAGCCCGGCGAAGAGGACGCAGGTTTTCACCTGGGCGCTCGCGACTTCGGGCTTGTAGTGAATTGGTTTCAGCGGTCCGCCTTGAATCTTTAGCGGAGGGCGGCCGGCATCGGACGCAGCGATGATTGCGCCCATTTCGGCCAGCGGCTTGATGATGCGCGCCATCGGACGGCGGGAGAGTGATTCGTCACCGAAGAGTTCGCTGGTGAAGAACTGGCCCGCAAGGATGCCGCTTAACATGCGAATGGTTGAGCCGGAGTTGCCGCAGTCGAGTGGGGCCTTGGGAGCCTGCAGCTGAGGGCCGACACCGGTGAGTTCTATGGCGCCATCTTCTTTCTCACCATCGGCGCGCTTCCACTGAGCGCCGAGAGCCTTCATGCATCCGAGCGTGCTGTAGCAGTCGCGGGCGGCGGAGAAGTTATGAAAGCGGCTGGTCCCACGGGCGAGGGCCGCGAGCATCGCATAGCGGTGGGAGATGGATTTGTCTCCGGGGATACGGACGGCGCCTTGGATACCGCGGGCTGGGCGGATTGTGGTGGATTCCATGGATAGATCATAGTAAAGCAGGCCTTCGGCTTTCGGCGCTGGGCTTTGGGCTTTGGGCTTTCCCGGGTCGTGAACAGTGGATTTCGCTGTTCCTCACAAATTCGTGCGGATGTTGCTAAAGTTAGCATCAAAGTTCCTTACAGTGCTTTTTCCCCGAGACTTGTGTTGACACGCGAATGTCGTTCCGATTCGCGGGGACAAATGACCTATGTGTCTTGGGGGAACGCAAGGGGAGAGGATAGAGTCAGCTTATTCATGGCGGTTTCTTCGAAGTCCATTGTTCTCACGGTTTGGCTCCTCTGGTACGCGTCATTTGCCTCCGGACAAAATTCTTCGCTGCCGGATGCAAATCCGCCAGGCAATGCACCGGGCAGCATCGCCGGAACCGTTGTCGATTCGAGTGGCGCGGTGGTGGCGGGTGCTCAGGTCAAGCTCTCATTCGTCGACCCGAAAATGAATTCCCAGGCTCTTACGGTGGCTTCGGACAGCGACGGGCAGTTCTCTTTCTTCAAAGTCAGCCCCGGGGATTTCAAACTGGAGATTACTTCGGCAGGATTTGAGGCAAAGACCTACTCCGGAACTTTGCATGCGGGCGAGGTGCAAACTCTGCCACAGATCGCAATGACTGTCGCTGAGGCTCGCACCGAAGTGCAGGTGGGATTGAGCCAGGTCGAGGTGGCGACAGAAGAGATTAAAGAAGAGGAGCATCAGCGGGTATTGGGAGTGGTTCCGAATTTTTACGTGAGTTATGTGCCGAATGCGGCGCCGCTCGACGCCAAGCAAAAATTTCAGCTGGCGTTCCGGACAATCATCGATCCATTTACCTTTTTCGTGGTGGGCGCGACGGCGGCAATCGAGCAGGGGCAGAATCACTTCGCAGCCTACGGCCAGGGCGCGCAGGGATATGGCAAGCGCTTCGGCGCAACTTACGCCGACACGGTGACGGCAACCCTAATTGGCGGAGCGATTCTGCCGGCGCTGCTCAGGCAGGACCCGCGATACTTCTATAAAGGGACAGGTTCAGTGCCCTCACGCGGACTGTATGCGATTGCGAGCGCGTTCATCTGCAAAGGCGACAACGGCAAGTGGCAGCCGAATTACTCGAACGTACTCGGAAGCCTGGCGGCAGGCGGAATGTCGAATTTGTATTATCCCGAGCAGGACCGGAACGGCGCGGGGTTGACCATGGAGAATGCGGCCATCGGGCTTGGGGCGACGGCGATCCAGAACTTGTTTCAGGAATTTATTGTGAAGAAGCTGACGCCGAAGCGAACTAGGAACGCAGGGACGCCATGAGAAATAGCGGTCGCTCCTCGTACGGTGCTCGCAATCAGAAAGGGCACGGCGCTTAGCCGTGCCCTTCCGCTCTATCTTTGATAGTGATTGCGGAACGATCCGTCGAAGAGCCCAGTCCCCATGCAGCAGTTCTTGAAATCTGCGTCCGGATCCACATACGCAAGGATCGTTGCGGCCTAGCTTCTCTAGAAGTTCCTTTTCACCGTGAACGACGCGGAAACCCGCGCTTGACTCTCGTTTCGGATGGGAACCCTTTACGACGCTTGCTGCTGGGCTCGAAATGGAATTCGTTGTCCATGGCAGTATCTCCTTTGGATGGATTTGCCCGTCAGATCCCGAAGGGAAGCTGCTGGAAACCTATTAGCATTTCGACTAATTCGATCTGATGCTTGGCAAGAACTTCGGCGCCTGCCTTGCCTTGGTCGCCTGCTCGAAGGCATAGGCCAACTTGATCAACACCGGCTCGCTCCAGGCGCGCCCAAAGAATGAGATGCCGACCGGCAATCCTGAGATGAATCCTGCTGTCACGTTGATGTTGGGATAGCCCGCGACCGCGGCGGCGTTGGAACTGCCTCCGGCTACGTGGTCTCCGTTGATGAGGTCGGTGAGCCAGGCTGGGCTGCCGGTGGGCGCGACAATGGCGTCGAGATTGTGCTTCGCCATGAGCGCGTCGATGCCTTCGGTGCGGGCTAGTTGATGATTCTTGGCAAGCGCGTCGACATATTCTTTTTCTGTGAGGGGGCCCTTCGCTTCTGCCTTGATGAACAGGTCCTGTCCGAACCACGGCATTTCTTTTTCGCGATTGCGCTCGTTGAAATCGATAACATCTTTCAGCGTGCGCACCGGCGAACTGGCCAGCCGTGCTAGATAGCCGTTGAGGTCGGCTTTGAGTTCGTAGAACATGACGAGCAGTTCGGTATCGTCGAACTTGCCGAAGGAGTCGATATCGGCGGGATCGACTAACGTTGCGCCTTGTTTTTTCAGGACGTCGAGGGAGCGCTCCATAAGGGCGTCGACAGCGTCGTTGAAGCCGAAATACTTGCGGGCTACACCGATGCGGGCTCCTTTGAGGCCGCTCGGATCGCAGAACTGCGCGTAGTCGATTTGCGATTTGCCGGCGCTGGCGCTGGTGGCTTCGTCGTCGGGGTCGAACCCGGCTAGAACTCCAAGAAGAATGGCGGCATCGCGCACGGTCCGGCATATGGGTCCGGCGGTGTCTTGCGAGTGGGAAATTGGAATAATGCCGGCGCGACTGATCAGGCCGACGGTCGGCTTAATGCCGACCAAGCCATTTGCTGACGATGGGCAGACGATGGAGCCGTCGGTTTCGGTTCCGATTCCGGCGGCGGCTAGGTTGGCGGAAACGGCGGCACCGGTCCCGGAACTGGAGCCACAGGGATTGCGGTCGAGGGCGTAGGGATTCTTGGTCTGGCCGCCGCGCCCGCTCCATCCGCTGGTCGAGTGGCTCGAGCGGATATTGGCCCACTCGCTGAGATTTGTCTTGCCTAGGATGATGGCGCCCGCGGCACGCAGTTTTCGCGCGACGAAAGAGTCTTTCGGGACCTTTGCCCCTACCAGCGCCAGCGAGCCGGCGGTGGTCATCATGCGGTCGTCCGTCGCGATGTTGTCCTTGATCAGGATGGGAATCCCATGCAGCGGACCGCGGACATTGCCGGACTTACGCTCCTGGTCGAGCTTGTCGGCGAGGGCGAGCGCGTCGGGATTCATCTCAATCACGCTGTTGAGCACGGGATGACCGGGATCGTCGCGCATGTCGATATCCGAGACCCGGGACCAGTATTTTTCGACGAGCAAGCGCGCGGTGAATTTGCCGGACTTCAGACCGTCCTGCAGATCGGAAATGGTGAGTTCTTCGAGGTCGAAGGGACGCGGCTGATAGGCAACGGGTTTGTTAGAAGAACCGTGATCGCTGGCTGCGCTTACCGTCGGCGTGAGAGCAGTTGCGGCCCCAGAGATGGCGGCGGTGCTGAGGAACGTACGACGGCTAACAGTTGGCAGACTTTTGCGGGGCATGGAGAGTAACTATACAAGGTCAGAGGTTAGAGGGCAGAGGTTAGAGGTAAAAACCTCCGACACAACAAATCGCGAGATTTTACTTGGAGCTGCGAACTTGGAGCTCTGTTTATTTTCTTGCGGCAGCTTCCGCCAAAATTTCCTGCGGCACTTCTCTAACTGTGACGCAGAACTCGAACATCGGCGTTTCCGTGCCGCGTCCCCAACGGCCGACCTCCCAGTGCGCGCGAAGGGCTTTGATTTCTGGATTGGCGGTCAAGTCGACGAGCAACGGATTCTCTCCGCGATAGAACTTCTGCTCGAAAGCCGCCAGCGGGACGGGATCGAAGGTTATGCCGTCTCTTGAGCCGCGAATACTGACGTCAATCGACTCCTGCTCGACGATGTCGCTGATACCGAGGTTGAGCAGGAAAACGCGCGTGGTGGCTGAGCTGACGTCGAGAGCGGGACCGTCTCCCTTGGCGGTGGCGACAGTTTTTTCGGGCACGAGGAAGGCTTCGATCATGACGATGAGATTCTAGCAGAGCGATCGCGCCATGCCCATGACGACGATCACGTGAGCGCTGGCGGCTACAGCCGACCGCTTAGGCACCCCGCGGCTATCCGTGTAAGCAGCAACCTGTCAGCTGTGAGCCGAGAGCTGTCACCTTGTTTAGATCAACGGCACGAAATCGAGAAACTGGCGTAGCAGCGGCGCCACAGCTTCTGGGCGCTCCCAAGGCGCATAGTGGCCGGCTTTGGGGATCATCTTCAGGCGGCTGCCGGGGATATTCTGGCGCATCAGTTCGCCATCGGCCGCGGTCGAAAAAACATCTTCTTCGCCGATTACGATCAAGGTCGGCAAGTTAATCTGCTTAAGGTCGGGGACTGAATCGGGGCGTTCTGCCATTCCGCGCAGGACCAGGTTGATATCTTCGGGCGACATCTTGCGCATCATGCGCAGGGCACCGTTAACGACGTCGGGGCGCGCTGAGACAGTGGTGGCACCCATCAACTTCGGAACCTGGCTTTGGAGGAATTGCTCGGCTCCCTGCTCGAGAACGAGGTCGGCGTTTTTCAGGCGCGCGGCACGGGCTTCGACGGTATCGGCCTGAGGGCGCGTGCCGCATAGCGCAAGAGCTGAAACTCTTGTGCGATAGCGGCGGAGAAATTCGAAGACGATATAGCCGCCGATGGAGCAAACGACGAAGGCCGCTTTTCCGATCCCGGCGGCGTCCATGATGCGGGCGACGTCGGCGGCGTGCTTGGCCATGACAGCGGGGCCCTTGCCGATTTCGGATTCGCCATGGCCGCGCAAGTCAGGAAGGATAAGCCGATACCGCGAAATCAGCGCAGGTATGACGGGCGACCAGAAGTTGTGATGCGACGGAAACGGGTGGAGCAGCACGACGGGCGGGCCATCGCCTTGGATTTCGAAGAAGATTTCGGCATCATCGCTGCGCAGGGAGTGCATGCGAAATCAGGGTATCAGAACCCCAGTTGTCAGTTCTCAGTTCTCAGTTTCCATTCGCCGTATTGTCCTAAAACCAAGTTGATGATTTTGATTTTCGAAACCTACACAGGAAACCTACCGTGAAGCCGACCGCGAACAGAACGACAAATGCTGGATGGCTAAAGAAGTAAGCGGCATCCCAACGATCCCCACCTTCGGGATTCAGCCAGACATAGCCAAATGCGGACAGGAGCACGACAACTGTAAGTGCGACGCCAGATGCCACTCCAGTTGCGATACCCTTTGCAACCTCACGGCATGGATCCATCAGCGGACGGCGAGTTTAGCCGACGACAGTCTGGTGCGTTTGCACGACTACCGGCGGCAGCGCGTGCTCTTCGGGGATGATGATCCAGGCAAGGATGTAGGCGATGAGGCCGGGGAAGAATCCTGAGGCGAAGGTCAGGAAGACCCAGAGAATGCGCACGAGCGACGTGTCAAGGCCGAGATGCTCGGCAAGTGCGGCGCAGACGCCAGCGATCTTGCGGTCGGCGCGAGGACGCATCAGCTTGGTTGTGCAATGCGGGTAGGCGACAGCGCGTCCGCAGTTGGAGCAGTAGCGAGACTGGTCGGACATCTGAGTGCCACAGGCGTTGCAGTACATTGTGCCGGTCATGGCGCACCCCCTGATTATTATACGAGCGGGGAGCCGGGGAGGTTCCGTGGCTGGGTTTGAACGCCAGTGTTCAGGGAACCGGAACGGAGCCGGGATCGTACTCTAACCCAAGGGGAGGTGTGGATTATGAGAGATCGACTTGTTGCGAACAGGACGGCTTGGCTGCTGGTTGGACTTCCGGTTGGAGCTTTGGCTGGATACATTTCATGGCTGGTGGTGCCGGCGGTGGTTATGAAGGTCGTTCCGGCGGTAGTGAAAGCGATTTTCGGGGCGTGACGAATAGCTCCCCTCGCCTAATCCCGATACGGCTCCCTCATCCTCCTTCTTGCCTTCTCCGCTTCAGCGTTTCCTGAGTTGATGTTCACCACCGCCTGATACTTCTTCATGGCCGCGTCGCGGTTCTGCATCTGGTCGTACATTTCGCCTGCGCCCAGGTCGGCCTTCTGCACAAGCTCGGGATCCGCGCCGCTCGTCTGCACTACCTGCTCGTAGGCCGCTGCCGCTGCTGAATACTTCTTCTCGCTGCGCAACACGTCGCCTAGCGCCACACCGGCTAATTCGTAGTGCAGGCTACCGTACTTCCCTTCCCGTCCGCTTTGCCAGACGCGGCGGTATTGCTCTTCGGCTTGATCGAGGCGTCCGGCGGCGCGGAGAAGATTCCCTTGCTCGATCGGCAAAAGATAGTTACGCGGAAAACGCGGCGTGAGCGCGTTTGCGATTTCTAGAGCGTCGTCGTAACGATGCTCCCGGCGCAAAAACACGAGCAGCACCATAGCCGCGTCGACGCTGGTTTCTCCGTTGGCGTGGTAGGCATCATACAAATACTGAATGCCCTTTTGCTTGTCGCCGCTGAGTCCGACGAGCGCAACGGCCACCTTGACGGCGAACGACAAGCTCCCCATCACGTAGTTGTGGGTGCCGACGACGAGCTTGGCATCGGTATATTGCGGGTTGAGTTTCAGCACCTGCTCGTGATCGTGGCGGGCTCCGACTGCGTTGCGTAGGGCGGAAAACCAGGCGCGCTCGATGAGCCCGGTGTAGAGCGCGAACTGCGCGCGGGTGACGCCGCGGGCGTAGAGCATGTCGATGTTATCGGGATGGCGACTCAGTTCGGCGTCTTCTATAGCTTCGGCTTGTTTTGCGAGCTGCTTGATTCGTTCTTTCTGAGCTGGGTCGGCGGGACGATGAGCTTGGCCGATGAAGCTGTCGCTGGTGTATTCGCCGGTGTTGATGGCGCCCATGCGGTAGAGTTCGCGCACCATGATCGCGGAAAGCAGATGGTTGATGGCGAAGGGGTCGCCGGGATGGCGAGCCATGATGGTTTCGAAGTCGCGAATCGCGGCATCGTGATCCAGGTTGTAGAAATGCTCGACGGCCGCCGCGCCCAGCGGATCGGCGGGGCGGATGGTGCCGGCCGCAACCGGGCCAGCGGCATGCGATTCGGGGCCCAGGGAAAACAGAGTGAAGAGCAAGAGGAAGCCCGGCAGGATTGCGGGGGGGCAGATACGGAACCTGGATGAGCCGTAAGACAAGCTCGTTTAGTGTAACTGATCGCCCGCCGGTGCCATGTACACACAAGTCGGACAGGGGCTAGGTTACTTTGGAGTGAACCATACGAGATACGCCATTCGCGGGTGAAGTTGTGCAAAATATAGAGGAAATCCGGGCTCATCGCGTAATTCTTGCTCTCCTACCGGCCCCCTCCCCCCGTTGGCGAGCCCGTAACTGCCGTCTTTGTAAGCAGCGGTTTTGGTGATCCACTTGCGAATAAGAAGTGGACACAAAAGGAAGTCTCGAATGGCAGAAGCACTCGAACAGGCGCAGCACGAGTTTTGGCGGCCTCCGGTGAAGGCGACGGAGGTGGCAGTTAGCCAGGACCGTAGCGAGACCTGCACGGAATGCGGAACCGAGTTTATTGTTGGTTCGCGCTTTTGCCACAGCTGCGGTGCCAGCCGCAAGGAAGTGAGTGCGGCGCAGGCGGTCGAAGTCCCCGGCCTGGCGGAATTGAGCGCTCTCGGCAAGCGGTTTGGGCTCTCCAAAGCCGCGTTGGCTGCGTTCCTGTTTGGGCTGTTTTGTATGGTCGGCGCGCTCACGGTCGGCATCCTCTTCACCGCACGCACGACGCTTGACTGGCAGGCTATTCAGGTTTGGCGGATCGAATGGCTGCTGGGGGCGATTGCTAGTTTTGGCGCTGGGCTGCTGCTAAAGAAATCCGCGTAGGCTATCGACGGCACGGACTTCTCCTCCTTTTCCCAATCAATTTCTATAGTGCGAAAAGTGAGTCGACTCGCTCTCCGTCAGGATGGCGCTGGGTCGGCGCTGCTGGGTCATGCGATAGAGGTGGTGCAGCGGGCCTTTTCCCTGCCCCATCGGAGGTGCGTTGGCAATGGCCGCAGAGACATAGGCTTTCGAGAGGAGGACCGCCTCAGGCAGTCCGCGGCCTTGAGCCAAATGGCAAGCGAGTGCGGTCGAGAAGGCACAGCCGGTACCGTGGGTTGAGGTTGACCGGTGGCGCTCCGCCTTAAAGATCTCCTGTTCGATACCCCGCGCGCTGGTAAAGCTGAGGAGATCGATAGCTTTCTCGAGGTCGCCTCCCGTTATCACCACGTTCGGCGCTCCGAGGGCATGAAGGCTACCAGCGGCCTCGCGCATGGAATCGACTGCTGCAACTAGAGACGCCGGACTGGACGAGTTCCCCGGGGCTCCCGCCTGCCCCCGGGTGGCCAAAGCTACACTTGTTAGGGCAGCCGCTTCGGCGAGGTTCGGGGTTACCACCTCTGCCAACGGAAATAGTTGCTCGACCATGAGCCGCACACCAGGCGAATCCAACAGATCGGTCCCTGAACTTGACCGGAGGATAGGATCGAGAACCACGTGGGGCAGCGCGGACCTTCCCAGAAAGTCGCCGACGGTTCGCACCACCGCCTCAGTCGCGAGCATTCCGATGTGGACAGCTTGGATATTGAAATCTGCGGCGAGTTCATTGAGCGTGTCGGTAATCAGCCCGGAATCAATTGCTTTGACCTCACGAACCCCCTGCGTGGATTGGACGGTCAGTGCGGTAATGCAGGCGACCCCGTAGCAATCATGGGCTGCAATCGTCTTTATGTCGGCGGTAATGCCCGCCCCGGAAGAAGGATCGAAGCCCGCGATGGTGAGAACTATGGGGGGCGGGGAGGGCACCGAAACACTCTAGCAGCAAAGGTGAGAGTAGGGTATTCCACTTTCAGGCATAGTCTCAAAAGAGCTGTGGGAAGCGGCATCCTAGCGAAGTGTGCACTGATAATGAGGCAATGCATTTACCGATGAGTTAATGAAGCAGCCCGCAAGTTGCCTATTGTCAATCTGATACCGTAAATGTGTCGTAAACATCGGGGTTTAAAAGGGTTGTTCAGCTTAGTGTGCCCCCCACTTTCTACTGATTTACTCAACAGTTAACAGAGCCCTCCTCTTGGATTCAAGCACATAGCGCGTAAAAGGCCCAATATCTTCGTGCTAAGCCATTGATTAATTACTAGTTAGTTAATTCGGTTCAGGATTTTTCTGATTGACTTCAGTTGGCGATCCCCGTAGCATTTCACAATCGTTTGATGAAAAGGAGCAAACGACCAAACACGACTTTCAAACGGAGGTAACTGAATGCGACGACGTTTCGCCGAAGGCCTGGCCGTGCTTTTATCGGTAGCCAGTCTGGGGGCAGGAGCCGCATCCGGGCCAAGCCTGGAAGCCGCCAAGGTCACCAAGCCGTGGGTTACGGTCAGTGCGAACAAGGCCAACCCACAAACGACACACAAACCGAAAAAGACCCAACCTTATCAAGTAGGGACCGCGTCCTGGTATGGAGAGTACTTCCAGGGAAAACAGACTGCCAGCGGAGAGCCCTACGACATGCGCGATTTTACGGCCGCTCATCCCACACTGCCATTGGGAAGCTACGTGAAGGTGACGAACCTGAAGAACGGAAGAGCCGTGGTGGTGCGGGTGAATGACCGCGGACCGGTAGTCGATGGCCGCATCATTGATGTTTCCTATAACGCCGCACGCGCGTTGGGATTCAGAGAACGAGGTCTGCAACGTGTCCGGCTGGACATCTATCATCCGCAGACCGTAGCTGAGCTGCAATCTGTAGCCAGCCTCAACTAAAACGCGATACACTCGCGAGCGATGGGTGAAAAAATCGACCCGCGCCAGCGGCTGATTATCGCTCTAGACGTACCGAACGCCGACGCCGCCCGAAAAATCGTGGCGGCCGTCGGCGATTCTGCTTCTACCTACAAAGTTGGAATGCAGCTCTATACGGCGGAGGGGCCGGCGGTTGTCCGCGAGCTTGTCGCCTCTGGGCGGCGCGTCTTTCTCGACCTCAAATTCCATGACATTCCGAATACCGTGGGCGGGGCTGTGCGCGAGGCGGCGAAGCTTGGCGTTGACATGTTGACCGTGCATGCGAGTGGTGGCGGAAAGATGCTGCGAGCGGCGCTGGAAGCGGCTGCGAAAGTGAATCCGAAGCTGCTAGTGCTCGCAGTGACGGTGCTAACGAGCCTGGATAATTCGGATCTGGAGACGCTGGGCGTTCGCGGCGGAGCTTCGGAACAAGTGTTGCGGCTGGCGGCACTGGCGCTGGGCAATGGATATAAGGGGATCGTAGCGTCGGCACAGGAGTGCGCGGCACTGCGGCAAGAGTTCGGCCACGATTTCACGATCGTGACGCCGGGGGTGCGGCCGGCTGGCAGCGGGCACGACGATCAGGCTCGGGTGGTAACGCCGGCGGAGGCGATTGCCGCCGGGGCTACGCATATCGTGGTTGGACGGCCGATTACTGAGGCACCGGACCCGGCGGCCGAGGCGCGGGCGATTCTCTCGCAGATGGCGGCGTAGTTGGCGCAGCAACGAATCTTTCCCACTTGGAAGTGGACCAAACTGCCCGAGAAAGCTCCTTTTTTGACGATTTATTCCGCTTTTGTTCGCTAAAAATATTTTTTGCAAATTTGCGGCGACGCGGGAAAAGCCTCAAAATGCCCCTTTGAGCCGAAAAATAAGCCTCTTATTTGTAATGGTTTATGAAAATCCGGTCTGAAAGCATGGGTTGTCAAGTCTCTTAGTGATTAATAGGGGTCCGGTGGGAAATTACTTTTTAGCTATCAGCTATCAGCTTTCAGCCGTCAGTTAAACCTTTTGGTGTCTGCCGTCTAACGTCAGCTTTCCGCGATCAGGCTTATTCT
>Ga0335070_10007967_pt1 | contig 12435 bp, 14 predicted proteins | sample Lox_Sample_13_FD_206722 | JGI IMG/M metagenome (GOLD analysis project Ga0335070, IMG submission 206722) | Soil microbial communities from Loxahatchee National Wildlife Refuge, Florida, United States - Lox_Sample_1.3 | ecosystem: Environmental > Terrestrial > Soil > Wetlands | place: USA...
GATGAGCTGATCGGCCTGAAATGTCGTCAGCAGCCGCTTCTCCTGGGTCAACAGCTGAGTGACGACTCCGGAAATTTCCGCGCGCAGTGACTCGCGCGAAGCTTTTTCCAGCGCGCTGAGATTGAGAAGGTCGAGCAATTGCTCATGGATCCGGAGTCGCAGCGCGGTCGCGTCTTCGACAGCAAGTGCGGGGCGGCTATCCCTCCATAAGCCGGAGTTCGATGCGGACTTTGGCTCCTCAAACAGCATGGTCACACCCGCACTGTCGGCAGATCAGCAAACGCGTCCTGCGCGAGCGCATCGGCGACGAGAGCCACCGCTTTTTCGAGCTTCGTGCCGCGGCGCACATCGGCGAGCCTCAGGCCCTGATCTGTGGCCGCGCCCATTACTTTCGCATCTTCGGGAACAACGATGTCGAAGGGGCGGCCGATGGAGCGTTCGGCCGTTTTGAGCGGCAGGCCGGCTGCGGCCGTGGCGAAATTGCAGACGAGGGTGAGCGGCAGCATGTCGAGCTTCTGCAGCGAAAAGACGCTCAATTGGCGGCGTACCAGATGAACGTGGCCGACGGAGGGCCGCGTGACCATGACGATCCGATCGGACAGTTGCAGGGCCGCGTTTGTCCAGGGTGTCCAGACCGATGGGAGATCGAGAATCGTCAGCGCGAAATCGCGCCTGAGACCGCCGATCAGCGCCCCGGTAAGTTGCGGCGTCAGAGCATCCAGAGCAGTGGGCTCTTGCGGTGCCGCCAGCACATGCACGCCCGAGCGGTCGGTTGCGAGTGCCGAGGCGAGGCGGGCTTCGGCCAGATCGTTTCCGACATTGAAACAGTCGCTGACCGAGAGCGCTTCCGCGAGATCGAAATAGAGGGCTGCAGCGCCGAACTGGAGATCGAGATCGGCGAAGCATATTTTGTGAGCGTCGGCCGCCGAAGCCGCGAGAATGCGCGCGGCCTGAACGCCGAGCGACGTCGCGCCGACGCCGCCGCCGGCCTTCAACAATGCCACCACTTGGCCGGGACGTCGGTCCGAGCCCTCGCGTGACAGAAGCCGCTCGAAACACAGGGCCAGCGATGCATCACTGACAGGCATCGGCAATACATCGGCGGCTCCCTGCTGCGCCAGCACGCGCGTGCTCGCGACGTCGGCATCACGCAGGAAGATCACGGTCCGAAGCGAACGAGGTTGCGATTTGAGGCGATGCAGCGCCGCTTCGACATCGTGCGGCGCCTGCGCGTCCACTTCCACAATGAGGATATCGAACCGCGATGCGGTATGGTCCGGCCAGGTCGAACCTACGTTCTGACACGTCATCTGGGGAAAGAGCGAACGAAGTGTGGGGATCTGATCCGGCCTGACCGTGCCCTCGACAAACCCCGCGCGGCAGACGACAGCACGGGCAGGGACGTTTTGCTGGGTCGCGCGATAACGCGGTCTTTCTGACAGGTCCATTACCATCGGCTGTCCGCTTTCCTCTGCTGCCGCTCAGGGATTATTCGGGCCGATGGTTCCCGCCGTGTCGTTCGCTCCGCCGCCGTTGGCCGGCGCGTTCACTACGCCGGGATTCGAAGCGGTTATGTCGGACGGCTGGATCACCCGGTTCTTCTCATATCGTTTTTGAGCGAGATCGACGCGCGCACCGTCGGAGCCTGGCGCGGGCGTCCCGGTGTAACGCGCGTCCGGATAGGCGATCTGCGCCTGCAGATCTTCGTGCAGCGCATCGCCGAAATCCGGCGACAGGCGCGTCACGCTTTGCGTGCATGCCGACACGACGACGCCGAGGACGAAGAGTGCAAGTCCGACGAATCCGGTGTTGAAGCGTCGCATTGCGGAACCTCCTCAGTAGAGAACGTGGCCATAAGTCCCGTCGAGTCCGCCGCCGTGGCCGGGGTCCATCGGGAGCAGGGCGCGATCCTCGGGCGCGAGGTTCTTCGCGTGCCCTTGCAGCGCGCCGAACAGGAACAGCTCGAAATCGGACGGCGGAACATAGTCGCTTGCCGGCGTCGCCACGGGCCCGCGCCGCGGTGTCACGAGGTGCGGCGTGACGAGAATCACAAGCTCGGTCTGGTCGCTTTGAAACCCGGTCGAGCGGAAGAGCGTGCCCAACACCGGGATATCGCCGATAAAGGGAAATTCCCGGATGTTGTTCTGATAGTTGTCGGAGAGCAGTCCTGCGATGGTGAACGATTCTCCGTCGCGCAATTCCACGGTCGTGTGCGCGCGACGGATCTTGATGCCCGGTATGGAAATGCCGCCTTCCTGGATGGACGTCGTGGGATCGATGCTCGACACCTCGGGATTGACCACCATGTTGATCAGGCCGTCCTGAAGAATGGTCGGCGTGAAGGCGAGGGAAATGCCGAATTCCTTGAATTCCACGGTGAGCGTCGGGATCGTGCCCGTGAGGCCGGAGCTCGACTGTGCCACGGGGATCGGGAATTCGCCGCCGGCCAGAAAATTCGCCGTGTCGCCGGACGTGGTCACCAGCGTAGGTTCGGCCAGCGTCTTGATCAGGCCTTTGGTCTCGAGCCCGTCGAACAGGACGGTGAACTCGCCGCCGCCCGCGGCCCAGGTAAGCCCTCCGGTGCCGAATGTGGTCAGCGCGGCGGTCGCCGCATTGACGAGGGTATCGCCGGTGGTGACGGAGACCGACGGATTGGTGCTCGTGGGCGTTTGCTGGACGTTGAGACGAAGATCCTTCGCGACCGAGCGTTCCATCTCGACGAAGCGCACCGTCAGCATCACCTGCTGCGTACCCTGCACCGACAGCATGTTGACGACTTTGCCCGGGTCGTAGGTATCGGCGAGCGTCACGACGTCGTGGAGAGCAGAAGGACTGCTGACCGTTCCCGACAGCACGATCGACTGATTGGCGGGGCTGACCGAAATGTAATTCTCGTTCGGGAGTATCTGGTGCAGCCGCGTCCTGAATCCTTCCAGATCCGCGGATACCACGACGTCGGACGCGAAGATCACGTGCTTGCCGGCGCCATAGACCGTCAACGCTGTTGTGCCCATGCTCTTGCCGACGACATAGATGGAGTGGTGATTGAGCGGCAGGATGTCGGCGATTTTGGGGTCCGCGATCATCACGTCGGCGTACGAAAAGGGAAGCTCGACCAACTGCGATTTCCCCACGCCGATCACGATTTGGGCAACAGGCTTCTGAGCCGGAGCATCGGCTGCAAGCGCGACGCGCGAGCCGAAGCAGATGACGGCCGCGACGATCAAGATCTCGAGCGCTCTTCGCGATCGTTGAGGGATCATGGTGTTTTTGCCCCTGCCGGCGTTTCGGACGCGAATGTGAAGTGAGAGGAGGCGACCCCGCGAACCACTCGGATGCCGCTCCCGCGGGACCCATGGCGTTCGCGCCGCACGGACCCGGCCAGATCGGCAACGGTCAAGGTTTTGTGCGCGAAAGGCGCGTCGTCGGCGACATGGCGCAGCATCAAGGAGACTGTGCCGACGGATTCCGCCAGCGAGATGCTTTGGGCCTGCTCCGGCGTGACTTCGACCGTGACGACCTTCGCCACGACGGGGCTATCGGATTGATCGTTGTCGGACTGGTCGATCCCGAGAACCCTTATGTTATCCGCCAGGACCTGCGTGACGGCACTCGTCTGCTGATTGGAGCCGGTCGGACGCGTCAGCAATATGTCGACGTGGTCTCCCGGTAGAACAAACCCGCCGACATCCGCGACATCGTTCGCACGCAGGCTGACGGCACGCATGCCGGGTGAAACGAGCGTGGAGAGATTGAGCTTGCCGCCCGGTCCGCTGACATTGGCGGGCAGTACGGGCTCATTGGTCACCATCGAGCGCAAGGCAAGCCGCGGCTGCCCGTTCGCCTCAGTCAGTCCCGCAAGCGTGTGGAACGCTTCCGTCGGCGCCGCATCGGCCGGGTAATTGACGACCTTCAGCATGAAGGCGTGAAGCGGAACGCCGCGCGCCAGCGGCTGCGCCGCCACTACGACGGGGACCCCCGGCGCGACCGCCGTCGCATGCGGTTCGGCGCGAGAGCCCGGAGTCAGAAAGCTTCGCGCCACCAGGACTGCGACGAGCCCCAGAAAAGCTGCAAGTGCGAACGTCGCCATCGTGCGCATGGAATCCCCCGGAATGGCACGAAAGACCGCCGGCGCTTCGAAGGCTCCGGCGGTATGCGTCAGGGCATCTTTTGAGTGGCCAGATAAGACCCGACATTCGTGAATGCAGTGGAGATGCTCCCGCCCAGCGTCGTTGCCGCCGCGGCAATGCCCGCGCAAACGACCGCCAGGATCAAAGCGTACTCTGCCGCCGCAGCGCCCGATTCATCGGAAAGATAGGAAGCAAAAAACCGGTACATCTCATCCCTCGTCAACGCAGTTTGGATCCCTGGCCCTCGCGATGGTTGAATTGGCTTCACAACCTCGCCGACCTACGGTGAATGCGTTAGCCCCGCGAACGATCCAACAAATTAAACGTGAAGTGGATGAAATGAGGAACCGAACCACAGCGCGCCTGTTCCTATCTGCGCCGCGCGTATGCGGCCTTATCGCGAGTGCTGGAAGTGCGGGCGAATGCGGGGTTTTTCACGCGTGTGTGTGTGCACTGGCGCACGTTAGCATTGGATTGTGCCGGCGCTTCCGCTGCCGAATTCGCGCTGGTTCTTCCCTTGCTGCTTCTGATCCTCTTCGGGGTCATTCAGTTCAGCATTGTTCTGAACAACTACATCGAATTAACAAATGCCGCGGCGGCCGGCGCCCGCGAACTGTCGATCAGCCGAGGGGCCTCAAAACCGTTCAGCGGCACGATAAATGCCCTCGACAACGCCGCGCCGAACCTCACACCCGCCACGCTCAATTCAAAAGTGGTCATGACGGTCAACGGCACGGCGTGCACGTCCGACGGTGCGGCCTGCCAGAAAGCATTCGCCGCGGGTGACGCGGCGGTGGTGATGGCGACTTATCCGTGCAATTTGAATGTACTCTGGTTGACGTTCGGAAATTGCGTGCTGACGTCCTCTGCCACGGCGCTCGTTCAATGAAACGCCGGCAGCGTTTTCGGAACCTCATCGCCGAATATGCGCGCAATGGAGATGGAGTAACGGCGCCGATCGTTGCGCTTCTTATCGTCGCCCTCGTGGGGATGGGCGGTTTCGCGATCGACATCGGTCATGTGTTGTGGGTGCAAAGGCAACTCCAGGCGTCGACCGACGCGGCAGCGCTGGCAGGCGCGACCGAGGTCGCGAGTTCGCCGGCCGCGGGGATCGCCCTGGCGCAGAGCTACAGTTCGCTTCGCGGCGATAAGAACAATGACCCTCGGATCGCCGCCACCATGGTCGGTGGATATCCCATGGCGAAATGCTTCGCGAGCGTCGCCTTTCCGGCATGTTCGGCCGCAAGCGGCACTTACAACGGCATCGTGGTCAGCGAACGAGCGGTCGTGCCGATGTGGTTCGCGCAAATTGTCGGAATTCCTTCGCTGACCGTCCAGGTCACATCGACGGCGTCGGCCAAGGGCGGTGCCTCCATGGCGCTCGACGTGATGATCGTCCTGGACTCCACGGAGTCGATGAGTTCGCCCGATCCGAATTGCTCCATTCCCGGCGCGAGCCGCGAGACCTGCGCGCTGAACGGAGTGCAGGCCTTGCTGACCGGATTGAACCCCGCGATCGACAAGGTCGGCTTGATGGTCTTTCCGGGTCTCGCATCGCCCTCCGACACGCAATATGACGACAGCTGCGGTAAGCAGATCTCACGGCCGATGATCGCCGCCTACAATCGGTCGCCCGTCTACGCGATTGTCGGCCTGTCGAATGATTTCAAAACCGGCGCGGGATCCCAAACACTCAATAGCGCATCCGATGTGGTCATCGCCGCGGACGGCGGAAATTGCGGGGGACGCGGGGGCATCACCGCATTGGGCGGCGTCGGCACTTACTATGCCGACGCGATCGCGGCCGCACAAAGCGCGTTGGAGTCGGATGGCGATACCAACAGCCAGAAGGTCATCGTGTTGCTTAGCGACGGCGACGCCAACGCAACCGCGCCCAATATGCCGCCCGGCAAGGCCGTCGACCAATGCCAGGAGGCGGTCGCGGCCGCCCGCGCCGCGACGGCGCAGGGGACCTGGGTCTATGCGCTTGCTTATGGTGCGCCCGGAACAACCGGCGGACAAACCGGGACAAGAAGCTGCACCACGGACACGACGAATTATCCGTCGGTCGGCATGGCGGGATTGTCCGCATGTCAGTCGCTCGAGAATATCGCGTCCGATCCGACGAAATTCTTTTCCGACGGTTCGGCGGCGGGCGGCGGCGCGAAGTCCCAATGCATCGGCTCGGCCGGAGACGTAAGCGATTTGATTGCGCTATTTAAGAACGTGTCCGCAAGCCTGACGCAGCCGCGCCTTCTGCCCAACGACACGACGTGATCGGCAATCTGTCGGCGCCGACGAACCTCACCCGGTCCAGCCCGAGACGCTGTTATCGACGATGAAGAGTTCTCGGCCGTTCCGATCGCCTGTCATTGTTTTGGAGGCGCCCAGCCGAATCCGCGATCAGTTCTTGGCAGGGCCGCAGAGTGCGATCTTCCTGCGGCTGTATGTTAGAGCTGTATCTAGTCGCACAGGAATTACACAACGCAATCCCGGTGCGCCCACGGATTTTCGACTAACGCATTGCAATGAAATGGTGCCCAGGGGCGGAATCGAACCACCGACACGCGGATTTTCAGTCCGCTGCTCTACCAACTGAGCTACCTGGGCAGTCGGGAGGGAGGGGCTTTGTAGAGAAGGCCTCCGGCCCTGTCCAGCCGCGGCAGGAGAGGCCCTGGGAGCCCGGCCGGGACCGGCGCATCCGCCGGCTTTTCTCGGGCGACATCCGATAGGCAGGTGCCTGGCCGTGAGGTTCAATGCATTTGCCGATTCGGGGGGCCGGGCGATGGCGGACTGGGATACCTTACTGGCGTCTTCAGCCCTTTTGCGGACGGCAATGGCGCTTTTGACCGCCTTTCTGCTCGGCGGCGCCATCGGGCTCGAGCGGCAATGGCGGCAGCGCACCGCCGGCCTCAGGACCAATGTCCTCGTCGCGGTGGGTGCCGCGGCATTCGTCGATCTCGGCGCGCGCGTCTCCGGCGACGACGGCGCTGTCCGCGTCATTTCCTATGTCGTGTCCGGCATCGGCTTTCTGGGCGCCGGCGTCATCATGAAGGAGGGGGCGCAGGTGCGCGGCATCAATACGGCCGCCACCCTCTGGGCCACGGCGGCCGTCGGCGCCTTCGCGGGCAGTGGACAGTTTGGCGAGGCGGTCCTCGTCGCCGCGTTCGTGCTCGCCGGCAACACGGCCCTCAGGCCGCTAGCCGATTACGTCAACCGGCGCCCGATCAGCGCGGCGACGACGGAAGCCCTCTATCGCGTGCATGTCACCTGCAAGCCGGAGAAAGTGTCGGAGGCCCGCGACCTTCTGTTCGAGGAGCTCGAGCAGCGCAACTATCCCATTCGCGATATCGAGACCTTGTCGGAAGGCGAAGAGCTCATCGAGCTTGCGGCGACGCTGGTGCCGACCACCGCCAATCCGGAAGATCTCGATGCGGTGACCCGTCATCTCGAGCGCCACGATGCGATCGACAGCGCCACCTGGACGGTCAGTACGGAATCGTAATCCACGTCACGGCGATGTGTACGAAAGGTTGCAGGCGCGCTCTCTATGATCCGACGGTTCTGATGGAGGGGATTCCATGATGCGTTTGCCGATCGCGGCGTTCCTGTGTGCGGCGCTGCTCAGGCCTCTTGCCGCCGGTGCGGCCGTTCCCGACTACATCGAAAAGGCCGTGGCCGATCCGGCGCGGCCCGCGGATTTCCGAAAGCTCGATGCTGACCGCAAGCCCGCAGAAGTGCTCGCATTTTCCGGTGTGAAGCCCGGCGATACGGTGGCCGAATATCTGCCCGGCGGAGGATATTACACACGGCTTCTAAGCGACGTCGTTGGTCCAAACGGCAAAATCTACGCGCTCGAGACGACGACCTGGGGACAGGACAACATCGACGGCACGAAGAAAGGGATTGCGGGCCTGAGCAATGTCACGCTCGACACGGCGCCGCTCGGCGATTTCCATCTGCCGCAGAAAGTCGACCTTTTCTGGACGACGCTGAACTATCACGACCTCCATATCCCGAAATACGCGAATGTCGACATGGCGGCGTTCAACAAGCATGTGTTCGACTCGCTGAAACCGGGCGGCGTCTATCTCGTCATCGATCACGCCGCCGCCAAAGGCACCGGCGCGACGACCTCGCCGAAACTTCACCGCATCGAAGAAGCCACCGTCGTCCAGGAAGTGACGGCGGCGGGCTTCAAACTCGCGGCCGAGAGCGATGTCCTGCGCCATCCGTCCGACGATCACACCAAGGTCGTGTTCGATCCGTCCATCCGCTGGAAGACCGACCGGTTCGTGCTGATGTTCAAGAAGCCGGGCTGAAAGACGAGGCGTCCTTGCCTGCGACGCGATAGGCGATATTCTCGCAGGCAATGGCACCCTTTCTTCTCAAGCCCGACCGCATCTTCACGTCCGACGGCAGCGTCAAGCCGGGCCACGTGCTCGTCGAAGGCAACCGCATTGCACGCATCGGCGCGTTCGAAGCGCCCGCGAGCGCGGAGGTAATCGATCTGCGCGGGCTGACGCTCATGCCCGGACTGATGGATCTTCATTCGCATCTGTTCCTGCATCCCTACAACGAGGCGCTGTGGGACGATCAGGTGCTGAAAGAGTCGGAAGCCTATCGCACGGTGCGTGCCGTCAGGCATGCGGAAGCAACGCTCCGCGCGGGCTTCACGCTGTTGCGAGATCTTGGCACCGAGGGCGCAGGCTATGCCGACGTCGCGCTCAAGCGCGCCATCGACGAAGGTATTGTGCCGGGGCCGAGACTCATCGTCGTCACGCGCGCCATCGTCGCGACCGGCGGCTACGGGCCGCTGCGCGCGAAATACCGTCCGGATTGCTGTCCGGCGCAGGGCGCGGAAGAAGCCAGCGGCATCGACGAGGTCGTGCGCGCCGTGCGTCACCAGGCGAGCCACGGCGCAGACTGGATCAAGCTCTATGCCGATTATCGCGTCGGTCCGAACGGCGAGACGGTTGCGACGTTTTCCGAGGAAGAGCTGCTGGCCTTGGTCGGCACGGCCCATTCGCTGAAGCGTCCCGTCTCTGCGCATGCCACGAGCGACGAAGGCATGCGCCGCGCGGCACAGGCCGGCGTCGATACGATCGAGCACGGTTACGGCGGCACGCGTGAGACCTTTGCGCTGATGGCGAAGAAAGGGATCGCGTTTCTGCCGACGCTGACCGCCGCCGAAGCGATCGCCGAATATTTCCACGGTTATGTTCGGGGCGCCGAACCGCATCCGCGCATGCTGGACGCGGCGAACGCTTTCCGTCTTGCGCGTGCGGAAGGCGTCACGATCGGTTGCGGCAGCGACGTCGGAGTCTTCGCCCACGGCAGCAATGTCCGCGAGCTCCAATGGATGCACCGTCTCGGCATGAGCGCGGCGGATGTTCTTCTGGCGGCGACATCGGTCAGCGCGCGCATCATCGGCCGCGATCAGGACCTGGGTGCGATCGCACCCGGCTTCCTGGCCGATCTCATTGCAGTGCCGGGCGACCCGACGGCGAATCTCGACGCGCTGGCGGATGTGCGCTTCGTGATGAAGGACGGCGTGGTCGTGAAGGCGCCGCCGCGCTGACTATTCCGACGGCAGCCGTCCCAGAAGCGTCGCCATGTCATCGGCATGTTCCTCTTCTTTGGCGAGGATCTCCTCGATGACGCGTCGCGTGGTCGGATCGTCGGTGCCCAGCCAGCGCGCGATCTCGGAATAGGTTTCGACCGCGATCCGCTCGGCGACCAGATCCTCCTGCACCATGGAACGCAGCGTGGAGCCTTCGACATATTCGGCATGGCTGCGCGTCGCGAGAGTTTTCGGATTGAAATCCGGCTCGCCGCCCAATTGCGTGATGCGTTCGGCGACCATCCCGGCATGTTCGAGCTCTTCGTCGGCGTGCTCGAGGAATTCCTGCTTGACCGACTCCGAATTGAAACCCTCCGCCGCATAATAGTGCCGCCGGTAGCGCAGCGTGCAGACGAGTTCGGTCGCCAGGACTTCGTTCAGGACCTTGATCACCTGATCGCGGTCGGCCTTGTAGCCCGCCGTCACCGCGCCTTGCGACATGTGCTCGCGCGCGCGTTTGCGGATGTCTTGAATGTCGCTGAGGAATTGACCCATCGGCCGTCCGTCCCGGAAATGGCCCTCAGGCGCGGAATGCAAGGCGAGGGCGAGCGCCATAGGCTCAACGTCGCCCCTGCACGGGGGTTCCGGTTACCCAACGGGGAACGACGATCCCCCGCGTCGATTAACAATAGACGCAGAGGAGTTCCGCCGATGACTGACGACCCCAAACGCCCCGCGCCCGAGAAGGATACCGAAGAATGCCTGGATGACGCGCTGGACGACAGCTTTCCGGCCAGCGATCCGCCGTCACATTCCAATCCCGCGCGCGGCACGAAGACCGACCAGGAAGCCCTGAAAGAGCAGGCCAAGGACAACCCGTAATCTTCTACCACTGCGCGCGGTTGGCCGCGAACAGACGCGCGAGGCCGTGAAGCGTATCCATACGAGGAGTTGCGACGCCGGTCTTGGCGGCGAGTTCGCGGGGCGCGCCCAACAGCGCGTCGAGCTCCAGAGGCCGGCCGGCCTCCACATCCTGCAGCATCGACGTCTTGATCGCGCCGAGCCTGCGCGTCACCTTGGTGCGGTCTTCGCCGCTTTCGGCGATGGGACAGCCGATGCGCTGACCGACTTCCTTCGCCTCCGCCATCACCGCAAGAACGAAACCGCGCACGAGATCGTCGTCGAGGATTTGATCGGTGAGCGCGCCGGTGAGCGCGGAGACCGGGTTCATCGTCATATTGCCCCACAGCTTGTACCAGACGTCGCGATGGATGCGGTCGCTGAGCTCGGAAGCGAAGCCGGCTTTCGTCAGCACGTCGTGGATGCGCAGCAGGCGGTCGGTGCGCGCACCATTGGGCTCGCCGATGATGAGACGGTTGCCGTTGGTGTGGACCGCGTGACCGGGACCTGCAAGCGAGGCGGAAGCGTGCACGACGCAGCCGATGACCCGCGACGGCGGAATGAGCTCGGCGATGCTGCCGTCGGGATCGACGGCATCGAGCGGTTCGCCCGATAGCGGGCCTTCGAGACCTTCCGTGAACCACCACAAGATGCCGTTCATGGCCGGCAGCACGACGCTGTCGGCATCGAGCAGCCTGGCAACCTGCGGCGCTACACCTGCCAGCGCCGGCGCCTTGACGCCGAGGATGACGAGATCCTGCGGGCCCAGATCGCGCGGATCGTCGCTCGCGGCGACCGTCACGCTGCGCGTCTCGCGGCCGGCCGTGAGCGCAAGACCGCGCGACGCGATCGTCTCGAGCGTCTTGCCGCGTGCGAGAACGCTGACGGTGTGGTCCGACTCTGCGAGGCGAAACCCGATCCAGCCTCCGATCGCGCCGGCTCCGACAATGGCAATACGCATGGACCGTTCCTGACCCGAAAACGGCCCCGAAAATACATCGCCGCGCCCGCCGGCGCGAGCGGGGCGATTAACAGGCGGGTCTAGAACATCCAGCCCTGGATCGCGTCGTTGGTGGCGCGAATGGCCTTGTCGATATCCTTGATCGCGCCGTAGCGGAAGCCGCGCGCCGCCGGATCGTCTTCCTCACCGCTGATGTCCGCCCGCGCCTCGCGCAGCAGATCCAGTGCATGATGCAGTCTGCCGCGGTGATCCCCGAAATTCATGTCCCCCGGAGGCTGGTCATTGATGTCTTTCTCGTCGACGATCGACGCTTCCTTGAGATCCTGATAGGCGCGGCTGATTTCCTTCAGCGCGTGATTTTCTTCCGGACGCTGCAGCGGATTGTCGGCGTCGCGATGGGCGATCAGCCAATAGGCCTTGCGCAGATTCGCCATCGCATGGAGATATCTCGGATGATGCTGCCACCATTGCGCTTCGGCGGCCTGAGGAATGATAAGCGCCGCGCAGGCGGCGACAATCGTGGCCTTCAAAAGTTTCTCGAACATGGAAGTCCCCGTTTTGAAAAAGCTTGCTGAGCCCCTCGCAAGCGCCGCGGACTATGCGGTGCTTCGGCGCGATTCGTCCAGCGCCGCGAGTGTCGTCTTTCCGTCGGTCGCAGGCAGTTGGCTCAACGCGAATTGTGCAGTTTATCTTTCGCTCACTTCGTGAAGATCGCCTTCGGCATCATCACATGCACGCCCTTGTTGCGATCGACGAGTTCGGTGATATCGACGTCGCCGGCGACGCTCGTCAGCATATAGGCGTCGTCGCGGCTCAGGTGCTTCTCGCTGACGAGGAAGTCGACCATCTCGCGCACCGCCTTGTGCGCGGCAATGCTCAGA
>Ga0335070_10007968_pt1 | contig 12434 bp, 8 predicted proteins | sample Lox_Sample_13_FD_206722 | JGI IMG/M metagenome (GOLD analysis project Ga0335070, IMG submission 206722) | Soil microbial communities from Loxahatchee National Wildlife Refuge, Florida, United States - Lox_Sample_1.3 | ecosystem: Environmental > Terrestrial > Soil > Wetlands | place: USA: Florida...
GGCGCCCAGGCCCGTCTTGGGATCGAGCGGATCGCCCGGCGCCAGCTTCTTGCCGACCGCCATGACCTTCTCGAGCACCCGGTCCTTGACCGATTCCTCGACGATCAGGCGCGAGCCCGCATTGCAGACCTCGCCCTGGTTGAAGAAGATGCCCCAGGCGGCCGCGGTGGCGGCGGCATCGAGATCGGGCGCATCCGCCATGATGATGTTGGGCGACTTGCCGCCGCACTCGAGCGAGACCTGCTTCATGTTGGACTCGCCCGCATAACGCAGGAAGAACTTGCCGACCTCGGTCGAGCCGGTGAAGGTGACGCAATCGACATCCATATGCCGGCCGAGCGCCTGCCCGGCCGTCTCGCCGAAGCCCGGCACCACATTGAACACGCCCTCGGGGATCCCGGCCTCGGCCGCGAGCTCGGCGATGCGCAGCGCCGTCAGCGGCGATTGTTCGGCGGGCTTCACGATCATCGAATTGCCCGTGGCGAGCGCCGGACCGATCTTCCAGGAGGCCATCAGCAGCGGGAAGTTCCACGGCACCACCGCCGCGACCACGCCGACCGGCTCGCGCCGGATCAGCGACACTGCCTCGGGGCCGGTCGGCGCGATCTCGTCATAGAGCTTGTCGATGGCCTCGGCATACCAGCCGATGGCCTGGGCCGCGAGCGGCACGTCGATGCGCGAGCTGTCGCGGATCGGCTTGCCCATGTCGAGCGTCTCCAGCAGCGCCAGCTCGGTGGTGTGCTTCTCGATCAGGCTCGCAAACTTCATCAGCACCTTCTTGCGCGCGGTCGGCGCCATGCGCGACCAGCTGCCTTTGTCGAAGGCGGCACGCGCGGCCTTGACGGCGCGATCGACATCCTCCTTGTCGCCCTCGGCGATCTGGGTGATCGCCTTGCCGGTGGCCGGGTTGATGCAATCGAAGGTCTTGCCGGAGGCCGCTGGCACATATTTGCCGTTGATGAAGGCCTGGTTGCGGAAGGTCAGGCGCGAGGCCTGGTCCTTCACCATGTCGATCGACAGCGCAGCGGACATTCACGTCTCCCGATGGCGTTTGAGGGGCTGGAAGGGGATGGCGGGGACAGTAGCGAGCGGCCCGTCGGCCGGCAAGACAAACGCAATGTATTGAAATACAATATGTTTACCTATCCTCCGGTGAAATCAGAGGAGCCCATGAGCGGTCGTCTCCAAGGCAAGCGGGCCCTGATCTATGGCGGTGGCACGGGCATCGGCTTCGCCTGCGCCGAAGCTTACGCACGAGAGGGTGCGGCGGTGTTCGTCTCCGGCCGGCGCGAGGGCCGGCTGCAGGAGGCGGTCGTCAAGCTTTGCAAATTCGGGAAGGCCGGGCTCGAGGCCGGCGACGCCACAATCGAAGCCGACGTCGCGCGCGTCACGGCCAAGGCCGTTTCCTTCATGGGCGGGCTCGACACGCTGTTGGTGAGCTCGGGCGAAGGCCATGTCGGCTCGATCTTCACCATCACCCCTGCGGATTTCCGGCAAGTCTCGGACGTCAATATCCTCCCTCTTCTTCTTGGCGCCCGTGCCGCCGCACCGCATCTGCTCGAGGCCGGCAAAGGCTCCATCACCGTCGTGTCGTCGATGTATGGGCTGGTGGGGCAGCAGGAGCGCATCGCCTATTGCAGCTCGAAAGCGGCCGTCATCGGCATGGTGCGCGCCATGGCGCTCGATTTCGCCGACAAGGGCATACGCGTCAACGCGCTCTGCCCCGGCTACATCGAGACCGAACTGGCATTTCGCGTCGCCCAACAGGAAGCCAATCCCGAGGAAGCGTTGCGCCGCAAGCGCCTGATGCACGCGATCCCGCGCGCGGGCCGGCTGGAGGAGGTCGCTGCGGCCGCCGTCTATCTCGCGGCCGACGATGCCGCCTTTACCACGGGCCAGGCGCTTGCCATGGACGGCGGCTACACCATCCGCTGAGGCCGAGAGCCAGGATTCGGGATCGGCAAAACGGGCCGTCCCGTTGCCTGAGGCGGCCCGCTCTCATTCAACCAACAGCCCGACGCCGTTCAGAACAGTCCTTCGACCTCGCCCTGGGCGTTGAGCTTGATGTGATTGGCCGACGGCACCTTGGGCAGACCCGGCATGGTCATGATCTCGCCGCAGATCACCACCAGGAACTCCGCCCCGGCCGAGAGCTTGATCTCGCGCACGGGCACGACATGGTTCGAGGGCGCGCCCTTGAGGTTGGGATCGGTCGAGAAGCTGTACTGGGTCTTGGCCATGCAGATCGGATAATGGCCGAAGCCCGCCTTCTGGAACTCGGCGAACTGATCGCGCACCTTCTTGTCCGCGATGATGCCCTGTGCGCCATAGAGATTCTGAGCGATGGTGCGGACTTTGTCCCAGAGCGGCATGTCGTCGGGATAGAGTGTGCGGAAGGTGGATTTGCCGCTCTCGGCAAGCTGCACGACCTTCTTCGCCAGCGCCTCGGTGCCGGCGCTGCCGTCGGCCCAGTGGGTGCATTCGATCGCCTCGGTCCCGAGCTCGGCGCAGGCCTGCTTGAGCGCCGCCAGCTCGGCGTCGGTGTCGGCCACGAAGCGATTGATCGCCACCACCGGCGGCACTCCGAAGCTCTTCACGTTCTCGACATGGCGTGCCAGGTTCTCGATGCCTTTCTTGAGCGCCTCGATGTTCTCCTTGCCGAGATCCTCCTTCGCCACGCCGCCATGCATCTTGAGCGCGCGGATGGTGGCGACGATCACGGCGGCCGACGGTTTCATGCCGGTCTTGCGGCACTTGATGTCGAAAAACTTCTCGGCGCCCAAATCGGCGCCAAAACCCGCCTCGGTCACCACATAGTCGGCGAGCTTGAGCGCGCTACGCGTCGCGATCACCGAATTGCAGCCATGGGCGATGTTGGCGAACGGGCCGCCATGGATGAAGGCCGGGTTGTTCTCCAACGTCTGCACCAGGTTGGGCGCCAGTGCGTCCTTGAGCAGCACCGTCATCGGCCCCTCGGCCTTGAGATCCCGCGCATAGACCGGCTTGCGGTCGCGCGTATAGCCCACGATGATATTGCCGAGGCGGCGGGTCAGATCGTCGAGATCGCTGGAAAGGCAGAAGATCGCCATCACCTCCGAGGCCACCGTGATGTCGAAGCCATCCTCGCGCGGATAGCCATTGGCGACTCCGCCCAGCGAGGAGACGATCGAGCGCAGCGCGCGGTCATTCATGTCGAGCACGCGGCGCCAGGTGATCCGGCGCGGATCCAGCCCGAGCTCGTTGCCCCAATAGATGTGGTTGTCGATCAAGGCTGCCAGCAGATTGTTGGCGGTGCCGATGGCGTGGAAGTCGCCGGTGAAGTGGAGGTTGATGTCCTCCATCGGCACGACCTGGGCATAGCCGCCGCCGGCAGCCCCGCCCTTCACGCCGAAACAGGGGCCGAGCGAGGGCTCGCGCAGGCAGATGATGGCCTTCTTGCCGATCCGGTTGAGGCCGTCGCCCAGGCCCACCGTGGTGGTGGTCTTGCCCTCGCCTGCGGGCGTGGGCGTGATGGCGGTGACGAGGATCAGCTTGCCGTCGGGGCGCGATTTGAGCTGGTCGACATAGTGCAGATCGACCTTGGCCTTGTTAGGCCCGTAGCGAAACAGATGCTTCTCCGGAATCCCGAGCTTCTCGGCGATCTTCTCGACCGGCTGCATCTTGGCAGCGCGCGCGATCTCGATATCGCTACCGACCTTCTTGATCATCGTCCCCAGTCCTCTTGGTTGGCTTGTCCCCGACGGGCGGCCTGGCCCGGGGCACCGAGCCCGAGCCTGCGCCGACCGAAATGGCCGGGCTGGAGGCTATCCGGCGCCGACCTGTCCGGATGGTCCCGAAACGACGCGAATTGGCCTGGCCGGGAACACCAAATCGAACCAGTTTCAGGCCAATCCGGCATATCCGATTCAGGGACCTTAACCGGCCTTTCCTTTTAGCAATCCAGGGTGTTGTCCAACTCCCACTGGGTCAGGTGACGGCAGTAGCGCGACCATTCCTCGTGCTTCATCCGGGTATAGGCATCGATGAAGCTGTCGCCCAGGGCATCGCGCAGCACCTTGCTCTTCTCGGTCAGTCGCAGCGCGTCCAGCAGGTTCAAGGGAAGCTTCTTCGCGCCCTTCACCTTATGGCCCTCGGTATACATATTGATATCCAGCCGGGGTCCCGGATCGCGCTTGCTGTCGACGCCATCGAGACCCGCCGCCAGCACGCCCGCCTGGAGCAGATAGGGATTGGCAGCACCGTCCATCAAGCGCAGCTCGAACCGGCCCGAGTCCGGAATGCGGACCATGTGGGTCCGGTTGTTGCCGCCATAGGTGATGGTGTTGGGCGCCCAGGTAGCACCGGAAATCGTGCGGGGCGCATTGATGCGCTTATAGCTGTTGACGGTCGGATTGAAGAAGGAGCAGAGCGCGTCGGCGGAATGGATCACGCCGCCGAGGAAATTGTAGGCCATCTTGGAAAGACCCAGCTCCCCCTTCGCGTCGTGGAACAGGTTGGTCTTGCCGGCCTTGTCCCAGACCGAGACATGGGCGTGACAGCCATTGCCGGTCAGATTCAGGAACGGCTTCGGCATGAAGGTCGCACGCATGCCATGCTTCTCGGCGATCTGGCGGACCATATATTTGAAGAACACGTGACGGTCGGCGGTCACCAGCGCGTCGTCATATTCCCAGTTCATCTCGAACTGGCCGTTCGCATCCTCATGGTCGTTCTGATAGGGCTTCCAGCCCAGCGCCAGCATCGAATTGCAGATGTCGGTGATGGCGTCGTAGCGCCGCATCAGCGCCATCTGGTCGTAACAGGGCTTCTCCTGCGAATCGAGCGAATCGGCAACCGATTTGCCATCGGGCGTAATCAGGAAGTACTCGCACTCGACACCGGTCTTCATGCGCCAGCCCTTGGCGCCCGCCTTCGCGATCTGCTTCTTCAATTGCGCGCGTGGGCTGTCCTGGACTTCCTTGCCACCCATCCAGAGATCGCTGGCGAGCCAGCCCACCTCGGGCTTCCAGGGAAGCTGGATCAGGCTGTCGGGATCGGGCCGCGCGAACAGGTCCGGATGGGCCGGCGTCATGTCGAGCCAGGTGGCGAAGCCGGCAAAGCCGGCACCGTCGCGCTGCATGCCGGCGATCGCCTCGGCCGGCGCCAGCTTGGCGCGCAGCACGCCGAACAGATCGACATAACTGATCAGGAAATATTTGATCTTTCGCTCTTTGGCGATTTTCGACAGATCGGTAGCCATAGTCTGCGTCCCCCTGCTCGGATGGTGGGGCCTGGAGCCTCTGTCGCTCGCGAGGGCCCTTGTTGTTATTCGCCGCCTGCGGTTCGGGCGGCGTGCTTCTCCCGCCGGCTCGCGCTCTGCGGGCCGTGCGTGACGTGAACTTCTATCAGGTGCCCGGAATCCAATCGGTGCCGGCCAGCGGCACCTTGGCCATGGCGGCCGCCTCGACCGTGAGCGCCACCAGATCCTCAGGCTCGAGATTATGGACGTGGCTCTTGCCGCAGGCGCGCGCGACCGTCTGCATCTCGAGCGTCATGACCGTGAGATAGTTCCGCAGCCAGCGCGCACCCTGCTCGGGCTTGAGCCGCTTCTGCAACTCCGGATCCTGCGTGGTCACACCGACCGGGCAACGACCGGTATGGCAATGGTGGCAGCTGCCGGGCTCGACGCCCAGCGCGTGATAGTCCTCGATATAGACCGGCTTGTTGCAGCCGAGTGCCACCATCGTCGCCGAGCCGATCGCCACCGCGTCGGCCCCCAAGGCCAGGGCCTTCGCCACGTCGGCGCCCGAGCGGATGCCGCCCGAGACGATCAGCTGCACCTTGCGATGCATGTCGAGTTCCTGCAGCGATTCGACCGCGAGCCGTACGGCCGGCAGGGTCGGGATGCCGACATGCTCGATGAACACATCCTGCGTCGCGGCCGTGCCGCCCTGCATGCCGTCCACCACCACGACGTCGGCGCCGGCCTTGACCGCGAGCGCCACGTCGTAACGGGTGCGGGTCGCACCGACCTTCACATAGATCGGCTTCTCCCAGTCGGTGATCTCGCGGATCTCCTGGATCTTGATCGTCAGATCGTCGGGTCCGGTCCAGTCGGGGTGACGGCAGGCGGATCGCTGATCGATTCCAACGGGAAGCGTGCGCATCTTCGCCACGCGCTCGGTGATCTTCTGGCCTAGCAGCATGCCGCCGCCACCGGGCTTGGCGCCCTGCCCGACCACCACCTCGATCGCGTCGGCGCGGCGCAGATCGTCGGGGTTCATGCCATAGCGCGAGGGCAGCACCTGGTAGACCAGCGTCTTCGAGCTCTGGCGCTCTTCCTCGGTCATGCCACCGTCGCCGGTGGTCGTGCTGGTGCCGGCCGCGGTGGCGGCACGGCCGATGGCCTCCTTGGCATTGGCGCCGAGCGCGCCGAAGCTCATGCCGGCGATGGTGATCGGGATCTTGAGATGGATCGGCTTCTTCGCGAAGCGCGTGCCCAGCACCACGTCCGTGGCGCATTTCTCGCGGTAGCCTTCGAGCGGATAGCGCGACACCGAGGCGCCGAGGAACACCAGATCGTCGAAAGTCGGCAGGTGGCGCTTGGCGCCGAAGCCGCGAATTTCGTAAAGGCCCTGGTCGGCCGCGCGCTGGATCTCATGGATGACCTGCGGCGTGAAGGCCGCGGAGTAACGCTGAATTCGCGGATCGACCGTCATGATGATTTCTCTCCAGGGCCGCGCGAATCAATAAGCGTCGGCATGATCGATATGGAAGTTGTAGAGCCGGCGCGCCGAGCCATAGCGCTTGAAGCGCCGGGGATCGGCCTCGATGCCGGCGCGCGCCAGCAGCCGCTGGAGCTTGGCCAGATGGTGCGGCGTCATCTTCTTCTCGACGCAGTCGGCGCCGAGGCTCTCGACCTTGCCCTGGACATAGAGCCGGGCTTCATAGATCGAATCGCCGAGGCTCGATCCCGCATCGCCGCAGACGACCAGGCTGCCGCCTTGCGCCATGAAGGCGCTCATATGGCCGACCGAGCCGCCGACGACGATGTCGATGCCCTTCATCGAGATGCCGCAGCGCAGGCCCGCATCGCCCTCGATGACCAGGAAGCCGCCCCGGCCGGTGGCGCCCGCGGCGTCGGAAGCGTTGCCCTTCACCCGGACCTCGCCCGACATCATGTTTTCGGCCAAGCCCACGCCGCAATGGCCGTTCACGACGATGGAGGCTTCCTTGTTCATGCCGGCGCAGTAGTAGCCGGGATGGCCGTCGATCACGACCTCGATCGGCAGGCTCAAACCGGCGCAGAGCGCGTGCGCGCCCTTGGGATTGACGATACGCCAAGCCTTCTCGTTGGTTTCGGGCGGCAGGCGATGCAAGCGCTCGTTCAGATCGCGAACCGAGCTGTGATCCAGATCGACCGTGATCATGCCGCGGCCTTCACATCCCAAGTATAGACGACGGCCGGCGCTGGCGCCCAGATGACGGCCTTGTCGGCGCCCGGCAGGTTCGCGATCGAGCGATATTCCGACGCCATGGCGACCCAATCATCGGTCTCCGCCAGCACCGCAGGCTTGCAGGCGAAGGCGTCGCGCAGCACGGCGAAGCCGTTCCGCGTGCCCATCGTGAAGGTGTAGAAGCCGTCGAGATCCTGGAGGCCGGCCTCGAGCGCCTCGGCGAGGCTGGCGCCCTCGCTCAGGCGCTGCGCGAAATAGCGCGCGGCGACCTCGCTGTCATTGTCGGTCTCGAACTCATGGCCGCGCTTGCGCAGCCATTTGCGCAGATTGTTGTGGTTCGAGAGCGACCCGTTATGGACCAGGCACATGTCGGAGGCGGCCGTGAAGGGGTGCGAGTGCTCGGTCGTGACCGCGCTTTCCGTCGCCATCCTTGTATGGCCGATGGCGTGCGTGCCCTCCATCTTGCCGACACCGTATCGATCGGCGACCTGCTTGGGCAGCCCCATATCCTTGTAGACCTCCATCACCTGGCCGTAGCCCATGATGCGGATCTCGGGGTGATGCGCCTTGAGCCAGCCGCGAACGCTCGCATCCGGTGCCGTTACCGTCATCACCACATGATTGGCCTTGGTTTCGATATCGACCTCGGCCCGGAGCGCCTCGCCCAAGGAGCCGCCCACCTCGCGCCAATGGAAATGCGGGTCGGCGTGGAACAGCGTCAGCTTGCAGGCTTTCCCGGTGACCGGCTTGTGATAGACGGCGATGCCGGCGCTATCGGGCCCGCGCTCGGTCATCTCGACCAGCATGTGGCTGAGATGCCGGCCGAGGCTGGGCCTCAAGACCGGATTCTTCAGGAAAAGTCCGACGATTCCGCACATGGATCGATCCTTTCGGGGAGCCCGACAAATACCCGCAACACAATACCCCAGGCCGGATGGGGAATCAATGGCGAGGAAAAAAAGTTTCCTGGCAGGAAATTCCTGCCAAATCAGCGGTCTGCGTCGCGGGGATAACAGATGATGGAGAGGAACCGGATCGGCAGCTTGCGCAGATCGTCGGGACCGTGCGGCACATCCGCGTCGAAGAACAGCGAATCGCCCGGCAGCAGCGTGTAGGTGCGGTCGCCGTGGCGATAGCTGACCTCGCCCTCGAGCATGAAAATGAATTCCACGCCCTCATGCTGGAACAGCGGGAACACGTCGGAGTCCGCGGTCAGGGTGATCATGTAGGGCTCGACCGAGATGCTCTTGCGCACCGTATGGCCGAGCAGCTGGTACTGATGGCCCGCGCGCGTACCGCGGCGCTCGATCTGCAGCCCCTGCCCCGCCTTCACGAAGGTGGCGTCGCGCTCCTCCTCGAAGCGGCGGAAGAAGGCGGTCACGGGCACATGGAGCGCCACCGACAAGGCACGCAACGTCGCCAAGGAGGGCGAGGTCATGCCGTTCTCGATCTTCGAGAGCATGCCGGCCGAAAGCTCCGCCATCTTGGCGAGTTCGGCGACGGTCATATTGAGCTTGCGGCGGAAGTCACGGACCTCGCGTCCGATCGCCCCTTCGAGCCTGCCCTGTCGCTCGTCCGTCAGGGCATGCGGGTCCTGGAACTCCTGGACCGTTTCGGATTCCGCGCGCTTCGCCGGCTTTTTCGGCGCGAGCGCGCTCTTGCGCGCCTCCGTCGCCGGCGCGCTCGAACCGGTTCTGCGCCTGCCTTTCATCGGGCCTCCGCAAGCCGGCGCAGCGCGCCGAGCCCGATAGGCTGGCCGTCGAACTCCGCCATCGCATCGACGACGCAAGCCCACATGTATTCGGCCGAGGCGCTGTCGGTCAGCAGGTGATAGGCCGGCAGTTCGCCAAAATAGTCGCGGATCAGGATGGCGCTGATCTTGGCGACCGAAGTTTGTGCGATCTGCCCTTGCTTGAACTTGTGCGCTCGAAGATCCACGCCGCACATCTTCGCGAACATCACCGGCGCCTGCCAGCCCGAGACCATGAACCAGCAATGGCTTTCGGAGCGCGGCATCGGATAGCCGATCAGCTTGCGCGGCCGCTCGTTGCCCCAGCTCCAGGCGCCGTTGAGGCGATCGACCAGGCCGCCTTCACCCTTGAGGCTGTCGACGAGGAAGATCTCCGTCGGTGCAAGGCGTGCCGCCAGCGACCCGTCGGCCTGGCGGTAGGCCATGTTGCTGTCGGGGCCGATCGTGAGCCCCTGCGCCGTCAGCCATTCGACCGTGCCGGTGCCCTTGAACCCCGTGCGGGGCAGCGGCGAAAGATCGGTCAGCGCCAGTCGCCGGCCGATGCCGACTTCCTCGTCGACCGGGCGGCCGAGCCGGATCGCGACCGCCGCATCGCGCAGCGCCGCCCATTCGGCGCCCTTGGCCTCGAGGATGCGATAGACGTAGCTGCGCCGGTTGAAGGCGGTCGGCGCGACGTTCGCTTGGGCCATCGCCTACATCTCCTGCCGCTTGTTCTCGGGATCGAAGAAAGGTATCGGCACCACACGCCCCTGGATGATGCGGCCGGCCGACACCTTGATGTCGAAGGTCTTTCCAGGCTCGGCCTGGTCGGGCGCCACATAAGCCAAACCCACCACGCGGCCAAGCGAGGGCGAGATGACGGCCGAGGTCACGCGGCCCAGGATTTCGGGGCCACGCACCACCAGGTGGCATTCCTCCGGCACGGGAGCGTTGGGGTCGTCGAGCGTGAAGCCCACCAGTTTGCGGGTGAGGCCCGAGCGGTTCTGGATGTCGATCGAACGGCCGCCCATGAAGTAGGGCTTGTGTTTCGAGATCGCCCAGGCCATGTCGGCCTCATAGGGATGGGTCAACCCATCCGTGTCCTGGCCGATGATGATATGGCCCTTCTCCAGGCGCAGCACGCGCTGCGCCTCGACGCCGAAGGGTCGGATGCCGTGAGGTCGCCCCGCTTCCATCAGCCGATCCCACAGCGCCTCGCCCATCGAGGCCGGCACATGGATCTCGTAGCCGAGCTCGCCGACGAAGCCGACACGCATCAACCGCGCCGGGATGCCGGCCACCGTCCCTATGCGCACGCCCATGTAAGGAAAGGCCGCGGCCGACAGATCGACATCCGGACAGAGCTTCTGCAGCACCTGGCGCGACTTGGGCCCGGCCAGGTTGACGCCGGCATAGGCAGCGGTGACGTTCGCCACATCGACGTCCAGTCGCCATTGCGCGTTCCAGAACAGCATCAGGCGATAGACGCCGTCGACGCCGCTCGTGGTCGCGGTCACATAGAAATGCTCCTCGCCGAAGCGGCAGGCGACACCGTCATCGATAATGGCGCCGCTCTGATCGGTCATGAGCACATAGCGCGAGCGGCCAACCGGCTGCTTGGCATAGGCGAAGGTGTAGAGCCGGTTGAGGAACTCGGCCGCGTCGGGGCCGCGCACATCGAGCCCGCCCAAGGTTGAGACATCGATCAGGCCGACATTGTTACGGACGTTGCGCACTTCCTCGCGGATCGCCTGATCGCGTTCTTCCTTCTTGCCGTAGAAGGCTGGCCGGTACCAGAGCCCGGCCAACATCATGCGCGCGCCCAGCTCGAGATGGCGCTGGTGCATCGTCGTATGGCGCTCGGGCTCGAACACGCGCCCCGCCATCAGGCCGAACTTCTCTGGCCTGTAGGGCGGGCGCTGGGTCGTGACCGACATGGTCGCGATGTCGCGACCCGTTACCTTGGCGTCGATGCGCACCGTCATGACCGCCGAATGTCGGCCCTGCGACGGGCCCATGCTGACGGTGCTGTAGCGCTTCAAGAGCTCGACATGGTCGTAGCCGTCGGCAATGCCGTTGACGAGGTCCTTGACCTGGAGGTCCTCGTCGAAATCCACGAAATCCTTGCCCTTCTTGCTCGGGAAGATCGGCCAGGGATGGGTGACGCCCACGGCGCCGCGGTCGCCCGGGGCCGGCGGCTCGGCGCCCATGGCGGCACCGGCATCCTTGGCCGCGGCCCAGCCGGCGCGACGGCCTTCGGCGATGACGGCGTCGATCGCGTAGCTGCCATTGACCGAGCCGGCCGCAAAGACATGGGCCGGCAGGGCGCTCGGCACAAACATGTGGCTGGCGCGGTCATAGGCGAACTTGGCGCCGATATGATGCAGGAGCTGGCCGGTCGGGCTGTAGCCGACCGACATGCAGAGGAGATCGCAAGGGATGGTCGCCAGCGCCGGAGAAAGCTCGCCCTCGCCCGTCACCTCACCAACCAATGCGCCGGTGATGTGGCGCTTGCCGACGCCATAGAGCGTCTGCGCGACGCCATGTTCCTGCAAGATGGGAACACCACGCGCGCGGACGGCGCTCGCAAGCGCCGACCCATCGGCAGCCGCCCGAAGATCGGCCACCGCTGCGACCTCGACGCCGGCATCGCCCAAATCCAGCGCCACGCCATAGCCGTCGGCATTGGCCGTCAGCACCACGGCACGGCGACCGGGGCGCACGCCATAGAGCCGGATCAACCGCTGCGCCGCCGAGCCCTGCATCACGCCGGGCAGGTCGTTGTTGCGAAACACCGCCGGCTGGTCGAGCGAGCCGGTCGCGATCACCACCGCCTTGGCGCGCAGCTTGTAGAGCCGATTGCCCTTGATCACGGCCAGCCAATTGTCGGCGAACAGCCCGTTGCAGGTGGCGTCGGCGAGGACCCGGATGTTCCGGGTTGCGGCAATCTCGGCCGAGAGCTCGCGGTTGAGCCGGGCGCCCTGCTCGCCGCTTTCATCGAAACGAGCATAGCTGAGCGAGCCGCCGAGACGCGGGTTCTCGTCGATCAGGATCACCTCGAGGCCGGATTTCGCCGCCTCGGCCGCCGCGGCCATTCCGGCGGGGCCGGCGCCGATCACCGCCACATCCGCGAAAAGATATTCCTTGTCGTAGTAGTCGTGATGCGCATGGACATCGACCTTGCCGAGACCGGCGATCTCGCGGATCAGCTTCTCCCAGTGCGGCCAAGTCCATTTCGGCTTGTAGAAGGCCTGGTAGTAAAATCCGAC
>Ga0335070_10007970_pt1 | contig 12431 bp, 9 predicted proteins | sample Lox_Sample_13_FD_206722 | JGI IMG/M metagenome (GOLD analysis project Ga0335070, IMG submission 206722) | Soil microbial communities from Loxahatchee National Wildlife Refuge, Florida, United States - Lox_Sample_1.3 | ecosystem: Environmental > Terrestrial > Soil > Wetlands | place: USA: Florida...
CTGCTGATGATCGCCAGCGTCGCCCTGGCGCAGACCGAGTTTTCAGCCGATGTGGTCGATACCGGCGGTCACAAGGGTGGCGGTCCCAAGAAAGTCTACTTCGGAAAAGACAAACTTCGTTTTGACTCTGCAGATAATGGTGATCCGAGGAGCAGTGGCTCGGTCATTTTCGACCTGGCCAAAGAGAGTTGGGTCGTGCTCATGGACAAGCAGCGTATGTACATGGAAATGCCTTCGAAAATGATGGAGAACCGTGGCATGTTCCGTTTCTTTCAGACCGGTGACGTCGAGAACGCGTGCGCCGATTGGCTCAAAATCGCGCACAATCAGCATGGAACCTGTCATAAAGCCGGGAGCGAGACTGTGAACGGCAGAAACACCGTCAAGTATGAAGGTACCAATGACAGCGGAGAAACCAGCACAGTGTGGCTTGATTCAAAGCTGCGTTTTCCGGTGAAGTGGCAGGGAAAGAACGGCGGGGGTGAATTGCAGAACATCAAAGAGGGATCACAACCGGCCAGCCTTTTCGAGATCCCCGCGGGTTACACCAAGTTCGACATGGGAAGCATGATGCAGAAGCAGAATCCCAATCAGTGAAACCGCCTTCTCGAAGCCGGCATCTTCTCGGGTGCCGGCTTTATTGCGCCCGGAAAAACGGAACACTATACTCAGTTAGGTCCTTATGCAGTATTCCGGAGCCCATCGATGTCCTTGTCCGCGGTGATCGTCGATGACGAGCAACTTGCACGCGACGAACTCGCCTATCTCCTGAAGCATACGGGCGACGTGAATGTCGTCGCCCAAGGCAAGAACGGACTGGAAGCAGTCAACCTGATCAAGGAACATAGTCCGGACCTGGTTTTTCTCGACGTGCAGATGCCTGGCCTTGACGGGTTCGGCGTGATCAAGAAACTGCTGGATAAGAAGGTTCCCCTTCCGAAGATCGTATTCGCGACGGCATTCGATCAGTACGCGGTGAAAGCGTTCGAAGTCAATGCTGTGGACTACGTTCTTAAGCCATTCGACAAGAAACGGATCACACAAGCCATTCAGAAGGCTCGCGCCAAGCAGGATGCAACCGGGGTGCCGGGGGAGAAGTTCGAAACTCTGGTGCGCATGCTCGAGTCTCAGAAACAGCCCGCCTCAAAGGTCCTGCTCAAGGCTGCGGGAAGGATGTTCCTGGTCGATCAGAAAGACATTTGCTACGCGTGGATCGAAGATGGCGTGATCACAGTCGTGACTGCGGGCGCAGCAGGTATGGAGGGACAATCCAACTGCCGAACGCTGGAGGAGCTGCTGGACAGCCTCGACCCGAACGTCTTTTGGCGCGCCCACCGATCGTACCTGGTGAACATCAATCGTATCCGCGAGGTCGTACCCTGGTTTAAGAGCTCGTACCAGTTGCGGATGGACGACAAGAAGCAGACGGAGATTCCTGTCAGCCGGGCTCAAACCCGGCGTCTGCGCGAACTGTTTGGCCTCTAGGCCGGCTCCGGGGAAGTCGTCTTCCTGATTCGGATCGGTCTCCTCCGATGCGTTGTCGCTCCGACGCTGCTGAGATGCGGCCTTGCGTACTCGTTCTGCGGTTTCTAATAGTGCTTTGATCAACGTGCCTGTATACATAACTTTCCGTGCCACACACGCAGCAGCAACCTAAGAAGCCGGAGAGCAGCCCGTGAGAAAAACGCCGCTCTCCGGTGGGGGACGGCTATACAGCCAGCGCTTCCAACGCCGTGCGGTTCCGAATCACCAGCGTGGGTCCGTCGATGCGAATCAATCTTTTTCTTCGCAACACACTCAGTAGCCGCGTGACCGTTTCGCGTGACGCTCCGATGCGCATGGCCATTTCCTCGTGCGTCATCGGAGTCGGCCGGCAAGAGGCAGGATCATCTCCTTCCGGAGCGGCTTGCGAAAGCAACAGTCGTATCAGTTTGCCCGTAGACGATCGTGTGAGTACAAGGTCGTGAATGTCGTGGTATGCCGAGCGATACTCCCGGCTCAGGCACTGTGCCGCCTGTATCCCAAACTCGCTGTGGAGCTGCATCAATTCCAGAAAATGCTTTCGCTCGATGAAGTTCAGCAGGCACGGTGTCGCGGTCTCGGCGGTGGTCTCGTAGGTCTGTCCCGATATCGTGGCGCTCAAACCGAGCGTTTCTCCCGCTTCGGCTGCCCGTAGAATCAGAATCTTTCCTTCTTTGGAAGTCGTCGACAGGTTCACCCTGCCAGAGCAAACGATAAACATGCCTCGCGGAGTCTGTCCTTCGACATAAAGAATCCCCCCAGGCGGAATGATGCTCTTATGACTGACTCTGCTAATAGCCTCGAGCACCTCCTGCGAAAGATTGCAGAAATGCCCGGGACAGAAATCGGAGCACTCGCTGCATTCTTCTACGATGTTCAGCCCATATGGGGTCTTCATCTGGTCCTCCTCTTTAGGTTGGCGCTTCCGGGGTGAAACGTGCTCCGGTTTTACTCCAATGCTGCCAATGTGGCGCGAGCTCGACAGCAAAGCCCGCGCATGCGCGCGTGTGTCGCTGCTATTGCACTGCGCTGCTGCAATCAATTCCCAGGCTGCACTGGGGTCTTCCTGACGCTCCCACTGGAGATAGCAGGCGAACAGGTACAGCGCATCCACCTCGTCGGGCTTGGGGGGTATCGTCGGTTCGGGCGCAATTTCGCGAAGTGGCGCGCGGTCCCGCGGTTCGAGGGTGACGGCCCACTTCATTTCTGCCGCGCACTTGTCTTCTGGCTTGCGGCAAGGTCGGCGTCGCGACGGCGTGACGGCGGGTTCAGCGCTTCGTGCGGATACACCGGCTCGAAGCGCCTGCAAGTTGTTGTTGAGTTGTAACAATTCGTTAACTCCGGTTGACACGGGCTTGTGCTGTGTCTGGAACAGCGGGCTTCCGCTGGGACGTGGGGTAGACGAAGAGCGCCGGCCAGATGCAGAACCATAGTGAGTTTGCATTTAGAGTTCCGAAATTGGCCGGATAAGTTGGGCTTAAGTTCCCTATATGGAACGAGTTCCGAAATAGGATAGAACGTCAAACTTGTCTGAGTTCGCCGCAGCTTCGGCATTCGCCGATTAGTCGTCACTCTTGCTCAAGACTCTTCCTCACCGGAATAGTCGGCGCGTGTGATCCCCAGACGCTGCATTTTGGATTGCAAGGTTGTCCGTTTCAAGCCCAGGCGTCGTGCTGCCCCGGACAGCACTCCTCCCGCTTCTTTGAGTACGCGGAGGATGTGTAAGCGTTCAGCAGCATTCAGGCTCCGGTCTTCCTGACTCTCCGGATGAGTTTCCCGGTGCAGTTCTGCCAGAGGAACGCGAAGTGCGGGTCCTTGGCTCAGAATAACGGCCCGTTCCATCAGGTTCTCCAGTTCGCGGACGTTGCCCGGCCAGTCCCACTGCATAAGCGCGTTCATGGTTTCCCGGGCAATGGTCTCTATGTATTTGTCCATGCGTCGCGCGAACTTATGCACGAAGTGACGGACCAGCAGTGGTATATCTTCGCGCCGTTTCCGTAAAGAGGGCATGTGAATGGGAAAGACATTCAACCGATAGAACAGGTCGCTGCGGAACTCGCCCAGGGCGACGCTCTCCGACAAATTACGGTTTGTGGCCGCCACAATGCGCACTCTCACCTTTACCGTGCGCGTGCTCCCCAGGCGCTCGAATTCCTGGTCCTGCAACACACGCAGCAGCTTGGGTTGCAGCTCGGTCGGGATGTCGCCGATCTCGTCGAGAAACAGTGTGCCTCCATCGGCGAGTTCCATGCGTCCGATCTTGCGGCTGACCGCGCCTGTGAACGCACCTTTCTCGTGACCGAAGAGTTCGCTCTCCAGCAGGCCCGTGGGAATCGCGGCACAGTTCACCTTCACGAATGGCCCGTTGTTGAGATGACTCATACGATGGATCGCCTTGGCAATCAGTTCTTTGCCAGTCCCGGTTTCGCCCAGGATTAAAACGGTCGCCTTGCTGGCTGCGACCGTAACCACTTGGTTAAGAACCTGCTTGAGCGCAGGGCTGTCCCCTACAATCCCTGGAAATTGTTCCTCCATTCGGGTCTCTCCTTCCAGGTAACTGCGCTCCTCGGCGAGTCGCTTCTTCAGTTCGCTGATCTCATCCGCCGTGCGGTTGTTCTCGACGGCCACTGCCAGTAGGGCGGCAACCTGATTGATCAGTTCCAGATCGTCGTTCCCGAATGCATCCGGCCGAGTACTGCCCAGGAGGACCACGCCCAGAGCGCCTTGGGGCCGCAACAGCGGCACGCAACAGACTGACTGCAGGCCCTCCGCCACAAGGCCTTTCGCGATGTTGTCATCGAACACCTGCAATTCCTGCCTGGAGAAGATGACTGCTTTTCCCTCCTCCAACGCCTTACCGGCCGGAGTCTCGCGCGGGCTGACCTGCATCGCCGGCATCAGCCCTCTACTCAGAGGGAAATCAGTCGCTTGATGCACGAGCAAACCGGTGTTGCCGTCGTGCAGTGCGAAGCTGGCAAACTCCTGAGCAAGCACGCGCCGCAGCTGTGCCGAAATTCTCGGGAACAACTGTCTGATATCCCAATTTGAGGAGAGCAAACTGGTCATATCGCTTAACATCTGCAATCTGCTGTTTTCCTGGCGGAGCTTACCATCCAGTTTCTCGACATTCTCATCGAAATGCTTGGGCGGCTGTATTTCGAAGACGACGGCTCCAACTCGCATTACCGTTCTCTGCTTGTCTGTCAGAGGTAGATACTGGGCGTGCCACTGACCGGGCTCGGTTACACTTTGAAGCTTGCCCGTGAAATCCAGGCGGGTTGGCTGTCTCTTCTCCAACACCTCCCGGACCTTGCGCTCGACGGGATCGGCGGCAGCCGGCCCCAGGATCTCCCGCACAGTTCTTCCCAGATGCTCCTGTCCAGGAATGCCATTGATCTCGGCGAGCTTTTCGTTGATCGCAATGAAGCGGAGTTTTGAGTCGAAAATGCACAGCCCGACCTGAGACATGAGATGAGTGGATAGTTGCTCGAGATCAGTCTCGGCGTCCGGATGTTCGCTTAAGAAGAAGATGCCCTCCGCCGCTGCGTCGCGATCATTGGCCATAGCTCAAGACCTCAGTCGGCGTGGCGGTACCTTCCGGCCACCAACTCGCGGGAAGTGTTTGCTTTCTTTGTTGAATACAAACAGAGATCAGGCAGTGTCGAATACCAGCAGGTTGCATTGGGGAAGATTGAAGATATGATCTTTCGGCCAGTTCCGGCGAGATAAGAAACGAAACGTACCGGCGTCGCCAGGTGCAGAGTCTATGTAGTCGCTCTACTTGAGAATTGTGCCTGGCCGATGATCCAGCGCCAGAACAGGTTACGGCTTGTAAGGTGGAGAGGTTCAAAGGACAACAACTCCTCTGACCGCCCCCCCTCAAGGCGGATCTTTGGCCACACAAATAAAACACGGCATTAACTATGCCGTCAAGAATCAATGAGAGTTCGATGTAAATTCTAATCTTGCACATTAGAAGACGAGGTTCGAGTGCGCCTTCCGAGATCTCGCATTTATCCGCGCAAAATTACTTCTGGGTAGAACTATAATTAGAAAAGATGGCCAGAGGTTGGGAGAGCAAGTCCATTGAAGCTCAGCAATCTGAGGCGCGGGAAAGCTCGAAACCTGGGCCCAAGCTGAGCCCGCAAGCTGCTGCCCGGATGCGCGAGCGCGAGTCTCTCCGGCTATCCCGTCAACGTGTACTCCAGCAACTTGAACGCACGCAGAATCCACGTCATCGCGCCCTTTTGCAGGCCGAACTAGCTGCTCTGGACGAGAGACTCAGCGCTTACGAAATCTGACCCAGCCGTTCACAGAGTATCCCTGCCCTACCGTCACGTATAATGGTGGCTTTATGACAGCCTACGTCTACGTTTCTCTCAAGAAGAGTGTTCTCGATCCGCAGGGCAAAACGATCCACGGTGCACTGAAGAAGATGGGGTACCAAGGCCTGGAGAGCGTGCGGCAAGGGAAGTACTTTGAGCTCACGCTTGACGGTGGCTTATCCCGGGAACAAGCTCAGTCCGAAGTCGAACGGATTGCCCGCGAAGTGTTAACGAACCCCGTCATCGAAGAGTTTCGTTTCTCCCTGGCTGAATAAGCCAATATCCGAGGTCATTATGTGCGGCATCGTCGGTTACGTCGGCAAGAAAAGTGTCGTTCCCGTCATCATCGAAGGTCTTCGCCGCCTGGAATATCGTGGATACGATTCCGCAGGCATAGCCGTCTCCGGCAATGGAGAAGGCCTCGAGGTGCGCCGCGCGGAGGGCAAGCTGCGGAACCTGGAAGAAGCAATCCGCCAGAAGCCCCTCCACGGAACCTACGGCATCGGCCACACCCGCTGGGCAACGCATGGGCGTCCCACGGAAGAAAACGCCCATCCGCATCGGGACTGCACTGGAAAGATCGTTGTTGTTCATAACGGCATCGTCGAGAACTATCTCAGCCTCAAAAAGAAGTTGATCGAGGAAGGCCATAAGTTCACGACCGAAACCGACACGGAAATTATTGCTCACCTGGTCGAGAAGTACTCCACAACGACAAATGGCCACCGTCCTTCTCTCGAAGCTGCGGTGCGCCAGGCGCTGAAGCAACTCTCCGGCGTCTTTGCGCTGGCGGTGATTTCGACTGACGATCCCAACAAGATTGTCGCCGCACGGAATGGTCCCCCCGCAGTCGTCGGGCTGGGCAACGACGAATATTTCGTTGCGTCCGACGTCCCCGCTCTGTTGCAGCACACCCGCGACATCTTCTTTCTCGCAGATGGCGACATGGCCATCGTCACTCCGCGTGGCGTGCAACTCACGGATTTTGACGGCAAGCCTGTCAACCGCCAGGTCCAGCATGTTACCTGGGATCCCATTCAGGCGGAAAAGGGCGGCTTCAAGCATTTCATGCTCAAAGAGATTTATGAGCAGCCGCGCGCGGTCCGCGAGACCACTCTCGGCCGCGTCTCTCAAGACACGGGACAGGTCTTTCTGGAGGAGATGGAAATTACCGAAGCGGAATTCCGTGCCGCTTCCAAGATCAATATCATCGCCTGCGGCACCAGTTGGCACGCCGGACAAGCCGGTAAGTTCATGATCGAATCGCTGGCGCGAGTTCCAGTCGAGGTGGATTATGCCAGCGAATGGCGCTATCGCAATCCGATCGTCGACCCGAATACGATCACGCTGGTGATTTCTCAGTCTGGCGAAACCGCCGACACGATTGCCGCGCAGCGCGAGGCCAAGTCCAAAGGCTCGAAGACGCTTGCCATCTGCAACGTCGTCGGGTCAATGATTACGCGCGAAGCGGCCGGTACGATCTACACACATGCCGGCCCGGAAATCGGGGTTGCTTCCACCAAGGCTTTTACCGGACAACTTACTGCGCTCTATATCTTCGCGATGTATCTGGCGCAGGTACGTGGTGTCATGCCGCTGGATAAGGCCCGCAATTCAATGCTGGAACTGACGCGCATTCCCGCCAAGCTTGAGAGCATTCTTTCGCACGACCCGGCCTGCGATGAGCTAGCCAAGCGCTATCAAAAGGTTCACGATTTTCTGTTTCTTGGACGCGGCATTCATTACCCCATTGCCCTCGAAGGCGCGCTGAAGCTCAAGGAGATTTCTTACATTCACGCGGAAGGATACCCTGCGGGTGAGATGAAGCATGGCCCCAATGCGCTGATCGATGAGAATCTGCCCGTAGTGGTCATCGCCACGCGGGACGTGAACGATCCCGACGCGGTCCTGCGCTACGAGAAGACGATCTCGAATCTTAAGGAAGTGAAGGCCCGGTCAGGCGTGGTGATCGCGTTGGCGACAGAGGGCGATGATGAGATCAAGGAATCGGCGGATCACGTACTATATATCCCATCCGCGCCTGAAGAACTCTCGCCGATTCTGGAGATCGTTCCCCTGCAACTGCTCGCGTATCACATCGCAGTCCGCCGCGGATGCGACGTTGATCAGCCCAGGAACCTTGCGAAGTCAGTGACGGTGGAGTAGTCCCTCTTCAGTATTCCGCTGGCTCAATGTCGGTGTGCTTGAAGTCGCTTCCTTTGAAGAGCAAGGGTTCATCCAGATCTTTGGCGAGAGCGTACGCGAAACAATCCCCCAGATTCAGACCCGCCTTGTGCCTTCCTTTGCCAAAGTCCCGGTAAGCCTGCCGCGCGATCTGTGCTTGCTCAGGTGTAACCGCCTCCACTCTCATGCGGACATCCCGAAGCACATCATCCAGTCGATGACTCAGTACCGGATTTCGGTTACTATCCGTCACGATCGCAGCTTCCACGTAGGTAACGGCAGAGATTCGGCAGATTGGCGACTTTTGCAACGCCTCGCCGATTTCGCGCGCGTCGGGCTCATTCCGCAGCACCGCGATTATGGCTGAGCTATCCACGATCATTTTGGTAAGCCCTTTTCGTCGTATAACAGGTCTCCATGATCCATGGAACGGTACGGTTCCTTCCAAAGAGGGCCACACTCCTCTGCGATCTTCATGATGCGCTCCACCATCTCTTCTCTGGACTTTCCGCGCACCCGCTCCAAGCGCTCGCGAATCGCTTCATTCACGGCCACAGTCATGCTCTCGCCTGTAAGACGCGCGAGTTCGCGGGCCATGCGGTGTGTCTCCTCATTCTTGATGTTCAAGCTCATGGTACCATTCTACCACGCATGTCTACCACTCTACCAGAGCGGGTTCGTCCAGCTAGCTAGGCCGTTTCCGTAAACGTATATTCGTGCTGGCCGTCGCGGATCACCAAGACGCGCTTCCCGGAACGCTCGCCAACGACAAACTCAAAACCATCTGTGCCAGGATCGATCGTTATGAACGACGTCGTGCCGTCGTCATTCTTTCGCGACGCGACTTTGCTCTTCCACTCTCCCAAATCGAAAATGGTGTTCCCGCCTGCATTCACGACATCGAGGCTTCCGAGTTCCTTGCTGGAATAGTGCTTCGCCAGTCCGGCCGCGGCTTCCGCTGCAGCGGGCACTACCAGGCGCTCACGGTCTTTCGCAATCTGAGCCTTGTGAGCAGCGGCACGGGATGCAACATCCGATTCTGCTTCCGGCTTCCCGTCGTAGAGAACTTCGAGCATCCGACGACCAAAAGGCCCTAACATCATGCCGCCGTTATCGGAATTCGTGAGCAGAACCGCACCTACGCCGGCATCGGGCAGAGCCCACCAGTCGCTCTTGAAACCCGACATGCTACCGCCGTGGCTGACCACCTGAACTCCGTAGGTATGGTCGGTGATCAGGCCCATGCCATAGCTGGAGTCCTCCCCAAGTTGCACCTGCGGCGCGCGGCGCATCAGCAGATTCTCTTCCGAGACGAGCCGCTTTCCGTTGGGCAGAACCCCCTGCGCCAGTTCCAGCTCGACGTATTGGATGAGATCGGCCGCCGAGGTCCACACCGCACCCGCCGGACGGGCCGGAACGATGGAGTAGTTAATGTCCATGCTCGCCACTTGAGGATTTCCATCCACATCATCCCCGTGCGGCGAGGCATGGTTTCCGGCCATGGCCTTCGCGTAATCGAAAGTCGTCGACTTCATCCTCAGCGGATCGAAGATCATCTTCTGCATCGCCGCATCGTACGCCGCGCCCAGCTCACGGTCCGGAAACACAATGTGTCCACCGATATAACCGGCAGCCGCTGCCATCAGATTGCTGTACTGAAACACTTCTCCGAACTTGCTCGTTGGCTGCATCGTCCCGAGCAGGGCCAACTCCGACGCCGGCGTTGCGTTCTTGTACTCGAACAGCCATTCCAGATCCTGCCGCGGCAGCCCGGTGCACGCGCAGATCAGATTCTTGACCAGGACTTTCTTCGTCGTGTCCGCATTGCCGAGTTTGAAACTGGGATAGACCTCGATAACCGGCTGATCCCAGCGCAACTTCTTCTGGTCGACCAATTCCGCCAAAAGAAGCGTCGTCATCCCCTTCGTGTTGGAGGCGGCCATGAAAACCGTATTCTCGTCCACACGCTCGGGTTTGCCGAGTTCGCGCACGCCGAATCCGCCCTGGTAGACGATCTTCCCGTGATCGACCAGGGCCAACGATGCGCCGGGAATGCCCAACTGCTTCATCGAACTCTCGACAAAGGCAGTAAGCTTGGCGATGTTGTCGCTATCGAGCGGGTGCGCTTTGCGTCCGGCGAACGACTCGCGTTTGTAGCCTTTGGGCCGCAGGCTCTCGAACACCAGCCCCACTGCGGCTGAGCGTTTCTCGACCGTTGGGTCTGTTCCGTCCAGAAGGATGACGGTCCACGAGGTGCCAGCCCGCAGAGCAAGAGCTTCGACGGCGGCTCTCTCATTCGGCGAAGTTTCATAGTCGAAGACCTGGCGCTCATCCCAACCTTCTTTTGCCGGACGCGGCGTCACCAGCTTCACCGGGCGCTTCGAGTCCGGCTTGTATGCCGCCCAGGCCGCAGTCACGGAACCTGACGCATCACTCGCTTCAGAATCGAACACGACGATGTGCGTGTCTGGCTCCGGCGGCTCGAGAATGGCGATGTTCTTCCCGGTGACCAGCGACCATCCCGCTGGAACCGTGAAGGTCGCGCCGCCCGGGGTTGCGCGAGGAGTGTCGGTTGCAACGCGTTCGGGCGCACTCCTCTCTTGCGCCGCAACGGAAAAGGACATAGCAGTCGCGATGACGAGTAAAGCGAGAGAAACAGAACGGGCCAACGGAACACGGAGTCTGTTCACGGAGTCACCTCTAAGATCTTGGCGGAAAATTCGGCCTTCACGATACCGCACTCAAGCAGTCTTGTAAAAGCGTTCTGAAGACCTCCGCAGAATTACTCTGAGTCTCCGAAGCGCGGCTGCCAGAGAGGCGAGCCCTATGCCCCAGATCGCGAACGCTGCGTCCACCACCCAACGCGGCGCCGCACCGACTCGGCGCAGAAGGAACGGAAAGAAGTTCCACGTCGTGATATGGACGTAGTCCCACTGGTCGTATCCCATTTCGTCGGTGTTCAATCCCCACGCGTCCATCTTCCCGAGAGCGAAGGCCACGATGTTCTTGAACCGGAGCGCGATCACAAACGTCGGATGGCCCAGCGTTTCCATCTGGTAGATCTCGAGCGGCAACCAGAACATCAGCGAAGCAAGCTGAATGACAACGCTGACTGCAATGACCACAATCGCTCCTCGCCAAATCCATGCCGACAAACTTGCGCGGAACTGCAGCAGCAAAGGCACCGCGAGCATGGCAATCATCTCGACCGCGGTCGAGACATAGCGATCTCCCCACGCGAAATCACCGGCCCAATACGTGTAGCGCGCGTAAAAGCAGATATAGCCGGCGAGCAGGAAAACGGAAGCGACCACGTAGGCCCGCACTTCGCTGCCGAGCCGTTTCCAAAGCAGAACAAACAGGAAGATCGCCAATATGAGTAACGGGTCAAAAAGAAAGATCGACTTCTCCGGTTTGAACAATGCTCCGAGAATCCCTTCGTGCAGAGGTGTACTCCATGGAAAATTCGCCGGAAGCGTCGGGTCCTGCGCTTTCATCTCTCGTGCAAAGATCGGGATATAGGTCTGGGTCAAAGACCCGAAACGGTAGTAGCTATAAAGTCGTTCGACTACGGCAAAGAATGCGTACACCGCAATCGCCACTTTGCAGTAGCTGAGAATACGAGGCCCCAATTGCCCGTCTCTCGCCGGATCGAACCAGACCACAGCGAGTAGGAAAATTCCCGCGGCGATCACATCAATTCCAGTCGTCACGCGAGTCAGCAGGTTCAACCCGAGTGCCCCAGATCCAATCCACAATGCGCGAGCGCTTCCGCTGCGCAGCCACTCGTATTGATACGAGAGCCCTGTCAGTGTCAGCAGCATGATGTAGTTGTTTTCCTGCATGTTCTGCGTGTAGTGCAGGTGAGTGGTGCAGAACATCAGCGCCAGCACGCCCCAGATTGCTTGCTTTACCTCAAATCGCAACTGCCGCAGGAACCGGAATGCAATCAGAGCCGTGAGAACATTGACCAGAATGTTCGTGCTGTAACTGACAACGATGCTGCGTATGGTGGGATCGTCCTGATAATCGGAGAAAATGTGCCAGTGCGAAATCCATGTGCCGACCAGGTCCGCAGGCAGCATCAGCAACGATTGCCCGATCCCGTACCAGCTGTAAATCTTTCCGCCACGCCCGTGCAGGCCGAACTCGGGATATTCATTGGGAAGAACCTGCGGCTGCGAGGTCCACAGCCAGTGCGTGGTCTGCAGGCGGTGCATCGTGTCCGCGGTACCCAGTTCTCCAGACTGCACCACGAAAGAGAGCAGACCCGCCGTGAGGCAGAGAAGAAACAAGGGATCGCGAAAGCACCGCCCCAATCGTGAGTTCATTGCTTTGGATGGTAATACAAAGCAGGTGTCAGGCCTCAGGCGTCAGGCTGCAGGAAAGGGCAACAGCCCG
>Ga0335070_10007971_pt1 | contig 12429 bp, 10 predicted proteins | sample Lox_Sample_13_FD_206722 | JGI IMG/M metagenome (GOLD analysis project Ga0335070, IMG submission 206722) | Soil microbial communities from Loxahatchee National Wildlife Refuge, Florida, United States - Lox_Sample_1.3 | ecosystem: Environmental > Terrestrial > Soil > Wetlands | place: USA...
ATCGATATATGTTGTGAACAGCTTCCTGAGGATCTGCTTCGACAAATGAGTTATGATCAGTTAGAAGCTGTCGATACACATTTGCTCCAGGAGGATTTAAAAAAATTCTTTGGACATCATAGTATCTTACATAGGGTCTATTCAGGAAAAATCTTGAAAAACCAAGAACGATGCTTCTCTCGATACTATAGTGTCCTGTCAATTCCAATGCAGAAGGTTCTTCAACATTTGATTAGCAACAAAAACGCTACATTGGAAAGCGCCCTACGATGGATCTTGATGTTGAAAAAAATAGGGTTTGCAGCAGAAGAAATTCAAGACAGCAAAAAAAGACTTCTTTCCATGCCATCGTATATATCTTTGAAAAACCAGCTTATGGCTCTGCATCACGAGCAAATCACGCTCTCAAGGCCGATATTCGAAGCGTTTTGGTTGAAAAAACTCTCTGAGAATATTCCTTTAAATGCTACTTATATCACCTCATATTTTTCTACATCAGAACAACTTGAATCATGGGTTGGGGATCAGACTATTTTCAAGCAGCTTTGTTCAGAACAAGTCCGAACACTTCAAAAAATTCTTACGTTTTTACCAGTCTGGGTGGTGACAAACCTTTCCGCAAAAAAAAGTTTTCCTCTAAAGAATAATTTGTTCGACATTCTGATAATTGATGAAGCATCGCAATGCGATATCGTCTCGGCCATTCCCTTGCTATATCGTGCGAAACACGTGGCGATTATCGGTGATCCACATCAACTCAGCCATATTTCGCTACTGAACGAAACACAAGATAGGACTCTTGCATTAGCCCATGGACTTTCTGAAGAATGGTTCGTGGATTTTTCTTACACAAAACACTCGTTATACAATCTCGCAGAGCACATTGCAGATGAGCATCACGAAGAGCCTCTATTACTAAATGAACATTATCGATGTCATTCTGATATTATTTCATTTTCGAACGATTACTATTATGGTCGTAAGTTAATCATTGCAACCGATGAGAAACGCCTGCTTCAGCATCCCTTAATCACATCCCGAATTTTATGGCAAAACGTGAAGGGGAAAACATTGCACACCAAAAGTCCATATAATGAGATAGAGGCTGAGAAGGTCGCTGAAGAAATTCTAAGAATCCTTGGATCTGTGCCAGCCCTTAATGCTTCGGTTGGAATCGTAACACTCTTTCGGGCGCAAACGGAAATAATCGCACAAAAACTGAAAATTTTTAGCGATGTGTATCACACTGATATTGTTATAGGAACGGCTCATAAATTTCAAGGGGATGAAAGGGACATCATCGTGTTTTCTCCTGCGGTTTCAGCTGACGTCAAGCCAGGTACGCTCCATTGGATTCAGACTACAAGTCAATTACTCAATGTCGCGATCACGAGGGCACGAAGCCTGTTTATCATCGTCGGTGATCATGAGGTTTGTTCACAGGCAACTGGCCCTTTGCAGCATCTTGCTGAATATGCTGAAACAATGAATCGAAAAAATGTAGGTTTCACCGTACCGTATAAACAAGTGTTCTTTGAGGAACTCATGAAACATAAGATTCCCGTCGTCTCTCATTATTGTATTCTCGGGAAGACTCCGACCCAAATCGATTTTGCTCTTTTCGTAAACGGAAATCGTTACGCGATTACCATTGATTCTGAAGAGATGAAGACTGATATGAAACACATCCGGAATGAAGGATGGAAAGTGAGACGATTCTCCGAGCAGGATATCATAGAAAAACCAGTTGAAGTCATCGAAGAGATCAACAGATTATGCTAGGTATCGTCATGGATTGAATATGATGAATATTTATATAGTCAATTCATCATACAATTACTATCAAGGGGGTATGAATCCACGGACGGATCAAGCAGTAAGCAAAAAATGATAATTGTTTGTGTGATAGGTTTATTCCTCGGAACGGGTGTGTTTCCAACTGTGGGTGCCGCGACAAATGATCACGGGAGAGAAAAGGACAAAGGAATCGACATTTCTATTGCGACCCAAGTCGCATTTACCGCGCTGAATGATCTCGATAAAAATAGTTATTCGATTAATAGCTACACTGAAATTTTCAACAAAGAAGGAACTGGTTTGTGTTTCTGCTTTTCCTTAAGACCTCAAGGCTATCTTGTTATCTCTGCTTCTTATAATCTTCCGCCGGTCATCGCGTATTCCTTTACAAGCGATTTCCAAAACCCAAGTGAACCAAACGTCCTTTCTGATCTGCTCATCACTGATCTTACTCTCCGTTTCGAAAATCTTAAATATCTCCCTGAGAGCGTAATTGAAGAACGACACCTCCAATGGGATTCCTATCTTGAAAACGTTGTTCTTCAGTCCAAACAATTCGAACAATGGCCCCCCGAAGGGTCCACCCCGACCGGGGGATGGCTGCTTACGAATTGGCATCAAGACGCACCGTACAATAACTTTTGTCCACTTGACATCGCCCATGGGGGCCGTAGTCTCGCAGGCTGTCCCGCGGTCGCGATGGCACAAATACTCAACTATCATGCGACTACAAATGACATTGTCTTCAGTGACGCTGACGATTATTATCATGATTACAATGGGAATCAATACTGGATTGATAACGACTACATCCCCTATGGTTTCCCCTCTTTTCCACAACTCAATTCCTATCTTCAGACACTTCAATATCATTATCAGAATAATATGACGTTGACCAACAACGACAAAGCTGCGTTGAACTTTGCTTGTGGGGTTGCTGCAACTCAGGTGTATGGATCTGGTGGTTCAGGGACGTTCAGCGTCAACCAAGCATACGATGCTTATCAACGGTTCAGTTGCGCCTCTGCAGTTCTTCTTCATGATGCCGATCCAGATTTGTTTCCAAGGTTATCGAACAACATGAAGGAAGCGTTACCTGCTCATCTTGCGATAGTAAACCAGGATTGGACCTCTGGTCATAATCTTGTCATTGATGGTTACAATACTGATAATTATTATCATTTGAATTTTGGCTGGGGCGGATCGTACAATGGATGGTACCTGATTCCGGATGACCTCCCGATGGGCTTGACCGTCATTGAAGGAGTTATTCTTGACATCTTTAAGGAAGACACAGGAGCTGCGGATCTCTCAGCAGAAGGTACTCTTTCCTGGACCAATGTCATTCCAAACAAAACCGTGACGGGTAGCTTTACTGTCAGCAATGTTGGTGAGCCTCACTCTCAACTCGATTGGGTGATTTCAGATAGGCCTTCTTGGGGGGAATGGACCTTTACTCCTTCAGAAGGGAATAATCTAACTCCGGAAGACGGACCAGTCACCATTACGGTGGAGGTGGTGGCTCCAGATCAAGAAAATCAACTGTTCACTGGCCAGATTAAAGTGCAAAACGTTGAGAACAGCAGCGACTTTGAGATACTGCCGGTCTCCTTGATGACGGGTTTGAAATTTGGTTCTGATTTATCTTGTGTTGGTTCTCTTACGTGGGTTAATGTTCATCCAGGTGGCACCGTGACCGGAAGTTTTACTGTGGAAAATATTGGTCAGGTAGCCTCTAATTTAAGCTGGGAAATCACAGAGTGGCCAGACTGGGGGACATGGACCTTTATACCGTCTCACGGGGAGAATCTTACTCCAGAGCAAGGACCGATTACTATTAATGTTAGTGTCGTCGCACCAAACAAAAAAAATACCCATTACACCGGGCAAATTACTATTGTCAATACAGAAAACAGCAGTGACTTCGAAACAATATCGGTCTCTCTAGCTACCCCCTATATCCCGCATCATACCATCCTTGACGTACTCAGGATTCTGTGGGAACGGTGTTCGTACGTTTTTTCCTACCTTCGACATTTCCTGGTAACATAGGGTTCAGCAAACTTCAACCACGATTTCAAAATATATTCTTCTGATTTCTAACCTGAGAAAAAGTGATGAGAATCTTGATGTATTATTAAATGATTACGAAGTGTGTCTTCCTTTGTGAGGAATCGGTTTCCGTGAATACTCTTCTGATTGAGGCGATGAATGCGCGTCTCCTAATCCGACCATGCTGACATCCAACACGCCTGATTGTCCAAGTTCGAGAATCAGTTGGTCAAATGGATCTTTTTTGTTGAGGACCTTCTGAAATCCTGCTCCGTGTGATTTTTGATTGCGTTTTACATCCACCACCATTTGAGGCATCTCCCTTTAATTTGTTAACGGCAAGGTGTTTATAAATCATTATGGTAGAACGTCAAAGGCTTGTTGTGGAAACCTTGATTTTTCACAGAAAATTTTTAGGGAAATGAAAAAAAATGAAAAAAAAAGATTCGTCTTAATGATTCAGTGGGCCACGGAAGGATGCAAAGATAAGGAAGTTACCGTAAACCCCATTCAGATCGCTTGGGACAGTAATTGGCTCCATTTTTACTAAACCGGATTCGTGTTCCCCAGATAGCCACACCGTGGTGTAGTGGAGTCGTATGGCGAAGAAATGGAGGGTTTTCCCGCCATCTGTTGCCCGTCTGAATAGAACAATCCCACGGACTGTTGTATGGTCGATTATCCCAGGGGAATTACCAGAAGCTACCATTGAGGTAATTGGGAGAATAGTTGCTAGCATCATCAAGCATATCGATATTCCAAAGAGTTTGTTTTTCATAAGTGAACCCCATTCTAATTTTAAATTATGGTTGTTTTATGAATATATTAATCTTTTGTTTATATCTCTTAGAGACAAAATACCTTCTGGAGGATATACATTGCTCCTGGGAAAAAGAAGATTTTCCAGTTTACGGCAAAGATAAATAGAGCATGGTATTTCCTATCAACAGCATGAAGATTCAACCTGAATGTATCCCTTGTTTGCTTAAACGAGTTCTTTTTGAAACAGAGTTAAGTACTTCGACGAAAAAAGTTCAGACAAATGCGGTACGAACTGCCTGTAAAATTCTTGCAGAAACGTACGATCCGACAACCTGTAGTACTAGTGTTGCTACGAAGGTACACAAAAGTGTGTATAATTCATTACATAACAAGGATCCCTATCGGAAATTAAAGCAAAGTAGCAACAAAGTCGCTCAGTCCCTTGTCCAAAAAACTGAAGCACTCATTTCTACTTCAAAAGATCCTCTGAAAACGAGTCTGATATGTTCGATAATTGGCAATATTATGGATTTCGGCATTGAAGGATCAAGTTCCCATCCTCGTCTCTTGGAGGAGGTGTTTGATAAACTCTACACCGAGGGTTTAGGATATGACGATTATCACAAACTGAAAGCCTTTCTTCGTAAATCAACTCACCTTATGCTGTTTACAGATAATTGCGGAGAAATTGTGTTTGATAAAATTCTTTGTCGGGAATTGAAAAAGTTTAACCCACTCGTTCGTATCACCGCGGTCGTGAAGGGAGAACCTGTGCTGAACGATGCGACACTCCAGGATGCCAAGGAGATAGCGCTGAGCGATGTGGTTGATGAGGTGTTTACCACAGGTTGTTTTGCTGTTGGGGTTGATTTTTCGAATCTTCCGAGAAAAGTACAACAGCAATTAGATGCAACAGATTTGATTCTTGCGAAAGGAATGGCGAATTATGAATCTTTTTCCGAAACACTGTATGCTCCTGTTGCTTATTTGCTTCGTACGAAATGTCGTGCTATTGCCAATGACATGAATTTACCCCTCAACATTAGTGCAATCAAGGTTTATGAATAAAGAAAAATTATTTTAAAGCAGAATTCTCCTGTAGAGAAACACCGTCTCTTTTCAGTTATCCTAGGTAGTTTTAGGATTAAGCATTATCTGTTATGAGGAGTTGGATTCATTTATAGAAAAAGTTTATATATTAATAAATTAATTATTATATTAAAAGGTGAATTAATTGGGGAAAAATGAAAAAGAAGCCCTCTATCGGGATGCGATTTATGTGCATTTACTCAGAGAAGGCATGAGCGAATTTCGTGCAGAATTCGAAGCACGTCGCCGTATGCGGCGTGATGATGAACTCCTCTAGTAAATCATCGTTAAGATGACATGTTTTTCAAAAAAAGAGTTGATGACAAGGGAGGTAGGAAGGATCTGGAGGAGGGGTTTTTGGAGAGATGGAAGGAAAAGGAATGAAAAGAAATCCAGATCCTCTTGAGTTATACTTTGTCAAATGTTATATATAAACATTCTGTTTGAGAATGCCGAAGTGAAATAATAACACTATTTCTGACAAAGAAAAAAAGCCTTCTCGACAGCTTCTTCTGTAGAACGAACCACGTAAAACTTAGACTCAGAATTTTGCATCAAACGTCCCTGTGCCAGTTCGTCAACACAACCACCGGTGCCTGCTACGAGAATCAAGGGAATCCCGAAAATCATTGCAAACGAAATCTCACTCAATGTCCCCCACCGACCACCAATCGCAATAACCGCATCTGCAAAAGAGACAACCAAAAAATTCCGACGCATACCAAGACCCGTTGATAACGGCACATCAACGAACTCATTGGCTTCGTCCTTCGAAGTCGGCAACACACCGATCGTCAACCCACCTGCTTGCTTAGCTCCTCGACAAGCCGCCAGCATGACGCCCCCACGGCCTCCGCAGACTAGGACGCCACCACGTTGTGCAACACCACGACCGACTTGCTCGGCTACTTCCAAAGTACGTTGAGTCAAATTCACATCATCGGCGTCACTGCCGCAAACAGCAATGAATGGTTGCATCACCGCAGGCTATCAAATCACGGTTTTTAACAGTTTTCACATTAAAAAAAATTTATTGATTATTCACTAGGGTGTTCTGCATCAGGAGCTGGATAACAAATCGTTCTTCTCCCTCTCCGTTCAACATCGATAAGGCCTGCTTGATCTAACACCTTGATGTTATAGTTCACAGTTTGCGGTTTTTGGGCGAGCCGATATGCTATTTCTTTTTGTGTCATTCCAGGCTGATTTGAGATGCAGGCGATGATTCGAATCTGCAGATCAGTTAAACGAAAACGCTCTTCCTTCGGAAAATTCATTCCTGTAGGATAAAATGCACGATACTTCAGCCCTTCACGGCGTGATTTAATCAATTCGGTCTTTTCAAGCACGCCTAAATGATATGACAATGTGCCGTTCTTCACTCCTATCTGTCGACGAATCTGATTGTAATGTGCACCAGGATTGGTTTTGATAAATCCATAGATTTGTCCCCGGACGAACTGATCAAGTACGTCTTCCTTCTGGATCCTCGAATACAGAGGGAGCATCAACGAAAACAACACTAAGAGTTTGTATCGACCATTCTCGGTAAATCCAAGCAATCCAATGGCAAACAAACCAAAACTTATGGAAGCGATGCCCAAGGGTTCTTTATTCGCCTTTACCCATAAATATGAATGCGCAATATTCCCTTCGTAATTCACCACGTATTGTTGAGTGATTACTGAAGTGAATCCTAACGCATCGGTGGCAGCGATTGTCACCGAATAGCTACCGCTCCGGTGATAGTCATGGGTTACTGTTACCATGTCAGAGGTATAAGCACCGTTGGTCCCATCGCCCCAATAAATCTGATAGCCCGCGAGACGAACTGTAGGGTTTGCACGGACTAATTCAGGAAAAATGACTTGCACGTTATAAACATCGTAATCCTGAATTGATTGGACAAACATTGTTTTCGCGGTAAAATTTTGCAAAGGTGATACGACAACTCTCGAAACACTGATGACCTCGGATTGTTGCGGGACACTGATAACTGGTTCTTGATTATAATACATCATTGTGCTTCCTTGAGGTAGAAAACTTGTTCCATTGGGTGATTTAATCGCTAACCTATTATCGGGTAGTTTGACCACGATGCTTTCGACAGGAAGCTTAACCATATTTTTTGTTGTCCCATTTAAAACAATCGTGCTCGTATTGAGAATGCTTTCCGCGACAATGGACGTGTAGTTGGTAATTTTTCCGGAACTGTTTACTTGAAGTGAGGCATTTAAAGTATTAAACGTGCTAGATTCTATTGATGACGCTCCCACACTCTCACATGAATACACAACAAAATAAAACGATATCAATAGGATGAGGAAAAAGAAAAAATTTATCCTTTTTTTGAATCCATGTCTATACAGGGGCATAGTCTTCTTTTATTTCTCCGTTATTATTACTTAAAAGTAGCTCCATATTTATATGTTTTGAAACAAACCTTTGATTATTATTAATGAGAATCGTCTCTCTTCATTAAACAATGCAAAAAAGATTTTATGTATTTTTCGATAAATTATCAAAAAACTGGGTTAAGGAGGTATGCGACTTGATGGTCTCTATTTTTCACTTTTGTCATTTTCCTCCTTAAAAATATTTTAATATATAATAAATTTATAAATATTTTTTCTCCGAGAATTCGGTAAAATTATAGTATAAAATACACATCCAATAAACCTAAATAGATAACCGATATTACCGGCACTTTATAAAGGAGCATCTCTCAAATGGTGACGACTCTCGTGAAATGTCCAAACTGCAAAACGACCATTACCCTGAACGGCAATCCCGGTGAAAAAATATCAATAGAATGCCCAAAATGCCACCTCAAGGGAACCTACACGATTCCTGGAGAAAAACAACCGGAATTCATCAAAACGGTATCAGCTGCGATTGAGGTTGACGATCTGACAAAAACGTACAATCATTTCACTGCAGTAAAGGACGTTTCGTTTACCGTGGAGAAAGGAGAAATTTTTGGGTTTCTTGGACCGAACGGGGCTGGAAAGACAACAACGATAAAGGCGATGCTCGACCTGATTCACGCTGATGCAGGGGTGATTAAGATTCATGGAATTGATGTAAGAACTCATGCAAAGGAAGCGAAGAAATATGTTGGATACATGCCGGAGAAGGTCGCTTTCTACGATAACCTTACCGCTCTTCAGAACCTACAGTTTTATGCTGAAGTTACGCATGCGACTAAGGAAGAATGTGTTAATCTCATAGTGGAATTCGGTCTAGGAGATGTGGGAAAAAAGAGGGTCGGAAAATTCTCCAAAGGGATGGTCCAACGACTTGGGATGGCAAGGACCATTCTTGGCAATCCTCCTATCCTCATCCTTGATGAACCTAGCGGCGGACTCGATCCTCGAGGTGTCGTTCTTATTCGGGATAAAATCCTTGAAATGAAAAAGAAAGGAACGACCATTTTCGTCTCGTCACACATTCTTTCCGAAATCCAAGAAATCTGCGATCGAGTCGGCATCATTAACAAAGGCGTTCTTGTCGCTCAAGACACGGTCCAAGGGCTTAGCAAGAGACTCGACCTCAAACCACAAATCACAGTCACCGTTGATAAGGTCTCTGCAACCATGGAAGAGACCGTCAGAAAATTACCCGGTGTAGACACAGTGAACATCAAGGGAAATATAATCGAAATCGTCTGCGACGGGGCTATAAAAGCAAAAGTAATTCTCGCAATAACCAGTGCTGGCGGAAATATTCAAAACCTCCAGACAAAAGAACCCTCCCTCGAAGAAGTTTTCTTGAGATACACGGAGGTTTAAACATGCAAACGAACGTCATTTTCAGTGTCGCAAAAAAAGAAATCATGGACAATATTAGGAACAAGTGGATCATCATCGTGTCTCTAATGTTTGCGCTTCTGACGATTGTCGTATCGTACTTCGGATCGATGACAAGTAAAGGATGGCAGGATTTAACTGGAACTATTGTAACCATGATGGCGTTTGTTCAGTATTTGGTTCCTATTATCTCACTTATGCTTGGATATGCGACTATCATAGGAGAAGTTGAACGCGGATCAATGAGTTCACTGCTATCTCTTTCTGCAACCAGATTTGAAATCATTACAGGAAAATACCTGGGATTAGCTTGCGTCCTTGCCCTTACCATCCTAATAGGGTTCGGTACCGCAGGTTTGGTAATAGCAGCGAATGTTTCGAACGTGGATTACGCAGCCTACCTCATTTTTATCGGAGCCACTATTCTTTTCGGGTTAATCTTTCTGAGTATCTCGTTATTTTTCTCAACGATTTTCAGAAAACGATCCTCTGCAATTGGGGGTGCTGTGTTCCTATGGTTCTTTTTCTTAATCATCATTCCCGTTGTCTTTGCAGGTGTTCTTTTAGCGACTATTGGTTTTGAAGCACTTTCTACGGGCGCGATACCCTCCTGGTATTACGCATTAGACCTCATAAATCCTGTCTCTTTGTTTTCTTATTTTGTTTCAATTAATGTTGTCTCCCTTAACCAAATCACGGGCGTTAATCTGTCAATTACCTATCCATCGTTTATATCAAATTGGGTTTTGTTACCAATAATATTTGCCTGGATTTTAGTATTCTTTTTTGTTGCCTATTGGAGGTTTAGGAGGCAGGACATCTAAGACATCGAGGATAAGTCTTATAAATACCCCTTTGTTTTCCTACCATCCATCCAACCGGGGAACCAGCTTATGGCACGACCAATAAAAAAGACCAATCCGGCGCTTCTCAAGTTAATCGTAGGTTTAAAAAGGACCGCGTACGAGAACGATGCTCCAATCTGGAAAGACATTGCTGAGCGTTTAGAAAAACCTTTGCGGAACTGGCCTGAGGTGAATCTCACTCGTATCAGCAGGTATGTTCATGAAAAGGAAACCGCTCTTATCCCTGGAAAAGTGCTGTCAACAGGGAAATTGACAAAAAAAGTCCCAATCGCAGCGTGGTCTTTTTCTGATGCTGCTCACGAAAAAATCAAAAAAGCAGGTGGGAAGACACTGACTATTGAGGAGCTTGTAAAACACAATCCGAAAGGAAAAGATATTAGGATACTGGGATAGCTATGGCAGCAGTTATAGATGCAGAGGGTGCGGTCTTAGGACGAATTTGTACTGTCGTCGCAAAACGTCTTTTGAAAGGCGAACAAATCGTCGTCGTCAATAGTGAAAAAGCGATTGTCACCGGTAAAAAAACGATGATCAAAGACCTTTACAAGAAAGAGCGAGAGGTCGGGACGTACCGGAAGGGACCATTTTATCCACGTATGCCGGATCGGATCTTGAAACGGACCGTTCGAGGAATGATTCCGTATCAGGAACCTCATGGAAGAACAGCATTTAAAAGATTGAAATGCTATATTGGTGTTCCTAAAGAATTTGCTGGCAGTACATTAGAAAAGATTCCGATTGCAGCGAAACATCCTGCCGATTATATGACTTTAAAAGAAATTGCACAATCAATGGGAGCGAAGGTGTACAATGAGTAAGAAGGTAGTCAATACAACGGGAAAACGAAAGACATCGATTGCAAAAGCAACTGTCGTGAAAGGTGTTGGTCGTGTACGTATCAATGATCAACCCGTTGAGTTTTATGAGCCAGCGATTGCTCGGTGGAAAATCATGGAACCGTTGAAAATCGCAGAGCATCATGTCAGTACTGTTGACATCGATATCAATGTCCATGGTGGAGGATTCATGAGTCAAGCAAACGCGGTCCGCACGGCGATAGCCAAAGGCCTTGTCGAATATACTGCGGATCCAGCGCTACGGTTATCCTTCCTTGGATATGACAGGGATTTGCTCGTTAGTGACTCTCGAATTAAAGAAAGTAAGAAGCCTCTCGGGCGTGGTGCCAGAAAGAAGAGGCAGAAATCATACAGGTGATGGTGTGATTATCCCTATTCGGTGTTTTACCTGTGGAAAGGTTATCGCCCCCCTCTACGATGAATACAAGAAACGGTTTGAGGAGTACCGTAAAGCGATTGCGTCAGGTGAAAAACCAAAAGAAACACCGCAGAGTATCCTTGACGATCTCGGTGTGGAGCGGTACTGTTGTCGACGGATGATTATTTCTCAGGTTGATCTTTTGAAAGAAGCCTCACCGTATGAATAATCGCGGTGAAAAAATCAAAATCTGTAATAAAAATTTTACAATTCAGCGGTTTAAGTTAATGGCTCATTATTTTGATGATGTATTTGTATAAACTAATGACAATCATCGTCGATAATCCTGCCACAAACCCTACAAATGCAAAGGTCAGGGCAGCCATGTTTATCGCTTCTCCACCAAGGGTTGGATAAAAAATTTGGGTGTGTCGGTTGTGGTGCTCATGGTCGATGTTCACCTCTCCAATTAATGCTATATAATATCATGATATTATTTATCACTGCTTCTATATATAGTTTTCCTGAAAAAATGTCAGATATAAGAATCGATTCATCATCACAAACCATATAACATCCATTCGCATTCCTTCAACCAAGGGTGAATGCGGATGCAAAAAACATTGCTCGATTTTTTTGACCTAGATAGTGAAAAAAAGCAAAGAAAAAACCCAATATCAAAGTAAAAAATTTTAAAATTTAGGGGTACGGTTCTTCCACAACTGCCAAATCGCAACACTAAGAAGAATCGTAAAGAGAATAAAACATCCTACTGCAATATTGAGGTATAACGGGTTTTGATACACAGCCTGAAGAACCCCTTGCGATTTATCCACGAC
>Ga0335070_10007972_pt1 | contig 12428 bp, 9 predicted proteins | sample Lox_Sample_13_FD_206722 | JGI IMG/M metagenome (GOLD analysis project Ga0335070, IMG submission 206722) | Soil microbial communities from Loxahatchee National Wildlife Refuge, Florida, United States - Lox_Sample_1.3 | ecosystem: Environmental > Terrestrial > Soil > Wetlands | place: USA: Florida...
CAGAGATCCAAGTGCCGAATATTCCCGCCCACAGCGGAGGAGCGTACTTGAAGCAGAAAAGACGCCAAGGAGCCGACCTGGCTGTTGTCGGGGTTGCCGCCCTGGTCGTCATGCGGGGAGAGGTTTTGGAAGACGTTAAGATCGCTCTTGGGGCAGTAGCTCCTACCCCCATCCGGGCGAGGAAGGCTGAAGAAATTCTCAGAGGGAGAAGGGCGGACCCAGATCTCCTTGAGAAATCCAGCCAAACCGCCGTTGGTGAGGCAAGTCCCATCGACGATATCCGGGGCTCGGCAGATTATCGACGGGAGTTGTTGGCGGTTCTGACCAAACGAGCGGTTGTTCAGGCAATTCAGCAGGCGGAGGGACGATAATGCCGGACATCATTCTTAGAATCAACGGAGCGCAGGTTGAGGTGAAAGCAGTCGCAACGGCTACGTTAGCCGAGGTTCTCAGAGAGGAGCTTGGGCTGACCGGAACCAAGATGATGTGCAACGAAGGCGAATGCGGGGCCTGCACCGTGCTGATCAACGGAAAGCCGATGCTTTCCTGCATGACTTTGGCCATCGATGCCCAGAACAAGGATATTTTAACGATCGAGGGGCTGGCGGATCCTGTGACCGGTCAATTGCATCCCATCCAGAAGGCATTTGTCGAGCATAGCGGGATGCAATGCGGCGTCTGCACTCCTGGCATGATTCTTACGGCAAAGGCTCTCATCGACGACAATCCCAAGCCCACAGAAGAAGACGTGCGGCGCGCCCTTGCCGGGAATCTCTGCCGGTGCGGCAATTACCGGAGAATCGCCGAATGTGTGCTGGACGCAGCTCAAAAAATGAGAACGGGAGAGAAAGATGGAAAGTGAATTCTCAGTTTTCGGGAAGAGCTTTATACGGAAGGATGCCATTGAAAAGGCGAAGGGAGAGGTGAAATATATTGCCGATATTCAGCTGCCCAGGATGCTCCACGCGAAATTCCTGCGAAGTCCCTATGCCCACGCGAAGATCACGAGCATCGACACGTCTAAAGCGGAAGCGATGCCGGGTGTCAAATGTGTTCTCACCCATCAGAACGTTCCCAAAGTCCACCCTTTGCGAAAGTTTGAGTATCTTCTCGACGAAAACGTCCACTTCCCTGGAGAAGAAGTCGCTGCCGTGGCAGCGCTCACGCCGCGGATCGCGGAAGCGGCGCTGAAGCTCATTGATGTCAAGTATCAGGTGCTGCCGGCAGTGGTCGATCCCGAAGAAGCGATCAAGCCGACCGCACCCTTGGCCCAGGAAGGATATGATACGAACATCTTTCATGGGACAGACCTGGTCCATATACCGAGACTCGAAAAGGACCATTGGCTCAGATTAGAGGTCGGCGACATCGACAAAGGGTTTGTCGAAGCGGATGAGGTCATCGAGGCAGAATTCGGCTGGACACCCGTGCAATATAACTGTTCCCCGAAACCCCGGACGGTGGTTTGTGAATGGGCTGGCGATAAGCTGACCTGTTGGGCTGATACTCAGCTGCCCTTGTTCGTATGGCAGGATCTTGCCGCCACCTTGGCCGTCCCCCAGGCGAAAATCCGGGTGATTGCCAACACCGCGGTTGGAGGCTACGGCGGGAAGATGCCGGAAAGAATTGCCACGCTGGCCGCGATCATGGCCAAAAGGACAGGCCGACCGGTAAGAGCCGCGTTCAGCAGGGCGGAAGACTTGATCGCGACCCATCATCGAATCAGCTATAAGAACACCCATCGCGTTGGCGTTAAGAAAGACGGGACGATGACAGCGCTGTATAATAAGATCCTCGCCCATTGGGGAAAAGATACGACGGTTCCCTATATCTGTCAGGGCACGGGTCTGACCGGCAGTGTGATGCTCTACGGATGCCCGAACGTCAAGAGCGAAACCTGTGGGATCCTGACGAACACCGTCGGTTACGGTCCTATGAACGGTTTTGGCGATCCGGAGGTTATCTATACGCTTGAAAGACTTATGGATAGCGCCGCAGAGAAGATCAACATGGACCCGGTGGCGTTCAGGCTCAAGAACTGCATGCGGTACGGCAACCGGGCCATGGAATACGAGCAGGTGCTCTATGGACCGATTAAGTGGGGTATTCTGGGCTCGGATCTGAATAGTTTCCCGGAACTGATCGAGAAATGCGCTGAAAAGGCGGGGTGGAAAGAAAAATGGAAAGGTTGGCGGACCCCCATGGCAACGAAGGGGCAGAAGAAGACGGGAATCGGGATGGCCATCGGGATGCATCACACCTCCTTCTGGCCCTCCTCTGCAGTTGTGAAGATGAATCAGGACGGGTCCGCAAACGTGTTGTCCATGGCCGTAGAGATGGGACAAGGGTATGGAACAATCATCTCGCAGATCGTGGCAGAGACCTTGGGCCTCCGTTATGAGGACGTCAACCCGACGCTTTCGGATACGGGTGCGACTCCGACCTCGAGAGGAAACGTGGCGAGCAGCGGGACGTCGAGCCCGGCCAATTCGGCCAGGCTGGCTGCCGAGGATGTCCGGAGGCAGCTCTTCGAGTTGGCGGCACCCCGGCTGAACGCGACCGTGGACGCGCTCGAAGCAAAGGACGGAAGCATACGGGTCAAGGGAACGGACCGAAAAATCTCTATCGCGAGTCTCTGCTTTGCCAACTGGCAGATCACGGGCCATGCCAACAACCCCCCCTACGACTCAATTAAAGATGAAAAGACCGGTCAGGTCATCCATGCTTACGCTGCGGCGGTATCGATTGCCGAGGTCGAAGTAGATACGGAGACCGGGGTGGTCGATCTGCTGAGGTTAACCTCGGGCCATGATTGCGGCCGAGCCATCAATCCGGTGCTGATTGAAAACCAGATCGATCTCGGATTGGTCATGGCGAACGGATGGGTGCGGACCGAGAAGTACGTGATCGACGAAAAAACGGGCGTTGTGATGAATCCCAACCTGATCGATTACAAGCTCTCAACCTTCCTGGACATGCCGAGAAGCGACGACTTCCAAAGATTCTACGTTGAAAAGCCCTGTGCGTGGGGACCCTTTGGAGCAAAGGGGATGAGCGAAACCGCGATGACCGCTGTGGGTCCGGCCATTGCCAACGCGGTCTACAACGCGGTAGGAGCCAGGATCTATGATGGCTTTCTTTCTCCCGACAATATTCTCAAGTCGATGAAGAAGGAAAAGAAGAGGTAGCCGAATTGCAGCACAGTTTGACCGATCACAAAGAGATCGAAGAAGCCCTTTCATGGTTGAACAGGTACTGGAATAGACCTGCTGCGACGGCCTATTACGACGCAAAGACCTTGGAGGAGGCTGCTTCGCTGCTCGAAGGATATCACGGAGAAGCGAAGATCATCGCGGGCGGAATCGACCTTCTTGGACTAATGAAAAACGAAGTCCTATCCCCCGCCGTTCTGGTCAACATAAAAAACATTCCCTCGATGGACCCTATCCGGGAAAACGCCGAGGGCTTAGAAATAGGTGCTCTTGCCAGAATCCACGACATCGAGCGATCTCCCGTCATCAAAGAAGCCTGTCCTCTTCTCCATGAAGTCGCCCATTCCGTCGGTTCACCTCAGATCAGGAACATGGCGACCCTGGGAGGAAATCTTTGTCAGCAAGTGAGATGCTGGTACTACCGAAGATCACCCCAAACGGGGATCTCGTTTATCTGCAGGAGAAAAAAAGAAGGCAGCCCCTGTTACGCAATAAACGGCGAAAACGAAAACCACGCGATTTTCGGCGAAGGTGAGTGTGTAGCCGTCTCCCCTTCGGACATGGCGACCGGGTTGTTCGCCCTGGATGCAAAGATAAACACCATCAGTACGAAGGGAGAAAGGGTGATTCCGATTCGGAGTTTCTATACGTCTCTGGGTCACGCCCTTGAAGCCGACGAAATTATAACCAGTGTGTCGGTCCCCAAAGTCAAGCCGCACACAAAACAAAGGTTTTTAAAATTCAGACCGAGGAAGGCAATTGACTTTTCGACGGTCAGCGTCTCTTTGGTAATGACAACTGCAGGTGACGTCATCCAGACCGCCAGGATCGTCGTGGGAGGCGTGTCTCCCATGCCCCATGAGGCCGCTGCGGCCGGACAGATCCTTATTGGAGAATCCGTTACGGAGAGCGTCGCGGAAAAAGCGGCAGAAGCTGCAGTGAGAGACGCCATGCCACTCAGTAAGAATGGCTTCAAGGTGCCCTTGGTCAAGGCGTTAGTGAAACGATCCATCCTGGAATGAAGGGCTTTCAACACCTTTTTTGATAACACTCCCTGTCATTGCGAGCCTAAAGGGCGTGGCAATCTCATATGTTAACGGGATTGCTTCGTCGCCTCAAACATGGACTCCTCGCAATGACAACTTATTCGAGTAAGTCTTCTTGAGGAGGGCCAAAAATGTTTTCCACGGATTGGCAAACATCCCCCCGCAAATATGATGTGACGATCGACCGGAATGTCCGTATCCCTGTTGCCGGCGGCCTCACCCTTGATTCGGATATCTTCCGGCCCCGCGGGAGCGGAAGATTCCCGGCCATTTTGGCAATTCATCCCTATTACAAAGCAGAGCAGTCGATGGAAATCATGCCTGTCGCCTTTTCCGGCGAACGGGCCCTGATCGAGGCCGGAGATTTCAATTTCTATGTCCGCCGCGGATATGGCTTCATCATTGCGAACCTTCGCGGCACCCAGGCATCCGATGGCTATTTTAGCAATCTGGATCCCGACGCTCAGACCGTTCGGGACATCTATGATGCAATTGAATGGGTTGCAGGCCAGCCCTGGTGTGACGGTAACGTGGGAATGTCCGGCATCTCTTACTTTTCCGTCGTTCAGAAACGTGTCGCCGTCCTGAAGCCGCCCCATCTCAAGGCGATTTTCGCACCCTACGGCTGGTCGGATAGTTACCGCGACCTCTATTTTCGGGGCGGGATCATGGCCCATGGTTTTTTGAATTATTGGATCCGACGTTACAGCCCGGAATTTCGCATTAAGAATTTTCTGAGGGAGCTTTGGGGTAACGAAAGATATAACCAGGCGATCGCGAAGGTCATGAAGGATCCCGATATTATGGCAATCCCGGGCTTCAAGCAAGCCCTGTTGAGTCCCGATGAAGGCTGTCACCCTCTTCTTTGCGAAATCCTGCTCCATCCCCTTCTTGATCAGACTGGCAAGCAGTATTACGGGGAGAGGGCCGTCGATTTTTCAGGGGATGTCACTATCCCTGCTTATTTCGGGGGCGACTGGAAAGGATATGCCTTTCATCTTGCCGGCGATATCCGGGCTTTCGAAGGATGGAAGGGACCAAAAAAGTTGACCATTGGACCGGGAATCTATCTCGATCGCCCGTTTTATCAATATGCCTACGAATCACTTCGCTGGTTCGATTATTGGCTGAAAGGGATCGAGACCGGAATCGAGGATGAGAACCCCGTCCAGCTCTTCATCCAGAACACCGGACAGTGGAAGTCAGCTGAGAAATGGCCTGTTCCCGGAACGAAATGGACACCTTTCTATCTTCATTCCGGAGGTCTCCTTAGCGAGCACGAATTATGGCCGAAGGAAGGTTTTTCCACTTACGAGGACTCACCTTACCACCGGGGTGGACTGGAGTTTAAGACGCCGCCCATGGTAGAAAGTACCGAAATCTGCGGACCCATTGTTCTCAATCTTTTTGGATCGACGACGGATACAGACATCTTCTGGTTCGCCTCCTTATGGGAGCTAAAGCCTGACGGCGAAGAAGAGCTTTTGACCCGAGGGTGGCTTCGGGGATCGCAACGGAGACTCGACCCGACTTCCGCAAGAGCCTGGCAACCGGTGCATCTTCATACGGAGAGGGAGCCATTAACGCCAGGCGCGATTTACGAGTTTAACGTTGAAATCCGCCCCTATGGCATCTTACTCCCCCCCGGTCACCGTCTGAAGTTAAAGATCAAAGGGGCGGATGATGAAACCCCGAAAACCTTCATCGATCATCTCGGCCAGGGGCAGATCCGGAGGCAAAAGGCGTCCCATGTGACGATCTATCACAACGCGGAATATCCTTCCCACCTCCTCCTTCCGGTCACCGGCGGCAATCGGATCGGAACATTTCTGTCGGGAGGAAAATTGCCGCCCTTCAGCTTGCCCAAATAAGCAGGATGGGCTGGAGGGAATAATCGCATCCTGTGTTGAAAAATCCGAAACTCGAAGCACGAAATCCGAAACAAGCACGAATGTTCAAAATCCGAAGTGTCTAAATAAAAGAACTTGGAATTTCTAATTAGAGTCTATCCATAAACTGAGGTTTTAATAAAGAGGTGTCATTCCAGCCCCGATTTTCATCGGGATAACCTCCAGCAGGGATCCAGTGTTCTCGAGGGTCTCTGGATGCCCCCGTATCGAGTACGGGGCAGGCTCCTCAAGTCCGGCATGACGGACTATCAGATTTTATGGATAGACACTAATTAATTTCGGATTTCGATATTCGAATTCCGAGTTTGACAATCAGGTAAGCAAATTCAAAGACCTCGGACAGAGTGATGGTTGCGGTATACGCTGAGCAAATGGCACCTGTGATTCTTGAAGCAATCGGTCTCTACAAATATTTCGGCGGTTTGGCCGCCGTGGCCAACGTCGATTTCCATCTTGAAAAAGGGGAAATACTCGGGCTTATCGGTCCCAATGGTTCGGGCAAGACCACTCTTTTTAACCTGATCGCCGGCGTTTTCAAACCGGATCGAGGTTCGATCAAGCTCGAAGGTCAGGACATCACGGGCGCCGGCTCGGCAATGATATGTCAGATGGGCATTGGGAGGACTTTTCAGATTCCCCTGCCCTTTAACCGCCTCACTGTTCTTGAGAATGTGAGATTGGGGAGAGTTTACGGAAGTCAACCCGCCGAAAGCATCAAACAGGCCGAGAAAGAGGCAGGTGAGATTCTGGAATTTATCGGGTTAAAGGCAAAACAGTTCGTTGTCTCGGGAAGTCTGCCTCTTCTCGACCGGAAAAGGCTGGAGTTGGGGAAAGCTCTGGCCACTAAGCCGAAAGTCCTCCTCCTCGATGAAATTTTGGGCGGGCTGACACCGGCTGAAATCGAAACGGCCATGAAGCTCATTTCGGCCATCAGGAATTCCGGTGTGACCCTGATCGTAGTGGAGCACGTGATGAAGGCCGTTATGGGAATTTCAGATAGGGTCATCGTTCTTAACTCAGGTGCCAAAATCGCGGAAGGCCCTCCGAAAAAAGTCTTCTGTGACAGGAACGTCATCGAGGCCTATTTGGGAGTCGATCACCTTGCTATCCGTTGAACATCTGGATGCCTATTACGGAGACCTTCAGGTCCTTTGGGATCTTTCTCTTGAAGTCCGCCAAGGGGAGTTGGCTGCCCTGATCGGCTCCAACGGTTCCGGGAAAACCACCCTCCTCCGGGTCATCACCGGCTTGCTCCCTCCAACCCATGGTCGTCTGACCTACAGGGATATCCTCCTGAACAGGAGGACACCCCACGAAATTGTCAATCTGGGAATTTCTATGGTGCCGGAAAGCCGGAGGATCTTCCCTAAGATGACCGTTCTGGCCAATCTTGAGATGGGGGCTTTTCCGGCCAAGGCCAGACAGGAAAAACTTAAAAGCTTGGATAGAGTGTACGAAGTTTTTCCCGTCCTCAGGGAAAGGTCTAAGCAATTTGCAGGGTCACTGAGCGGAGGAGAGCAGCAGATGCTGGCTATCGCGAGGGCATTGATGTCGAAGAACGATTTTCTGCTGCTCGATGAATTGTCTCTCGGTTTGGCCCCTCTCTTCGTACAAATTATTTTTGAAGTGGTTTCACAGATCAATAAGACGGGAATCAGTATTCTGCTCGTGGAGCAAAACGTCCCCGTAACCCTGAGGATAGCCCATCGGGCCTACGTCCTGGAGAGCGGGAGAATCGTCAAACAAGACGAAGCAAAAAAACTATTGAACGATCCTTATGTAAGAGAAGCCTATCTGGGGATCGAACAAATGCCCTAGCATTGTTCCTCGATGACAGGGACTGTGTAAAAAATGGCAACCAAGCCAATTGCAATCAAGCGGATTTAAATTCGAAGCACGAAATTCGAAACACGAAACAAATACGAATGTTCAAAATATCAATGTCCCAACAAAAAGTTAAGAATTTTTTCAATTTGGATTTCTGATTTGTTTCGGATTTCGATATTCGGATTTCGGTATTCGGATTTCGGATTTACCCGGATCCAAGAATCTGTTTCGTTCTCCATTGAGCCTGGAGTTAGATAGACAAATCCTATGTTTCAAACGCTGGCTTACGGAATTCTCAACGGCTTGCTCTACAGCATCATCGCCTTAGGGATTTCTTTGGTCTTTGGGGTGATGCGATATCTCAACATCGCTCACGGCTCCCTCATTATTCTTGGGTCTTATGGCTCCCTTTACCTGTTTCGTTTCGGTATCGATCCGTTCGTTTCGATTCCTATCCTGATGATCTCGCTCTTCTTAGCCGGCATCGCTTTGTTCGAGCTGCTCTATTCTAATTTCGTCGACCTTGTGGAAGGCTTGAGAGTCCAGAAGTCTTTATTGGTAAGCTTTGGCTTGATGCTCGTCATTGACAATGGAGCGACGCTCATTTGGACCAGCGATGAAAAGAGTATCACTCCGTTTTATTCAGGCATGAGTTTTGAGCTGTTTAAAGGGTTTCATGTTCCTGTCATCGGCCTGGCAGGAGGGGTTCTCGCGATCCTTGTGATCCTCGCGCTTCACCTTTTTTTTACCCGGACCTATTTCGGCAAATCGGTCATCGCGGTGAGCCAAGATCCCGAGGCTGCGAGCCTCATGGGCGTCAACGTCAAACGGGCCTTCCTGATCTCTTTCGGCCTGAGTGTATGTCTTGGAGCCATCCCTTCCGTCCTGGTGGGTCTCCAGGCCTTTTCGCCGAGCGTAGGGATACAGTGGTTTAACAAGGGGATTATTGTCGTGATGCTGGGAGGCCTGGGAAATATCTATGGCGTTTTTCCAGCGGGATTGTTCTTAGGGATCGTGGAGGCCGTCAGCGTTTTTTTCTTCGGCGCTCCCTATCGTGAGATTACGGGGCTCGTGATCTTTGTTCTGGTCCTCATTCTCTTTCCGAGGGGGCTTTTCGGCAAAATTCCGGAATGAAAAAGTAAATGAAAAAGCTACTCCTGATACTTTTGATCGTGTTCCTAATTTCTCTTCCGCTGGTCGTGAAATCTCAGTATATCCTGAGTCTAATGATTACCCTGTTTATTTATGTGGTCCTTGCAGAGAGCTGGAACCTCCTGGGAGGCTATACCGGCCAGGTCAGTCTCGGTCACGGCGCTTTCTTTGGCGTAGGCGCCCTGGTCACACGGTTGCTCTGGATTAACAAAATCCCGATTTTGCTATCGCTACCTCTGGGAGGAATCGGAGCAGCGCTCTTAGCTGCGATCGTCGGAATCCCATGCTTTAGGATGAGATCCGCTTATTTCCCGATCGGAACCCTTGCCCTCAGCATGATCGCTCTCCTGACCGTGAGCAATGTTTTTATTTCAGCCGGTGCTCTCTCGCCACAACTTCTAAAATCCTATGAAATTTTCTCCAGATACTATCTGGCGCTCTTCATCGTTCTTCTGTCGATCCTAACAATCCACTATTTGGTGCGCTCCCGTCCCGGGCTGGCCATCGTAGCCATTCGGGATAACGAAAAAGCGGCAGCAGCTATCGGCATTAAAACCCTTAAATACAAGACCCTGGCGCTGCTGACGAGCACCTTTCTCGCCGGGTTAGCAGGCGGCATCTATGCGTACCAGCACGTCTCCTATTATTACGATGCTCCTTTCGATCTGACCTGGTCATTCACGGCTCCCCTGACGACTTTTATCGGAGGAATCAGCACGATCGCCGGTCCGATCGTAGGTTCCCTCTGCTTCCTTGCCCTGAGCGAGATCTTTGCCGTAACCCTGGGACAAGTCCATGTACTCATTTTCGGGTTCTGCTTCATCCTGATCGTCCTCTTCTTGCCGGGAGGGCTCTTATCAATGAAGACGGAAACGCTAAAAAATATTAGGAAAAGGATTGAAAAGGCCAAAGTGGACTCTTAGAATAGGAACGTTTTGGGTGTAACGATAGTTCACCAACCTATCCCCTCCCCCTTTGGATGGGGGAGGGCGAGGGTGGGGGTGGAGGAGGAGGCTATTTATGGACAAGCGCAAACTTTTTTTCAGATTGGCTCCCAAGTGTTTAATATCGATATTGGCTTTCATGGTTGTCCTAGACCTTTGCGGAGACTCTCTGGCAGCGTCTCCGGCACCGGCAACGATTAAGTTGGGTTGCGTCAATGCGCTTACGGGTCCGGTATCGATTGGAGGTTCCTGGATAAAACAGGGGTACGATATCGCCGTGAAGCATATCAATGCGGATGGGGGAGTCTTTGTCAAGGAATACGGTAAAAAGATCCCTATCGAAATCATCTATCAGGACAATGAGTCCAACCCCCGAAAGACCGCTGAGCGGATGGAAAAGCTTTACTCCATCGACAAAGTGAATTTTTTCCTCGGAGGGTTCGCGCAGTTCCTGATCGTCCCCCAGCTCGCCATTGCAGAGAAGTATGAGGTTCCCTTTATCGGGACCACTCTTGGGAGCACGGCTGAATTCTCAAGAGGGTACAAATACACCTTTACTCCCTTCCAGGCAGAACAGGATCAGGTGATCTCGTTTCTGGATGTTCTCGACTCAATAGCGAAGAATCAAAGACCGCAGAAGATCGCTTTTTTCGAAGTCCAGGAAGAATGGGGTGAAGCCACAGGAAAGTATCTTCAGCAATTCTCCAAGGAAAGAGGCTACCAGATGGTCACCCAGGAGAAATACGCCATCGCCTCCAACGATTTCTCGTCGCTCATCGTCAAAGCGAAAGGGGACGGAGCAGAAGCCCTGTACACCAACCCTACCCCTCCCCAGGGTATTCGACTCATTAAGCAGATGAAGGAATTGAGCTGGGCACCCAAAATCACCCTGATCATGCGGGCCGCGGACCTGGAAGCCTGGACACAAAACCTGGGCAAGGACGGCGATTACATTTTACACGAGGGCGGCTGGGACTATCATCTCAAGCTTCCCGGCGTGCAGAAGTTTAACGAGGACTATCGAGCAGACTATAAGCTCAATCCCACACCGCCTGCCGGGACGGCCTATGCCTGCATCCAGATTTTTGCGGATGCAATCAGTCGCGCAGGAACGTTAGACCCCAAAAAGGTGAGAGATGCCATTGCAGCCACCAACATGACGACCGTCATGGGACCCATGACTTTCGCCCCGAACGGAAGAGGCCAGGGAAAATATCTCAGATTGATGGCCCAGTGGCAGAAGGGTAAGGATGAATTGGTATGGCCTCCGGACACGGCCTCGGCGCCGTTGCTTTTCCCCACCCCGCCGTGGAACGAAAGGTAATCCGAATTGCAACTACGATTTCCCCTCTATCAACCTTTGCAAAGAGTGAGGTCCGGCCTTCGCAAAAGAGGCTTTGCGTAGAATGAGTATTCGTGAATAATTTTAATATGTCGCTGAGAATGACTATTCCCCAGGCTGGTCAAAAATGCCCAGATGCAAGGCTCCCGAAATCTGAGAGTGGCGTCGCGACGAATAAGGAGCGACTTCTTGCCACGCCAACGAGTTGGTGAGTTGGCCAGAGGCGTACTTGAACGTACGCCGCAATGACGAAGGATGAGGGAAACGAAGCAGATGGGCGTTTTTCAGCAGCACGCTAATTAACCATAGAAAGGAAAGCCAAGATGAAGATAGATGTTGCTGCCCATATCACCCCGCCAAAATATTTGCAGACATTAGAAAAAAAGCTTGCGCCGGAAGTCCTGAAACACCTGCCCAATAATTTTCTCCCGGGTCTGGCCAACCTCGACGTCCGTTTCAAGATCATGGACCGCTATCCGGACATGCGCGAGGTCCTGACTGTGGCCAATCCTCCGGTTGAAACCATGCTGAAGCCGGCTGAAGCGATCGAAATCTCGAAGCAGGTCAATGATGAAATGGCCGAACTCGTGGCCAAGCATCCGGACCGCTTCGTCGGGGCGGTGGCCTGCCTGCCGATGAACGACGTGGATGAATCCATCAAAGAAGCGGAGCGGGCCGTCAAAACCCTGGGGTTCCAGGGCATACAGGTTTTCACCAATGTCATGGGCAAGCCACTCGATTCGGCGGAGTTCATGCCTCTCTATGCGAAAATGGCCCAGCTTGATTTCCCGATCTGGATTCATCCCTTCTTTGAAAATATCGGCCAGGTCGCTCAAACAGAAAAACAATTTTCAGGCTACCGGGTCTTCACCGGGAAGGAAGATCCAGCCTGGGCCATGGATCGCGCAGTTTTCGGTCTTCCGAGCGCCTCCGGCCGGGCCATCATTCGTCTGGTCTACAGCCGGGTGTTCGACCTCTATCCCAACATCAAGTTC
>Ga0335070_10007973_pt1 | contig 12428 bp, 10 predicted proteins | sample Lox_Sample_13_FD_206722 | JGI IMG/M metagenome (GOLD analysis project Ga0335070, IMG submission 206722) | Soil microbial communities from Loxahatchee National Wildlife Refuge, Florida, United States - Lox_Sample_1.3 | ecosystem: Environmental > Terrestrial > Soil > Wetlands | place: USA...
GCGCGCGGACGAGATCGCGACGGCGATGACGATGGAGCAGGGCAAGCCGGTCGCCGAGGCGAAGCTCGAGATCATGAACGGCGGCGACCTCATCGACTGGTTCGCCGAGGAGGGCCGCCGCGCCTACGGCCGCGTCATCCCCGCCCGCGCCAACGGCGTCTATCAGCTCGTGATCAAGGAGCCCGTGGGCCCGGTCGCGGGCTTCACGCCCTGGAACTTCCCGGTGAACCAGGCCGTGCGCAAGATCAGCTGCGCGCTCGCCGCGGGCTGCTCGATCATCGTCAAGGGCCCCGAGAACACGCCCGCGAGCTGCGCCGCCCTCGTGCGCTGCTTCGCGGATGCCGGCGTTCCCGCCGGCGCCGTCAATCTCGTCTTCGGCGTTCCCGGCGAGATCTCGGAGTACCTGATCCCGAGTCCGATCATCCGCAAGGTGACCTTCACGGGCTCGGTGCCCGTCGGCAAGCATCTGGCGATGCTCGCGGGCAAATACATGAAGCGCTGCACCATGGAATTGGGCGGCCACTCGCCCGCGATCGTTTTCGAGGACGCCGACGTCGATCACGCCGCGAAGATGCTGGGCGCGGCGAAGTTCCGGAACGCGGGCCAGGTCTGTGTCTCGCCGACGCGCTTCCTCGTGCACGAGTCGATCTACGGCAAGTTCGTGGACCGCTTCGTCGAGGTGACCAAAGCGGTGAAGGTCGGGAGCGGGCTCGAGCCCGACACCAAGATGGGTCCGCTCGCCCATGCGCGCCGGATCGACGCCATGGAGAGCTTCGTCTCCGACGCCGTCGCCAAGGGCGCGAAGATCCACACCGGCGGCCACCGCAAGGGCAACAAGGGCTTCTTCTTCGAGCCCACGGTCATGACCGACGTGCCGCTCGACGCCAAGATCATGAACGAGGAGCCCTTCGGCCCGCTGGCGCCGATCGCGCCCTTCAAGGATTTCGACAGCGTGGTCTCCGAGGCGAACCGGCTCCCCTACGGTCTCGCCGCCTACGCCTTCACGAAATCCGCGAAGACCGCGGCGGCGATCGGCAGCGCCTTCGAATCCGGCATGGTCTCGATCAACCACTTCGGCTTGGCGCTTCCCGAGGTGCCCTTCGGCGGCGTCAAGGACAGCGGCTACGGCAGCGAAGGCGGAACCGAGGCGCTCGAGGCCTACCTCAACACGAAGTTCGTGTCGCAGGTCGGGCTCTAAGCCGAGGCCGCCGGCGCTTCCGCGCCGGCGTCGCAGCTTTTTGCATCATGGCCGGCCTTTTGCCGGCCATGATTTCGCAAGAGGGCGGGCGCGATGCCGCGCATACGCTCTTTCGGGGTCGCTTTCGCGCGCGGCGAGGATTTATTGGAAACCGGCAGTTAACCCTGATCCCCGTAGTTTCGGGGGTTCGGCGGTCGCGGGCGAGACCGCCGAAGATCAGGGTTCGAGCAGCGAATGGCCGCGAGCGAGCAGCGTACGCAGGGGCTGAGCGAGGAGGAGAAGACCGCAATCCGCCGGTATCAGGCGGAGGCGCAGCTCAATGTTCTCCGCCCCGTGCTGATCGGCAACGTCGTGGCGGTGGCGACCGTCTCGGCCGCGATCCGGCCTTATGCGAGCCTGGGTGCGCTAGCGCTCTGGCTCCTCTACACGCTGCTGGTCTTCCAGCCGAGATGGCGGCGCTGGATGCGAGGCTGGGCGGAGATTCCGAGCGGCTACCGCTTCGGCCAATGGGACTTCCGCATGGCCGCGACCGCCTTCGCCGCGACCACGCCGTGGCTCTTCCCGATCCTCGCGGTGCCGCCGAGCGCGAGCTCCGCCCACGAGGTCCTCCTGGATTGCCTCGTGATGGGACTGGTCACGGTCTCCACGATGATGAACCTCGCCAACGCCGCCTGGTGCCGGACCTACCTTTTGGCGATGCTCCTGCCGGCGATGGCGCGCTACTTCCTGAGCGGCGAGACGCCGCTCATCGAGCTCGGGCTGCTCGGCGTGCCCTTCACGCTCTTGCTCTGGGCGCGGCAGAAGGCGGCCTTCGTCCGCCTCGTCGCGAGCATCCGGCACGAGCGGGAGAACGCGCGGCTCTCCGCCGATCTCGCCGCCGCCAACAAGCGCCAGGCGGCGCAGCTCGCGGAGCTCGCGGCCGCCCATCGCGCGGCCGAGCTGCAGCGCGCCGCCGCCGTCGACGCGCGCGAGGCTGCGGAGGCCGCGACGATCGCGAAATCGCAATTCCTCGCCAACATGAGCCACGAGCTCCGCACACCCTTGAACGCCATTATCGGCTTCGCGGAGATCATCGGCGGCGAGATGCTGGGGCCGGGCGTCTCGCTGCAATACCGCGCCTATGCCCAGGACATCTGGCGAAGCGGCAGCCATCTCCTCGCGCTCATCAACAACATCCTCGACCTCTCCAAGATCGAGGCGGGCCGCATGGAGCTGCACCTCGAGCCGATCGCCGTCCGCGACCTCGTCGAGGAGGCGCTGCACGTGATCGAGGCCAAGGCCGCGGCGAAATCGATCCTGCTGGAGGTCGACGCAAGGAGCGATTGCCCCGCGATCCGCGGGGACGAGCGCGCGGTGCTGCAGATCCTGCTCAACCTGCTCTCGAATGCGGTCAAGTTCACGCCGGACCACGGCTCCGTCACCATCGCCGTCCGGCCCGCCGATGTGCCGCCCGGGAGCCGCGCCATGGTGGAGATCGAGGTGGCCGACACCGGCCGCGGCATCGACAAGTCCGAGATCGCGCGCATTTTCCGGCCCTTCGAGCAGATCGACAACACCTATGCCCGCTCGGAGGGCGGCACCGGCCTGGGCCTCGCCATGGTCGCCTCGCTCACGAAGCTCCACGGCGGTACGGTCTCGATCGACAGCGAGAAGAAGCGCGGCACCAAAGCGACGGTGCGGCTCCCCGCCGAAACCGCCCGCGCCCAGCCTCCCGCGATGCCGGCGGCGGTCAATTACTGAGTCGTTGGAAGCATCTGCGGGGCGTCACGGCGTCCTCTGCGAAACCTCTGCGTCCTCTGCGCGGATCTAAAGTTACTTTTGCCCTCGCGCAGAGGACGCAGAGGTTTCGCAGAGGACGCGGGGAAGGGTATCGCGGCTTCGCCGCGAGTGGGAACTCGACGGCCTCAGTCGAGGTCCGCGATCAACGCCTGGCGCGTCGCTTCGGGCATCACGGCCATGTGGCCGTAATTGGGATGGTCGATGCCGACGATCACCTGCGTGCCGGCGGCGCGGAATTTCTGCTTCTGCGCCGGCGTCAGCGGGAACTTCACGAACTGCACCGAGGAGGCCTTGCCCTCGGGGCTGGTGTTCTCTCGGGTCGCGTCGGGAACGCCGCGGACGGTCTCGCCCGCAAAGCTCAGGAAGAGCTTCTCCTCGACGCCGCCCAGACGCGTGAGCATCGCGTGCCGCCGCTCGGCATCCTCGATCTCGAACATGACCGTGGCGCTGAGCTCGCTGCCGTCGGGGATCATGGGATTGTAGGCCTCGAGCTCGTCGGCGAGCTGCGCCGCACCGCCGCGCTCGATGTGCAGCATCTCCTGCACCTGAAGCCACATCGTGTCCCAATTCTCGAAATAGAAGGTGCAGAAGGGGCCGACCTCGATGCGCCGGTTGCGCTTGAGCTCGGCGATGCGGCGACGGTGCTCGCGCCGCTCGCGCGCGTATTGCTCCACGGGCAGGATGTCGGCGGCGGAAATCGCGCGCTTCGCGCTCACGGCCGGGCCTCCGTCAGGCCGTAGGCGCGCGCCATGAGCTCGATCGGATGGAGCGACTCCCGTGGCGGCTTCGCCTCGCCGTCGAGGAGCTCCATGCCCTGGACGATGTGCATGCCCGCGAGCGGGCATTCGGAGGCGAGGAAAGCCTTGCCGTTCTTGGCGGCCTGGCGCGCGACGGGCTTGCCGACCTTGAGGGCGACGTCGAAATTCTCCTTCATCGCCCCCCAGGAGCCGCCGTGGCCGGAGCAGCGCTCGATCACGGCGACGTCCGCCTCGGGGAGGAGCCGCAGCATCTCCGCGGCCTTCGCGCCCATGTTCTGCGCGCGGGCGTGGCAGGCGAGATGCAAGGTCACGCCGCCCGGAAGCTTGCTGAGGCCCGGCGCCAAGCCCTCTTTCTTCGCGATGTCCACGACGTATTCGCTCACGTCGAAAGTCGCCTGCGCGAGCTTCTTCACCGCGGGGTCGTCCGGGAGGATGAGGGGCCACTCGAATTTGAGCATGAGGGCGCAGGAGGGGACGAGCGCCACGATGTCGTAGCCCGCGTCGATCTTGGGTCCCAGCGCCGCCGCTACTTTGCGCGCCGCCGCCGCCACTGCCGCGAGGTCGCCCTGCTCGAGCTTCGGCATGCCGCAGCAGCCGGGATACATGGCCTCGGTCTCGACCCCGTTCTTCGCGAGGACGGCCTGCGTCGCCTCGCCGATCGCGGGGTTGTTGTGATTGGCAAAGCAGGTCGCATAGAGCGCGGCCTTGCGGCCGAAGGCCGGCGCCTTCTCATTGACCGCAGGGGGTTTCGCCTTGGCGCGCATGACGAAGGTCTTGCCGTGATATTTCGGAAGCTCCGCGCGGCGGTCTACGCCCGCGACCTTCTCGAGGACGGGGCGCGTCAGCGCATTGCCGGTCTTCGTCGCCCAATTCGCGAGCGGCGCCACCGTGCCCGCGAGCTTGCCGTTGCGGTCGGTCTCGACGAGCTGCTTCCGCCTCCAGGGGAGCTTGCCTTCCTTCAGCTCCGCCGCCCGGTAGCGCAGCATCAGATGCGGAAAATCGAGGTCGAACTCGTGCGGCGGGACGTAGGGGCACTTCGTCATGAAGCAGAGATCGCAGAGCGTGCAGGCCTCCGCGACCTTGGCGTAGTCCTTGCGGTCGACGCCGTCGAGCTCGCCCGTGGGCGAGGCGTCGACCATGTCGAAGAGCCGCGGGAAGCTGTCGCAGAGATTGAAGCAGCGCCGGCAGCCGTGGCAGATGTCGAAGACGCGGTGCATCTCCGCCTCGATCTTGGCGCGATCCGCGAAGTCCGGATGCTCCCAGTCGAGCTTGTGGCGGGTGGGCGCCTCTAGGCTGCCTTCGCGCATGATGTCGCGGTCCTTTTGGGCGAATTATCGGGCGCAGGAGCGCGAAGGGCGCCTTCGTCAGGCGCCCTTCGTCGCACTCGCGGTCGGGCGCGCGGGCTCAGCCGAGCGTGTCGAGCGCCTTCTGGAAGCGGCCGGCGTGGGACTTCTCGGCCTTCGCCAGGGTCTCGAACCAGTCCGCGATCTCGTCGAAACCCTCCTGACGCGCGGTGCGCGCCATGCCCGGATACATGTCCGTGTACTCGTGGGTCTCGCCGGCGATCGCGGCCTTGAGGTTGTCGCCGGTGCCGCCGATGGGCTTGCCGGTCGCGGGGTCGCCGACTTCCTCGAGGAACTCGAGGTGGCCGTGCGCGTGGCCGGTCTCGCCCTCGGCGGTGGAGCGGAAGACGGAGGCGACGTCGTTATAGCCCTCGACGTCGGCCTTCTGCGCGAAATAGAGATAGCGGCGGTTGGCCTGGCTCTCGCCAGAGAACGCATCCTTCAGGTTTTGCTCGGTTTTCGTACCCTTCAACTTCGCCATGACGCTCTCCTCTGCGGCTTTGCTGTGGCGGTCCGGTGTCTGGTGAAAAGGTATATGAACCGCTGAGGCGGGCCTGTCAATAGTTTAGAATTATTCTAATTTGGATGGCGCGCCGCGAGGCGGGCGGCTCTTAGCGCGAGCGGTCGGTGCCCACGCGGATGATCACGTCGACGCGGCGGATCGAGGTTCCCGCGGGCGCCGGCGGCAGCTCGGCGACGCCCACGCGCTCGCCGGGAATGTCCTGGAGCCGGCCGCTATCCTCGAAATAGAAGTGATGGTGGTTGCCGACGTTGGTGTCGAAATAGGAGCGGCCGGGATCGACCACGACCTCGCGCAAGAGCCCCGCGCCCACGAATTGATGCAGGGTGTTGTAGACGGTCGCGAGCGAGACGCGCACCGAGGCCGTCTGCGCCTCGCCGTGGAGCTGCTCGGCGGTGACGTGCCGGTTGCCCTTGTCGAAGAGAAGCCGCGTCAGCGCCAGCCGCTGCCGCGTCGGACGCAGCTTCGCCGCACGCAGGAGCTCGAGCGCGTTGGCGTAGGGGCGGGCGGCGTTGGCGGGCATGGTGGGCATCCAAGGAAAGATAGAGCGTTTCTAAATTATCGCAAGGTGGCTTGTCGGCGAGAAACACCTGGGACCCCAGAGCTATCCCCTTGGAGGCATTCGGCTCGGCACGCCTCGCGTCGTCACAGTAAGGAATCCTTATGGCCGGGTTGTCCCGGCAATGACGACAATTAAGGAGCTGAATCGGAGACGGTAACTTTGCCCGCGATGACGAAGCGCAGAACCGGCGGTGGGCTCGCTCAGTCGCCGGTTTGCAGCCGCTCCACCAGCTCCTTCACCGTCGGAATGAATCCGTTGCTGTAGAAGGGGTCGCCGGCGAAGCGGTAGGCGTTGTGGCCCGCGAACATCAGCTGGAACTCCACGTCGTCGGAGTGGCTGATCGCCTGCAGCGTCTTCTGGATGCAGAAGCTGCGGGGGTCGGCCTTCTTGCCGGTGGTGCCGTCCTCGTTCTGCGCCCAGTTCGAGAACTGGCAGGCCGAGAGGCAGCCCATGCAATTGATCTGGTCGGCGCGAATCTCCAGCGCCTTCTCGGGCGTGACGAAAATGAGCGTGGAGTCCGGCGTGCGCAGCGCATCGGTGAAGCCCGCGGCAATCCAGCCCTGCGCGCGGTCGCGGTCGTGCGGCGTCAAGTAGACGAGCCGGCCGCGCGCGCCCACCTCGAGCGGCGCCAGGTGATCGCCGACGGGTCCGACGGCGTAGGCGACCTGCCGCTCGTTCCGCGCCTGGAGCTCGTTCAGGAAGGAGTTCCGCACGGCGGAGGAATAGAAGCCCGTGGGGCTGAAGCGGTTGAGAAAGACGTCGCCTTCCTTGAGGGTCAGCAGCTTCTTCTTCCAGGCGTCCGAGATCGGGCTCTCCTTGGTGAGGAGCGGGCGCGTCCCGAATTGGAACGCCATCGGCCCCAGGTCCTTGTTGTCGACCCAGTCCTCCCACTCGCGCAGATACCAGACGCCGCCGGCCATGAAGATCGGCGTCTGACCCAGCTCGTATTCGCGCATGAGCTGACGCAGCTCCAGGACGCGCGGGAAAGGCGCGCCGGGCTTCTCGGGGTCCTCGACGTTGGAGAGGCCATTGTGGCCGCCCGCGAGCCAGGGGTCCTCGTAGACGACACCCCCGAGCCAATCCTTGAACTTGTGATAGGCGCGCTTCCAGAGCGCGCGGAAGGCGCGGGCGGAGGAGACGATGGGGTAATAGTGGACGCCGTACTTCGCGCAGATCTCGGCGATGCGATAGGGCATGCCCGCGCCGCAGGTGACGCCGTTGATGAGGCCGCGCGCGCCCTCGAGGACGCCGTGCAGGATGCGCTCCGCCGCCGCCATCTCCCAGAGCACGTTCATGTGCAGCCGGCCGCCGCCGCCCGCGCGCTCGAAGGCGATGCGCGCCTGATGAATGCCGCCGGCAATGGAGTAGCGGATCAGCTCCTCGTGCCGCTCGCGCCGGGTGCGTCCGCGATAGACCTGGGCGATGCGGCGGCCGTTCTCGTCGAAGCTGTCGGCATTGACGCCGGAGAAGGTGCCGACGCCGCCGGAGGCCGCCCAAGCGCCGGAGCTCTCGCCATTGGAGACGGAGATGCCCTTGCCGCCTTCCACCAGCGGCAGCACCTCGCGGCCAGAAATAACCAGTGGATTCAATGCCTTCAACAGAGTTCCCCGCGCCCCTGCCGGAGGCTTCGACCCCGGCGCCGGGCTTTGCTGTCTAGACTATGTATGACTTGCATTTGCGAGATTCAAATGCCGGCTACGGGCAGCACCAGATCGGGCCGGTCGCTGAAGACCGCGGCGACGCCCCAGGAGAAGAGCTCCGCGGCGCGCGCGGCGTCGTTGACGGTGTAGGCAAAGAGCGGGAGGCCCGCTCGCGTGACGGCCGCAACCTGCTCGGCCCGGAGGCCGCGCTGGCTCGCATGCACCGCCGAGCAGCCGAGCCGATCCACTTCCTCCTGCCAATTGCGCGGGAGGTCGTGCACCAGGAAGGCGCGGGCAATGCCCGGCGCCGCCGCGTGCGCGCGCTCGATCGAGAGGCGCTCGAAGCTCGAGACCATCGGCGGCGGCAGCGTCTCGGGCCAGCGCTCCTGGAGGAGCCGTACGGTCGCCTCGGCCGTCGCGATCTCCGCGCCCGGGGATGGCTTGATCTCCACCACCGCGCCAAGGCCGAGCTCGCGGAGCAGGTCCAGCATCTCCGCAAGCGTGGGAATGCGCTCGCCGCGAAAGCCCGCGCCGAAGGAAGCGCCGGCATCGAGCCGCTTCAATTCCACGAGGCTCAGCGCCGCGACCTTGCCCTTGCCGTCGGTGGTGCGCTCGACGGTGTCGTCGTGGATGATCACGGGGACGCCGTCGGCGCTCAGGTGCACGTCGAACTCGACCCAGGTGACGCCGAGCGCCGCCGCCTTGCGGAAGGCGGCGGGCGTGTTCTCCGGCGCGAGTCCCGCGGCGCCCCGATGGCCGATCACCCGCGGCAGGGCGTGCGCGTGCTTGGGCTTGCGCGCAGCGGCGGCGGTCATCGTGGGGTCCGGAGCCTCCCGATCAGGAGGCCGCCTGCTCGCCGCCGCCCTCCCGGCCGCGGTGCCGCTCGCGGCGGTCGGCCTCGAGCTTTGCGGAAATGTCCTCGCCGGTCTGCTGGTCGACCTGCTTCATGCTGAGCTTGACCTTGCCGCGGTCGTCGAAGCCCAGCACCTTCACCTTGACCATGTCGCCGACCTTGACGACGTCGCCGGTCTTGGCGACGCGATGGGGGGCGAGCTCGCTGATGTGGACGAGGCCGTCGCGGGCGCCCAGGAAGTTCACGAAGGCGCCGAAATCCATGATCTTCACGACCTTGCCCGTGTAGATCACGTTCAGCTCGGGCTCCGCGACGATGCCGCGGATCCAGTCGATCGCGGCCTGCGAGGCGGAGGCGTCGACCGCCGCCACCTTGATCGTGCCGTCGTCCTCGATGTCGATCTTGGCGCCGGTCACCTCGCAGATCTCGCGGATCACCTTGCCGCCGGAGCCGATGACCTCGCGGATCTTGTCCTTGGGGATGTGGATCGTGGTGATCCGCGGCGCGTTGCCGCTGACGGCCTCGCGCGCGGCGGCGAGCGCCTTGCCCATCTCCGAGAGGATGTGCAGGCGTCCGTGCTTCGCCTGGTCGAGCGCGATCTGCATGATCTCCTCGGTGATCGAGGTGATCTTGATGTCCATCTGCAGTGCCGTCACGCCCTGCTCGGTGCCCGCGACCTTGAAGTCCATGTCGCCGAGGTGATCCTCGTCGCCGAGGATGTCCGAGAGCACGGCGTAGCGGCCCTCCTCCTTGATGAGGCCCATGGCGATCCCCGCCACCGGCTTCGCGAGCGGCACGCCCGCGTCCATCAGCGAGAGCGAGGCGCCGCAGACGCTCGCCATCGAGGAGGAGCCGTTCGATTCCGTGATCTCCGAGACCACGCGGATCGTATAGGGGAAAGCCTCCTTCGTCGGGAGCAGCGGGTGTACCGCGCGCCAGGCGAGCTTGCCGTGGCCGATCTCGCGCCGGCCCGGCGAGCCCATGCGCCCGGCCTCGCCGGTCGAGTAGGGCGGGAAGTTGTAGTGCAGCATGAAGTGCGAGCGGTACTCGCCCTCGAGCGCGTCGATGATCTGCTCGTCCTGGCCCGTGCCGAGCGTCGTCACCACCATGGCCTGGGTCTCGCCGCGCGTGAAGAGCGCGGAGCCGTGCGCGCGCGGCAGCACCTTCACCTCGCAGGCGATGGGACGCACCGTCTTGGTGTCGCGCCCGTCGATGCGGCGGCCGGTCTCGATGATCGCGCCGCGCACGATGTCCTTCTCGAGGTCCTTCACCATCTTGAGCGCGTGGGTGCGGCTCGGCTCCTCGGGGAAGAGCTCCGCCACCTTGACCTTGATCGCGTCGAGCTGGTTGCTGCGCGCTTGCTTGCCCTGCTCGGCATAGGCCGCGGCGAGGTCGCCGGAGATCGCCGCCCGGAGCTTCGCCTCGATCGCCTCGGCCTCGGGCGACGGCAGCGTCAGGTCCCAGGGCTCCTTGGCGCAGGCTTCGGCGAGCTCGATGATCGCCTGGATCACCGGCTGGAATTCCTTGTGCCCGAACATGACCGCGCCGAGCATCACGTCCTCGGGGAGCTCCTTCGCCTCGCTCTCCACCATGAGCACGCCTTCCTGCGTGCCCGCGACGACGAGGTCGAGCTGGCTCGAGGGGAGCTCGTCGATCTTGGGGTTGAGGACGTAGGCGCCGTCGATGTAGCCGACGCGCGCGCCGCCGATGGGCCCGAGGAACGGAATGCCGGAGATCGTCAGCGCCGCCGAGGCGCCGACCATCGCGCAGATGTCGGGATCGTTCTCGAGATCGTGGCTGAGGACCGTGCAGACGACCTGCGTCTCATTGAGGAAGCCCGGTGCGAAGAGCGGGCGGATCGGGCGGTCGATGAGACGCGAGGTCAGCGTCTCCTTCTCGGAGGGACGGCCCTCGCGCTTGAAGAAGCCGCCGGGGATCTTGCCGGCGGCGAAGGTCTTCTCCTGGTAGTTCACGGTGAGCGGGAAGAAATCCTGCCCCGGCTTCACCTGCTTGTTGGCGACCGCCGTGCAGAGCACGGTGGTCTCGCCATAGGTCACCGTGACCGCGCCGTCGGCTTGGCGCGCGACTTTTCCGGTCTCCAGAATGAGGCGGCGGCCGCCCCACGTAAGCTCCTTGCGGAATATCTCGAACATCTCTCTCTTCCTTCTTCCTTCAGAAACTTGTGGGGGCGCGGCGCGGCCCAAGAAGCGCCGAGATCGCTCGGCGCCGGCCGCTGCAAGCGCGCCCCTTGTGTCGGTGAAAACGGGTGGGCAGGGAGGTCCGGCGTTCCGATCGCGCGCCGGGACCTCGCGGCATCGTCAGCGCCGCAGCCCCAGGCGATCGATCAGCGCCTCGTAGCGGGCGGGATCGGTGCTCTTGAGGTAGTCGAGCAGGCTCCGGCGCTGGCCCACCATCACGAGAAGGCCGCGGCGCGAATGATAATCCCTGCCGTGGGTCGCCAGGTGCTCGGTCAGGTTCTTGATCCGCTCGCTGAGGATCGCAACCTGCACCTCCGGCGAGCCGGTATCGCCCTCCTTACGGGCGAAGTCCTTGATGATCTCCTGCTTGCGCGGGAGCGCGATCGACATCGGGATTCTCCTTGTCTCTCTAGTGGTTCAGCACACGCACCGGCCTGAGCGTGCCCTCCGCGATGCGCGCGAGCGCCACCAGCTTTTCCTTGCAGGTAGCGCGCACCCAATGGCCGTCGCCAAGCTCCAACAACATGGCCCGATCGGAGGGGCGCAGCGGGAGCACGGCCTGGCCGCATCGCAAACGGTCCGCTTCGGCTTCCGTCACGGCGAGCGCCGGGATGTCGTCCAGCGCCGTCTCGACGGGAAGCAGGTGCTCGAGTGGGCGCGGACTATGCACCAGGGAGGCGAGATTATCCAGGGAAATCGCCTGGGCCTCTCCGAAGGGCCCGACCCGGGTCCGCCGGAGGGATGCCACATGGCCCACCGTGCCGAGCGCCAGCGCGATGTCGCGGGCGAGCGCGCGGATGTAGGTGCCCTTGCCGACGACGGCCTCGAATTCGGCATGATCGGCATCCGGCATGGCGAGGAGCGTCAGCCGCTCGATCCGGACTTGGCGCGGCTCGAGGGTCACCGCCTCGCCCGCGCGCGCGAGATCGTAGGCGCGCTCGCCCTCGACCTTGAGCGCGGAATATGCGGGCGGGCGCTGCAGGATCGCGCCGGTGAAGCGGGGCAGCACGGCGGCGATCGCCTCGGCATCGGGCCTGACCGGCGAGGTCGCCGTCACCTCGCCCTCGGCATCGTCGGTCGAGCGCGCCTCGCCCCAGCGCAGCGTGAACCGGTAGGTCTTGGACCCGTTCATCGCCCAAGCGACGGTCTTGGTGGCCTCGCCGAGCGCCACCGGCAGCACGCCCGTCGCGAGCGGATCGAGGGTGCCGCCGTGACCCGCCTTCTCCGCATCGAGGAGACGGCGCGCCTTCGCGACCGCTTGGGCCGAGCTCATCTGGAGCGGCTTGTCGAGGACGAGCCAGCCATGGACGGGACGCCCGCGCCGCTTACGCGCCATCGTCCTCGTCTTCGGGACGGGTCACGTCGCGCTTCACCTCCGGCCGGTGCAGGAGCTCGCTGATGCGGCTTGCATGCTCGAAGGAGGTGTCGAGGACGAACGCGAGAGTGGGCGAGAAGCGCAGCGTCACCTCGCGCGCGAGGATCCCGCGCAGAAAGGTGGCGCTCCGCTTCAGGCCCGCGAGCACCTCGGGCGCATGCGCGCCCGCGAGCGGCATCACGAAGACCGTCGCGTGCTTGAG
>Ga0335070_10007974_pt1 | contig 12427 bp, 12 predicted proteins | sample Lox_Sample_13_FD_206722 | JGI IMG/M metagenome (GOLD analysis project Ga0335070, IMG submission 206722) | Soil microbial communities from Loxahatchee National Wildlife Refuge, Florida, United States - Lox_Sample_1.3 | ecosystem: Environmental > Terrestrial > Soil > Wetlands | place: USA...
CGCCGATGTCCCCTATGCGGTTCGATGGATTTATGCGCGCATCGCTCATCTCCCTGCTGCCGCCACAACGAAGGACGGACAGATCATCGGTCATTGGTCCACAGCATGGGGGAAACTACCGACGGATTTTGAGTGGCACAAAGATCGCCGATTCCGGGCCGCCCTTCTCCATATGCTTTCTGAGACGACTACCCGGACCCTCCCCATGGACACCTACCCTGTCCGGATTGATCCGGATTCGCTTATTCCCGGAACAGTTTTTTTCATTACAGAATCCCATTCGGGAGTGATCGGTCGGGTTGTCTTGGACGGGAGCACCGTCCATCCTCTCCAGACGTGGGAGGCCACATTCCCCGTCCATCTCCAGAAAATGAGTCTGAGAGATTTTCTGACCCCGAGACCGGAATCGACGATCTACTCTGGTTTAGTGAAGTTCCGTTGGCCCGTGTTTGAAAACGCACAATGGAAATATCTCCCCGTCGCAAGCCATCCCTTCTATTCCTTGGAGCAATATTCTTCAAGCTTCACGGAAGGCCATACCGATTTTGTCGAAGCGGTGGCGAAGAGAATTGACCCCGCCGACTACAATCCCTGGGATAAGATGCAAAAGGTTCTGGACCATACGGTCCAATATGTCAGAGAGCGAGTTCCCATCGTCTTGGAAGGATACCAGCGGTGCCAAAAAGGGAAGTGCCCGGAAAGCTCGGATTTGTGGGAGACCTACAGCACCCCGAATCGCGACGGCAGGATTGTGTTGCTGATGGACCACCTTCATCATCTTATCGAATTGAACCACCTCGACCAGGATACGATCAAAGAAATGATGGAGGGCATTTCGATTCCAATCCAACCGGGTCAATCCGTCACTTTTTATCATCTCTACCAGAATTACCTCTGGCTCTCGCCTCAGCCTGAAGACTCGATTGAAGCCCGATGGGGGTTAAGGAAATGCGACATTATCCTTTCCCGGCTCCGGAGTGCCGATAGCTCCATCGCCTTCATCGAGAGGACCTATCGAAAAACAGATCCCAAATATGCCGACTTTTCCATCCAGCAACAACGGGAGATCACTCGAAGGCTCATTGAAGAATGGGCTAAGTCAGAATGCAAAATATTAACCTCCTCACCTTCAGAGAAAAAATAGAAAGAGAAGACTCCCCACACATCCCTGGGAAGTTCCTCCCGGGCCGGATGATCTGGATGAATCCAACGAATCCGCCAAGAGGCTTTCTTGCGATGACTTTGGCCATGGGTAGATGGACCTGCGACTGGGTCACTCGATGACGGAGGGGCTACTTTTGGGCCATAACGATAAATTGTCACAAACGGTTTCTCGGCCCAAGTTCTTCTACGGCTACGTCGTTGTCGCCGCCGCTTTATTCATGGCGATTGTGATGTGGGGGGCACGTTTTTCATTCGGTGTGTTTTTCTCGCCCGTTCTCGAGGAGTTTGGCTGGACCCGGGCCGCGACCTCCGGGGGGTTTTCACTCACCTGGGTTTTCACCGGTCTTCTCTCTATCCTGGTAGGCCGGCTCAACGACAGATTCGGCCCCCGTCTGATCATGACTATTGCCGGATTCCTCGTCGGCCTCGGCTACTTGTTCATGTCGCAATTGAGATCCCTCTGGCAGCTGTACCTTTTCTACGGACTTATCAGCGTGGGTATGAGCGCTGTTCTGGTGCCGACACTCTCTACCATCGCCAGGTGGTTTGTCAAAATGAGAGCATTTATGACAGGCATCGTCTTAGCCGGCACAGGCATTGCGTTGATGGTGATCATTCCGGCAGCCAATCAGGCTATCTTGAATTACGGTTGGCGGACGGCCTATGTGATCGTGGGCCTCGTAGTCATCGTCATCGTCGTCATTGCCGCGCAATTCCTCAGGCGAGACCCCTATCAATTCGGAAGATTGCCCTACGGCTACGACAGCACAAGCTCCTCTGCTTCGGCGGCGGGGACTTCCGGCCTGCTCTTCAGAGAGGCTCTTCGTACCCACCAAGTCTGGCTGATCAGCTTGGTCTATTTTTGCACCTATTTTGTTTACAACATACTCTTGGTGCATACGATCATCTATGCCACAGGAGAAGGAATCTCATCGGCGAAGGCGGTCGGTGTCATGGTTTTCCTCGGGGGAGCCGGCATTGCGGGCAGAATGCTCATGGGTCTCTTCGCTGACAGGGTCGGAAATAAGCAGACCATGGTACTGGGTGCAGGACTCATGATGGTCACCCTCTTCTGGCTACTCATGGCCAAGGAATTGTGGATGTTGGTCTTGTTCGGCGTTGTCTTTGGTTTTGGCCACGGCGGCATGGCCACAATGGAATCTCCGATCGTCGCCCATGTCTTTGGAATGCGCTCTCACGGAGCTATTCTGGGATTGGTTTTTTTCAGCGATACCATGGGTGGGGCACTGGGTCCGTTCTTAGCCGGTTATCTCTTCGATGCCACAAACAGTTACCGAATCGCTTTCCTTCTGTGTGCCATTCTCGGTGTGGTGAATCTCATTGCCATTTTACTCATCCGGCCCTTGAAAATTCCTCCCCGAGGTGTCTAAGTAGAAATCTCCTTATCACTCACAGGAATGGCAATTTCCCCGATATTTGACACTGCAACGTTTTCATGGCACGGCCCATGCTTTTTCCACAATTCACGATAGGTTTTATCATAAAAACCATACGTACACTTCCCGTAGAAACCTTCCCAACCTAAACCTGTTACGGTGAAACAGTATTGTCTGTTTTCCGAATAGAATTCTCGTGTAGCAAAGCCGTGCCCCACTGCCTCGCTCTCACCTTTCCATAAGGCAGTAGATGATGCCAAGATCACGGTCACGACTACGAAAGAAGACAATTTGAATGGTAGGTATCTCACGTAAGGACACCCCATTTCTTAATACCTGCGAGGTCAATCTGAAGTTGATCCTATTTTTTGAGCTCAATTCCTCCTTTCGGGTTCTCACGTTGCGGTCTTAGGACAAGCCCTCAGTCAATCTCTTTGCCTCCGGTCCACAAGTACTTCTTGGGAATAATCGCCAAAGGCACAAAAAGGAATACAGCCAATAGCCTCGCGGCAAAAGGATGAAACTTGTAGAGGCGCATAAATAGAAACAGGACCACCCAGGTATAGGCCGACCCTGCGGCAATGCAAACGAGGGACCAGAATCCACCCACAAGCCAAATAGCAAACAGGATCAGTACGACAAAGAAGAGACCGAGTGCGGCCTCCCGCCATTGACGTATCCCGCTATCCACAATCATCTGCCCCCGGTAACGCACAGGCAAGCTGCCCTCCCTCCCTTCTGAAGGAATCGCAAAGTGCCGCTGAAAATATCGATCCCTTAAGAGCTTTCAGCCTCCAACCTTGTGTTGTCCGCCACGCTCCCCGGACGATATCATCCTTTTACAAGAAATATTTGGCGATGTCGATGTGGTATTTATAGGGGTCCAACGTCTTGACGATGCTCCATTTGTAGTTTCCCGCCTTGTCCGTATCCGTAAGATCGATCAGCTCTTTCGTCGCGCCTCCTCCCGCGTCTCGATCAACGAGGAGGACGACGGGACGGTCCAACCACTGGGGGTCATGACTGGATTTATAAACAATCCCTATTTCATGCGTATTCAGGAGGACCAAGGATCCCAGCGGATAAATCCCCACCAAGCCAATGAAGATCTTAAGGAGAAGGGGGTCAAAATGGACCTCCTTCTCTCGCAGCATGATGGCGAGAGCTTGCTCGGGCGTATAAGGGATTTTCTTATAAATTCGGGGGGTCGTCATCGCATCATAAGAATCCGCGATTTGAATGATTCTTCCGAAGAGGCTGACTTCTTTCTTGAGAAAGAGTTTTGGGTATCCTGAGAGGTCATTCATCAAGTGGTGGTCAAAGACCCCGACCACCATCCTGGGGTTGATCTCCCCCAACTGTTTCAGGTTGAGGACAATCTCTACTCCCATCAGGGGATGCTTTTTCATCATTTCCCATTCCTCAGTACTGAGGCGGGCAGGCTTATTCAGAATCTCTCTCGGAATTTTTGACTTTCCAATATCATGGAGCAGCGCCGTAATTCCCAGCTCCGTCAGGATCTTCTTGGAGAACCCCAACCGCTTCCCGATCGCCAAGGCATAGATCGATACGTTGACGGAATGATTAAAAGTATATTCGTCATAATTCTTGATCATCGTCATGCCCAGCAGGATGGATTCATCTTCGATGACAAGATGGATCGCTTTCTGTGCTAACCTCTTCAACTTTCTGATATCGGCGTGTTGGTTCCCTTTGATGTTTGTGATCACATCTTTGATCGTTCCGATGGTCTCAAAAAATATTTTCTTCCCGACCTCCCGATGATCTTCCTTCTGGAGGGTAAAGGCCTCCTCCTCCCCCTCGACAATCTCCAAGGGATTCACGTCGATCGTAGTGATCTGGTGACTCTCCAGCTGTTTCTTGAGAAGGTCTGCATTTTCATCATGCCCCTCTTCCAAGTTGATGAAGGCATAGATGAAATGCCTCAACATCTCCTCTCCCACCACATTTTTGAAAATCACTTCCCCGATCAACCGTTTTTTCCATTGGGTTGAAAGATATTTGAAGCTTGTGAATCCTTCGACCGAATAGCGCAATCGCTGGTCATTGAGGTAAAAGTCTTCTCTGACGATTTTCAGGGAGAGGACCCCGCTCCTCTTGATCAGTGTGTTAATGGTCTCAAGAAATTCATTGATAAACTGATTGAGGGCCACATTCTTGGAATCATAAATCTGGGAAATCCTCATGAGCACATGAAATTTGGTAACCAGGTTGTTCCCCAGTTTCGACAGTTCGGCTTCCATGGCATCGGTCGGCTTCGGGTTCGCCTTTTTGGGTGGGGTGGGGGAGGGTGTAATTTCCATTGGGTCTCCTTTGATCCACCAGGGTTCGATTCCCCCTGGTTCAACGATTCTCAGCGCCTAGGCCCCCAACATTTTTAATGTATTAGCGGCGCACTGTCTCATCTCACTCCATTTTTCTCTTTGGAACAAATGTCTTCTCTTTGAAATTCCCTCTAAGATCGGTACCACTTCTTTCGCCCCTGTTTCTCCCAGGGCCCTGAAGAAAGAGGCCTTTTCTTTATAATCTCGCTTATAAAAATCCTCGGACAGGATGATGTCGGTGAGGGGCTTTACCGCTTCACCCTTCGCACTCCTCGCTAAAAGGAGTGCAGCCTTCGATCTGATTCCAGAGATCGAGTCCGTTAAGAATCCTCGCATCAGGTCTTTCCCCTTTTCACCAAATTTGTTAAGGATCTGGAGGGTCTCCTCTCTCACTTTCAAATCCCGGTGGGTCACTAACTCCCCTAAATAGTCCATCGTCGAGGGATCTCCGATGGTCCCGAGGATGTAGAGAACGTGGCAGACCAACATGGGATTTTCATTCGATAAGAACTTGCTCAGCGGCTGGATTCCTCCTCGGCAGAGTGCGGTCAATCGTTCACAGATTGTCTTTCTCCACTTCCCGGACTCCACCTCGCCCAACAAAAGACAGAGAGGTTCCACGGCCTGCTTTGTGAGGAGTCGCAGATATTCGAGGATGGACTCTGATTGGGCTTCTCCATTTCCTTTCATGGCCTTTCCCAAAAGTTCAATCAAACGGGGACTGGACGAATTCTCAAGAATGCGTTGAATGGCAAAAATCTGTTTGTCTTTCATCATGATGGAGTCCATGGTCTCGTTAAGGCTGCTCATGAGAGCGACCGCTTTTCCTACATCCTTCTGCTCGAGGAGGTATTCGATGACCCGATCGAAGTAAGAGATCATATTTTCGTAGGCGTCCGCGTCCTCGCCAAGATGAAGCAAGATTTCGATCAGGTTGTTAATCAAGATAAAGATGTAGTCCGGCTGTTCCTCCTGTCGCGCCTCCCGATCGATCGCTTCCCTCTCCTCGGGAGTCAGCTGACAGGCTTGAACCAAGGATTGCCCCGGGGCGGGGTTGATCGCCCGCTCCAACCCTTCTTGCACAGGGAGAGAAGGGCTTTGGCTTTCAGCCCGGCCTTCGTCTACCTTCTCTTCCTCCAAGGAACCCTTGTATTCTGACCCTTTGATTAAATCTTCCTCTGTGGCAGGAACAAGGGTAGCACCTCCCTCCATGAATTCATCCACTGCGGTAAAGGTGATGTGAGAGAAGTCCTTTTCCCAGAGCAGGGTGACGAGATCATCCTCCATGCGATTCAGTAAGTCACCCTTCCTCACCACATTGAGAAAATCGATCATCTCCTTGTATTCCAAACCTTTTGAAAATTGGATTTCCCGGATTCCGTCTTTAAAAAAGAGAAAAGCCAAACTCTCCTTCACGTCCTCACTTTCATAAACGATGTTTCCGCGATAAAAGAGCCGGTGCTCCCCGATCTGGAGAGAGAAAGAATCGAATTCACCAAAATAATGCTCAAAATCCTTTCTCAGCCTATCCAGAAATTTAGACAGAATCGGATGATTGGCCTCGTAGAGTCGAAAGGCTTTCAGGGTCTGGAGAAAAGTCTGGATGAGCGATTTGGTCGATTTGACTTTCTCCTCAATTTCCTTGTCTTCAGAAATATCGGTTTTATCCTCTAAGCTTTTCACCGGGCTTCTCCCCTTATCTGTTCCCTTCTGTGAGGAATTCAGGCGGCCTGTGGGTGCTCATTCTCTCCTTTCAGAAATCGATCCAACTCTGATTTGAGAACCTTCCAACCCTTTCCCGCCTTTGTTCCTTTAATCCTTCCCAGATAGAGGTACTTCAGATAGGTAGGCCTTGAAATCCGAAGATAGTGGCAGGCCTCCTGTGTGGTTAGGACATTGTCTAGGTCATCTCTTATCATGGCTTTCCACCTTCTCCATTGGACTTTACATTGCTTGATAGCATTTTCTATACCAAACCTGTTGATTTTATTTAACCTGCTGAAATCAAAAACAATTTTTTTACGCCTAACCGGCCTTAACGGAGGGCGTTGCCATTTTTTGTCCCATCCGTGTCGAACTTGTGCCATTTATTTATTGTCTCCCGGAGGAGAGATCGGTTAAAATTTTTTCGTGGCCATTCCCGCAATGGATAACAGAAAAGTAAGTTCCGTTCTGGAAGAGATAGCGCTGCTGTTGGAATTGAAGGGAGAAAACCCATTCAAGGTCAAGGCCTATTCCCATGCAGCAAGAACGATCGAAATTTTAGAAGAAGACTTGGAGGTGTTGATTCGAGAAGGTCGTCTCACAGAAATAAAGGGGATTGGCGAGGCCTTAGCTCAACATATTACCGAGCTGGTCTCGACGGGTCGACTTGGACTTCATGAAGATTTGAAAAACTCCGTCCCAGCCGGCCATCTGGAGATGATGAAGATCCCGGGCCTGGGGCCCAAGAAGATCAAAATCCTTCTTGACCGACTCCATATTAAAACCGTGGGTGAGCTGGAATACGCGTGTCTCGAAAATCGACTGGTAGATCTTCAAGGATTTGGACAAAAATCCCAGGAGAAGATTCTTCAAGGCGTTCAACAGGTCAAAAGATATCAAGGTCAATACCTTTACGGAGAAGTGATCATTCCCGCCCAGGAAATTCTCAAAAAGCTCCTCTCCGATCCCAAAGTGATTCGCGGACATCTCGCAGGCTCTTTGAGAAGGAAGAGGGAGGTGGTGAGGAACATCAACCTCGTGATCAGCACTCTTCACCCACAAGAAGTCTTGAGCGCCTTTTCCAGACTGCCGGACGTAGAAACGGTTCAATTGAACGACGCCGGCGGTCGTTACCGCCTCCTTTCCGGAATCGAGGTCGATCTCCAAATCGCTTCAGAGCGCGCCTATCCCTATGCCCTCTTCTGTTTCACCGGCAGTTCCGATCATTGGGCTTCCGTGTTTGAAAGAGCCAAGGGGATGGAGATGGAACTGAGCAAGGAAGGGCTCCATCGGAATGCCAGAATCATCTCCTGTAAAGAGGAAGAGGATGTCTTCAACGCCCTGGGCCTCGACTTCATCCCACCGGAGTTAAGGGAGAACCAGGGGGAAATTGAAGTCTCCGCGATTCATCGGCTCCCACGGCTGGTCGAGGAACGCGATATCAAAGGAATCTTTCATGTCCATTCTCTCTACAGCGACGGGAAAAGCTCCATCCGGAGGTTGGCCCACGCAACAAAAGAAATGGGATTTTCCTATTTGGGTCTTTCTGACCACAGCCAATCCGCTCGTTATGCGGGAGGACTGAATCGCAAAAGACTTCAAGAGCAATGGGAAGAAATCGATCAAGTGAACCGGGAAATCGGAGGGTTTGGCATCTTCAAAGGAATCGAATCTGACATTCTTCCCGACGGTTCCCTGGACTATGAAGGCTCGATTCTCAGAGAGTTTGACTTTGTGATCGCCTCGGTCCATTCCCACTTCAACCTGTCTCGGGAAGAAATGACCCAGCGAGTGATCAAGGCCATCAGGAACCCGTACACGACCATGTTAGCCCATCCCACCGGCCGGCTTCTCTTAGCCAGAGAACCCTACGCCATTGATATGATGCGTATCATTGACGAAGCAAGCCGATCGGGAGTGGCCATTGAGCTCAACGCCCATCCTTATCGATTGGACATTGATTGGAGATTGTGCAAATATGCTAAAGAGACGGGGGCCCGAATTGCCATCAACCCCGATGCCCACGATGAAACGGGACTGAAGGATACGTCTTATGGAGTGGGAATCGGTCGGAAGGGGTGGCTGGAGCCTCGAGACATCCTCAATGCCATGGATTTTGGGGAGATGAAGGCCTTTTTGGAACGAAGGAAACCGTCTTAGGCACAAGAAAGACGGCTCATCGATCATTGTTCGAGGTCCATCGTGAGATCGGAGGGGGTTATGAAAAACCAAGAGGTTTTAAAGAAGAGAGCGAAAAGCATCATAAGAATTCTGTCGACGGAAATACCCGATTCTACAATCGCCCTGAAATTCTCCAATCCCCTTGAGCTTCTGATCGCAACGATCCTCTCCGCCCAATGCACAGATGTCAAGGTGAACCAGGTCACGGAGAATCTCTTTAAAAAGTATCGCACAGCGGAGGATTATGCCGAGTCAAACCTGGCAGAATTCGAGGAGGACATTCGGCCGACTGGATTCTACAGAAATAAAGCCAAATCTGTCCAGAAATGCTGTCAGGAGCTGGTAGAGCGATTCGGGGGGAAGGTCCCAAAAGCTCTGGAAGATTTGATCACTCTTCCCGGAGTGGGGAGGAAAACCGCGAACGTCATTTTAGGAAACGTTTTCGGGATCCCCGGCATCACGGTGGATACTCATGTCCATAGGGTGAGCCAGAGAATTGGTTTGACGAAGAACGATGATCCCGTCAAGATTGAGTTCGATCTGATGGAGATCGTTCCAAAGGAAGAGTGGACCCACTTCTCAAACCTTCTCATCTGGCATGGAAGAAAGACCTGTGTGGCGAGGAAACCTCTTTGCGAGATATGCCCCATTCGAAAAGAGTGCGACTACGGATCCAAAGTCATCCCTTCGGCTCCTCGGTCTAAGGTCTAGGCTTACCCGATCCCGATGAATGACCCGAGTGGATGGGACAGAGTCCCTTGGTATGAATCCGGAGAAGGCAAAGAGGGTGATAGTGGAGGCGGGATACTCCATGGATATGAGATGTTCACGAGGGTGGCCTCCTAGACGTGAGAGGACTGCCAACCGCAGGAGAAGATCCAAGAGCCGCTTCGAAGAGTCGGGATGAGGGTCGATACGAAAGGAAGGAGATATCCCTTATGACAGGAAATAGCGCCATGATTTTTCTCGTTATCATTGTCATGATTATCGCCTTCGGCGGGAGTCTGTACGTTCGTGCTCTTCTTACGAGGAGGGCTATTTTTAAAGTCATCGAAATCTTCTATCAGCACCAAGCTCTCGGGACGAAAGCTGCCAAGTCGCGACGCGAGCTTGGACTTGAGCGCCCGGATTTTCTCCAAAGGATGACCAAACCACGTGATTACAAGCAATATGCCCTTCAAATTCTTATAAAAAGGGAGATCGTGATTGAGGACGAGCAAGGAAGGTTGTCCCTGGTTGAAGAGAGGCTAGATCAAAACCTTAAAAACAAAAGAAGAAACTACGGTGTCTCTCGCCTGGTCATCTACTGAAGAAATCGTCCTCTGAGCAGATGCAAATCGGTCGAACCGGTTCTCGAAGACATTCCAAATGCAGGTCATGACGGGGTCGCAATTTTCCAGTGGTGAATCGTCAGAAAAGCGCCACGGGGAGCGGAGGAGAGGGGGAAAGGCAGAAATGCCGATCCCCCTGGATGATTAGAACCTCCAGCTTAACCCGACTTCGAACGAATTTTCCTGGAGCTTTGAGCTCAGAGTGACATTTGGACCACCCGGACCGCCAAAATTAACTCCTGTTTCGGAGATCTTTTTCTCAAACCCATGCGTGTATCCAAGATTGACTGCAAATTTTTCGCTGAATTCGTAGCCTATTCCGAATGTCAAATGAGTTTCCACAACGGCCGGAAATCCGACGATTCTCAGAAACTCGTAGCCGAAGGTGGACGTGGCATTTCCTTGGATGACGGTCGTGCCAGCTGCATTAAATCCATTGTGCTCCTTGACTGGATTTCTCCCGTAATTGACGCCCGTTCTTAAGGAGAGTTTACGTATCGGTTTATATTGCACCCCGAGTGATAAAACATACTGGTCCCTCCAGTCGAAGTCTTTATACCCCTTGGCATCCGACCAGTCAATCCATTTGAAATTGCCTTCTATCAATAGATTGTCAAAAGGCGAATATCCTACTCCGAACCCCAGTGTCTGTGGGTTTCAGGTTATCCTTGACGCCGTTACCGTCAAAGTCAAAGACCCTCTCATGATTCACGGTTTGCGGGGTGACATAAGAAAGGCCAAGGAGACCGGGCCGATTTTGTAAATGGCCCCTAGCTGAACCCCCACAGCAAAACCGCTGGAAGTCCCCTGCCCGAGGTCGAGAGCCGCATAATCCAGCTGGACGTTTGCTCCTACTGAAAGATTATCGAGGATCATGTAGGAAAGGTTGGGGGCAAATTTCATAACCTGATATTGTGTGAATACTTGTGTGCCCGGTCCGAAAGGTGTGATAAGTTCGTTTCTATAGTCAACGCCCAGTCCTGAGGTCCCGTAAGCCGCGATTCCGAACCTCAGGGTCGGGGTGATCGGTGTGGACAGGCCGATGGCAGGAACGATGAAAACGTTTGACTGGCTTCGGTCGCCGACATCCACGCCAAATGCCGGAACCTGAATTTTTCCATGGGTCGAGGGAAGAAATATAGTGCCTCCGAAGTCAACTTGTGAACCAGGGCAGTAAGGCCCAAAACACATCGCTGCTGGATTGGTAAAGACGGCACTGATGGAATCCTGGGGAGCGGCGATTCCAGTCCCTCCCATTGCCCTTGCGACAGGACCTATTCCAATGAGGTTATCCCCGTTCGTTGCATTAGCAATCCCCCCCATGGTAAGCAGAAAAACAAAAGAAATCGTCGCGAAAAATAGTTTTTTCATTTTTCCCTCCTTCATTGGATTTTTAAATAAGAACAAACAGCCGTTGACCGCTCTTTACTCTTTACCTCCTTTCCTCCCCACTCCCATTTGATACGTCGACGGCGCCAAATCCGGGTCTTTACGACGGCGTCAAAAAGCGCTCTTGAGTATCGACCCTTGCCTACCGGCGAGCAGGCTGAAAAAATTCTGGGTTCTATGCCGGGGAAAGCTGAAGGGTCGATTTAACTACTTTATTTTCACCCCCTTTCTTCCGATCCCGTTTATAGGTTGGGTCAGATTTTGTCCCTGGGTCACACGAATGATGTCCGCAGTTTTTTCCTTACCCACGGACTTCATCCTCTCCTGCACCTGTCTTACTCAAATCCTCTTGGCCTTATTTCACCCGCCTGATCCAGAAGGTGATCAAACCACCTCCCTGGTCCGTCTTCAGGATCTCATTGCCGCTGGTTCGGGCCCAGGCAGGAAAATCCGCCAGCGCCCCCGGGTCTGTGGTAATGGCTTGCAACACTTGGCCTACCTGAATCTCCTTGATCCCCTTGCTCACTTTGATCACCGGTTGAGGACACGGCAACCCTTTCAAATCCATGGTCTTGTCTGCTTTAACTTCGTCGCTCATAGGCTCCTCCGATTAATGGTATTTATCCTTCGTATACGAAAGGTCAACCATTTTCATTTACCTCCGAATAAGTTCTCCGCTCTCTTAGATGAAGAGCTGGACCTTGCTGTTTTTGGCCTGCTCCAAAAAGGTCGCCACCCCCACATACTCCAGGTTCGGATAGTCGATGAATTCTCCCGGCTTAAACCCCATCAGGCTCATCGACATCTCACAAATGTAGATCTTCACCCCTAACTCCGCCGCCATCTCCACCATCTGATCCAACGACGCCACATTCTTCTTTCTCATGAGAGACTTCATCATCGAGGTCCCCATCCC
>Ga0335070_10007975_pt1 | contig 12427 bp, 14 predicted proteins | sample Lox_Sample_13_FD_206722 | JGI IMG/M metagenome (GOLD analysis project Ga0335070, IMG submission 206722) | Soil microbial communities from Loxahatchee National Wildlife Refuge, Florida, United States - Lox_Sample_1.3 | ecosystem: Environmental > Terrestrial > Soil > Wetlands | place: USA...
TAATCCGGCTGAAGATACAGCGCTACGATTCGGGCATGCGCGCCTTACCGCATGGCGTCATATGCGTTTTCACGGCGGTCCACTTGTGCTTTCGTTTTCTCATGTCGCAGAGAGTCACGGCCGTCATTCATACGTCTAGTCCCCCAACGGCTCAGAGAGTGGCACGCATTCCGGCACGGGCTGAAGCACCGGTACTCTAGTCTCTTGACGAAGGATGTACTCTAATGGATATAGAAAAGATATCGAAACTCCTCCGGAAGTGCGAAGTATTCAGCGAACTCTCCGACAAGGAAATCAGGTCCATCGCCAAGCTATGTAACATCGAGAAATTCAAGGTCGGTGATAGTATCTATTCACAAGGTGGCGTCGGGAAAAAGTTATACGTTCTCGCGGAGGGAGAGGTCACTCTCGAACGAACTATCGATATTGGAGATCAACGTAAGGCAAAGATACCGGTATTTACCTTTCGAGCGACACCTGCGAGGAGGCTCATGGGCGGCTGGTTTGCAGTACTCGGTGAGGAACATCGGCACATGTGCACCGCCGTGTGCTACAGGGCTACCACCCTCGTTTCCATAGAATGTTCAGAGCTGAGGGATTACATTGCAAAGAACCTGGAGATTAAGACAAAAATACTGGAAAAGTTAATTCTATTACTCCGCGATCGGATAGACAGTTCCTATAAGGCAATGGAGACCCTGTAGTCAAATAACTGATGTTGCATAATCATTACTACCTGCTGTGCCCGCCTGACAGAACACCCAATTTGCACACATGAAGATCATTCTCGAGCAACGTGGAATGCTAGCCACAGGAATATACGTGGTGAACGGAAGGGGTTTTCAGAAGATTCTCGATGTTGGCCTGCGTTTCCCTACGCTCCTTGGAGTTCACCCAGGCATGCCAGTGCTCAAAGGAGTCCCAAGTGCTGATGATGAGGAAACTGCCGGGATCATCCATAGCGCACAAGGTCTCGCCCGAGATGTAGCCCTTCGTGCCGATGAGTCTCGTACGGTTCTTCATGAGCAGCTCGTAGAGCAACGACTCGTTTCCAGGAATGGTCTCGCACTGTATGAAAACTCGAATGGCCACCTGTCAGTCTCCGATGATCCCTTCGGCCCTTCAAGATCTCGATAGTGCTCGCGATGCGCCTCGGCGCCAATAGCGGCCTGCGCTGTCGGTTGTAAAATCTACCTCATTCTGCCAGAGAACCCGCAGCGAAGCAACGGGAAAAAGGACAAGGGGAGAAAAGCGGCCAAGAGGGGTAAACAACTCGTGGAACAGGTCGACTTCACCCGGCGAACCGCGAGGAAGGTCGGCGCTTCACCGGCAAATAATACCTCTTGGCATCCTTCCGTTTATCGTGAGGGAGTCGTTATTCGCCCTTGATTCAGGGGAAGGCTACCGGGTCTGCTGCCCATCGGCAATAAGGTGCCGGAGAGGCTGGGTCGCAAATCCCCCGGGAGAATGGGTCGTTCCGGTAACCTGAACTCGACCTTCCGTGTCTCATTTTCGCGGTAGAGAGTCAACTGAACTGTGTCACCCACCTTCAGGGAGTTAATCAGTTTGGCGAACTTTTTCGGGTGATTGAGAGATTGCCGGTTGATTTCGGTGATGATGTCGCCACCGAGCACAAAGTTCTCTCCACCAACCGTGACCGGCAGCATCCCCTCGCGTATCCCCGCCTTCTCAGCCGGGCTCCCGGGATCGACCTTTTCTACCAAGAAGCCGTCGACCATCGGCAGGTTGATGATCGCCATGAACTCCTTGCTGATGAGCCTGCCACTCACACCAAACCAGGGACGAATGACTCGTCCCTGTTCCACGAGGCCCGGCAGTACCTGTTTGGCGATATTGATGGGCACAGCGAAACCGATATTCTGAGCGTCGCTGACCATCGATGTGGTTATTCCAATCACCTCCCCGCACCGATTGAAGAGGGGTCCGCCGGAGTTGCCCGGATTGATGGGGGCATCGGTCTGAATGAGAGGAGGCGTGAGGCTCAGGGGAGAGTCAGGCAGGAAACGATTGAGCCCCGAGACCACGCCCCGGGTCAAGGTCTGTTCAAGGCCTAGTGGGTTGCCGATCGCCAGAGCTTCCTCACCGATGCGGATCGAATCAGAGTCTCCCAGCAGTGCCTTGGGGTTGCCTTCGCGAGAAACAGGAACGCGCAGGACAGCAAGGTCGGTGATCGGATCGGCCCCAAGGAGTTTTGCTTCGACCTTGCGGCCGTCGTCCAGAGTCACGGTGATCCCCTGGCGGCCGAAAACCACGTGAGAGTTTGTGAGGACAAGACCGTCGGCGCTGATGATAAAACCCGAGCCCATGACAAGACTCACCCGATTGTTGACGTCGAAAGGGTCGACCGCAACCGCGGAGATGGAGACAACGGAGGGTGAGACGCGCTCGAAGAGTTCCGGGATCGTCTCGGTACAGCCGGGACTGGTCGCAGCGTTTGCCAGGGTTGGTGCTAGGAGGGCGGCAAGCATGATAGCCGCACGAAGCCATCTGGTCATGTGAGTACCCCCTAAATGCCGGGTCTTGGGCTCCAGCTCCAACTCGAGGTCTCGCGCAGTACTATCCGGATGGCCGTCAACCTCGGGACTGGCGGGGGCACGTGGGGACCCCGAAATGGGGGTTGCCTGCAGAACGCCTCTCGCCCGCGGAGCTACGATGATTTCATCGACCCGCTCGGTTCACCCTGTATCTTAGTGCAAGATACTCCATAAGCATAGTGCGAACTTATACCTTGTTCATCTTCTGCCCATTCACCCTCCAGAGAAGAGAACACGGGGACGCGGAGCTCCCGCGGCGGTCCCTTTCCCACGTAGACACTCCCAATCCGGCGAGACATTGGGTAGACTATCTCGAATATGTGCGACCATTCGCCCACTAGGCACTCGACGACGGACTTTTTTGCCGAGGGAAAACCATGAACCACTTGCTATATGTTGCCTTACTAAGCTGTTTCTTGTTCTTTGGCCCGGCCGCGACCATGGCGCAAACGCAGTGCCCGCCTACCGCCCCTGACGCCGAGGGGCCGTTCTATAAGCCAGGTGCACCGATTCGCGAGAACACCGGCCGCGGACTTATCATAGGCGGTACGGTGAGGTCAGCCAACTCGTGCACACCGATACCCGGGGCCAGGCTGGAGTGGTGGCTGGCAAACGCCCAGGGGAGCTACGATGACGAGCATCGAGCGGCGCTGGTGACGGGCGAGGACGGAGGGTTCCGGTTCGAGACGGATTTCCCCCCGGCCTACTTTGGTCGGCCGCCCCACGTCCACGTGAAGGTTTTCGCGCCCGGTTATCGAACCCTCACGACCCAGATCTACCCTGAAAAAGGCGCAAAATCTGTGACTCTCACTCTGATCCTCCCGGCGGAGTAGCGTTCCGGGATGAGAGAGGAGAAACGTGAGAGGATCGACCTCGGCTACTGGCGGAGGAAGCGACGAAACCACGGATGAGATATGCTGAAAGCGGTCCTGTTCGATCTGGATAACACCCTTGTTCTCTTTGACGAGCCGGCGTTCTATGAACGTTACTTCGCCAGCATTTACCGGAGCTTTGCGGACATCTTCCCGCCGGAAGAGTTCCGGAGCCGCCTGCTCCGGGCGACAATGGCTTTGCGGCGGAACGGAGGCGAGGTGAGCAACCGCCGGTTCTTTCTCGATGCCTTCACTGAAGGATGCGGGCACCTGGTTACCGAGCTCTGGCGGCGCTTTATGAAATTCTACGAGGACGAATACGACAAGATCGACGTTGAGGTGAATGTCCCCGACGGCCTTTACGACGGCATCAGCGGGCTGCAGCAAAGAGGCCTCAAACTGGTGGTCGCCTCGAACCCCATTTTTCCGCTTATGGTGCAACAGAAGCGGATGGCCTGGGCCGGCATCGACAGATTCAAGTTCGATCTGGTGACCCACATTGAAAACATGTCCTTTGTCAAGCCCCGGCTTGAGTATTATCTTCAGATCTGCGAAAAAATCGATGCCGTCCCCGGAGAGTGCCTTATGGTGGGCAACGATGCGATCAACGACATGGTCGCCGGAATGACGGGCATGAAGACGTACCTCACGACCGACGTCGGTGAAATCGATTACTCGTCCCTCAGGCTCACCGTTGACAAAGATAGCGCGCCACAACGCGTGCGCGAGCCCGACTTCAGCGGTCCCTTCGCCGACGTTGCCCGCGTGGTCCGGGAGCTGTGCCGCTGACCCGGCATCCCGCCCTCCCGAGAAAAAGGTTTCACGCAGCGGGGCGATGCCGCCCCTAGAAGGTGCAGAGTTTCCAACCCCTGTCGTTCTTGCTATTCTGCAGCGATCTTCTTGCCCAGCTCATAGGCTTCCGTCATCAATGCCTTGTTCTTGCAAATCTCGCCTGCCTTCCAGGCGCTCCCGTAAACCATGCCCACGATCTCAGCTTCGATAAAGCGGAGAGCATCTTGAAACATACGCAAGGCGTTGACCGCGCCGGAGACGAAGGGATCCTCGCCGGCGTAGGCGAGGGCGATCCCGAACCGTTTCCCGGTCAGGGCATACCCTGCGTCACCGCCCAGGCCATACCACCTGTCCATGAAGAGTTTTGTCTGGGCCGAGACGGTAAACCAGTACACCGGGCTGGCGATGACGATGGCGTCGGCGCCCTTTAGCTTCGGGTAAAGGATCTGCATGTCATCCTGAATTACGCAATCGATCTTCGGCTTCTTCCGGCACGAACCACAGGCGGTGCAGGGCTTGATATTCATGTCGTGGAGAAAAAACGTCTCCACTTTCGCCCCCTCCGCCTTAGCGCCGGCGACAATTCGCTTTGCCAGGACTGAACTGTTTCCTCTTTTCCGTGGGCTCCCGATAACGACCACGACGTTTCGTGCCATATCTTCTCCCCCTTTTCGGAATTCGAATCAGGGCAAAGATTCGCACAAAAGGGCGACAAGGACAAGTTTCGTGGCGCCGCCTGCCCCCGGCAGACTCCCCCGACACGCTCGAGACAAGCGGGACGGGCCGGCCGCGATTGAGGGGCCCACGGCAGGGAGGTCGGCTCTGCCGGGGGCAGGCGGCGCCACAAAGCTGCAGGAGCGGCTTATCAGCGGGGGAAGGAGCGGGCAACCAGGTGCCAGCCCCCATTATGCACGAAACGCCTGCTGCGACCGCGGATATGGCCGTCCTTCCGGAGGTCCTCGGGCCTTCCTTCGACAGGCTCAGGACAAGCTCACCTTGCGACGTACTGACCAAGTACGTCTCAGGTCCGAGTCCCGCGGCACCCCGGGACTGTTACCCGGTGCCAGGACCGTCTCCACGATCTCGCTACGGCGCCTCGTGCCTAACGCGGGCTACCATAAACAAGGTTCATCGTATATTGTTACACATCTTCGCGAAAGTCCCATTCCGACCGTGGAGCAAGCAGGGGAGCCATGATTTCATGAGATCCATGAGGGCGCTTTCGGTCGCCGCCGGATCGGCGGGGATGGCGATGACCTGAGCGGGAAAAGGGGAGCGTGGCGAGGGAATGGTCTGACTGTGGGACTGTGACTCACGGCGCAGTCGGGTGATACCGCTTCCTGAGGTTGTCCGTAAGAGTGACGGTGATGGCGATCGGGATCTTACCGGCAACCCGTTGAGACTTACAGGAGCTGCAGGAGTTGCACCATGATGATCTATTATTTTGCCTATGGTTCCAACATGGATTCTTCCCAAATGGCGCGGATATGCCCGAGCGCGAGGGTAAGCGGAATCGGTATTCTCTCCGACTACAGATTCATCGTCAACCAGCGAGGCCTCGCAACCGTTGTTCCTGAAACGGGGAAGAAAGTCTACGGCGTTGTCTGGGCCCTAGCCGAAGGCGATCTGGCCAATCTGGACGACTATGAAGATGTGGCGGGGGGCCTGTACTCAAGGGTGCCGGCGAAGGTGACGCTCATGCGCGGCGCCGTGAGTAATGCATTTATATACGTCGCAGCAAACGACCAACCAGGTTCCCCAGGGTCTCGATACGTGGAGGCTATCGTGGCCGCCGCCACGCGACATGGGTTTCCGGAACCGTACATCAACGAGCTGAGAATGTGGCTCGAGGAAAAGTGAACAGAGGGCGTGAGATCCCAACAACCATAATGTCGTTCCATTGGCGGAGGCCGGACGAGCGGCGACGCCTTGCTGGGGTTTCTGTTTGCGCTGAGAGAATCTCCGTGCTAATCTACGCTCAAGTGGGGCTGGGCTTGTTTTCCAGGGCCCAGGGAAAAGGTATCGCCTCTTCGTTCGAGGCGCACTGATAGCGGTACTCAAGAGGTGAGTAGTCGATGGAGCGATATGAGCCGAAAAGGAAGGGTTTGCGCGCACCGGTCTCGTTCTTCGTCTCTTGCCGACGAGCCGACGGCTCCGCGGTGAAAGGCAGGGCCTCCAACCTTAGCACCCAGGGCCTCGCCCTGCAGACGAGCTGGCCTCTCCTTGTCGGGGAGCGGGTTACCGCCGAGTTCCTGGTGCCCGATACCCTCAACTCGGTTGTCCTGACGGGCGAGGTCGCGTGGTGCTGGAGCAAGCGGAACGAGGCCACTCCGGGCTCAACCGCCTACGCCGCGGGCATCAGGTTTCTGAACCTGACAGAACCCTTCTGGAGCGTGGTGTGCCGGTTCTGCCTCAAGCAGCTGTACGACGAACGGCTGTTCCGGAGTGGGGAGCTCAGGGTTCTCCTTGCTGAGGTCGCGGGGATGTCACCCAAGGAGAAGGCAAGGGCTCTGCAGATCCTGGCCGGAAAGAGGTTCGTCCAAGCCGCAGGCGGGCTCAAGATTCGTGACGCCAGCCTCTGAAGCGCTCCGCCGGTGCCGTCCCTCCCGGAAGGGTCAGGGGCTGATGGGGCGCCGCCGCTGGCGGCCTCTGACTTTTCCTTAACTCGGTAGTAGCGGTGCGGCTCGCCATGACAGAGAAGATCGTGGATCAGGTCCCCCTTCGCTTCGACGTGGCTTCGATCCTTGCGCGTGCTGGTCTTGAAGTGAAGCCTGCTCACCTCACGCTCGCGGAGGATCTCGCTCGTGACGCGGCAGCCCTAGGGAGACCGAGGGCGCTCTACCGTGCAAGTTACCTTCGCAAGGAGACGGAGAGGACGGTGGTGGTCGACGGGGTCACCCTGACGAGTCGGGTGCTCAGGGTTAATCTCGAGCCGGTTGATCGGGCGTTCCCGTTTGTGGCGACGTGCGGCTGGGAACTGGACCGATGGGTGATGGAGAAGGATGAGCCCCTTCAGCGCCGCGTCGCCGATGTGATCAGTGAGTTCGCGTTGTACTCGGCCTTGGGAGCTTTGAAGGCGAGGCTCCGGGAGGAGTACCGTCTGGCAACGATCTCGAGGATGAGTCCGGGCTCCCTCGAGGATTGGCCCCTTTACGAGCAAAAACTCCTCTTTCAACTCTTCGATGACGCCGAACGGGCTGTGGGTGTTCGGCTCACCGACGACCTCATGATGCTTCCCCGCAAGTCTCTCTCGGGCATACTCTTTGCTACAGAGGACCTCTTCGAGAGCTGCCTCCTGTGCCCGAGAGAGGAATGTCCCGCCAGACTCATGCCCTACGATCGGGATCTGTTCACCAGAAGGTATCTCTAACGGGTTGCCGCAAGACGTGGCGAGCCCTCCTCGATGGGCGCACGGCTGCCGGACGATTCCCTGCGGCGGGGAGGTCTACACCGCCGGAGGCGGGTAGGTCCACAAAGGCGCCACGCCACGGCGTGGGCACGGCAACAGCCAGGCGAGGCCTGCGGCGATGGAGTGAGGTGCGGCCGGGGTTGTGGAAGGTAGGGTGGGCACAGCCCATCAGCTAAATTCTAGGGAGCGCGTTCGTAAAGGGCCATGGCGGTGAAGCTGACAAAGGAGTGGTAAGGGTCCACCTCGGCGGCGGCGTAATGGAGGACTTCACCTTGGGCGCGTCCCTCCAGAACTCTCAGCGTGGTGTACAGCGGCGGTAGCCCGCAGACCCGGCGGGAGTTACGTTCCTGGATGAGGATGCTGGCGAAGGCGTCCGGGTCCCCGGCCGCGACAGCCTCTAGAAGCTGCTGATCGGCGCGGGCGGTCTCGTGGACGGTTCCGGGGTGAGGTTCGAAGGAGTCGCCGTATCGAGGCCCGATGTGAGCCAGGTCCACGCTGGCAAGGAGACAAACCGGTCGTTCATGAGCCTCCATGGTTTCCTTGAGCGCCCGCACCATAACACTGAGCGTTTCGGCATTCTGCTCCATCTCTTCCACACCGAAGGAGCAGAGAATCGGGACGATACGGACGTCCGGCAGGAGCAGCCTGAGAAAGAGCACCTGGAACTCGATCGTATGCTCGCGGCGGTGGGCGAGCTCGTCAAGGAAGAGATCAAAAGGGACGCGGCGGCAAAGCTCGTCCACGAAAGCGGTGTCCACGGGCACCGGCCCGAGGGGCGTTTCGAAGTCTTTTCGGGTAAGGGCAAAGTACCGGGAGAGAGGCTCGTGGCCGGTTCCCAGGATAACGCAGGTGCCGATGGGGGCTGCCTCGAGAAGAGCCTTGTAGGCGTGGGCGAAGCAGGGCCCGCCGGCACGGAGATCGATGTGAGGCGCCACCAGCCCGAGGAGCCGCTTCCCGGACCGATGCAGCTCCGCGTCCCCGGGTCCACCACACTCCGGGGAAAAGAAGCCCAGGAGCTGAGCCTGAAGCTTGTCGGGGTCGGCCTCGTATCCGGAGCCGGCAAGGAACGCCGGCCTCCGGGGACGGTTACGAAACGCGGCGGCGATCTGCTCTCTATGAGCCCGGCTGCGCTCGTTATCCAGGAAAAGGTGCAGGTCCAGCTTGCCGATGAGCTCTTCCAAATGCTCTCGGAAAAGGATCTGGCCGAACTGGCGCATGTAGGCCGCCTGGATATCAACCAGGGTGTTCGAGCCGTTCATGAGAGTGACCAGGAAATACGCTTCCGGGCTGAGGACTACCGTTTCCCGGCTCAGTCCCTCCTGGTCCTGGAGCATAACATGGACCGCTTTTCCATGGCGGATTGGGATAACCATCAGGTGGTTTCGCAGCTTGGGTTGTTCGGTGTCCATATAGGGCGCATTTCAGAAGCGGGTATGTGTGCCGTTCCACAGCGGCCTTTTCAGAGGAGCGATGAGGTCGCTCGCAGGCCACCTCGGACGGAAGTATAGAGAAAAGTCGACTCAGGAGCAACGCCTTTTCAGCCCCAGGAAAGGGTTTGACTGGACGGATGAAATGTGTTACGTGACCATTCTGGCAAGAAAATTGATGACATCCATCACGCGAGGATTGAGTTTACCCATGTCATCGGTCGTGCGCTTTTTGCCCCTTGCGGCCCTTCTGGCCGTTCTCCTTTCAGGGTGCGCCGTGACCAGGCCGGCCGTGTCCGCGGACCGGGCTCCCGCTGCGGCGGCGGCCCGACCAGAGGGCCGTCTCTCGGGGAAGGGGGAGGCCTACTACCGCTTTCTCAAGTTTTCCTATTTGCTCGACCACGACCAGGAGGAGCAGGCGCTGGTGGAGCTGGAACGGGCGGTAGCCGCTGACCCGGAGTCTCCCGAGCTGCTCGCGGAACTGAGCGCCTTTTATCTCCGTCAGGGAAATCGCGAGGCCGCTCTCGCCGCGGTGCAGAGGGCGGCCGAACTTGACCCCACCTCGGTTGAGAATCATATGCTCCTCGCTGGCCTCTATGCCAGCTTCAACCAGCCCGACCGCGCCATCGCCGAGTACCAGGAGGTTGTCAAGCTCAATCCGGACCAGCAGAAGGCGGTCCTTAACCTCGCCTCCCTGTATGGGGCGCAAGGTGAGTACACCAAGGCGTACGAACTGCTCGAGGGATACATACGCCGGCACCCGGAGAACATCCTGGCGAGTTACTATCTCGCCCGGATGGCACTGGAGCTCAAGAGATACCCAGAGGCCGAACAGCTCTATCTGACTGTCCTGGCGCAGCGGCCCAATTTCGAGATGGCTCTCTTCGATCTCGCCTTCCTCTACGAGGCGACGGATCGCGTTCCGGAGGCGGAGAGCATTTATCGAAAGATCCTGGCTGCGGACGGGGGCAACGAACAAGCCCGCTCGCGCCTAGGCGACCTCTACTTACGCCAGGAGAACTACCGCGGCGCTTTGGAAGAATTCCAGAAAGTGCTCGATAGCAAGGAGCGTGGGCTGGAATTGCAACTCAAGGTTGCTCTCATCCACCTGGAACTGGGGGAGTTCGACCAGGCCATTGAGCTCCTGGAGGGTATGGCGGCTGCTCACCCGGGGAATGGGCAGATTCACTACTATCTGGGGGCCGCCTATCTTGAGAAGCATGACTTCGGGCGGGCGCAGACGGAGTTCGATAAGGTTCCAGAGCAGAGCTCCTACGCTCTCAGAGCGGCGCTTCAGCGGGCGGTGATCGCCGAGAAAAAGGGCGACCTCCAGGCTGCGATCGAGCTGACGCGGCGGGCGATCGAACGACACCCCCGAGATGCGGAGGGATATCTCTATCTTGGCGGTTTCTATGAGGCGGTCAAGCAGTTTCCGGAAGCGGCGGCGGCGCTCAGGGAAGGGCTCGCTGTAGCGCCGGACAACGCTCGCCTCCACTTCCGCCTCGGGACGGTGCTGGACAAAATGGGTGAGCGCCAGGAATGCATTCGCCAGATGGAGAAGGCGATCGCCCTCGATCCGAACGATGCGGTGGCCCTCAACTACCTGGGATACACCCTGGCGGATATGGGTATCCGGCTCGAAGACGCGGAAGCCTATGTCAAGCGGGCCCTGGTTGTGAGGCCTGATGATGGCTACATCACCGATAGTCTCGGCTGGGTCTACTTCAAGATGGGCCGCTATGAGGACGCTCTCGGCTGGCTGACGAAGGCGAAGGAAACCCTCCCCGACGACCCGACGATCACCGAGCATCTCGGAGACGCCTATCGGGCCCTCGGCCGCTGGCGCGAGGCGGAAGGCTTCTACGAGCGGGCGTTGCAGCTGGGCCCGGAGGACCGGGAGCGGCTGGAGGCCAAGTTCGACGAGGCGAGGAGGAAAGCCCGCCAGGGGAAAGGCGATTGATTTGGGTGAGGGGTAAGCGATCCATGTGGTTCGCGGGCGCAAGGCAGGGGCTTACGTTTCTCTTCTTCCTTGGCGGCCTCAGTCTTGCCTGGAACGGCTGTGCTCCCCGGGCTCCGCTTCTCGAGCCTGTTGATCTTCCGGCAACTCCGGTGGTGGAACGTCTCGAGGCGAGGCGGACTTCTCTCTTGACCTTCCGGGCCGCGGGAACCATCCGCGTGGAGGGAGCAGGCCGGCAGTGGAGCGGCAGAGCACTTCTCCTTGCTGAGCTCCCCCGTCGTCTCCGGCTTGAGCTACTCAGCTTCTTCGGTCAGCCTGTCCTCTACGTGGTGAGCGACGGGAACGAGGTGGTAACCTGGGCGCCGGGGCAGCCAGCCTCGCGAGGATTCGCTCTCGGGCGGGTCATTCAAGCCTTTTCCAGCATCCCCCTGGATGATGAAGAGGTGATGTTTCTCCTGGCTGGCTGCGCTCCGGAGTTCAGATACCGAGAGGCTCAGCTTTTTCGGGATGTTCAGGAAAGAGCATACGTGCTCCAGCTGGAGGACCCCTCCCGCGGCGAGATCGAGCGCCTTTGGCTCGAGGATGACGCCGCCACGATCGGCAGACTCGAACGGTTTCAAGGGGGGAGATCCAGACTGGATGCGGTCTTTTCCGGGTTCACGAACGCGGGGGGGTTTTCCTATCCGCAAGAGGTGAGGATCGACACCGGCGGCCTCCAACTTGCCGTGCGTTACCAGGTCTTTACCGCCAACGAGACGCTGCCCGACGAGGTCTTTCATCTGGAGCTTCCCCCGGGAGTAGAGGTCCTGCCTCAGTGACCTTTCCTTGATGTATGTCTACCGCAGATCCCAAAACCTTTCGTCCACCCCAGGAGGCCATGGAGCGATTCGTCGCTGACCGTATGCTCGGGAAACTGGCACGGTGGTTGCGAGCGCTCGGGTACGACACCCTGTATCTGGGGGGCGCTGGGGATGAGGTGATCCGACGGGCGCTCGAGGAAGGAAGAATTCTTCTCACCAGAAACAGACGGGCTCATCCCTGGCTCAGGCGGGGCAGGGTTCTGGTGATCACGGCCGATGACCCCCGGGAGCAGCTTCGCGAGGTAGTTCGTCAACTCCGCTTATCCCTGGCGGAAGAGGCGCTGTTGAGTCGATGCCTCGCCTGCAACCGGCCTCTGGTGACGGCGGACAAAGAGGAAGTGCGCGGGGATGTTCCGGACTATGTCTGGCAGACCCATGCGGATTTTCGTCGCTGCCAGGGATGCGGGAGGGTATTCTGGTCCGGCAGCCACGCTGAGAATATGCGGCATCGCCTCAAAGCAGACTTTTCGGACCTTTAGCCCCCATTATGCACGAGACGCCGTCGCGATCGAATGGGCCGAGGCAAGGAGGTCGGCTCTGCAAAGGCGCATAGTC
>Ga0335070_10007976_pt1 | contig 12427 bp, 7 predicted proteins | sample Lox_Sample_13_FD_206722 | JGI IMG/M metagenome (GOLD analysis project Ga0335070, IMG submission 206722) | Soil microbial communities from Loxahatchee National Wildlife Refuge, Florida, United States - Lox_Sample_1.3 | ecosystem: Environmental > Terrestrial > Soil > Wetlands | place: USA: Florida...
ACGGCCCGGTTCTGGGAGAAGCCTTACGATACGGTCTGGCGGCCTCGGGGGCCAGGGCTGCGGCCGGCGCGGGGCTCCGGTCCGGCACCGCGGACCCGCACCCGGCCGCGAGCGCGAACGAGGCCGGGACTGATGCCCCGGCCTCGTCGTGTCACGCCTGGCGTTCGCAAGGAGGGCTACCGCGCCGGCCCCTCCAGGCCGCGGTTGTGGAGCAGCGGCCCGATGTCCGGGTCGCGGCCGCGGAACTGGCGGTAGATCGTCGCCATGTCGCCCGTCCCCGTGCGCGAGAGGACCAGGTCGCGGAACCGCTGGCCGTTCTCGCGCGTCAGCCCGCCGTGCTCCAGGAACCAGGCGTACGCGTCGGCGTCGAGCACCTCGCTCCAGATGTAGGCGTAGTAGCCCGCGGAGTAGCCGCCGCCCCAGATGTGCGAGAAGTACGGCGACCGGTAGCGCGGCGGCACCAGGTTGAAGTCCACCCCGTAGCGGTGCAGCGCCTGCGTCTCGAACGAGTCGGCGTCGGTCGGATGGTCGTTGACCGTGAGGGTGTGCCACGCCATGTCGAGCAGCGCCGCCGCCAGGTACTCCGTGGTCGCGAAGCCCTGGTCGAAGGTCGTGGTGCGCCGGATCTTGTCCACCAGCGCCGCGGGCATCGGCTCCCCGGTGCGGTAGTGCCGCGCGAAGTGCGCGAACACCTCGGGGTCCAGCGCCCAGTGCTCGTTGAACTGCGAGGGCACTTCCGCGAAGTCCCGCGGCATGGCGGCCGCCCGCGGGTACGGGGCGGCGTTGAAGAAGCTGTTCAGCGCATGGCCGAACTCGTGGAACATCGTCGTCACGTTGTCCCACGTGAGCAGCGCCGGCTGCCCCTCGGCCGGCTTGGTGAAGTTGCAGTTGTTGGTGACGACGGGCCGCGTGCCGAGCAGCGCCGAGCGGCCCACGAACCCGCTCGTCCACGCGCCGCCGTTCTTGTTGTCGCGCTTGAAGTAGTCGGTGTAGAACAGGCCCAGCGACGTGTCGGCGTCGAACACCTCGAACACCCGCACGTCGGGGTGGTAGACCGGGATGTCGTGCCGCTCCCGGAAGGTGAGGCCGTAGAGCCGGTTCGCCGCGTAGAACAGGCCGTCCTGCAGCACCCGGTTCAGCTCGAGGTACGGCTTGATCTGCTCCTCGTCGAGCGCGTACTGTGCCGCCCGCACCTGCTCGGCGTAGTACTGCCAGTCCCACGGCTGCAGCTGGAAACGGCCGTGCTGCCGGTCGATGAGGCGCTGCATCGCCGCCGCCTCGCTGCGTGCCTTGGCCGTCGCCGGCGCCGCGAGCTGGGTCATCAGGCGCAGCGCGTTCTCGGGCGTCCGCGCCATCTGCTCCTCGAGCCCGTAGGCGGCGTAGGTCGGGTAGCCGAGGAGTCGCGAGCGCTCGGCGCGGAGCTGGGCGAGCCGCAGGATGATGGCCCGCGTGTCGTTGCTGTCGCCCCGCGAGGTGCGCAGCGTGGACGCCTCGAACAGCCGCTGCCGCAGCGCGCGGTTCCGCAGCGAGGCCTGCGCCGGCTGCTGGGTGGTGTTCTGGAGCGGCAGCAGCCACCGGCCCGCGAGGCCGCGGGCCCGGGCCGCTCCGGCCGCAGCGGCCAGCTCGCCTGCGCTGAGGCCGGCGAGCTGCGTCGAGTCGTCCACCACGACGCCGCCCGCGCGCGTCCCCGCGAGCACCCGCCGGGTGAACTCGTTGGTGAGCTGCGCCTGCTCCCGGTTCAGCGCCCGCAGCCGCGCCTTGTCGGCCTCGGGCAGGAGGGCGCCGGCGCGGACGAAGTCGCGGTAGTAGCGCTCCACCACCAGCCGCTGCAGCGAGTCGAGGCCGAGCGAGTCGCGGCGGTCGTACAGGCTCTTGATCCGCCGGAACAGGCAGTCGTTGAGGGAGATGGCGTCGCGGTGCGCCGCCAGCCGGGGCGCCAGCGCGCGCTGGATGGCCTGAAGCGTGTCGTTGGTGTTGGAGGAGGTGAGGCCGCCGAACACCCGCTGCACCCGCGCGAGGAGCTGCCCCGAGCGCTCGAGGGGGAGGATGGTGTTCTCGAACGTGGGCGGCGCCGGGTCCATGATGATGGCCCCCACCTCGGCGAGCTGCTGACGCATCCCCTCTTCGATGGCCGGCAGGAAGTGCTCGTTGCGGATCCTCGTGAAGTCGGGCGCCTGGTAGAGCAGGGGGCTGGGCGCCGCGAAGGGGTTGGTGGCGGGGAGCTGGGCGAGGGCGGCGCGGCCCGCGGCGAGCAGCAGGGCGCCGAGGACGAACGGCAGACGTCGGGCACTGGTCATGGTCGGATCTCGGTACGGTGGAGGAAGGACAGCCCGCCCGAAGCTAGCGCGCGCGGCGCATCCCGGTAAGCGCGGCGCCGGCCGCGCGCCGGCCGCCAGGGGTCCGCGCTGCCCGGCCCGGCCACCTGGCGGATGCGCCCTCCGGAAGGCATATGTGACCGCTGCGATGGGATCGTCGGATGGCGAGCGGGGCCAACCGCGTGCAGACGCCTGCCAGGAGGCATCGAATGAACCGGGTCCTTCGGGTCCTGTCCCTCGCGGCGATCGCCGCGTTCGCGCTCGCGGCCCGGACGGGGCGCGCTCCCGTCGCGGCGGCCGGCTCGGTCGCCGCCGACTCGTGCCCGTGGGTCCACTCCACGGCCCCGATCGCGGCGCGGGTCGCGCAGGTCCGCGCGGCGCTGACGCTCGACGAGAAGATCCTGCTGGTGCACGGCACGCGTGATTCGATCTACGCGGGCTTCGTCCCCGCCATCCCTCGGCTGTGCATCCCCGCGCTGTGGCTGGAGGACGGCCCCGGCGGGGTGGCGGACGGGATGACCGGCGTGACCCAGCTGCCTGCCCCCGTGGCGCTGGCGGCGAGCTGGGACACGTCGCTCGCCAGGGCGTACGGCGCGGCCGTGGGCGAGGAGGAGTGGGGCAAGGGGGCCAACGTCGACCTTGGCCCGACGGTCAACATCGTCCGGGATCCGCGCTGGGGCCGCGCGTTCGAGGCCTACGGCGAGGACCCCTACCTCACGGGACGGATCGCCGTCGGCTACATCCAGGGCGTGCAGGGCCGGGGGGTCCTGGCCCAGGTCAAGCACTGGGCGGCCTACAACCAGGAGACCTTCCGGAACACCTCGGCCGACGACGTGCTCGTCGCCGAGCGCACCCTGCAGGAGCTGTACCTGCCGCAGTTCGAGGCCGCGATCGCGGAGGGGGGCGCGTCGTCGGTGATGTGCTCCTACAGCACGATCAACGGCGCGTTCGGGTGCGAGAACGCCTACCTGCAGGACTCCGTGCTCAAGGGACGCTGGCGGTTCGGCGGCTTCATCACCTCGGACTGGGGCGCGACGCACTCCACCGTCGCGTCCGCGAGCCACGGCCTCGACATGGAGATGCCCGACACGACGTACTTCGCCGGCGCGCTGAAGGCCGCCGTGCTGGCGGGCCAGGTGCCGCTGTCGCGGCTCGACGACATGGTGGACCGCATCCTCACCGCGGAGTTCCGGTTCGGCCTCTTCGACCGCGAGCGGACCGGCGGCCCCACGGCGGTGGTGACCACGCCGCAGCACGCCGCCCTCGCGCGCGAGGTGGCCGAGCAGGGCACCGTGCTGCTGCGGAACCAGGGTCACCTGCTCCCGCTGGACACCGGGGTTTTGCGTTCCATCGCCGTGATCGGGGACGACGCCGGTGCGGACGCGATGACCGGCGGCGGGGGCAGCGCCGCGGTGGTCGCGCCCTACGTCGTCACGCCCTTCCAGGCGATCGCGGGCCGCGCCGGCGGCGGCGTCCAGGTGCGGTACGCGCGGGGAGCGCTCCCCCCGGACGCCCCGCTCCCGCTCGTGGAGTCGCGATACCTCACCCCGCCCTCGGGGATCGGGCACGGGCTCAGCGTGCGGTTCTTCAACGACATGACGCTGTCCGGCCCGCCGGTGCTCGAGCGGGTGGATTCGGTCGTCGCCGCCAACTGGCGCGACCTGCCGCCCGCGCCGGGCGTGAACGCCAACCGGTGGTCGGCGCGGTGGACCGGCACCATCACGCCTCCGGTCACCGGAGAGTACACCTTCTCGCTCACCAGCGACGACGGCAGCCGGCTGACGGTGGACGGCGTGCGGGTCATCGACAACTGGCGGGACCAGGCGCCGACGACGCAGACCGGGAAGGTGACGCTCGGCGCCGGCCAGGCGGTGTCGATCGAGGTGGACTTCTACCAGAACGCCGGACGCGACTCCATCAGTCTCGGGTGGCGGCTGCCCGGCGGGCCCTCGTTACTCGACGAGGCCGTCACCCTGGCCAGGTCCTCGGAGGTGGCGATCGTGTTCGCGAGCCTGTTCGAGTCGGAAGGCGCCGACCTCACCGGCATCGGCCTCCCCGGCGAGCAGGACCGGCTGATCGGCGCCGTGGCGGCTGCCAACCCGCGCACCATCGTCGTGCTCAACACCGGGTCGGCCGTCACGATGCCCTGGGTCGACTCGGTCGGGGCCGTGGTGGAAGCGTGGTATCCCGGACAGGAGGATGGGAACGCCATCGCCGCGGTGCTGTTCGGCGACGTGAACCCTTCAGGGAAGCTGCCCGTCACGTTCCCCCGGAGCCTCGCCGACGTCCCGGCCTCGAGCGCCGCGCAGTGGCCGGGCGTCGACGGGATGGTGCGGTACTCCGAGGGCCTGGGGGTCGGCTACCGCTGGTACGCCGCCAGGAACCTCGCCCCGCTGTTCCCCTTCGGCTTCGGCCTGTCGTACACGACGTTCCGCATCGGCAGCCTGCGCGTGACGGCGGGGCGGGGACACTCGGCGAGCGTGAGCGCGACCATCACCAACACGGGGCGCCGCCCGGGCGCGGACGTCGTGCAGGCGTACGTCGGCCGTCCCGCGTCGGCCGGGGAGCCACCGCTGCAGCTGCGGGCCTTCGAGAAGGTGCGGCTGGCGCCGGGCGAGACCAGGCGCCTCACCTTCGCGCTCGACTCCACCGCCTTCGCACAGTGGGATCCGGCGCAGCACCGCTGGGTGGTGGCTCCCGGCGTGTACCGGATCCGCGTGGGGGATTCCGCGGCCGACCTGCCGCTGCGGGCGACGGTCAGACTCAGATAGGGCAGGGGGCGCCGGTCGCCGCCGCGGGAGCGCGATCCGCCAGGCGAACGAGAGGCGGCCGGCGAGCGATCCGCCGGCCGCCTCGTCGCGGTCGAGGAGGGGGAAGGGACGCCTAGTTCAGCTTGGCGAACTTCGCCTGCAGCTCCTCGCGCGTCTCGACGTGGTCCGGGTTCTCGATGATGACGCCGTCCACCGGGCACACCTCGATGCACTGCGGCTTGTCGAAGTGGCCGACGCATTCGGTGCACTTCTCCCAGTCGATGACGTAGACCGGGTCGCCCTGGGAGATCGCCTCGTTCGGGCAGTCGGCTTCGCACGCGCCGCAGTTGATGCACTCCGCCGTGATCATCTTCGCCATGGGAGCTGTCTCCGTCGCCAGGGGTAGGGCTCTGCGTCGTGGCGGGGCCGGCCCGCGGGCCGGCGGCATCGCCGTGAACGCCTCCAGGCACCGCAAAAAGGATGCACGTGCCGGGGCGGCCGCCCTAAGGGCTTACGGGAGCGCGACTTGGCGGGCGCCCGCTCAGCGACGGAACTGCGCGCACGGGTCGGGCCGCGCCGCCCGCGGGATCACCACCACCAGGTCGTAGTTCGCCCGCTCGGCGGCAACGGGCGGCGAGCCGTCCTCCTCGCGCTCGAGGAGCCCCACGACCACCGTGCGCTTCCCGGGCGCCACGCGCGCCAGGATGCGCGGCACCGCGAGGTCGCGCCGCACGTGCCCGTTCCCGGCGATGAGCCAGGCGGGCCCCCCGGCGCCCGCCGCGAGGAGCACGCGGGTCATCTCCGCGTCGCGCACCTCCTGCGCCGCGCGCATCCCCGGGATCATCTCGGCGGGGAGCTGGCGGCAGTGGCTCACGACCAGGTCGGTGTCGAGGGCCGCCCGGGCCGCGCTGTCGAGGGGCGCGCTGGCGATGATGGCCCTGAGCGGCGCGGGCGCCGAGTCCACGCCCCCCATCACCACCGGCCCGAGCGCGGCACGGGCGATGTTGCTCCCCCAGATGCCCCGCGAGACCGCCAGCGCCGCGCTCACCACCGGCTCGTGGAGCGGCCAGCGCCACCCGCGCCGGTCGAAGCCGTTGCGGTCGAGCCAGACGGTGAGGCTCTCCCCCGCCGCCGGCGGGGGGAGCGGCGCGTCGCTCGCGGCGAACTGTTCGAACACCACCGCAGGATGGCGCGCGCCGAGCGCGCGCAGGAGCGAGCCCCGCACCGCGTGCGCCACCGCGTTGTCGTGCACCTCGCCCAGCAGGGCCAGGTCGGCCGAGCCCACGCGGCGGAGCAGCTCCGCGGTGGGAACGGGAGCGCCCGTCGGGCCGTCCACGAGGGCCGTGGAGTCGGGCAGCGCGAACGCCACGGGAGCGATGCGCGCGGGTGCCGCGTGGCACGCGGCGAGGAGGACGAGCGGGATCCAGACGGCACGACGCATCGGCAGTGGTCCTCGGGGTCGGTTGGGGTCCGCGCCGCGCGGCCCGTCGCCACGCGCGCCTTTCTGACCTTCTCACCCTCTCGCCTTCTCACCTCTCCCACCGGCGCCCGTCCTACCGCGCCGGCCTCCCCATCATCGGCTGCGCCGGCGGATGCAGCTCGTACCCCGCGGGCGGCTCGGCCCCCAGCAGATTCCGCACGAAGTAATCCCAGCGGCGCCGCACCATGTACGGCTCGCCGCCGAAGCCGTGCCGGCGGTTGGGCAGGAGCAGCAGGTCGAAGTCCTTGTTCGCCCGGATCAGCGCGTCCACCAGCAGCAGGGTGTTGTACGGCGGCACGTTGTCGTCGGTGGTGCCGTGCGCGAGCAGCAGCTTCCCCTTGAGGTTCGCGGCGAGGAGCTGGTTGGCCTGGTTGTCGTAGCTGGTGGTGCTGTCGGGGTGGATCGTCTCCAGCCCCTGCCACTTCTCGCCCCAGTCGTCCTCGTACTCGCGGTTGTCGTGGTTGCCCGCCTCGGAGACGGCCACCTTGAAGAGATCGGGGTAGCGCAGGATGGCGTCGGCCGAGGCGAACCCGCCGCCCGAGTGCCCCCAAATGCCCGCGCGGTCGAGGTCGATCCACGGGTAGCGCTGCGCCAGCTGCCGCATCCCCGCCACCTGGTCGGGGAGCCCGTTGTCCCCCATGTCGCCGTAGTAGGCGGCCATGAACGAGTGGGAGCGCATGGGCGTGCCCATCGCGTCGAGCTGCACGACCACGAACCCCAGCTCGGCCAGCGCCTGGCAGTCGCCGCGCGAGGCCACGAAGCTGCGCGTGCCGACGCTGCCGGTCTGCGGGCCGGGATAGACGTTGTTGATGATGGGGTAGCGCTTCGTGGAGTCGAAGTCCGTCGGCCGGTACAGCAGGCCGTAGAGGTCGGTGCGCCCGTCGCGCGCCTTCACGGTGAACGGGATCGGCGGCTTCCAGCCGGCGGCGAGGAGACGGCTGATGTCGGCGGTCTGGACGGTGAGGAGCTGCCGCCCCGTCGCGTCGCGGAGCACCGTCACCGGCGGGACGTCGGGCCTGGAGAAGGTATCGACGAAGTAGCGGCCGTCGGGGGCGAGGGTGACCTCGTGGTCGGCGTCCTCGGGGGTGAGGAGCAGCAGCCGGCTGCCGTCCGTCCGCACCGAGTAGAGCTTGCGGAAGTACGGGTCGCCCGGCTCGCGTCCCGCCGCGGTGAACCAGATGGTGCGGCTCGGCTCGTCCACCCGGAGCACCTGCAGGACCTTCCAGCTCCCGCTGGTGATGGGGTTCTTGAGGTGCCCGGTGGCGAGGTCGTACAGGTAGAGGTGACCCCAGTCGGTCCGCTCCGAGTACCACAGCAGCTCGTTCGACGCCCACAGCGGCTGCCAGTCCACCTTGTTGAAGCCCGACTCGAAGAAGTCGGCCACCCGCTCCTCGTAGACCTCGCGCACCTCGCCCGTGGCGGCGTCGGCGACGCGGAGGTCCTCGACGCGGTGGTCCCGCGAGGTGGAGACGAAGACCAGCTTCGTGGCGTCGGGGCTCCAGTACACGTCGGCCCAGCCGCCGCCGCAGAGGATGTGGTCGCACAGGGTGGAGCGGTGCTGGTCGGGGGGCATGCGGAGCCGCACGACCCGCGGCCCGTCGAGGTCGATGACGACCCGCTGGATGGTGGTGACGACGCTGTCGCCGGGGAGCGGGTAGTGCCACGCCTCGAGCTGCGGGTGCCCGACGCGGGTGCGGACCAGGTACATGTCCCCCACGCCCCGCTCGTCCTGCTGGAAGGTCGCGATCCGCCTGGAGTCGGGCGACCAGAGGAGGATGGGCCGGTCGCTCTTCGTCCACCCCGCGTTGTCGGTGGCGTAGCCGAAGTCCTTCACGCCGTCGGTGGTGAGCTGCGTCTCGCGGCCCGTCGCGACGTCGCGCACCCACAGGTTCCAGTCGCGGATGAAGGCAGCCTTGGTGCTGTCGGGCGAGAGCACGGCGTTCGGCATCGGCCGCTCGCGCCGGCGCGGCTCGCCGCTGCACGCCTCGCCGCCCACGCCGCAGGTCCAGCGGCGGCCGAGGGCGTCGAAGGCGACGGTGCGCCCGTCGGGCGAGAAGGTGAAGGACTGGAACGGCAGGTGGAACGGGTCGAGGGTCGTGTCGGCCGCGCGCGAGAGGGCGGCGGCAAGCCGGACGTGGTCAAACGCGCGCTCGCGGGTGCGGCGGGCCGGGTCCACGAGCACGAACTCGGCGCCCTCGGGGATGGCGTTGCGGTACCAGAAGCGGTCGCCCGGGAGCCACACGGGGCGCACCGGCATGCCGAAGACCAGCGGCGTGGTGTTGTACCCCATGAACCGCTCGGCACGCGCGTAGTCCGCGGCGGTGAGGGAGCGCGGCTGCTGGGCGCGCGCGGGCGCGGCGGCGAGGACGGCGGTCAGGGCGGCGACGGCCGCGAGCGGGATTGGACGGCGGATCATGGGGGCCTCTTGTGGAACGCGGGACGGAGGGCGGCAATATGGGCGCGCCGGGGAACCGGCGGCAAGCGGCGTGCGCCGCCGCGCGGGAACCTCGGCGCCCGCCGCCGGTAGAACTCTCCCGTGCCCCCAACAGCCTCTCGCGCCGCGCCACGGCTCGCGCCTGGTCGCGGCGCCGCGCTCTCGGCCCGCGGCGGCGCCGGCCGCTGGGCCGGCGCGCTCGCGCTCGTCGCCCTCGGCGCGGCGGCGTGTTCCACCAGGGACACCACCGCGCCCACGCTGTCGTTCCACCGCAATCCCTGCCAGCCGGCCGACACCGTCCGGCTCGCCGTCGCGGCGACGCTCCGCCTCGACTGCGGCAACGGCGGGACGACGGTGACGTTCGAGGCAGGCGGCGCGAGCTATCTCATCGTGCCCGAGTTCGCCACGGACCAGGCGCCGTTCCAGTTGGTCGATTACAGCGTGGCCAGCGGCGAGCTGTCCGCCGCGGCGGCCGCTGGCCGCCTGGCGACGCCGGCGTTCGGCAGCGCCGGAGCGGTCGGGGCCGGACTCGTCCCGGCGCCGCGCCCCATGACGGCGCAGTGGGCCCTGGACGACGCCCTGCGCGCGCGCGGCAGGCGGCTGGCGCGGTCCGGCGCCGTCCCGAGCGCGCTCGCGCGCGCCCCGCGCGCGGGGGCGGTGGCCGCCGCGCCTCCCTCGCCCGGCAGCCTGCGCAGCTTCCAGGTGGTCTCGAACCTCACCGGCACCGCCTGGACGACCGTGACGGCGCAGCTGGCGTACGTCGGCGCCAACGCCCTGCTCTACGTGGACACGCTGGCGCCCACGGGCGGGTTCACGCCCACGCAGCTCCAGGGCTACGGCCAGTACTTCGACCAGACGCTGCTGCCCATCGACACGGCCGCGTTCGGCGCGCCGTCCGACGTCGACGGGAACGGCCGCGTCATCATGCTCCTCTCGCCCGTCGTCAACGCCATGTCGCCGGCCTCGGGGTGCTCGACGCAGGGGTACGTGGCGGGCTTCTTCGACGCCGAGGATTTCGCCGGCGCGTCGGACCCGCACTCGAACCAGGGCGAGATCTTCTACTCGATCGTGCCCGACCCGGACGCCCGGTACAGCTGCGCCCACAGCGTGACCGACATGGACCGGACCGTGCCGGCCGTCTTCCTCCACGAGCTGCAGCACCTCATCGACTTCTCGCAGCACGTGGTGCTGGGCGGCGGCCAGCCGGGCGCCAGCTGGCTCGACGAGGGCCTGAGCATCGCGGCCGAGGAGCTGGGCTCCCTCCACTACGAGCAGCAGTGCCCGCCGCCGGCGTGCCGCACCGACCCGGCGCAGTTCTTCCCCGACTCGTCGCAGGGCTTCGTCCAGGGCTTCCTGTACGACTCGTACCAGTTCGCCCTCCTGCCCGACACCGCGAGCATCACCTTGGAGTCCGACGCGGACCTGGGAGCCTCGTGGCGGGGCGGGGCGTGGCTCCTGGTGCGGTATCTCGCCGATCAGACTGGGACGGGGATCTACCGGCAGCTCGAGCACGGCCCGGCCGACGGAGTGGCGGCCATCGAGCAGGCCGCGGGGCGGACGTTCCCGGCGCTGTTCGCGGACTTCGGCCTCGCGCTCTACACCGACAGCCTGCCGGGCCTGCCGCGCACCACGGCGCCCGCCGCGGACCGGTTCACGTCGCGGAACCTGCGGCAGCTGTGGGCGCGGCTCTACGCCACGTCCGCGGGGAGCCCCGACGTCCCGCGCGTCATGCCGGTGCAGGTGTTCGCCGTGACGGCCGACACCTCGACCGCCGTCCTCTACCCCGGCACGGTGACCTACTTCCGGCTCGACACCCCGGCCGGCGCCGCGGCGGTCTCGGTCCGCTTCGCGCCGCCCGGCGGGGCCGGCTTCGCGGCGACCCTCAAGCCGCAGCTGGCCGTCTTCCGCCTGCCGCCGGGGCAGTAGCAGCCCGCGCTCGCGCGGGAGGGATGGGCAACGGCGCGAACGGGGGCCGCGGCACGAGCCGCGGCCCTCGCGCGTTCTCACCGACGGACGCCGTCTACTTGCTGAGCAGCCCGAACAGACGGCTCGCCGCCCGCAGGTCGATGCCCCCGCCCAGGAACCAGCTCACGCGGAACCGCGTGTCCACCGGTATGGCGGCGGCGACCGTGCGGATCTGGTCGCCGACGTCCAGACCCGGTCTCTCGTCCAGCCCGTGGACCTTCCCGACGTGGGCCCCGCCGATCAGGTAGAACGAGTAACCGTAGTGCACTGCGAGCCCGGCCAGCGCGTTGTTCAGCACGTCGTTCAGCACCAGCCCCACCGCGGGGTCGAAACGGACACAGTGGTCGGTTTCGATGTCCCGCTGGCTGCCCCAGAAGTGCGTGTAGAAGAGGGCGTAGAGCAGTCGTCCACCCGGCCGGGCCGTATACACGATGGTCTTGTACCCCGTGTCGGAAGGCGAGACTCGGAGCCCGTATTCGGGATCCCGCAGGGCGGTGCCCACGACGCCCAGGAGGAGGGCCCCCCGATACAGCCGCGTCACCGGGAAGGCCGGCTTGGCGAGCGACTGGGCGGTGTACCCGATGCCGTCGTCCTTGCGGTTCGGCCAGAGAGCGCTGATCTCGATCTGGCCGGTGCCGGGGGCGAAGTGGCGCAGCGTCCATCCTGCGCTCCTGCAGACCGCGGGTCGAGACCTCGAGGAGGCGACCGCCGTCTGGCCCAGCACGTTCACGGTGCCCTGCTCTCGTGTGCCCGAGGTCCGAGCGACCGTGAGCCGTCGCAGCAGGCTCTCGGGTCCGAGGACGTAGACCCGGAGACTGTCGCGCTCGGTCATCGTGCCGGCGAACGCGAGCACGCTGCCGAGCCTGGAGACCACCATGTACGGGCCCCCGGACGGTATGGAGTCGGTGGCGCTGTCGACGCAGCTCGTGTCCTCGAGCACACTGAGGAGCGTCGGGGGGGTCTGGCCGCCCGCCGCGCCGGCGGCGACGGCCGCGACCGCCAGAGCCAAGGGACCGGACACAACTTGTCGATTGGACATGCGCACGCTCCGCGGGGGAGGGAATGAGGCCCGGCGACGGCGCGGTGTGGGGAAGAAGTCTACGATACGGTCCGCCGTCCGCTCTGGCGACCCCCATCGGCGGCTCGCGCGCCACCGGGCGGAGACGATATGCGACGAGACTGTTCGAGATTGGTGCGGTGGCGTCCGGCGCATCCCTATCGCGCGACCGCCCGGGGCGTATCATGGAACGCGCCAGCAAGCCCACGCTCCATCACGAGACGGAGGTACGGGTGGCGCTCCAAGACCGCGTCAAGGCGATCCTCCTCACCCCGCGCACGGAGTGGCCGGTCATCGACGGTGAGCCGGCGACGACCGCGTCGCTCTACACGGGGTACATCATCCCGCTGGCCGCGATCCCCGCGATCGCGACCTTCCTCGGGACCACTTTCGTCGGCGTCAGCGTGCTGGGCGCGACCGTCCGGG
>Ga0335070_10007977_pt1 | contig 12427 bp, 8 predicted proteins | sample Lox_Sample_13_FD_206722 | JGI IMG/M metagenome (GOLD analysis project Ga0335070, IMG submission 206722) | Soil microbial communities from Loxahatchee National Wildlife Refuge, Florida, United States - Lox_Sample_1.3 | ecosystem: Environmental > Terrestrial > Soil > Wetlands | place: USA: Florida...
CCGGGTTGTCGTCGACGTCGGTGGCGAGCGACGATGATTGCAGGCGCTCGAAATCGCGCCGCGTCGCCTCGTCGGGGAAGGTGAGCCAGCGCGCGGTATGGATGCCGGCGGCGTCGTAGATCGCATCGACCTTGTACTCGCGCGCCAGCCGGTCGGCCACCACCTCGAACTGCAACTGCCCCACCGCGCCGAGCAGCAGCGTGTTGTCGCCGGCTCTTTCGAAGACCTGGATCGCGCCTTCCTCGCCAAGCTCCTTGAGGCCCTTCGCGAGCTGCTTGGCCTTGAACGGATCGCGTGGCCGCGCGACGTTGAAAAGCTCCGGTGCGAAATACGGAATGCCCTTGAACCCCAGCGCTTCGCCTTCGGTCAGCGTGTCGCCGATCTGCAGCTGGCCGTGGTTGTGGATGCCGATGATGTCGCCGGCGACCGCGCCTTCGCTGGCGACCCGTTCATTGGCCATGAAGGTCAGCGCATTGGCGAGCTTCATGTCGCGGCCGTCGCGCACGTGGCGCACCTTCATGCCCGGCACGTAACGACCCGCACACACGCGAAAGAACGCGATGCGATCGCGATGCTTGGGATCCATGTTCGCCTGGATCTTGAACACGAAGCCCGAGAACGCCTTCTCCAGCGGATCGACCATGCGCGTGCCGCCGTCGCGCGGCTGCGGCGGCGGCGCCCATTGCGTGAGCGCCTGCAGGATCTCCTGAACGCCGAAGTTGTTGATCGCCGAGCCGAAGAACACCGGCGTCTGGCGGCCCGCGAGAAACGCGTCGAGGTCGAACGGCGCGCTCGCGCCGCGGATGAGGTCGACGTCGTGATGCAGCGAAGGCATCTCGTCGACGAAGAGCTGCTCGAGCCGCGGATTGTCCAGTCCCTCGATGATCTCGGTATCCTCGCTGCGCCGCTCCTCGCCAGGCGTGAAGCGCAATACGCGATCGTCGAGCAGGTGATACACGCCGCGGAAGCGCTTGCCCATGCCGATGGGCCAGGTGACCGGCGCGCACTCGATCTTCAGCACCGACTCGACCTCCTCGAGCAGCGCCAGGGGTTCGCGCACCTCCCGGTCGAGCTTGTTGATGAACGTGATGATCGGCGTGTCGCGCAGGCGGCACACCTCGAGCAGCTTGATCGTCTGCTCTTCCACGCCCTTCGCGGCATCGATCACCATCACCGCCGCGTCGACGGCAGTGAGCACGCGATAGGTGTCCTCGGAGAAGTCCTGGTGGCCGGGCGTGTCGAGCAGGTTGATCGTGTGCGCGGCGTAGGGGAACTGCATGACCGAGCTGGTGACCGAGATGCCGCGTTGCTTTTCGACCTCCATCCAGTCGGAGGTCGCATGGCGGGCACTCTTGCGCGACTTCACCGTGCCGGCGAGCTGGATCGCGCCACCGAAGAGCAGCAGCTTCTCGGTCAGCGTCGTCTTCCCCGCGTCGGGGTGGGAGATGATGGCGAAGGTGCGCCGCAGCGCAACCTCGCTGGCGAGGGTATTGGTCATCGACGTTGCAAAACAAAACCGCCGGCCTTGTGCCCAAGGCTGGCGGAAGTGGCTAATTATACCCTGCCGGGGCTTTCCGCCGTCGCGTTGCGGATCTTCCGCTCATCCGGCAAGGAGGCGGTAGCGGCGGCCCGCGCCGGGGCACTGATCGCGCGCGATTCGATATAGATGCGCTTGATATTGGGGTAGCGGACGCGAATATCACGCTCGATGCGCTCCACCGCCGCCGCGATGTCCGCGGCCGCCACGTCGCGATCGAATTCCACGTCGAGCGCGAGCAGGATCTCCTCGGGACTGAGGTACATCGTCGCCGGCTGGCCGACCAGGTGTACGCGCGGATCCTGCGCGACGATCCGGCGAATGGCCTGTACGCTTTCGGCGCTCATTCCTTCGCCAATCAGCAGGCCGCCGGCTTCGCGAATGAGCAGCACGGCGACCGCACACAACAGCACGCCGACCATGATCGACGCCGCGGCGTCGTAGGCGGGCTCGTCGAGCAGCGTCGCCAGCGACAACCCGATGGCGGCGATCGCCACGCCGGCCAGTGCGGCGCCGTCTTCCGCGACGACCGTGTAGGTGCTGGGATCCTTGCTCCTGCGCAGCGCCTGCCAGAATGGACGCTCGCCCTTTTGCTTCAGGAACTGGCGCAGGGCGATCGCGAAGCTTGCGCCTTCGAACACGGCCGCGAAAGCGAGCACCGCGTAGCTCCAGCCGACGCTTGCGAGCCGATGAGGATGCATCAGGTGCAGCGCGCCCTCGACGATGGAAACCACGCCGCCGACTCCGAAGATCACCATCGCCACCACCAGGCTCCAGAAGTAGAGCGCCTTGCCGTAGCCGAACGGATGCTCCGAGTCGGGCTTGCGCTCGCTGCGCCTCATGCCGACCAGCATCAGGAATCCGTTGCCGGTGTCGATGGTCGAGTGGATCGCTTCGGCGAGCATGGCCGAGCTGCCGCTCAGGGAGGCAGCGATGTACTTGGTCACCGCAATGGCGAGGTTCGCGGCGATGGCGCCGTAGACGGGGACTCTGGATGCGGGCATCGCCGCCCTCGAGCGTGAAAGCTGTCAGACGGCGCGGGCAGCATCACGGTTCCTTCGCGACCGCCACTCACACGCGATGTCGGATGCGCGCCGGTACACTACTTGCTGCGGCGCCTACGGCCATGTCAGCCTCCACGCAGCACCTCATCGCCCATCTCGACATGGATGCGTTCTATGCATCGGTCGAGTTGCTGCGCTATCCGGACCTGCGCGGCAAGGCGGTGGTGATCGGCGGAGGGAGCCGGCATGCGCCGCGCGAAGCGATCGACCCCGCGAGCGGCACGGTCACGCGCACGTACACGCGGTTGCGCGGCTACGTGGGACGTGGCGTCATCACCACGGCGACCTACGAAGCGCGTGCACTGGGCCTGCACTCGGCGATGGGCCTCATGAAGGCCGCCGCGCTCGCGCCTGACGCCATCCTGCTGCCCACCGATTTCGAACAATACCGACGGTATTCGCGGATGTTCAAGGCCGCGGTGCGCACGATCGCCACCGAGATCGAGGATCGCGGCATCGACGAGATCTACATCGATCTCACCGGCATTGCCCCGCCGCAGGACCATGCGTCGCTGCGTGAACCCGACCCGGACGCGTGGCAACAGGCGCGCAGGGTCGCCCAGGCGATCAAGCAGTCGGTGCACGTCGCCACCGGACTCACCTGCTCGATCGCGGTGGCGCCCAACAAGCTTCTCGCCAAGATCGCTTCCGATCTCGACAAGCCGAACGGATTGACGCTGCTGCGCCACGAGGACGTCGAGCGACGCATCTGGCCGCTGCCGGCGCGTCGCATCAACGGCGTGGGACCCAAGTCGGCCGCGCGGCTGGAGGGGCTCGGCATTCGCACCATCGGCGAGCTGGCCGCAGCGGAGCGCGACTGGCTGATCGAGCACTTCGGCGCGGCGCACGGTGCATGGATGCACGACGCGGCCCACGGTCGCGACGACCGGCCGGTGGTCACCGATAGCGAACCGAAGTCGATCAGCCGCGAGCTCACCTTCGAGCGCGACCTGCACCCGCAGCGCGATCGCGAGGCGCTGACGCGCATCTTCGAGGAGTTGTGCGACGGTGTGGCGGGCGACCTCGCGCGCAAGCGCTACGTGGGCCGCACCGTCGGCATCAAGCTGCGCTACGACAACTTCAAGACGGTCACGCGCGATCTCACCATCGAGCGCGCCACCCAGGATGGCGTCCGGATTCGCGCTGCCGCACGCGAATGCCTGAAGCGCGTCGCGCTGGATCGGCGGATCCGCCTGCTTGGCGTACGGATGGGGTCCCTCACCTCGATCGACGAAGCCGTCGAGCCGCCGGCAGCGCAGGAAACGGCAACGCCGTCGCTGTTCGATCAGAGCGAAACGACACCGCGCTAAAACGGCGAGGCGGCGGGGCGTCGCCCTACTCCTTCGCCGCGCCCCGGCTCGCCTCGTAGCTCGAGGGGGTCACGCGGGCGTGGGCGAGGTAGCCACGCACGTTGAGCACATCCTGGCGACCCAGCGTATTGCCATGGTGGGGCCGGTGCAGGATGCCCTCGTAATGATTGAGCTTCACGCGGATGCGCGCACCCGACAGCGGCTCGATTTCGGCGCCCAGGTGATTGAGCAGCGACTCGACTTCCCGCCAATGGATGTTGGCGCTGACCGGGTCGTGGAAGATGGTCCTGATGAGATTCTCGTGTTTGTGGCTCACGTGGGCACCCGGTCGGATGGCTGTCAGGAGTTCACGCGCTGCTCGCCTGGCCCGGCCGCAGGATGCCGTCGCACGCGGTGCGCGAGGCGTCGTGGGCGGGCAGCTTGCCGCACAGGGCGCCGAGCGCCGTGCGGACGCGCTGCAACTGCGCGGCATGGCGATTGGACTTGTTCCATTCCAGCAATTTGCGCCCCATGCGATCGAGTCCGCGTCGATTGCGTTCGTAGAACGTGTCGGGCGTCGGATCGAGCTCACCGATCACCTGGATGGCCGCGCCGGCAATGCGATCGGCGTCCCCGGGTGCCAGCTTGATCAGCGCGTTGACGTAGTGCACGCCCCACTCCAGCCGCGTCGCCGGCCCTTCCGCGGCGGCATATGCGCGCTGGGCCCAGTCGAGCGATGCCGCCTTGTCGCCGCGCGTCTCCGCGTTCGCGGCGAGTCCAAGCATGAAATAGTACGGCGCATGCGAGCGCGCAAGCTCGGCGCGCAGCATGGCATCGGATTCGTCGAGCAATCCGGCTTCGGCCAGCACGTCGGCGGCTGCGCTGATCACGGCCTGCCGCTCGTAGGGTCCGCGTGCTTCGCGATCGGCCTTGGCAGCGTAGTCGCGCACGCGCTGCTGCAGCGTCGGTGCCAGTGCGCCCTTGGGCGTGTCGATCCGCGCGAGATCGAGTTGCGCCGACAACGCTGCGAGGCGATCAGCGATGGAGAGCGTCGTATCCTCCACCAGCGCACCGAGCGCCGCATTGAGCGCGGCGACCATGCGATCGCGCGCGGCCGCATCCACCGTAACGTACTTCGCGAGCGCCGCTGCGTGATACACGACGAGGTCGAAGTTGTCGCGCACGCTCGCGGGGTCGCCTGCGACGTGCATGAGCCATTCGCGTGCCGCCGCGTCGTTGTGCGGTTTCGCGTCCTTCGCGCTTGCCGCGGTTGCGAGCGCGAGCAGGCGCAGGCGCTCCGCGGTCTTCGCATACTGCGCCGGACACGCCTTCGCTACGCGCTGCAGCGTCGGCGCGAGCCGGTTCTTCGCGACCAACTGTTGCTCGTCGGTCTCCCACGAGTAGTAGGCGAGCATGCGCCAGTCTTCCTCGCCCATCGGACCCGAGCCCGCGCCGCGAACCTCGAGCGCACGATCCAGCGTCTCGCGCACCGGTCGCGCGCCGTTCATGCCAAGCGCGAGGACGTCGAGATAGCGCGTGGCGTCCACTTCGCCGGGCAGGCGCGTGATCTCGGTGGCATCGGGCCGAAACAGGATCATCGTCGGGTATGCACTCACCTTGAAGCGCGCACCGAGCTTCTGGGCGCTCGGCCCGTCGCCATCGACGTACACCGGAACGAAATAACGGGAACGCTCGATGAAGTCCTGCCGGTTGAACAGGGTCGCCTTGACCTGATTGCAGGGCGGACACCACACCGCGCCCCAATAGAGGAACACCGGCTTGCGTTCGGCCCTGGCCTTCGCGAAGGCGGCATCGACATCGCCCGTTTCCCAGGCGACGCCGGCCTCGGCATGCGCGGCGGCGGTATCGGCGATGTGTGCCGCGACAGGCTCCGCCGCGGTTGGCGCCGCGCGATGGGGGACCGCCGTCCGGGGATCCGGGGCCGGTGAGCACGCCACCGCGGCGCTGGCGAGCAGCGCGATGGCCAGTGGACGAAGCGAAAGCATGAAAGTGGAAAGCGGCGGCACGATCGACGCCCATCTTACTCTGGGGCGAGTGTCCAGGCATCCGGCATGTCCCGCGGCGCCGGGCCGCCGCGTCGATCCAGTACACTGCGGGGACTCGAAGCGCAATCCACGCGCATCTTTCCGTAGCGATGACCGACACGAGAACCGCCCCATGCCGCCACGCTGCGCTGCGTAAGCATGCAACCGGCTTCGGCTGAGGGAAGCGCGCACGCGCACCTGGAAGCTCTACGCAACACGGCCCAGCTGCTCGGCTCGTCGCTGAACCTCGAAAGTCTCCTGACCCACGTTCTGCAGGCTTGCGTACCCGCCATCGGCGATTGCGGGGTGCTCGACTTGCGCATCGGTGACGTGGTGCGCCGCGTTTCGTTCGCGCCGGGGCGACCCGAAGTGGAATCGGCACTCGCGCAGATCGGCTGGACTGCGCGTCCCCACGAGCCATTCCCGTTGTGCGCCCTGTCGAGCGGCCGCGCCGCTTTGCACCCGCGCATCGACGAAGCGTGGCATGCCCGCTTCGGTCGCGACGACCCTTACGTCGCCCTGCTGCAGCGTTTGCAGGTCCGGTCGCTGTTGACCGTTCCGCTGCGCTTCCGCGACGAAGTGACCGCCGCGATCACGTTGTTCGTCACCGCCTCGACGCGCGTGCATGACGCCGCGGACCTCGCGCTTGCGAGCGATATCGCACTGCTCGCCGCGCCGCCCATCGTCAGTGCGTTGCTACTCGAGCGGCATCGGCGTTCGGAGCGTGCACTGCGCAACGAGGCCGAACGCCTGAAGCTCGCGATCGACGCCGCGCAGCTCGGTATCTGGGAATGGGACATTCCGCGCAACCAGGTGACCTGGTCGGACCACGTGTACGCGTTGCACGGCCTGCAGTTGGGCGACTTCCCGGGAACGTTGCAGGCGTTCGAGACCTTGGTGCATCCCGACGATCGCGAGCAGGTCGCGCGGGATGTCGCTGGCGCCCTGCAGGCCGGATCGGTGTACGCCACGGAATTCCGGACCGTGCGACCCGACGGCAGCGTTCGCTGGCTCGCGACACGCGCGCGCGTCACGCGCGACGCCGCCGGCGCGCCCACGCGGCTGATCGGTGCCACGTCGGACGTGACCGAGCGTGTCGAGCTGCTCGCCGCGGAGCGAGCCGCGCGCTCCGACATGGAGGCGGTACGGCAGCGCCTGGAACGTCTCGCCGCGGCCGGCGCCGTGTTCGCGAATTCGCTGCAGCCCGACGACACGCTGCAGGCGATCGCATCGGTCATCGTGCCGGACATCGCCGACTGGTGTCGCGTCGACCTGCTCGATGCGAACGGCGAGCTTCAGCGTGCCCTCACCTATCACCTGGATCCGGAACGCACGCGCATCGCCCAGCAGTTGGTACAGCGCTTGCGCGCTTCACCCGATACGCCCGGCTCCATGGCGTGGGCCGTGCGCACCCGATCCTCCCATCTCGCCCGGTTCGATCCGCCTTCCGCGTACGACGCGATCCGCGATCGCGACCTGCTCGAGTTCGCGTGCACCATCGGCATGCGGGCGTACTACGTCGTTCCGCTGGTTGCCCGCGGGCGCACGTTGGGCGCGCTTGCGGCGCTGCAAGCCGAATCGGGACGTGCATTCACCGAGGACGATTGCGCGCTGATCCAGGAGCTTGCGCAGCGTGCTGCGCTCGCCATCGACAACGCGCGACTGTACGCGGAAGCGAAGGCGGCACGCCACGACGCCGAGCGCGCGAGCCGCGCCAAGGACGAGTTCCTCGCGATGCTCGGCCACGAGCTGCGCAACCCGCTCGCGCCGATCGTCACTGCGCTCGATCTCATGAGACTGCGGGGCCAAGGTGTGCTCGAGTCGGAGCGTCGCATCGTCGAACGACAGGTCGCGCATCTCGCGCGCCTGGTCGACGACCTGCTCGACGTGTCGCGCATCACGCAAGGCAAGATCGAGCTCAAACGCGAGCCGGTCGATCTCGCCGACACGGTCGGGAAGGCGCTGGAGCTGGTGCGACCCGGGCTCGAGCGTCGCAAGCAACACGTCGACGTGCGCATGCCGCGCGAACGCGTGACTGTGATCGGCGATGCGGTGCGACTTGCGCAGGTGTTCGGCAACCTGCTCTCCAACGCGGTGAAGTTCACGCACGACGGCGGCCGCATCGAGGTGCGCCTGGAGCATGACGAGCGGCACGCCGAGGTGATCGTCTCCGACGACGGCGAAGGCATCTCCGCGGAGCTGTTGCCGCGCGTGTTCGACCTGTTCGTGCAAGGCGAGCAGGCGATCGATCGCCAGGAAGGTGGGTTGGGGCTGGGCCTCGCGATTGTCAACACGCTGGTGCGGATGCACGGCGGCGAGGTCAATGCAGCGAGCGATGGTCGCGGCCACGGCGCGCAGTTCCGCGTACGGCTGCCCATCGCCAGCGAAGACGACTGGTGGACACCGCGCATCGTCGAGACGCCGGCGACCCACGGCAGCGGACGCGCGCTGGTCGTCGACGACAACGCCGACGCGGCAGCCATGATCGGACTGCTCCTGGAATCGGCAGGCTACGAAGTACGGATCGCGCACAGCGGCGATTCCGCGCTCGACCTGCTCGATGCCTTCGTGCCGGAGGTGGGCGTGCTCGACATCGGCCTGCCGGGCATGGACGGCTACGAGCTTGCGCGACGCATCCAGCGCGATCCGCGCTGCGTTTCGACGCGCCTGGTCGCGCTCACCGGATACGGCGGCGAGAGCGACCGCGAGCAGGCGTACGCTGCCGGGTTCGCGGCGCACCTGACCAAGCCGGTTGAAGGCGCGCATCTGCTGCGCGTCATCGAGGACTTGCTGGCGCGGCAAGCGCCCGCGACCTGAACGCGCTATCGACGCCGCGCCGCCGTCGCTTCTGCAATCGCCTCATGCTCGAGACATTGCTCATCGTGATCGTCGCCGGCGCCGGGTGGCTGGTCTACGACGCATTGCGGGTGCGCGAGGAAGCGATCCGCATCGCGCGCGAAGCCTGCGAGCGACAAGGCCTTCAGTTCCTCGACTACACCGTGGAGTCCGCGCGCACCCGACTTGCGCGCGACGCGCACGGGCGCGCGCAGCTGCGGCGCACCTATCGGTTCGAGTTCTCGGTGAACGGGCACGACCGTCATGCGGGCAGTGTGGTCATGCTCGGCGCCCATCCGGAGTCGCTTCAGCTCGAGCCGCCGGGCGTGGTCTAGCGCCACGATGAACGCGAGCTGGTTGTGGATACCGATCGTGCTGTTCGCGGCCGCCGCGCAGACGGCGCGCAACGCCGCCCAACGTTCACTCATCAAGACGGCGGGAACGCTGCCGGCCACGCTGGTCCGCTTTCTGTATGGGTTGCCCTTCGCGCTGCTCGCGTTTGGAACGGCGCGCCAAATCGCTGCGGTCGACCTTCCAGCGCCCTCGCTCGACTTCCTCGCGTGGATCGCGCTCGGCGCGATGTCGCAACTGGTCGCCACCGCGTTTCTGCTCATGGCGATGGCGCAACGCAGCTTCATCGTGGCGGTGGCGTATTCCAAGACCGAGCTTCTGCAGATCGCGCTCTACTCGATCGTGCTGCTGGGCGAGGCGCTGTCCGGTGCGACCGCGATCGCCATCGCCATGGCGACTGCCGGAGTGCTCCTGCTGTCGCTGAAGGGAGCGAAGAGCAAGGCGCAGGCCGACTCGTGGTGGTCGCCTGCCGCCGCGCTGGGACTCGCCTGCGGCGCGAGCTTCGCGCTATCGGCGGTTGGCTATCGCGGGGCAGCGCTTGGACTCAGCCAATATCCCGCGTGGCTGGTCGGCACCTATTCGGTCGCGTGGGCGCAGGCGATGCAGACCGTCGTGCTTGCCGGGTACCTCGCCATTCGCGATGCCGAAGGCTTGCGCAAGGTGATCGCGCAATGGCGCGTGTCGATGCTCGCCGGTTGCACCGGCGCGATCGCTTCGTGCGCGTGGCTCACGGCCTTCGCCATGCGCAACGCAGCCGACGTGCGCACGGTAGGACTCGTGGAAGTGATCTACGGTTACGCTGTCTCGCGGCGCATGTACAAGGAGCACGTCACGGGACGCGAGCTCGCCGGCATTGCGCTGGTAGCCGGAGGCATCGTCGTCATCGGCGTCGCACGTTGAGTATGACTGCGTGACCGATACCGTCGCGCTCCCTGTTATTTGCTTCATCGTGCAACGCGATGAGCGCAATCGGAAAATACGATTGCACCAAACGCCACGCCCCTTATCCTAGGGTTGTGCGGCGCAACAAGGCATCCGCGCCGGGAAGTCACGATGAACGTGCCAACGGCCCCACACGATTCGAGGAGCGCGATCGCGCGCCATCTCGATCCCGCGAACAACCTCGCCGCCGCGTCCACGTCGCGACGCCCGTGACATTCCGCACCTCGCCCTGAAGCGACGCGGCCCGCGGCGCCCGGCGTAGTTCACCTCCGATTCACAACGCAACGCGCAAACCGCGCGTGACCTCGCCCATGACGAATTCCACGCACACCTCGACCCACGCGCGCAAACCGATCGGCCTCGCCCTGCAAGGCGGTGGTTCATGGGGCGCTTACACCTGGGGCGTCCTCGACGGCCTTCTCGCCAGTCGCACGCTCGGCATCACGGCATTGAGCGGCACCAGCGCTGGAGCGCTCAATGCGGCGATCGTGGCAAGCGAGCTCGCCAAAGGATCGCCGGCCAAGGCACGCGAGCGGCTGCGCGCGTTCTGGCTCGCGGTCGCGAGTCCGGCGGTTGCCGACATCGGACGCGACTTCTGGGGTCCCGCCGAACGCCGCTGGCGCGAGACGGTGCTCGGCTGGCTGGTATCGGGCAACGGCGTGTCGCCCTATCAGCTCAATCCCCTCGGTATCAATCCGCTGCGCGACATCATCGCCGCGCACGTCGACATCGACGCGATTCGCAGTTCGGCCGCACCGGCGTTGCATGTCACCGTGACGCACGTCAGGACCGGGCTGCCGCGCGTGATTTCCAATGCGCAGATGTCGATCGACGCCCTGCTCGCCTCGGCTTGCCTGCCGCAACTGTTCCAGGCTGTCGAGATCGACGGCGAGCCGTATTGGGATGGCGGCTATTCGGGCAACCCGACCCTTTGGCCGCTGGTCGACGACGGCGCCAGCCGCGACCTCGTCGTGGTGCAGCTCACCCCCGACGAGTCCCATGCGCTTCCCACCGACGCCGGCGCGATCCATCGGAGGATCGATCAGATCGTGTTCGCATCGAGCCTGGTCGCCGAGATGCAGTCGATCGCCGCGATGCGCGCCGTTGCCTCGGGCGGCGGGGACAGGCGCGCCGCCGTTCTCGACGTGCGACTCCACCGCATCGGCCCTCCGTCAGTCCAGCTCAGCGCGCAGGGGTCGCCCCTCGAGCGCTCGCGAGCCTGGCTACACAAGCTGCGCGACGAGGGCTGCAAGGCGGCGAGGCGCTTCATTGCACGCGACGGCGCGGCGATCGGCGTGCGTGAAACGCTCGACATCGCCCGCGTATACGCCGACCCGCGGACCGCGAGACACGGCACGCCGGCGAACGAGCACGACTATCGGTTGCGCGCGAACTCGCCGTAGCGCTGCGCAGCGCGAAAACGGCGTGACGTCAGCATAGCGCAACGTCCCTGTCACACGATCTCGGCTGCATCGATCATCGAACACCAAGCACATGAGCGCGCAAAAGCGCGGTTGCACGAAATCTTTCTCGCGCACCTGCGGTCCAATGGCTCCCGATCCAGTGGCGCAGCGCTCCTGCAACACCGGGTCGTCACGCGAGCGTTCAAGCGTGCTCCCCCGCGAAGAGCTGTTCGCCGGCCCTTACGGCGAACTTGTGAATTGGCATCCAGGCAGGAGGCATTCGATGGCAACCGACAGGCAATCGCGTCAGCAGACGGGCGATCGGTCTCAGTCCGACATGACGTCGAGCCAGCAAGGAACAACCGATCGCGACACCGGACAACGCGGTGCGCAAGGGTCGTACGGCGGACAGCAGTCGCAGTTCGAAGGCGGTCGCGGCCAGCAGGGCGGCGGCGCGCAGCAATCGTACGGCCGCACCGGACAAGGTGCCGGTTGGCAGGACCGCAATCCCGGCGCGCAGGGTCGCGGCAGCTACTACCCTGCGCGCGAGTCCGGTTATGGTTATCCGGCGATGGGTGGCGGATTCGGGTTCGGCCCGTTCTCGTTGCTGCGTCAGCTCACCGATGAAATGGACCGTCTGTTCGAGGACTTCGCGGCACCGACGAGCTACGGGCGTGGCCGCGGGATGACCAGTGGTGAACGTGGCATGACGTCGCTGTGGACGCCGCACGTCGAGATGCGCGAACGCAACGGGCGGCTGGAAGTGGAGATCGACCTGCCCGGCCTGAATCGCGAGGATGTCGAAGTCGAGGTCCAGGACGACCAGATCGTCGTGCACGGCGAACGCCGCGACCAGCGCGAGCAGAACGAGCGCGGGTTCTACGTCAGCGAACGCAGCTACGGTTCGTTCTATCGGGTCATTCCGCTGCCCGACGGTGTGGACACCGACCAGGCGCAGGCG
>Ga0335070_10007978_pt1 | contig 12427 bp, 9 predicted proteins | sample Lox_Sample_13_FD_206722 | JGI IMG/M metagenome (GOLD analysis project Ga0335070, IMG submission 206722) | Soil microbial communities from Loxahatchee National Wildlife Refuge, Florida, United States - Lox_Sample_1.3 | ecosystem: Environmental > Terrestrial > Soil > Wetlands | place: USA: Florida...
CGAAGCAGGGCGGGAAGAGCCGAGGGGCGCAAAGGCGAGCACGATACCGCGAGATCGCTGCGGTGTTGTGGGAGGAACGCTTGCTCGACCTCTTTAGAGGTACCGGACTCGAGGATGACCTACCCAGCGGGACCGTGGCTGAACCGACACCGGGCACCAAGGAGAAGGACCTACCGCTGCCGGTGCGGGTTCGTCACGCCCTCGAGCGCTTGGGACCTGTTTTCGTTAAGCTCGGGCAGCTTCTGGCCATGCGGGGCGCCCTGCTCCCGCCCGCCCTCCACAGAGAGTTAGCGAGGCTCCAGGATGAGGTGCCAGAGGTCCCGTGGCCGGAGATGAGAACGCGGGTGGAAGACGAACTTAGCGCGTCGGTCGAGGAACTGTTCGGAAGCTTCGACGAAGAACCGCTGGCCGCCGCCTCGATCGGCCAGGTCTACCGTGCCACGCTGCCCGACGGCACCCCGGTCGCCGTGAAGGTCCAGCGTCCCGGCGTGACCAAGGCCATGGAGATCGACCTCGATATCATGCGTGACCTCTCCGGCCGGTTGGCAAAGCATGTCCAGTGGGCCAGAGAGAACGATGTCGCCGCCGTCGCCGAGGAGTTCGCCTCAGTCCTGCACGCGGAACTTGACTACACTCAGGAGGGACATTCCCTCGATCACTTCCGGAGCGCGTTCGCAGACGATCCTTCGATCGTCTTCCCACGGGTCTACTGGGACCAGACGACGAGCCGGGTCCTCACCATGGACCTCATCGACGGTGTGCCGGCCACAGAGTTGGAGAACGACGAGAAGGCCGCGGGCGTCGACCGGGCGCACCTGGTCCAGGTCGTCACGGGAGCCTACTTCCGCATGATCTTCCAACTCGGCTTCTACCATGCCGACCCACATGCTGGAAACCTGTTTGCGCTCCCCGGCGGCCGCCTCGGCTTCGTAGACTTCGGCCGGGTGGCGACTATCTCCGAGCGAAATAGAGATGTGGCCTTTGATATGCTTCTGGCCATGCTCGACGACGACCCGGCCGGTGTCACAGAGGCCGTACTCGCAATGCTGGGTATGCCAGCACAAATCGACCTGGCGGCACTTGAAATGGACATCGGCGCTATACTTGCCAAGTACCGCCGCCAGCAGTCCAGCGGTGAAGGTCTGGACAGGCTCATGCAGGGCCTCCTCAAACTGCTGCGTGACCATCACCTGCAGGTCCCCCCTGAACTTGACGTGCTGCTTACAACGTTAGGCGTGCTCGAAGGCGTTGACAGACAGATCGACCCGGCATTCCGCATGATCGACGTGACCCAGCCATTCGCCCGCAAGCTCATGCCCGAGCGGTACGGTCTCGGACATATCATCAAGGCCACACTGCGCTCAGCGCGAGCCTATGGCCGGTTCCTCGACCAGCTACCCTTGTATGCCACACGCGCCTTGCGCCGTGTCGGTGAGGGCGAGTTCAGGGTGGCGGTGAGACCAGAGAACTTCGAGGCGCTTGTGGATCGTCTGACGGCCGGCGTATACCTGCTCGCGTACGCCATCATCATCGGAGCGCTGATAGTCGGCTTTGCGTTTCTCGTTGGTCGGCAGGGTCTGACCCGGCCGGAGCGGATTGGCTACCGGGTGGTGCTGTTCGCCGCGATAGCCAGTGTGTTCTGGTTCGCCATCCGGTCGATGCGTAACGAGTGGCGCAAACGCCAAGCAGACAGGCGGGCGCGCCGGTAAGCGAAAACGAAGGCGAGCAGGTGGCTACGGGCTCGCTCTTGATCCGCGGACGAGGAACGAGGAACCGGCGTACCGTGAATTCGGGCATCCACTTCTTCTGCAGAACGACTGCCGGGGGCCGGGCCGCGACTGGTCCGGCTCTCACTTATATAGTGAGGGGCACACAACAGCGACCCTGCTCGGCCGGTGGCTGAGTGTGCGGTACTATTTCTGACAATCCGTCGCTCACGCGCATCACTATTGGGGCGAATGAGAAGAGATGACCCCTGTGGCTCGAATCAGTGCGTTCTACGCGCCGACAGGGACCAGGGCCTTACCCTCATTCGAACTGGATGTCGATGACATCGACGGGTGGGACTCACTTCCACTTCTTGATGCTGCGAAGCAGCTCATCCGCTCGCGATATCCGAAGCCATCGCTTCTCCGAAAGCAGCACGGAAGTCACTATCAATGGAACCAGAATGTAGGCCGCGCCGATAATAATCCCGACGATGGCCTTCGTGTGCGGCTCCCAAGGCATGAAGAGCAACAGGGCGATCGGGACGAGCAGGAAGCCACACGCCAGAATGACGGCGCAGAATACCAGCACCTCGAGCATGATGGCGAAGCGTCGCGCACCCCTGATGACACGAAGGTACGCGATTGCCGCTTTGACCTTAAGCAGGTCAAGCATCGTCGAGCAGCAGGCTTCGATCCGGCCCTTAAGGAAGTTCCCAAGTATCCCGATCATGCACCTCGCCCCCTGTTCTTAGCGGACGACGCTCAGGCTGTCTACGACCTCTTCGAACGCCCCATGATGTACCCGAGGATCAAGCAGCCAAGCGCCGTGCCGCCGATATAGGGCCAGGGATTCCTGTGCACGCCCTCATCCAGCTCCCCGGCGATGTCTTTGACCTTTTCCATGCTGTGATGATACGTCGCGCTGACGTCGTGCTGGGCCTTGCCGGCGGCGCCGCCCACGGCTGACCGCAGGTCGGCATACTTGGTATGAATCATCTCGCGCAGCTCAGCCTTCTTGTCCTTGGCAACTTCGTTGAGCAGGTCAAGAGCCTCGCTTATGCGCTCATCGTCGAACTTGTTGCTCATGTGGCCCTCCTTGAGTTAGAATCGAAGCCATAACTGCACACTGGAGGTACAGAGCCAATGTATAGGCGAGATGCGGGTATGTCAATCGGATTTGCGAAACCCCTCAAGCCATGAGCGCCTTGGTATCCTATCATCTCGGGCTTGATCCCCAGGGGCTCGATCGGCGGGGACGGCTCCTCCGCGAGCTCGGTGCAGGATAGCGCGGCATGATCAATCTGAAGTCTCGGATACCAGGCGAGGCGCAGTCTGGTGGGTTTCAACCTGGCACCGTGCCCTTGTGGAATAGTCACTCGCCATGTTGTAGGCTTGTCGTCGGAATCTTCCAGTGCTGGTGCGAGTCGATCCGGGAATTTGCGAACAAGGGAATGCAGACAGCGGTCAAAGGAGGCTGCCATGCCTGTCAACATCACAGTCATTCATCCGAAGGACTTCATTTCCACTAAGGTGGATGGGACACTCGACCTCTCAGCGAGTCGCGAGGTTCTCCTCAAACTCGTCTCAATGATCAAGACGCCACGCGAATTTGACATTCTCATCGATACACGCCAAGCCCGGGTTTCTCTGTCCATAACCGACCTCTACGAGATAGGTGCTGCCGTCGCGTCACACCCTGCCGTCGCACTCTGTAGGACCGCTCTACTCACTTCTCTGGATGAGGAGGGAAGGGCCGCCTTCTTCGAGCTAGTGGCTCAGAACAGAGGAGCCTCTCTCAGTGCCTTCACGTCCTTTGAGGAGGCGATCGCATGGCTGATCATGAGTGGACAGAGGCAGTGAATGCTGCTGCACCACATTACAATTTGGGCGGTCGTCACAGGTGTCCTCCAGATCGTAATAGCGATCCGCCCGCGGAGGGAGATCAAGGGCGAGTGGCTGCATATCCTCGCGGGGCTTGCCTCGGTCGTGTTTGGCGTTCTGCTTATGGCACACCCGGGAGCAGGGGCTCTCACCGTGATTTGCCTGATTGCAACATAAGCAGTGATCTTCGGCGTCCTTCTCGTGATTCTGGCGTTCAAGGTGGCCGCCTTGTGCCGCCGGGCTGCGCGCCCATGAAACCCACAATTGTGGATTTGCCAGGGGAGACTCCCGAGCTCGAGAAGAGATTCGGGCTCGTCATCGGTGGAGCAAACGCGTAGCAGTCACCATAGACTCGGGCAGTTGCTTGGACAGTCCGACCGGGTGTGATATCATCCTCGCGTCGCGGACGCGCCCATGCCGTCTGGCCCTGCACCAGACAGGAGCCCGGGTAGCACCGCGGGCGCCTCATGTTGGAACGACAAGGAGGGTCCCATGGCTGAGAACGACGACAAGATGGTACTCGAGGCCCGGAACAAGAAAGGCCAAGAGGAGCCGGGTCTCGATAAGCAAGACCCGCTTTTCAAGCCGCTAACGCCCAAGCAGTTCCGCTTCTCTATCTGGTACTTCCTGATCGCGCTCGCCGGGCTCATCCTCATCAACACCATCTTGCTGCGCCCCAGGGTCGAGTCCATCGACTACAGCGATTTCAAGGCGAAGGTCAGCTCCGGCGAGATCGCCAGAGTCGAGATCGGCAACAAGTACTTGACTGGCTCCTCAATGACCCGGGCCCAGCTCGAAGCGTACGGGAAGTCGGCCCTCAGCGGCGAGAAGCCGACGACGGCGCCGCGGACCTTCCGTACGGTCAGCACGACCGACCCCGACCTCATTCCGCTCATGGACAAGAAGGGTGTGGAGTACTACGCTGCCCCGCCGGAACGCGGCTCCTGGTTTGGGGCCCTATTGTCCTGGGTCGCGCCGATCATCCTGATGGTCGTGTTCTGGAACTACCTGAGCAAGAAGGTTGGTGGTCTCGGCCAGGGCGTCATGTCGTTCGGCGCGAGCCGGGCCAAGCTCGTCGCCGAAGGTGACACGGGCGTGACCTTCGACGACGTGGCGGGTGTCGACGAGGCCAAGGCCGAGCTCGTCGAGGTCGTGGACTTCCTTAAGAACCCGAGGAAATACGAGGCCATCGGTGGGACCATCCCCAAGGGCATCCTGCTCGTTGGTCCGCCCGGCACTGGCAAGACGCTCTTGGCCCGGGCCGTCGCCGGCGAGGCCAAAGTCCCCTTCTTCAGGATCAGCGGGGCCGAGTTCGTTGAGATGTTCGTCGGCGTGGGGGCGGCCCGCGTCCGCGAGCTCTTCAAGCAGGCCGCCGAAAAGGCCCCTTGCCTGGTCTTCATCGACGAGCTCGACGCTATCGGCAAGAGCCGCAGCATCACTCTCGGCGGGAATGAGGAACGTGAGCAGACCCTGAACCAGCTGCTCGTCGAGATGGACGGCTTCGACCCGAGGACCGGCGTCATCATCCTCGCAGCGACCAACCGGCCCGAGATCCTCGATCCCGCACTCCTGCGGCCCGGCCGCTTCGACCGCCAGGTCCTCGTCGACAAGCCCGACCTCAAGGGGCGGATCGACATTCTTAAGGTCCACTCGCAAAAGGTCGCGCTCGACCCCTCTGTGGACCTGGAGAAGGTGGCTCGGGGTACGCCCGGCTTCACAGGTGCGGACCTGGCTAACATCGTCAACGAGGCGGCGCTCCTTGCAGTAAGGGCTGGCCGGAACAAGGTCCTGCCCGGGGACCTCGACTGCGCCATCGAGCGCGTCGTGGCCGGCCTCGAGAAGAAGAACCGGCTCCTCAACGAGAAGGAGCGGCGGATTGTCGCCTATCACGAAACCGGCCACGCTACTGTCGCAACCCTCACCCCAGGTGCCGACCCCGTCCACAAAATCTCCATCATCCCGCGCGGCATCGGGGCCCTGGGCTACACGATCCAGCTGCCGACCGAGGACCGTTTCCTTCTGACCGAAAGCGAACTCCTGGGCAAGATCGATGTCCTTCTGGGGGGCCGGGCCAGCGAGGAGGTCTTCTTCGGCGAGATCTCGACCGGAGCCTCAAACGACATCTCGCGTGCGACCGACATTGCCCGCAAGATGATCAGCGACTATGGCATGAGCGACAAGTTTACGAACGTCGTCCTGCCCTCCCAACGGAGCCCGATGTTCCTGCCGGGAGAGACAGTGCCCGGGGAGCGGGAATACTCGGAGGCAACTCAGCAGTACATCGACGAAGAGATCACCCGGATGATTCAGGCCCGCTATGCCAAGGCGAAGGGGCTCCTTGAGGAGAAGAGAGGCGCGGTCGACAGGGTGGCGAAGCGGCTACTCGAGGTCGAAACGCTGGGCGAGGAGGAGTTCAGGACCCTTCTCGGCGGGCCGGCCAGAGAGGGTTGATCCACGATCTCGCTCAGATGGCTGCCATAAGGAGCTCGCGACCGCGCTAACACGTGGGATTGATCTACCGTGGCTTCTCTGCTGGTATGTGCTGCGCTCACATCGTGGGCATCGTCCGGTGCCACTTGACGAAGTTGACCGCCAGAGACGCGGGCTCAACCGTGAACCCCGGAGTAGGAGACACCTTGGAGATTGCATTGGAGGACAGCCCCACCACGGGCTACACATGGGAACTCGCTCCAGACAATAGAACGCTGCTCTCCCAGCGACCGCCCGAAATAGGGCCTCTGGCTACAGCCGAGCCACGCTCCCAGACATGTAACTGGCTCCTCGGGCAGGGCTCGAGCCTGTGCCTTGCGCTGACAGGTGGGTGCTGGTCCTGCTCGGATATTCAGTTTCCGGAATTCAGCCGCAGGGCGGCCGGCTCGCAGGCTTCACACAACTTCGGTCTCGATGCCATGACGCTCGAGGCGCGCGACCAGCGTGGCCTGGGTCTCCTCGAAGAAGACCGGGTCCAGCGCCCACTTGAGGTCGTGGTCGACATAGACTTGGCGGGCTTTCCACGGGTAGTTCATCCGGTCAATCAGCACACTCTTGGTATAGGGAGCGATAGCCTCGGCCAGCTTCTCCGGGTTCATGGGCAGCACTGGGCCGATGAAGACATAGGTGGAGACGCCGCTTTTTGAGAGTTGTTTCAGAGCCGCCAGCCGGTCCGCGATCGCGGACGAGTGAGGTTCGAACATCTGGTGGATGTCCTCGCGGTCGGTGGTTATGGTGAGGCCGACTTCGACGCATGGCATACGTTTGAAGAGATCGATATCGCGGACGACCAAGTCCGACTTGGTCAAAATGCTGACTTCGAGGGTGCTGATGGCCAAGATCTCGAGACAGGCACGGGTCAGCTTGAAGCGCGCCTCAAGCGGCTGATAGCAGTCGGTCACCGAGCTCACCACAACCCGGCCTTCGCGGCGGCGCCGCAATTCCCGCTTAAGCAGTCCGGGCGCATTGATCTTGGCGTCGACGAATTCACCCCAAGGCTCATCATGCCCGGAGTACTTCTTCATGAAAGTGGCGTAGCAATAGGCGCAAGCGTGCTGGCAGCCGACATAGGGATTGAGGCACCAGTTGATGCCGGGGATGCCGGTCTTGGTGAGAATGGTTCGGGCGGTCACTTCTCGGACTGTCATAGCTGAGATAAGCTAACCTGGCGGCCCCGGCGGCACAAGCCACCCCTATCGCCTGTTGTCATAGGGCGCGCGGGATGGTAAAATGCCGAGTTGCAGACGGGAGGGAGTGTGAAGCATTTCAAGGAAGTGGTGAGAGCCACCACGCCGGAAGAGGCCGTGCGCCTCCGGGAGGCGGCCGGGACGCGGGGCCTTTACCTTGCCGGGGGCACGATGGTGGTGCCGCTGGCAGCTAAGGCTGTCGAGGTCCTGGTTGATATCAGCCGGCTGGATTTGGCGCGGATTGAGGCCCGCGACGGCGAGGTCTCGCTGGGGGCGCTGACCCAGCTCGCTGATCTGGTGACTCCCCAGATCAAGTCTGCCCTGCCTACGGTCTATGATGCCGCCCGCGGCTGCGCCACTCCCATCATCCGTAATATGGCGACCGTCGGCGGGGCGCTGGCGGTCGCGCACCTGCCGTCTGATCTTGCGGTTGCCATGCTGGCACTCGGCGCGCGGCTTGAGCTAGCAGGTGCGCGGTCAGGCATCGTGCGGCTCGAGGATTTGCTGAAGCAAGGTTGGCTCAGGGGCCATGACCTTGTTGTCAAAGTGACGGCGCCAGCGCCCCGCCGCGGTCGCGGTACCCACTTCGCCAAGTTCGGGCGGACAGCGATAGACATCGCCCTGGTCAACGTCGCCGTGTCGCTCGATCTCGCCCCGAACGGCAAGATCGAATCCCTGAGGCTGGCGGTTGGGCAATCCAATTCCTTGCCAGTTGTGTGGGGGGATGGGACAAAAGAGGTGGCAGAGGAGGCCAAGGGCGAGGTCATTTCGAAATCGATCATAGCAAACGTGGCGCGGAAGGCCGCCGGAGCCGTGAAGCCGCGGTCGGACTTCCGGGCATCGGGAGAATACCGGCAGCACCTGGTCGAAGTGCTGGTAGCGCGGTCGCTCGCTAGCGCGGCCAGAGAGGCGGGAGCGAGACTTGATGATTGAGCTCTCGATCAACGACAAAGCCTACCGGGTGGAGGTCCAGCCGGGGGAGACCCTGCTCGAGGTCTTGCGGGGGCTGGGTTTCAAAGGCGTCAAGAAGTCCTGCGAGACCGGCAACTGCGGTGCCTGCACGGTGCTCCTGGACAGCCGGCCGGTCGCTTCCTGCATTCTGCTGGCATTTCAGGCTGAAGGCCGATCGATTACTACGGTCGAAGGGCTCTCACAGGACCATCGGCTCACGGCTATCCAGGAGGCCTTCATCGAAGCCAGCGCACCTCAATGCGGCTATTGCACCCCGGGGATGCTGCTCACGACCGTAGCGCTGCTCGCTCAGAACCCGGAGCCCACTCGTGCGGAAATCCGGGAAGCGATTTCGGGCAACATCTGCCGGTGTTCGGGCTACGTCAAGATCGTAGATGCTATCGAACGGGCGGCAAGATCGCTACGGCTGAAATAAGACGATGGCACAACGGACGCACGATGAGAAGCGAGTAGAGCGCAACAATGGCGGGCACTAAGCAGACCAAGACACTGACCAAGAGGGCCGCTGGAACTAAGCGAGCCAGGCGAGAAGCTGGGCCCAGGGCTGGTGGTCGGGACACGGTTCCAAGAGAGCGGAGGACCGCCGATAGAGCCAGGGTTCCAAGTGGAGCCAAGGCCTCCAGGCTGCGCGTAGTCTCCAAGAGCCTCCGCAAGCTCGACAACGAAGCGATCGTGAGGGGCGAAGCTCGCTACACCGGCGACATGGTGCCGGCCGGAGCGCTTTACGCCAAGATCCTGCGGAGCCCCCACGCGCACGCGCGCATCAAGAGCATCAAGATCGATGCAGCCCTGGCAATTCCCGGCGTAGTGCTCGTACTCACTCACGAGAATATCCCTCGCATACCTTACACCCCAGCCGGGCAGAACTTCCCCGAGCCTTCGCCCTACGATGCTTTCATGCTGGATGACAAGGTGCGCTTCGTCGGCGATCGCGTGGCAGTGGTGGTGGCCCAGGACGAGCCGGCTGCCGCGCTGGGTTGCCAGGCTCTCGTGGTTGATTACGAAGTCCTGCCGGCGGTCTTCGATCCCATCGAGGCGCTCGCGCCGGGCGCCCCGGTGATCCACGACGAGCCCGACGCCACAGGCGTGCTTGATGCCCAGCGCAATCTGGTGGCTCGAATCGAGGTTGATGTCGGCGATGTCGAGGCCGGCTTCCGCGCCGCCGATCACGTCTTTGAGCACACCTATTCGGTCCATTACGTTCAGCACGTGCCTATGGAACCCCACGTGACGCTGGCCTATCTCGACGAGGACCGCAGGATCGTCATAGTGACGGCCACTCAGGTTCCTTTTCACGTCAGGCGGATCGTCGCCCGCGTCAATCAGGTTCCGATCTCGCGCATACGAGTGATCAAGCCGAGAATTGGCGGCGGCTTCGGCGGCAAGCAGGAAGTGGTGCTGGAGGACTTGGCCGCTCACATAGCGCTTCGCACCGGACGGCCGGTCTTGATGGAACTCAAGCGGGACGAGGAGTTCTTCGCTTCCCGGACCCGGCACCCGCAAGTGATAACTCTGAAGACGGGGCTCACGCGCGATGGCCGGATCGTGGCCAACGAAATGCGCTTGGTGGCCAATACCGGCGCCTACGGCACCCATGGCCTTACGGTTCAGTCCAACACGGGGAGCAAGTCGCTGCCGCTCTACCGGGCACCTAATCTCCGCTTCGTGGCTGATGTCGCCTACACCAATCTCCCGATTGCGGGCGCGATGCGCGGCTACGGTGCGCCTCAAGGGTACTTCGCACTCGAGTGTCACATGGATGAGATCGCCCATGCCCTGCGCATGGATCCCTTGGAACTCCGGCGCAAGAACCTGATTCGATTGGGCGACACCGATCCCATCGCCACCCAGCTCGGCGAAGGCAAGGCAGGCTTCGCGCGGGTGGTCCGGTCCTGTGGGATCGAGGAATGCATCAAGCTGGCGTCGCGGGCGATCGGTGGTGGAGCAACTAGCGGAGGAGCAACCGCCAAGCCAAGCCAGCCCTTCGAGCGCAAGCGCCGCGGCGTGGGCTTCGCCATCTGCATGCACGGCTCCGGGATCGCGGGGGACGACGTTGCGGGCGCAACCGTCAAAGTCAATGAAGACGGCTCCTTCAATCTCTTGATCGGAGCGACCGACCTCGGCACGGGGAGCGACACCATTCTGGCCCAGATGGCCGCCGAGGTGCTGGGCGTTACCCTGGACGACATCATTGTTCATTCGTCGGATACCGACTACACGCCGTTTGATGTCGGGGCCTATGCTTCGAGCACAACCTATGTCTCGGGGACAGCCGTGGTCAGGGCTGCCGAGCAGGTGAGGGAGAAGCTGCGCCAGGTCGCTGCCGAGCTCATGGATGTGGAGGTCGGCCGGGTGGCCTTCAAGGAGAGCTTCTTTACAGCGGGCACGAAGCGCGTCCATGTCAGGGAAGCGGCCCTTAAATCGTTCTATGGCGAAACCAAGCAGCAGATTATCGAGACAGCTTCCTTCCTCACTCTGGATAGCCCGCCTCCCTTCAGCGCTTGCTTCGCCGAAGTGGAAGTGGACCTGGACACGGGCGCGGTCAAGGTGACCGATATCGCCTCCGCAGTCGATCTGGGCCGGGCGATCAATCCCAAGCTGGCTGAGGGCCAGATCCTGGGGTCGGTGTCAATGGGCATAGGTTATGCGCTGACCGAGGAGATGCTCTTCTCGCCGATGGGCAAGATGACCAATGCCTCGCTCATGGAGTACAAGGTTCCGACTTCGCTGGATCTGCCGGAGATCAAGACCCTAATTGTGGAGACCGACGAGCCTTCAGGGCCCTTCGGAGCGAAGAGCGTCGGCGAGATCTGCCTCGACATCATTGCGCCGGCCATTGCCAACGCCATTTTCAACGCCACGGGAGTGAGAATGCGGCACCTGCCCTTCACACCCGAACGCGTCTGGCGTGCCTTGAGGGAGGCCGGTTCGTGATCGTCCTCAAGGACATCCTGCTGCTTTACACGGGTGATGAGGAAATCACAGGCGCCGACCTGGTGATCGATGGAAGGCGCATCCAGCGGATCGGCAAGAACCTCGATTTCCGCGCGCTCGGCGAGGCGTCAGACGCGCCGGAGGTGATCGACTGCCGCAATTTGGTGGTGCTGCCCGGCCTGGTCAACACTCATCATCATTTCTACCAGACGCTGCAGCGCTGTGTCCGGGATATCCAGGATGCCCCGCTTTTCGCCTGGCTCAATCGGCTCTACCAGATATGGAAGAATCTGGACGAAGATGCCATCTATTGGAGCACGCTGGTGGCCTGCGGCGAGCTCCTTAAGACGGGATGCACCACATCATCCGACAACCACTATGTCTTCCCGCGCGGCAAGGGCTCGCGCTTCATCGATGTCCAAATTGAGGCAGCCTCGCGGATCGGCATGCGGTTCCACCCAACCCGCGGCAGCATGTCACGCGGCCAGGCTGAGGGGGGACTTCCGCCGGATGAAGTCGTCCAGACCGAGGACGAGATCCTCGAGGACTCGGAGCGCCTGATCTCCAAGTACCACGATCCCAACCCCGGAGCTATGGTGCGGATCGCGCTCGCTCCCTGTTCACCTTTCTCGGTATCGGAGAAGATCCTGGTCGAGTCGCGGCGGCTTGCCACGAAGCGCGGCGTGCTGCTCCACACCCATCTCGCTGAGACCGAAGATGAAACCGCTTACTGCCTGGAGCACTACGGCGTGAGGCCGCTCGAGCTGATGGAGCGCACGGGCTGGCTCGGTCGGGACGTCTGGTATGCCCACGGAGTTCATTTGACCGACGCTGAGCTGGCTGCGCTCGCGGCGACCGGTACGGGCATATGCCATTGCCCGACCTCTAATATGCGCCTCGGCTCGGGCCGGGCCCGGGTGCCGGAGATGCTGAAGCTGGGAATAAGGGTCGGCCTGGGAGTGGACGGCAGCGCGAGCAACGACACTTCCGACATGCTTGGCGAAGTCAGGAACTGCTTCCTGGTTCAGCGCCTAGGTGGGGGCAGCGCGGCTCTGACCGCCCGGGAGGCCCTACAGGCTGCGACGCGGGGCGGCGCGAGCCTCCTGGGCCGGAACGACATCGGCGAACTGAGGGAGGGCCTCGCGGCTGATCTCACCGGCATTGACGTATCCGACATATCCCATGCCGGCTCCTTCCACGATCCGCTGGCGTCGGTAGTGATGTGCGGCTCGAGTCACAATGTGAGCCTCACAG
>Ga0335070_10007979_pt1 | contig 12426 bp, 9 predicted proteins | sample Lox_Sample_13_FD_206722 | JGI IMG/M metagenome (GOLD analysis project Ga0335070, IMG submission 206722) | Soil microbial communities from Loxahatchee National Wildlife Refuge, Florida, United States - Lox_Sample_1.3 | ecosystem: Environmental > Terrestrial > Soil > Wetlands | place: USA: Florida...
CAGTGATCGGGACTAGTATGGCGTCCCCCAGCAGCATGCAAGCGCCGGTTGCAATTCCGACACAAAGAACCGCATTCGAGGGCGTCTGGAAGTTTTGGTGCACAGTTCCTGCACGCGGCGCGATCATTCCCCGGCGTCCCATGGCGAAGAACAAGCGGCTGGCGGCAACGAAGTTTCCATTGAAGCATTTGAACAATGACAGCAAGGCGGCGGCGAGGATGATATTGACAATCCAGCGGCTGCCGACGGCTTGTTGAAATGCTACGGCTGTCATGAATTTCCCGCCGATGAGTTGGTGCCACGGACCTACGAACGCGACAGCCGCGACAATACTGGCATAGAAGAAAGTGCCGGTTACAACCGCCATTAAGATCGCGCGGAAGAAGTCACTGGCGCGGAAGTTGGGGCCGGCTTCTTCTGCGCCTTTGCCCACTGACTCGAATCCCGTCATGAAGTAAGGGACGATCTGGATGACCAGCAGAATCGAAACGAGTGGAGTGTGCGTGAAGAGCGGCGGAAGATGGCTAACGCTGCCGCGGCTTACGCCTGCGAGCACGAAAACAGCGAACAGGGCCAGTGTGCCGAAGCTGGTCCAGTTCTGGAAGGTCGCACTGAGGCGAACGCCGCGATAGTTGAGGATAGTGAGCAGCGCCGTAAGAGCGAGACCGACAATCAAGTGCGGCAGATATACCGGCCGGCCAGCGATTTGGTAAATCTCAAGCGAATCAAGCGAAGGAAAGATATAAGCGGCGATCCGTCCAACCGCCACTGCCTCCCAGGGACAGACGATGAAATAGGCGAGGGTCATCATCCATCCGGTCGCAAAACTGATCGGGCGCGGGAAGACGGCAGAAGTGTAGGCGATTTCGCCCGCTGCATCGGGCATCGCCATAACGAGCTTGCCGTAAACCCAGCCAACCGGAAGAAGAAGCGCTCCGCCGATCAGGAAGCCGAGAACGGTGCCCAGGGCGCCGCCGCGCAGGAGCCAGTCATCCATGATGACTAGCCAGCCGACGCCGACCATCGTGCCCCATCCCAGCGTGAAGTAGTCGATGGCACGCAGCTTGCGGGCTAGGGTGGTCACTGGTGTGGACGAGGAGCGGCGGGAATTATAAAGCATCCGACGTGTGCTATGGTGGAGGGCTGGCGTGTCGACCCGACAGCGCGTGATTTTTGTGTGGGAAATCCTTCGCTCCGCCTGAAAAACGGCTCCGCTCAGGATGAAACCAGACAAGACTGCAACCCAAGAACTCACCATGCCTCGATACGAATATCGTGTTCTGAATCCGACGCCTGCGGCGGAGAAGGCGTTTGTCGGATGGATCGATCAGCTTGACCAGGAGTTTATGAATCGCGATCCGGGACATCGCAGCGACGTTGTCTGTGACGCTCTGCACCAACTTTATCTGGGACGGCCTTATGCAGGGGCAAACGGCGGGCTGGCGGAGCAGGCGCTGGCGCATTCGTTCGATCCACGCAACGCGACGCTTGAGCCGGAATACTACGGCGATGTGGATGCCGAGAGATATGCCGAGCGCAAACCGCTGATCTGGTTCTGGATGATGTACGACCGCTCGCCGGTTGGACTGAATCATTGGCTGGGATACCGCATGCGGGCGATGTTGGCGCGTCATATCTTCAAACATTGCGGCAGGAACGTGAAGATCTTTCATGGCGTGGAGTTTTCGTATGGCTACAACCTGACCGTGGAAGACAACTGCGTGATTCACAAATACGTGCTGCTGGACGATCGCGGGGAGCTCATTATTCGCGAGGGATCATCGATCTCCGATTATGCGAACGTGTACTCACATGCGCACGATCTGAATGACGGGATGATCGTGGAGAATCAAAAGACGGAAATCGGGCCGCGAGCGCGGATTACATATCATGCGACCGTGCTCAGCGGCGTGCGCGTAGGGGAGCACGGGTTGGTGGGATCGATGGGTGTCGCTTCGAAGAATGTTGCGCCCTATCACGTCGTCGGCGGGATTCCAGCGAAACCGATCAAGGTGAAGTCGATTGCGCCGGAGGAGTTGCAGAGAGCTTTGGAAAAGAAGAGATGACCCGTTAGCATGGGCCGCGCTTCGGCCCAGCGGACAGCTTAGTGGCTGTCCCCGCCTGTACTTCCTCCATCTGTACAAGCCGACAACGGGCCTTTTCACATGGTAGTATCAGATTCAGCCCTGCATGACACTTCTAAAGTTGAGTGGTTTCAGAACCGCTGAGTGGTTCATCGTGTGTGTGAGAGCGGGGCTTCCTGAAAAATGACCGCTTCGTCGACAAAACGGAAACGTGTGCTTAGCGGCATGCGTCCGACGGGAAAGTTGCACCTTGGAAACTATGTCGGGGCGCTGCAGAACTGGGTGCGGATGCAGGATGAGTATGACTGCTATTTCTGCGTGGCCGATTGGCATGCATTGACAACCGATTATGCTGACACTTCGAAGGTGAAGGAAAACTCGCTTGAGGTCGTGTTCGACTGGCTGGCTGCCGGACTGGATCCGGAGAAATCGGTGATCTTCATTCAGTCGCATGTGGCCGCACATGCCGAGTTGCACCTTCTGCTGTCGATGATTACGCCACTTGGGTGGCTTGAGCGTGTGCCGACATATAAAGAGCAGCGGGAGAATATCAAAGACAAGGACCTTGGGACGTACGGGTTTTTGGGATATCCCGTGCTGCAGTCGGCCGACATTCTGATTTACAAAGCCGATGTTGTGCCCGTGGGAGAGGACCAGGTGGCGCACGTGGAGCTGACGCGGGAGATTGCCCGGCGCTTCAATGGATTTTATGGGCCTAGTAAGCCCGTGTTTCCGGAACCGCACAGCTTGCTCACGCCGGCGCCCAAGTTGCCGGGGACCGATGGGCGCAAGATGTCAAAGTCCTATGGCAACACAATCCTCATGTCGGATCCCGAACCTGTGGTGCGACAGAAATTGAAGACGATGGTGACAGATCCAGCGCGGGTACGGCGATCGGATCCGGGAAATCCGGATGTCTGTCCTGTGGGAGACCTGCACAAAATCTTCAGCAGCAAGGAAACGCTGGCCAAGGTTTATGAGGGCTGCCGGTCTGCCGGCATTGGGTGCATCGAGTGCAAGAGTTGGGCTGCCGATTCACTCGTGCAATTACTCAACCCGATGCAGGAGCGGCGCAGGAAATTCGAGGAGAATCCCAAGCTGGCGTGGGATATTCTGGAAACCGGCTCAGAGCGGGCGCGCAAGGTAGCCGGCGAGACTATGAAAGATGTGCGTGCGGCCATGGGGATGTCGCTGGAATATGAGGCGCACCAGCCTGCGAATGCATAGGTCCTTCGGCCTGCAAAGAACGCAGGCCTCCGGATGACAAACTGACCGATGAGTGAAGAAGTGAAAACCGTTTCACGTGGAGAGTCGACCGGGACTCCGCCTACTGTGCTTTCTGCTCCCGTCGATGCAAAGGCAAAGGACTCTTCCAAGAAAAAAGACGAGAGCGACTTTCCTTTTGCTGTGGCGGTGGCGGATGTTTACGAAGGCCCGCTGGATCTGCTGCTGGACCTGATCCGCAAGCAGGATATTGATATCTATGACATCCCGATCGCGAAGATCACGGCGCAATATCTGGCGTACGTGGAGAAAATCCGCGAACTGGATGTGAACGTTGCGGCCGAGTTCATCTACATGGCCGCGGTGCTGATCCATATCAAGTCGAAGATGCTCCTGCCGCGCGATCCGATGGCCAGTGCGGACGAGCAGGAAGATCCGCGGACGGAATTGGTCAGCCGCCTCCTCGAGCACGAGAAATTCAAGTCGGCAGCGCAGATGCTCTTGCAGAAGCAGCAGATTGAAGAAGCGGTGTTGACCAACCCGGCACTGAAGGAATTCATGGCGGCGGAAGGTACCGAGCCGGAACTGGCCGCCGATGTGATCGACCTGGTCAAAACGTTTCAGCAAGTTCTGGAGCGGGTGCGAACCCGTCCCGTGCTCAACGTGAATGAAGAGACCGTGACAGTCGGGCAGATGATTGATTATCTACGGCGAAGGCTGTCATTGGAGGATCGCCCGATTCGTTTGAAGCAGCTTCTAATGCGAGTGCCCTCGCGGCAGGCGCTGGTGTGCATGTTCCTCGCATTGCTTGAACTCGTGAGATTGCAGGCGATCCAGGTTCGACAGGAGCGGCTGTTCGGCGAGATCGCTGTGCGGAAGCATGCCCATTTTGAGGAAGTGATGAACGAACGCGCGGCGGTCAGAGATGACTGGAGATGAAGTGCAGGGCTACGGATTAGGGATTTAACTAGTCCCTAAACCCTGATCGCCAATCCCTGATTCTTATGTCTTTAAAAGCTCAACTCGAAGCGATTATCTACGCGGCGGAGACGCCAATCACGCTGGAGCAGATCACCGCACTGGTCAAGGACTCTATTGCGGCTGAGGGTGTCTCCGACGAGTCGGAGATCAAATCGCGCGTGCGTTCGACGCTGATTGAACTGGTCGGTGAATACGGAGCGACCGACCACGGCATCGAGATCCGCGAAGTGGCCGGCGGATATCGCATGTCGACCAAGCCGGAACAACATGAGCTGGTGCGGGCATTTGCCAAGAGCCTGAAACCTCCCGTGCGGCTTTCCCTGCCTGCGCTTGAGACGCTGGCCGTCATCGCTTACAAGCAGCCGGTCACGGTCCCTGAGATCAACGACATTCGCGGCGTCGATTCCGGCGGAGTTATCGGAACACTGCTCGATCGCAAACTGATCACGACTGCAGGACGAAAACAAGTAATTGGCCGGCCCATTCTCTACAAGACGACGAAGGAGTTCCTGCTGCGATTCGGGTTGAAAGACGTGAGCGAGCTGCCGAGCATGGAAGAGTTCGAAAAACTGGTGGCGGAATCGTTCCAGGCAGAGTTGGTTCCAGCGGAGAGCACAGCGACGTCTAACGAGCAAGCACCTGCCCAGCAGAGTGAAGTTTCGCCAGAGCCGCAGGACGAGCAGTCGCCGTCTGTTATCGAGGAAGAAAAGGCGGGATAGCCGGCGGCAACTTAATTTTGCAGAAGCACGGACGTAAAGCGTTTGAGCCCCCATTGGCGGGGGCTTTGATTTTTGCATCGAAGCCAGCGCATAGTAGCAATATGCCTCAGGAACGACTCCAAAAAATCATTGCGGCGGCCGGAGTTGCCTCGCGGCGGAAAGCCGAGCTGCTCATCACCTCGGGACAGGTGCAGGTGAACGGAACCGTGGTAACGGAACTCGGCAGCAAGGCCGATCCTGAAGCCGATCATATTCGTGTGAGCGGGAAGCTGCTGCGCGGCGAGCAGCGGCACGTGTACCTGATGCTGAACAAGCCGAAGGGATATGTCACGACCGTCAAAGACCCGGAGAACCGGCCCACCGTGATGGATCTTATGCGTGGAGTGAAGGGACGAGTCTATCCAGTGGGACGCCTCGACTACGCCAGCGAAGGTCTGTTGCTGCTCACCAATGATGGGGAACTTGCAAACCGGCTGATGAAGGCGGCATCTCACGTCGCGAAGACCTATCTGGTGAAAGTGGCGGGAACGCCGACGGACGAAGCTATCACCAAGCTGCGCGCCGGGGTCTCGATTGCGACCGACGAAGGCAAGCGAGTCAGGACTGCTCCGGCCGCCGTGCGCGTCGTCAAAGAAGCGGCGAATCCCTGGTATGAAGTTACTCTGATCGAAGGACGCAATCGACAAATCCGGAGGATGTTTGAGGCCGTGGGCCATCACGTCGAGAAGATCAAGCGCGTACGCTATGGGCCGCTGACGCTGGATGTGGCGCCCGGAGAATTGCGATCACTGACGCTGAAGGAAGTGCAGCGGTTGAAATCGGCGACCAGCACGGGAAAGAAAATCAGCAAGTCAGAGTAAGCTCAAAACGTCTGCCCACTGGTGATCTCGGTTGCGGCGCCGCGAAGGCCTGGGCACCGGCGCGCGGCGCGGTCAGTGCTTTTTCTCCATGAGCCGATTCTTTGATCTCGTCACGAAGCCCGCACGCGACATGGGCATTCCTCAGCCGGCGCCAGCGATGCCGAAGCCCATCCCGCAGCCGGCGCTGATCAAGCTCGATTCCAACGAGAATCCTCTGGGGCCGTCGCCACGAGCAGTGGAGGCGATGCGCCGCGCAATATCGAACGTACATACGTATCCCGACAATGACTGCGCGGAGCTTCGGGCCAGGTTGGCTGCGCATCACGACGTGCCTATGGAGCAAATCCTTGCAAGTGCCGGGTCAACCGGGATCATCAGCCTTCTGTGCCAGACGCTGCTGGCGCCTGGTCTGAATGCAGTGACCAGCGAGAAATCGTTCGTGGTCTATGGCATGGCTGTGCGTTCCATTGGAGCGGAGTTGCTGGAGGCCCCGATGCGCGACGACGCATTCGACCTCGCCGCAATTCTGCAGGCGATTAACGAACATACGCGGCTGATTTTTCTGGCAAATCCCAATAATCCCACCGGAACCATCGTTGATGCGGATCAGGTCGAGCGCTTTCTGGAAGAGATTCCCGGACACGTCGTCGTGGTTCTGGACGAAGCGTATTACGATTTCGCGAATTACTTCGCACACCGGCGTGGCGCAAACTATTCGAGATCGCTCGACTGGGTTCGTAAAGGCAGGGGCCTTGTCGTACTTAGAACGTTCTCAAAGGCGCACGGGTTGGCGGGCTTGCGCATCGGCTATGGGATAGGGCCGAGTGAGCTGCTGTCCTATTGCGCCCGCATGCAGAGCACATTCACGGTGTCGTCGATCGCACTGGAAGCCGCGCTCGCGTCTGTCGACGACCAGAACCACATTAAACGAACGGTCGCAAACAACGCGGAACAGGCACAGGTGCTTGGTGTGGGCCTGTCGGAGCTTGGGTTTCGCGTGGTGCCCACATGGACGAACTTCCTTTACTGCGATCTGGCGGCGGATGCAACTGCTGTTGCGCAGCAACTGCGGCAGGAGGGCGTAAGCATCCGTCCGCTCGGCGCGTGGGGCGCGCCGAACTGCATACGGGTGAGTATCGGAACACCGCAGCAGAACGAACGCTTTCTGGAGACGATTCGGCGCATATCGCAGAGTCTGCATCGGCGCGGCTGATGATCGTTTGCGGGAAGCAACTGCTTACTGAGAGGCGGGAATTCGCGCGGCTCCATACAGCCCGGCATCACTCCCCAATAGCGCTTGCGTGATGATGGTTTTCTTTCGCGTGTAATTTGCGATCGCGGCGGATGCGCCTTCCTTCTTGGCCATCGGGTCTTCTGGAGCGGATGCGGCGTAGACGAGTGATCGTTCGCGCAGTTCGGCGAACATTCGAGGAGCGAAAGCATCCCAGGCACTGACCACTCCTCCGCCTATAACGAACATTTCCAGATCGAGTACGTTGACCAGATCAGCCAGGAGCATGCCCAGCACTTCTCCGAATCGCTGGAAGATGCGCTGCGCCGGGGCGTCTCCGTGCATGGCAAGATCGTAAATAGATCTTGCGCTGAACTCCGGATCAGAGTTTGCAGCCTTTGCCAGTTCAGGAGCCTCTCCCGACCCAATCGCCTCGCGAGCCATGCGGACGATGCCTGTCGCAGAGGCATAGCGCTCGGCGCAACCCCGGTTTCCGCAGCCACAGGGGACGCCATTGGGCTCAACCGTTACGTGGCCGAATTCGCCCGCCATGCCGCTCATTCCGTAAAACACTTTTCCATTCAGAATGATGCACCCACCGATGCCGGTGCCCAGGGTGAGCATTGCCAGGTTGTCGGCATCGCGGCCCGCGCCCAGCCACTTCTCCCCGAGCGCAGCCATGTTGGCGTCGTTGTCGAGGAAGATCCGCGAGCCCAGGCTTCGTTCGATGACATCGCGCACCGGATAATCGGTCCACCCGGGAAGATTGGCGGACTTGCGCATGATGCCGGCCTCAACGTCGATGATTCCGGGTACACCTATTCCTGCGCCAAGAAAGCGGCCGCTGGCGCGGTATTTCTCGGTCAGACGACGGATGGCGTCACACATCTCACCGATCACATAATCACGGCCCATCGCAAGCTTTACGTCCGTGGTGATCTTCTCGAGCAGCTGGCCGTCTTTGCCGATGGCAGCAATGCGCAGATTGGTACCGCCCATATCTACACCGATGGAGTAGTCAGGCATAAGGGAAGAGGGTAACAGAAATTTGTGATTGAGTGATTGGGCGATTGAGTGATTGAGTGATTGTCGATTCACGATTGCCGGCTTAGAAGAGAGCTTGGGCGATCGGTGGTCAGTGGTCAGTGGCTAGTACAGAGTGTCGAATTGCTAGCGGCCTGCTCGGATCTCCAGAAACTCACTTCTGACACTCTGGGCAGTAATGGCTGCTGCGGCCCGCGATCACGATTCTCTTGATGGGAGTTTTGCAGACCAGACAGGGCTCTCCTTCCCGACCGTACACGCGATGCTGCAACTGAAAGAAACCCTCTTCGCCATCAGCATTCACGTAGTCAGAAACCGAAGAACCGCCCAGCGCGATAGCTTCTTTCAGCACTTCCTGAATGGAGAGATATAGCTTCGCAAGTTGCTCTCGAGAGATCGACGAAGCGCGGCGGCGCGGCCGGATTCCAGCGCGGAACAGGGATTCGTCGGCATAGATATTCCCCACGCCGCGCAGGAGTTTCTGGTTGAGCAGAGCGCTTTTGATGGGAGTCTTGCGGCCGCGGAAGAGACGTTGGAAATGTGCAAGCTCGACTTCAAGTGGCTCGACTCCGGTCGCAACAAAAGCATCACTGGCGACGCTCAGGCGACCGAACCGGCGTGGATCGACGAAGCGCAGTTCCCGGCCGGAGGCGAGCTTGAGAATGGCATGCGTGTGCTTGGCGATCTCATCACTGGGATCGCAGACTTGAAGGCGTCCAGTCATACCGAGGTGGACGATCCACTGAGAGTTCCTGGATACGGCAGACACATTCGCGATATTTCGCTGTTGCCTCGTTTTCCGGTGGCCGTTGCGAGCACTCGCCGCTGGTTCCCGCTCAAGGTCGAACACGATGTGCTTGCCCATCCTGTGTATCTGCGCGATCCGGCTTCTTTTCAGGGTTGCCGCCATGACTGCTGCAGGTGACTTGAGCGGCTCTTTTTTGCTGCCGAGCCAGACGGATTCGATCAGGTCTCCAGTAACACGCTTGGCGAGACCGCGGGCAATGGTTTCAACCTCTGGGAGTTCAGGCATATGCGATAGAAGATCATATAACCAAAAATACGGCCGGATCGCCGGCGTAAAGCTGTGACCGGACCTCAATTCCCGGTACACAAGGAAAGGGTTTGTATAACTATAAAGTCGTGTCGCACTAGTTACAAATAAACGACTGTATTCCGGAGAGCGTCCCGGGTGTTTCTTACTGGGCCCAACATACGGCACGCTGTCAATCGCCGCTCCGAGCCCGGCAAACAGCTCCTCCCGGGCGGCATTGACAGCGTTATGTAGTCCGTCCAGATTTGATCAAAGCGCCTAGCTGAAGAGAAATGCTCGGTTCGGAAAGAAAATGCCCGCCTCGTTTGGAGGCGGGCCATTGTGTATTCAGCTTGCTTTTCGGGGGCTTTCCAGATCGTTCTGTGGGTACGCTGACCACTGATTGGTGCTCTTCGGGACGGCCTTGCTGATTTCCGCGTAACGCTGCTTGCCGAGGCTCTTGCCAATATTGTTCATCTCTTCGTTTGACATCGGGGCGGTCTGCTGGAAATTCGTGAGCCCATTCGTCTCACGCACCGTGCTGATCGGATCTTCCACGTACGTCCATTCGCCTTTCGACCACGGACCCTGCCCCTGATTCCACGGCCCGCGGGCGCTAGCTCCGTTGGACATGTTGAAGTAGGTATGCGTGAACCGGGCGTCGCCTTGCAGAATGCCGGGAGGAAAGTTCGGCTGTATCTGCTCCAGGTGCGCGGAAAACATTTGGAAGTGAGAAATTTCGCGGGTCATCAGGAAACGCAGCGTCTCCTGGACGTATTCGTCATCGGTGAACTGCAGCAGATACTCGTAAACGATCTTCGCCCGAGACTCGGCAGCGATGTCGGACCTGAGGTCTACCGTGGGATCGCCGTTGGCATTCACGAACTGCCCGGTCCACGGATTTCCATTGCTGTCCGTAACTGTCGGTCCTCCGACCGAAAGCACGAAGAACTGTGGATTCATCAGCGCCTGATGCACCAGGGCATCGCGAGCTGCCGACCCACCCGTGACCATTTCTTTAAGACCTGAGTCCTCGAAGGTCCGCTTGAGTTCGCCGTTTACGGGACCCAGGAGCATGGTGATGGTGGCACCGACGATTTCCAAATGGCTGAATTCCTCAGTCGCGATGTCCATCAACATGTCATACAACTTGGGATATGGCTGGCGCGCCCCGAAGGCCTGCACGAAATACTGCATGGCTGCTTTCAGTTCGCCGTTGCCTCCTCCGAATTGCTCAAGCAGCAGACGCGCGAATTTCGGGTCGGGTTTGGATACACGAGCATTGAACTGTAGTTCTTTTACGTGGTGAAACATGACGAAGACTCCTTGATTTTTGGGCTAGATGTAAATGCCGGTTTCTGGAATTTCGGGTGAGATCGATCGCTCGGGTTACGATGATGGGCATCGTTTATCGGTTGTAGGGTTTCGGGAACAGTTATATCCGCCGAAGAGACCTTCGAGGTAAGGACTTCTGAGTAGGAGTTCGAAGGCTCGTGAAACTTTGATTGCAGAAAAGGTGCGGCGAACCGGCATCCAAGCTAAGCGGCATATAAGCCTGTTGCAGAAAGTCGATCTGAGAGCCTGCCTATTGTCAGTAGAATCCCAGCACAATGACCAAGAGCTTGAATTGTGGGGAGGGGTGGAGTGCACCATCAACCGCGTCCGGGATCAATTTTTAGAGCAACTCAAGCGGACCGGCCACATTGACCGAACTACTGATTTTTGCCGTTTTGCCAAATTAGGCATCAAGGCTCTTCGGCAACCCATTCTGTGGGAATCTGCCCCATCGCATGTGACAGAAGACGAGAGATGGCGTTGGGCAGAGGCTGCTCTCCAAGAGCTCGCGGAGCTTAACATTTCTCCGATTGTGGGCTTGGTGCATCATGGCAGCGGGCCACCAGGCACCAGCCTTCTGGACCCGGGCTTCCCCAGTAAGTTAGCGGCGTACGCTGAAGAAGTCGCGACGCGATTCCCACACGTGCGCGATTACACGCCGGTAAACGAGCCTCTTACGACCGCGCGCTTTTCAGCACTGTACGGGCACTGGTATCCGCACTGCAGCGACGAGCGCTCATTTGTTCGCGCACTCCTGAACGAATGCCGGGCGGTCGTGCTGGCGATGGAGTCCATTCGGCGGATCAATCTCGCAGCTCGGCTGATCCAGACGGAAGACCTCGGGAAGATCTACAGTACGCCGGCACTGGCGTATCAGGCGGAGTTCGAGAACGAACGCCGCTGGGCAAGCTTCGATCTTCTCTGTGGACGAGTGGGTCGGGAACATCGCATGTGGGGCCACTTCCGCTGGGCGGGAATCGACGAGGCCGAGTTGGAGTGGTTCCTGGAGCATCCTTGTCCGCCCGACGTGATCGGGCTGAATCACTACTTAAGCGGGGAGCGCTACCTCGACGAGCATTTGGACCGATATCCGCGCGAGACGCATGGCGGCAATGGCCGGAATCGATACTCTGATGTGCTGGCCGCACGAGTTCTCCGCGACGGAACTCCGGGACCAAGTGCGCTGATGATGGAAGCCTGGGAACGTTACAAGGTCCCGATCGCGATTACGGAGTGTCACAACGGGTGCACTCGCGAGGAGCAGTTGCGTTGGTTTCTGGAAGTCTGGAAGGGCGCGAAAAAGGCCCGCAGCAACGGTGCAAATGTCATCGCGGTAACAGCGTGGTCGCTGCTGGGATCATTCGACTGGGATTCGCTGGTTACTCAGAAGAATGACCATTATGAGCCCGGCATCTACGATATTCGTTCCAGCCCGCCGAGGCCGACCGCTCTCGCTCATCTGATCCGAGATCTTGCATCGGGAGATCGGACGCAAACGCCTTTACTGGAGATACCGGGCTGGTGGCGCCGTCCCCGGCGATTCGTTTACGGCATTTCGGTCGATGAGAGTGGAAGAGCCGAGCCGGCGCCGAAGGAATCGATCAATCGCGATCACCCGAATGTGCGCCCTCTTCTGATTGCGGGTGGCGGCGAGGCGCTCGGCCGCGCTTTCGCCCGGATTTGTGAACTGCGGGGAATTCCGCATCGCGTGATTTCGCGTAATTCCACCCAGCTCGCGAGTTCTTCCATTCGACAGATCATCGTGCAACTGAGGCCATGGGCCGTCATCAACACGGCGGAGTATGCACGCATCGACGAGGCCGAGCGGGAACCGGGCCGGTGCTTCGTTGAGAACGCTGTCGCAGCTCGATGGTTCGCTCGGGCCTGCCACGAGCAAAACATACGGCTCTTGACG
>Ga0335070_10007980_pt1 | contig 12426 bp, 13 predicted proteins | sample Lox_Sample_13_FD_206722 | JGI IMG/M metagenome (GOLD analysis project Ga0335070, IMG submission 206722) | Soil microbial communities from Loxahatchee National Wildlife Refuge, Florida, United States - Lox_Sample_1.3 | ecosystem: Environmental > Terrestrial > Soil > Wetlands | place: USA...
CCCGATGCCGTCGGCCAGGGTTTCGGACGCGCCGCCATGCGCGAGGTGATCCGCCGCGCCACGGCCCTCGGCATGCGCCAGATGGTGGCCGTGATCGGCGATTCCGCCAACAGCGCTTCGATCCGGATGCATGAGAGCCTGGGCTTCCGCCGCGAGGCGGTGCTGCACGCGGTGGGATACAAGCTCGGCCGCTGGGTCGATGGCGTGATCATGCAGCTGGCGCTGGGCGAGGGCGACAGCACGCCGCCGGGGCGCTGATCCTCATCCGGCCGTCGCCCGCCTATCGGGCGGCAAATCTCCAAAAAAAAGGGCCGTGCAATTGCACGGCCCAAGTTCTGGGAGGAAACGCCCATGAGGCGTTCATGCGGTCAGAGGCGCTGTCAGGGGGACAGGACAGCCTCATCTCGCAACGCACCATATGACCCCACGGCGCCCTGAAATCAATGGGCGAATTATGAAAATAATATGTTGATTTCCCATGAGATGCGACGTTCCGACGCAGGTTTTCACGCAATTGTGCAGTGCGAAAAGATGCAGCCCCAATAGGGACCCGCGGCCGCCATCGATCCGTCATTGACGGGCTGGAAACCAATTTCTGGCATAGCTTTTGCTCTCTTTTTCGGCGAGGCCCTTAGCGGGCCACTCGAAAGCGACGATCGAGGAGAGCGATGCAAGTGCCCACCGCCGACCGCCGGATCTCTTGCCGGACATCCTGGGCCAGCAGCTTGGCGCTGGGCCTGATGCTCGCCGCGGCGCTGTTGGCGCGTCCTGCTGCTGCCAGCAACCAGACGCCGCCGGCCCCCGATACGGCGGCCGAAACCGCGCCGGACAGCCCCGCCGACACGGCCGGTCTGCCTTCCGACGACTGGAAGCTCTGCGCCACCGAGATCAGCAAGGTCGAGGCGGCCGAACAGATCCCGAGCCTCCTGCTGCACGCCATTTCCAAGATCGAATCCGGGCGGAGCGCGCCCGAAGGCACGGCAAGAATTGCCTGGCCCTGGACCGTCATGGCCGAGGGCCGTGGGCGATATTTGCCGACCAAGACGGCGGCGATCGCCGAGGTGAAGAAGCTGCGCAAGGCCGGCGTGAAAAGCATCGATGTCGGCTGCATGCAGGTGAACCTCATGTATCACCCCGACGCCTTCGACAGCCTCGACGAGGCCTTCGATCCGGCACAGAACGTCGCCTATGCGGCCCAGTTCCTGAAGGCGCTGAAGGACGAGCTTCACTCCTGGATCAAGGCCGTGGGCAGCTACCATTCGCGCACCCCGGCCTATTTCTCGGTCTATCGCTCCAAGGTGTTCGCGGCCTGGCGCCAGGAGCGCAAGGATCAGCGCGAAGCCGCGCGCGAGGAACTCGCCGCCGCCAAGGAAGGCCGCATCGAAAACCTGGCGTTCCGCCATGCCGGCCCAGTGTCGGCGATGATCGCCGCCTTCAACGAGTGATCGGCGCTCGTCCAACTTCCTCCTTGCCCCCCTTGAAGGGGAGGCCGGGGCGGGGGATGACGGTCTCGCGGTCGGCAAGCTCATTTCGATTCGATCGAGGATTGCGCTTCGTTCCGGAAACAGCGGGAGCGAAGCATTGTCTCGATGACACTCATCGCGCTCTTCGATCACCCCCAATCCTGAGCTCCCCCTCAAGGGGGGAGGGGCTACAACTTGCAGGCACGCGCGCTTCGCCTTAGCGTCGCGCCATGTCGATCGATCTTGCCAGGGCCAGGGCCGATACGCCGGCGACCGCGCGCCTCCTGCATTTCAACAATGCGGGCGCCGGGCTGATGCCGGCGCCGGTTCTCGACACCGTCATCGCGCATCTCCGGCTCGAGGCGGAAATCGGCGGCTACGAGGCCGCCGCCCTGGCGAGCGAGCGTCACGAGCGCATCTATGATTCGATCGCAACGCTGCTGAATTGCCATCGCGACGAGGTGGCGCTGGTCGAGAATGCGACCGTCGGATGGCAACTGGCCTTCCATTCGCTGCGGCTCGGGGCCGGCGATCGCATCCTCACGGGCGAGGCGGAGTATGCCAGCAACTATATCAGCTTCCTCCAGGTCGCCCGTGCGCGCGGGATCGAGATCGCGGTCGTGCCGAGCGGCGAGGATGGCGCGCTCTCCCTCGCGGCGCTCGAGCGGATGATCGACCCCAAGGTCAAGCTCATCGCCGTCACCCATGTGCCGACCAACGGCGGGCTGGTCAATCCGGCGGCCGCCATCGGCAGGCTCGCCCGCGCCCACAAGGTCCCGTTCCTGCTCGATGCCTGCCAGTCGACCGGGCAAATGCCGATCGACGTCGATGCGATCGGCTGCGACATCCTCTCCGCCACCGGCCGCAAATATCTGCGCGGGCCCCGCGGCACCGGCTTTCTCTATGTCCGGCGCAAGCTCCTCGAGCATCTGGAGCCACCCTTTCTCGATCTCCGCGGCGCGCGCTGGGTGGCTCCCGACCGTTACGAGCTGAGGCCCGACGCGCGGCGCTTCGAGAATTGGGAGAACTACATCGCTGGCCAGCTCGGGCTCGGCGTCGCGGTCGATTACGCGCTGGGCTGGGGCCTGCACGCGATCGCGGCACGCATCGTCGCGCTGGCCGAAGAGCTTCGCATGCGGCTCGGCGCCATTCCCGGCGTCACCTTGCGCGATCTGGGGACGCAGCGTTGCGGCATCGTCAGCTTCACCATCGCCGGCCAAGAGTCGCGCAAGGTTGTCGCGGCGCTGCGCCAGCAGCACATCAATGTCTCGGCTTCCAGCCCGTCATCGACGCTGCTCGATGCACTGGCGCGGAACCTGCCCGACCTCCTGCGCGCCTCGGTGCATTACTACAACAGCGAAACCGAGATCGATCGCTTCGTCCAGGCGATCGCCAGGATCGCGCGGGCGGGGTGAGTTGATTCGCGCTTCAATCTCGTTCGTTCTCTTTCCTCGCCCTCACGCAGTGAGGGAGAGGGTTTCGCAGGGTTAGTCGGAGCGAAGCGGAGCCTTACCCGGAGCTGGGTGAGGGTGCCTCTTCGCCCCCCTCACCTATCCTCTCCCCCCGCTACGCGGGTGGAGAGGAAAGACTCTTCTTGTAGGCGGCTGGAAGCTAGACGCTCACCCCTGCGGCTGCCCTTGCGCCATGGCCTGCTTGCAGCGGGCGGCATCGACGAAGGCCTGGTTGATGGTGATGCCGTCCCGGACCGAGCTCAGATAGAGGTCGATCCACTCCTCGGTCTGGCCCATCGCGCGGTATTCGTTCCGCGTCCCTTCCTCGTCGGCGAGGATGGTGCGGTATTCCTTCACATACTCTTCACCGGATGCGATCGAGGGCGCGAAGCCGCCGCCGCGCGCGATCATCTCGTCGACCGGCTTGCTCAAGGTCGCCTCGAGCTCGTCGGGGCCGATGAAGCTCGCGAGTTTGTCGTAAGGCGTGACCAGCTTGCTCTTCACGGCGGAAAGATTTTCCGGACAGCTTGTCGGCGCCGCCGGCGTCGGTGCGGGTGTGGGGCCCCCGGTGCTGCAGGCGGCGAGCAGCGCCAGCAAGAGCGGCGCCAGCAACCTTGCGCTCAGCGTTGGCCGACCCGTCGCGACCGCCCTTATGATCATCCGTGATGCCATGCTGTTCGGTTTCCTGTCTCGCTGGCCGTCAGCCCCAGAGCGCCGCCTCCGGCGCAGCCACCAGACTGCCACGGTAATCCAGGCCGGGCATGCGATCCTTCGCCAGCAGCAGCGGCCCGTCGAGATCGACCCAGCGGGCATCCTGGCCCACCAGTATCGCCGGCGCCATGGAAAGCGAGGTCGCGACCATGCAGCCGACCATGATGGCAAGCCCCGCTTCTTTTGCCGCCGTCACCAGCGCCAGCGCCTCGGTCAGGCCGCCGGTCTTGTCGAGCTTGATATTGACCGCATCGTACTTCTTCGCCAGCCCGGCCAGGCTGGCGCGGTCATGGCAGGATTCGTCGGCGCAGACCGGCACCGGATGCGCCAGGTTGGCCAGCTCATCGTCGGCGCCGGCCGGCAGCGGCTGTTCGATCAGCTCGACCGCCAGATCGCGCAAGGCCGGCGTCAGCTCGGCGAAGATCGCCGGAGTCCACGCCTCGTTGGCATCGACGATCAGGCGCGCAGCTGGCGCGCCCTCGCGCACCGCGCGCACACGATCGAGATCGCCGGGCCCTGAGAGTTTCAACTTCAGCAGCGGGCGATCGGCCGCGGCCCGCGCGGCGGCGCCCATCTCCTCGACGCTGCCGAGCGAGAGCGTATAGGCGGTCTCGAGTGCCCGCGGTGCCGGCAATCCGGCCAGCTCCCAGACCCGACGGCCCGAGCGTTTGGCCTCCAGATCCCAGAGGGCGCAATCGAGCGCGTTGCGTGCGGCACCCGGTTTCATGCCCCGCTGCAGCGCGCCGCGATCCGGATCGCGCTCGAGCGTCCAGCGCTGCGCCTCGATCTCGGTCGTCACGCTCTCCAGGCTCTCGCCATAGCGCGCATAGGGCACGCATTCGCCCCGGCCCCGATGGACGCCCTCCTCGATCGTCGCCACCACCACGCGCGCCTCGGTCTTGGAGCCGCGCGAGATGGTGAAGCGGCCGGCGATGGGCCAGCTTTCAACCGTCACTTGGAGCTTGGCCATGCGGCTCAGGCGTAAAGCTGGTCGACGAGGGGACCGACGCCGCTGCGCAGCGGATCGACCGCCGGCAGCGCGAACTTCGCGGAAATCTCCTTGAGATAGCCGTCGGCCGCGGCCGCATCGAGGGCCGAGCTATTGATCGAGAAACCGACCAGCTTCACGTGGGGATTGGTGAGGCGCGCGGCCGCCAGATTGGCGTCGATGCAGGTCTTGAGGTCGGGCAGCTTGTAATGCGGCAGACCGCGCATATGGGCGCGCGTCGGCTCATGGCACATCACCAGCGCGTCCGGCTGGGCGCCATGCAGCAGGCCCAGCGACACGCCGGCATAGGAAGCGTGAAACAGCGAGCCCTGCCCTTCGATCAGATCCCAATGATCGGCGTCGTTGTCGGGCGAGAGCCATTCGACCGCGCCCGAGATGAAATCCGCGACCACGGCATCGATCGAAACGCCGTCCCCGGCGATGAAGATGCCGGTCTGCCCCGTGGCGCGAAAATCGGCCTTGAGGCCGCGGCGCTTCATCTCCGCCTCGAGCGCCAGCGTCGTGTACATCTTGCCGATCGAGCAATCGGTGCCGACCGCGAGCAGCCGCTTGCCGCGCCGCTTCTTGCCGGTGCCGACGGCGAAGTCGCGGGTCGGATGGCGCACATCGGCCAACTGCCGGCCGACCCTGTCCGCCGCCTGCTTCAGCGCCGGCACGTCGGAGAGCCGCCTATGCAGCCCGCTCGCCAGATCCATGCCACGCTCGAGCGCCTCGATCAGCACGGGAATCCAGCTCTCATCGAGCACGCCGCCACGATTGGCGACGCCGACGATCACCGTTTGCACACCCGCCTTCGCGGCGTCGGCGATGGTCATGTCCTTGAGGCCCAGATCGGCCTTGCAGCCCGGCAGGCGCAGCTGGCCCAGGCACCAGTCGGGGCGCCAATGCACGATGCCCTGGGCGGTCTTGGCCGCGAGCTGATCGGGCGCGGTGCCGAGAAACATGAGATAGGGCCGCCGCAGGGACATGATGTCGAAGCTCCGTCGAATGGGTGCGGCATTCCCGGGGACGCCGCTGAAGGATGGCGAATGGCCCGCGATCCTACTCAAGCCGCAGCACGCTGTCGGCAGGGAAAATGGGCGCAGGTGAGACGGCGCTTTCAGCTTCATGAGCCGGTCTCAACGATCGCATCGCCCCGACAACGAATCCCCTCCCCCCTTGAGGGGGAGGGTCAGGGAGGGGGGTATCGCTGCCCCTGGAACCAAACGCAGCAACGCGAACGCGCTTGCGACGACAACCGAGTCAGGCACCCCCCTCCCTCACCCTCCCCCTCAAGGGGGGAGGGGACAGAAAGAAAACAAGAGCGGAGCGTCACCAAACACAATGCTTCGACCACATTGCCGCGTCCGCTATAGTCCTCGCGCTCCTCGTTCGTCCCCCGCGGAAGCGTCATGTCCACCACCCGTGCCGACCTCTCCGGCGATCGCGCCGGGCGCCATCGTCGCGTCTGGCGCCTGGCCGCCCCGATCATTCTTTCGGGCCTCTCGGTGCCGCTCTTGGGCGCGGTCGATACCGCCGTGGTCGGCCGCCTCCCCGACGCGGCCTATATCGGCGGTGTGGCGCTCGGCGCCATGATCTTCGACTTCCTCTATTGGGGCTTCGGCTTCCTGCGCATGGCGACCAGCGGCTTCGCTGCACAGGCGCATGGCGCCGGCGACACGGCCGAGCTGGCCGATACGCTCGACCGCAGCCTGATCCTGGCCCTCGCACTCGGCCTCGCCATCCTGCTGCTGCAGTGGCCGGCCGGCCTCCTTGCCTTCTCGCTCCTGGACGGCAGCCCGACCGTCGAGGTTCAGGCCCATCTCTATTTCACGATCCGCATCTGGAGCGCGCCGGCGACGCTCGGAGTCTACTCGATATTGGGCTGGCTCCTCGGCTGCCAGCGCACCGACCTGCTGCTGACGGTGGAGCTTGCGCTCAACGCGACCAACATCCTGCTCGATTTTCTGTTCGTGCTGGGCTTCGGTTGGGGCGTGGCCGGAGTGGCGACCGCCTCGGTGCTGGCGGAATATGTGGCGCTGGCGATCGGGCTTTGGCTCGCCTACCGGCTCGGCCATCGCTTCGCCTGGTGGCCGCGCCGCACACGCCTGTTCGCGCGGGAGCGGCTGGCCGGACTCTTGGGCGTCAACGGCAATGTGTTCCTGCGCACGCTCTGCGTGGTCGCGGGCTTCTCCTTGTTCACCGCCACCGGGGCACGCCTCGGCGACGAGACCTTGGCCGCCAATGCGGTCCTGATGAACTTCTTCGCTTTCATCTCCTATGGCCTCGATGGCTTTGCCAACACGGCGCAAACCATGGTGGGGGCGGCGGCGGGAGCGCGCAGCCGACCGCTCTATCGCCAGGCGATCCGGGATACCACGCTCTGGGCCGCGGTGCTGGCCGCTGCAGCCGCCCTGATCCTGGCCTTGCTCGGCCCTTCTTTGATCGATCTCTACAGCGTCAACGAGCTGGTCCGCAGCACGGCCCGGACCTATCTGCCCTGGATGATCGCCATGCCGCTGCTTGCGGTCTGGTGCTTCCAGCTCGACGGCATCTTCATCGGCGCCATGCGCAGCCAGGAGATGCGCAACGGCATGATCCTCTCGCTCCTGGGGGAACTGGCCGCCCTGTGGCTACTGGTCCCCTTGTGGGGCAATCATGGGCTGTGGTTGTCTATGACGATCTTCGTGGGCTTGCGCGGCCTCACCCTCGGCGTCTGGCTGCCGCGCATCGAACGCTCCCTGCCGCCCGACGCCTGAACTTTCGCGATCGCCCCATGCCCTCCTTCGACATCGTCTCCAAGACCGAGATCGCCGAGGTCGACAATGCCCTCAACGGCATGACCCGCGAGATCACGACTCGCTTCGACTTCAAGGGCTCGAAATCCACGGTCGAGCGCAAGGAAAACACCATCACGATCTTCGCCGACGACGATCTCAAGCTGAAGCAGATGCATGAGCTGCTGAAGGGCTACATTACCCGGCGCAAGCTGGACGCCGGCTGCCTCGAGTTCAAGGATCCCGAGAAGGCCACGGGCAATGCCGTGCGCCAGCAGGTGCTGATCAAGCAGGGCATCGAGCAGACGCTCGCGAAGAAGATCGTCAAGGCGCTGAAGGACAGCAAGCTCAAGGTCCAGGCCTCGATCCAGGGCGACGAGCTCAGGGTCACCGGCAAGAAGCGCGACGATCTCCAGGAGGCGATCCAGCTGGTGCGCGGCCTGAAGATCGAGCAGCCGCTGCAATTCGTGAATTTCCGAGAATAGCTCCCAACCCCGCAAGGACCATGGACTCATGCCGCCCAAGAAGAACCCGCTGGGCCTGAACCCGCTGCAGCTCAAGACCCTCACCCTGCTGCAGGCGCTGGCCAAGCTCGACGATTACAGCAAGCCCGGCGAGACTGCGGGCGAGCGCATGATCACGGCGCTGCCCCATGCCCATGGCGACCATTTCCATCTGGGCGAGGCGACGGTGCGCGCGAGCGATGCGACCGGCCTCAACAACCAGGCGGTCTGGACCGTGCTCGAGCGCAAGGGCCTGGCCAAGACCAACTTCCCGCAATCGGCCACCATCACCGCCGAGGGTCTCGCCTACGATACCGGCATGGCCGATCAGATCCTCCATCACCACGCCCATCATTGATGGACGCTCCCGCCAGCGGCGCGTTCGATCTCGCCGCTTACACGGCGGATCTCTTCGCGCTGCTGCCGGCGGCGCGCGGGCATGAGACGCCCTGGGCGATCACGGGCGCCCTTGCGACCATCCTCCGCACCACCCTGGCGCAGCTCGAATCGGACTATGAGGTTCGTGACGAGATCGCGATCCATCGCACGGCCGTCATCGAGCCTCATGCGATCCTCAAGCCGCCCTGCGTGGTCGGGCCCGGCTGCCTCGTCGCCGCGCACGCCTATCTGCGCACCGGCGTGTTCCTGGCCGAAGGCGCCATCCTCGGCCCCTCGGTCGAGGTCAAGTCCTCGATTCTGCTGACGGGCGCCAAGGTCGCGCATCTCAGCTTCGTCGGCGATTCGATCCTGGGCAGCGGCGTCAATATCGAGGCCGGCGCCGTGCTCGCCAACTATCGCAACGAGCGCGCCGCGACGGAGATCCGGGTCGCCATCGATGGCGCGAGGCTTCATACCGGGGTCGAGAAGTTCGGCGCGCTGGTCGGCGACCGCAGCCGCATCGGCGCCAACGCCGTGCTGGCACCGGGAACGATCCTCAAGCCCGACAGCATCGTGGCGCGGTTGGCGCTGGTCGATCAGGACCGATAAACGCGGAGGCTTACTGCGCGGCCTTGGCATCGCCGCCGCCGCCGGCGATATAGCCGTCGAGCCAGGGCGTGCGGTAGCCGTCCTCGCGCCATAGGATCGGGAAGAAGCTCTCATCCATGGCGAGGTCGCCGACCCGCTTATAGCGGTTGTAAATGTAGCTGATCCGACTCGGATCGAACTTCGCTTCCGACGACATGCAATGGGTGACGGCCGAGCGTCGCGGCCGGGTCGCGCGGTTGGTGTCTGAGCCGTGCCAGGTGCCGCCATGATGGAAGGCGCAGCCACCGGCGGGCACCTCGACCGGCACGATGTCGGGATCCTTGATGCCGACGGAGGCCGCGGCCTCCTTCAGCTCGCGGCGATAATCGTCGGGCGCGTGGAACTGTTGGATCGGCGGCGAGACCGGCCATTTGTGCGAGCCCCGCACATATTCGATCGTGCCACCCGCAGCCGAGGTCGGATCGAGCGCCATCCAGCAGGTCAGCATATGGGGCGGGTCGATCCAGCCGGCATAGCTGTCGTCCTGATGGAATCCCAGCGGCCTGGCGCCGGGCGGCTTCCAGACGACATTGTCCTGCACGATGCGCGCACCCGGCCAGCCGGCGAGCTCGGCGCAGAGCCGCCCCACCTCCGCGCGCAAGACCAGGCTCGCGAAGACGCGGTCCGATTTCCAGCCATTGCAGATCTGCCGGCTGCGGTCGGCGGGGTCGCGACCCTCGCGCCAGTTCCACTCGTCGGGATAGAGCCCGGTCTCGAATTGGCCGCGAAACAGCGGCTCGAACCGTTCGACGACCCGCGCCACCTGCTCGGGCTCGACGAAGCGCTCGAGGATCAGAAACCCGTCCTCGGCGAAGCGCCGGCGCTGCTCGTCGGTGAGCTGGATCATGGGTGGGCTCTCATCACCTGTGGCCTGAGCGATCCTGTCGGGGTCCGGGCAACGGCGCTGCGCGGGTTCGCCATGTTCTGGCCTTCAGCCGACGCTGCGGCCTCGTCCCTTCCCCGCGCTGCGGGGGAAGGTTAGGAAGGGGGACGACGCGATATCGATACCGCGCAGCCCCCTCCCTGACCCTCCCCCTCAAGGGGGGAGGGGATTAAAGGGAGCTCGCTCACCAGCCGCTCGGCGGCGGCGAGCCAGCATTCGTAGTAATGGGCCGGATCGTCGCCCTCGCGCGCGATCTCCTCGATCAAGCGGCGCTGGAACTCGGGCCAGGGAAAGCGGCCCTGCTCCGCCAGCGCCACCACCAGCGCGAAGACCCGCGCCTGCCAGGGTGCCGTGAAGAGCGGACCCTCGCCGTCGCCCGGGAGCGATGCCAGCAGGGATTTGAGATCGGGGGAAGCGCTCATCGCCGCCTCATGTCCAGAGATTCACGCCGGCTCCAGATAATCTTCCCAGAGATCGAGATAAAGGCTGTCGCCGGCCGGCGCCTCGCGGCCCCAGAGCGTCTGCTGCGAAAAGCGCACGCTGTAGCAATGCTGCGCCTTGTGGCCCTGATATTCCGAGTTCGTGTCGGGAAAGCCGAACACGCCGAGATCGGCATGGATCACGCCTTCATGGCCGCGGACATAGCGGGGCAGGCGGGTGTGACACTTCGGATGGATGTTGCGGGCCCGCACCTTGGCGCCGACGGCAAAGCGTGGGCTCGCCTCGCCGTCATCGCGCCGGGTCGGGAAGCCGGCATGGATTGCGCCGGCGACCGCTTCCGCCTTGATCGGAGGACCGACCTCGACCGGGATCGATGCGGTGCTGCCCGGCAGCAGCCCGCGCTCCCGGACTAGCGATTCGATCGCCATCAGCCATCTGCCGTAATAGGACGTGCGCAGATAGGTCTCGGGCGGAATCCGCTCGATCTCGCGGCGCAGATGATCGTCGCTGAAAGGCATCGCGAAGGGCAGGGCCAGCGAGAGCGCCAGCATGCGCCGCTCCCACTGGGTGTGGAACACCGGCTCGTTCGCCTCGGGCTCGACCGGCCCGAAGCCGTCCATTCCGCCCATGTCGTGGATGCCGTCCATGGCCCTCGCCCCTCCTAGACGGCCGCCGTGCCGACCATGCCGTCGCGCGTGACGAGCGCGGCGAGGTCGGCCTCGGGCAGCGCCTCCGTGCCCTTGGGCCGGCGCGGGATCACCATGTAGCGGATCTCGGCGCTCGAATCCCAGACGCGGACCTCGGTGCCGGAAGGAATCTCGAGCCCGAACTCCTTGAGCACGGCGCGCGGCTCCTTGACCACGCGCGAACGATAGGCGGCGCTCTTGTACCAGACCGGCGGTAGCCCCAGCACCGGCCAGGGATAGCAGGAGCAGAGCGTGCAGACGATCACGTTATGGACGCGCTCCGTATTCTCGACCGCGACCATGTTCTCGCCCTGCAGCCCGCTCAAGCCCAGTTCTCTGATCGCGGCGGTGGCATTGGTGAGCAGGCGCTGCTTGTAGGCGGAATCGACCCAGGCGCGCGCGACGACGCGGGCCCCGTTCTTGGGCCCGATCCGCGTCTCATATTCCTCGACGAAGCGATCGAGCGCCGCCGGATCGACCAGACCCTTCTCGACCAGCAAGCTCTCCAGCGTCTTGACGCGCAGCGCCAAGCCCTTCTCCTCGGCGTCATGGTCATGCCCGTGAGGCTTGTCGTCCGCGCTCATCCATCCCCCTGCCGCAGGCCCTCGCTGTCAAGGGCGGCCCGAAAACTATAGGGGGCCAGCGCCCGCCTTGGCAATTCGCCGCCTCCCCCTTAGGCTCGGGCGGTTTTCGCCGATCAAGGAACCGTCCTCATGACCGATCTCGATCTCTGCTTCACTCCCGCGACCGAGCTGGTCAAGCGCATCCGCGAGGGGCGGCTGTCGCCGGTCCGGGTGGTGGAGAACAGCCTGGCGCGCATCGCCGAGGTCAATCCCAAGCTCAACTGCTTCTGCTTCACCTATCCCGAGGAGGCGATCGAGAAGGCGAAGCAGGCGGAGCACGCGGTCAAGCGCGGCGACAGGCTGGGAGCGCTTCATGGCGTGCCGATCGCGATCAAGGATCTGACGCCGACCAAGGGCAAGCGCACGACGCTGGGATCCTACTGCTTCGAGAACTGGGTCCCGGACTGGAGCGCCACCATCGTGGAGCGGCTCGAGGCCGCCGGCGCCATCATGGTCGGCAAGACCATGACGCCCGAATTCGCCTATTCGAGCTTCACCGAGAGCCCGCTCTGGGGCATCACCCGCAATCCCTGGAATCCCGAGCGCACGCCCGGCGGCAGCTCGGGCGGGTCCGGTGCTGCCGTGGCCTCGGGCTGCGTGCCGCTGGCGGAGGGCACCGACATGGGCGGCTCGGTGCGCATTCCCGCCGCCTGGTGCGGGATCGTGGGGCTCAAGCCCAGCCTCGGGCGCATCCCCATGGATCTCCTCCCGAGCGTCTTCGACAACATCTCCCATTTCGGGCCGCTCGCCCGCACGATCGAGGATGCGCGCCTGTTCCTGAGGGTGGCGCAAGGACCCGACAATCGCGACATCCAGTCGAACGGGACGCCGCTCGACCTCGACGGGCCGGTCCCGCGCTCGATCGAAGGAATGC
>Ga0335070_10007981_pt1 | contig 12425 bp, 11 predicted proteins | sample Lox_Sample_13_FD_206722 | JGI IMG/M metagenome (GOLD analysis project Ga0335070, IMG submission 206722) | Soil microbial communities from Loxahatchee National Wildlife Refuge, Florida, United States - Lox_Sample_1.3 | ecosystem: Environmental > Terrestrial > Soil > Wetlands | place: USA...
CCCGAAGCGCGAAGCGCGAAGGGCAGGCCGATAGGCCCGCCGGGCCGTTCCCAAGGGCGAACAAGCCCCGAAGCGCGAAGCGCGAAGGGCAGGCCGATATGCCCGCCGGGCGGCCCCGATGGCGAACACCGGAGCGCTCAGCGCGAAGGCAGTCCATGACCGCGCTGCCGTCGATCGCGGCGGCACGCGGCGAGGGGCCCGAGCGAGCTGCCCCGCGTTGCCGCGCCGCCGGCGTGCGTGCCCTGGACCGATGAACCTGCTCGCCATTCTCTGCGCGCTCGGGCTCGAGCAGTGGCGTGCGTTCCGCTGGCGCGCGAGCGCAGAGCGCGCTTTCGTCGCCTACCTGCGCGCGATCGAGCGCAGGCTGAACGGCGGCACCGCGCAACAGGGGACGATCGCGGCGGTGATCGCGATCGTGCCGCCCGTCGCGGCGGCGGCGGCGGTCTTCTTCGCGCTCGCGGCGATCCACCCGCTCCTTGGCCTCGCATGGAACGCGCTGGTGCTCTACTTTCTGATGGGATTTCGGCGCTTCAGTCACGCGTTTACCGACGTGAGGGAGGCATTGGCAGCAGGCAATCTCGGAGCCGCGCGGCGTGCGCTCGCCGCCTGGCGCGGCGTCGACGCCGGCGAGCTCTCCGCCTCTGACGTCGCGAAGCTCGCGATCGAGCGCGGTCTCGTGGATTCGTACCGGCAGGTTTTCGCGACGCTGTTCTGGTTTACCCTGCTTCCCGGTCCCGCCGGGGCCGTGCTCTATCGCGCCGCCGTGCTGCTCGCCGCCGAATGGCGGGCCCCGGCCGCAGGCACCGACCCGACGCCGATCGGGCTTGCGCGGGCTGTCTTCGGCGGGCCCGCACGGGCGCTGCTCTTCGCCATCGACTGGATTCCGGTGCGGCTGACGGCGCTCTCCTTCGCCATCGTCGGCGATTTCGAGGACGCCGCGCTGTGCTGGCGAACGCAGGCGAGGGACTGGGCTGCTCAGGAGGGCGGCGAGCACGCCGGCATCGTCCTCGCAAGCGGCGCGGGAGCACTCGGCATCAAGCTGGGCGGACCCTTGCCGGAGGCCGGTGACAAGGTGGAGCTGCGTCCCGATCTCGGGCTTGGCGACGACCCCGACGCGCAGCTTCTTCCGAGCGCCGTCGGTTTGGTCTGGCGCGCGCTCGTACTCTGGCTGCTGCTGATCCTGCTGCTGACGCTCGCGAACTGGGCACCTTAGGACGGCGCGGCGGCGTCTCTCCGCGCGCGGTCCAGCGCTCGTCGCGCCTGGCCGCTCCGTTTTCCTCTCGACGCTCATCGTGGGACATGTCCTTGGACAGCGCGAGACATTTTGCAAGTCTGCCAGCCGAACCCTCGAGGGGCGCTCAGGGGCGTCGGATAGCTAACGTGCGGCTGCACGCCGCGCCTCGCCTTCTTTAACCAGCCGATGCAGCAGTGCGACGCGATGCGCCGCGATCTGGCCACGTGCGACGGCCTCCTGTACCGCACAGCCGGGCTCTCGATCATGGCGGCAATCGCGAAAGCGACAGCGACCGATGAGCGGGCGGATCTCGACGAACGCGCCGGCAAGCGCTTCCGCCGCGACGTGCGCCAGCCCGAACGCCTTGAGGCCGGGCGAATCGACGATCCAGCCGGCGTCGATCGCGCGGTCCAGCGGATAGAGCGTCGATTCCGACGTCGTGTGCCGGCCCGCTGCCAGCGCCTCGGAAACTTCCGCAGTTCTGGCGTTCGCTCCCGGCACGACGGCATTGAGGATCGTCGACTTTCCCATGCCCGATTGTCCGATAAGTGCGGTACGTTCGCCGGCGAGGAGGGGGGCGAGCGGCGCGGCATCGTGCTTCGCCGCCATCGCCACGACCGAGTAACCCAGCTTTGCGATCCTCTCCAGCCGCGCGAGGAGTCCGGTGAAGCCCGGCTCATCGGCCTTGTTTGCGACGAGCACGAAGCGGCAGCCTTCGGCTTCTGCGGCAACGATCCAGCGATCGACCAGCTCGAGATCGACGCCGATGCCGGGAGCCACCACGCCGACCACCTGCGTGACGTTCGCCGCGATCAGCTTCTCGTTGAAGGCGTCGGAGCGGTAGAAGAGCGTCGAGCGCGGTACGACTTCCGCGATCGCACCGCCTCCGGCCACGCCCGCGACGCGTACACGGTCGCCGCAGGCGACGATCGTCCGCCGGCCCCTGAGCACGCATTCGACCAATTCGCCGTCCTCGAGGCGCACCGTGTAGCGCCTGCGGCGGTGGGCGATGACGAGCCCCTCGACGAGCGCCGCATCGGCCGCACCGGAATCATGTGCCGCGCGGCTCACGCGTGGCTGCCGACCGTCACGGCCCGAACTTGTAGAACTCGAGGTTGAGGTAGGCGGCGATGTGCTCCTCCTCCTCGGGGAAGTAGCCCTTCCCGAGTTCGACGTTGCATGCCTGAACTTGGGCGAGAAGCTGCGCCGGAGTCCTGACGCGCCGGTCCGCGCGCCGGTAGATCTGGTCTGCATCGCCGGCGTAGCGCTGCGCGTGACAGCCGACGCAATCGCGGTCGACGATCGTCCTGCCATCGGCGACCTTGCCGGCGGCGAACGGCGCTGGCTGCGCCTGCGAGAACGCGAGAGCGGCGACCCAGCACAGGCCGAGCGCGAGCGTCGAGGCGACCGTGCGCGAAGTCGCGTGGACGCTCACTCGCGGATCTCCGGCTACGCGCCCTCGAGTCGCGCGACACGCAGCGCGGCAGGCGGGTGCGAGTCGTGGAACGCCGAATAGTACGGATCGGGCGTGAGCGTGGCCGCGTTGTCCTCGAACAGCTTGACGAGCGCGCGGACGAGCGAGGCGGCCGACGCATGCTGCGCCGCGAACGCATCGGCCTCGAACTCGTGGCGGCGGGAATAGAGCGCGGAAAGCGGTGCGAACACGAACGTGAACGCCGGGAGCGCGAGGAAGAACAGAATCAGCGCGACGCCCGGACGATCGGGTGCGGGAGGCACGCCCAGCCCTTCGTAGAACCACGCGGAGGCGGCGAGCCATGCGAGCAGCGCGAGAAAGCCGAGCGACAGCGCCGCCGACCACAGCATGCGCTTGAGCACGTGCTTCAAGCGGAAGTGGCCGAGCTCGTGCGCGAGCACCGCTTCGATCTCGTCGGGCGCCAGCCGCTCGAGCAGCGTGTCGAAGAACACGATCCGCTTCGCGCGTCCGAAGCCGGTGAAGAAGGCGTTGCCGTGCGCGGAGCGCTTCGAGCCGTCCATCACATAGAGGCCCTTGTTCTCGAACCCGCAGCGGGCCAGCAGGCGCTCGATTGCATCGCGCGCCGAGCCAGCCGGCAACGGGGAGAATCTGTTGAAGAGCGGCGCGATGACCGTCGGGTAGAGCGCGAGCACGAGAAGCTGGAACGTGACCCACGCAACCCACGCCCAGATCCACCACAGCGTGCCCGCGGCCGCCATCAGCCATAGCACGAGCGCGGCGAGCGGCAATCCCAGGGCTGCGCCGACGGCGACCCCCTTCGCGAGATCGGCGAGCCACAGCGCGCGCGTCATCCGGTTGAATCCGAACTTCGCTTCGGTGCCGAACGTGCTCGCGTACGAGAGCGGCAGACCGACGATGCCGGCGATCAGCGCGACCGCGACGATCAGCGCGAGGTCGCGCGCCAGTCCAGGCAGAGGCAGATCACTGGTCCACGCGACGAGCGCGGCCAGTCCTCCGCCCACGGTGAGGGCGAGAAGCAGCACGGTCTCGACGGTCGCCTCGACCATCCCGAGACGGGTGCGCGCGACCGTGTAATCGGCGGCCTTTTGATGCGCGGGCAGGCGCACGCGGTCGGCGAACGCGGCGGGAACCGTGTCGCGGTGGCTGGCGACATGCAGCGCATGCCGGCGCGCGAGCCAGAGCTGCAGCGCGAGCGATGCGGTGACCAGTGCCACGAAGGCGACGGTGAGGGCGGACGGTGTCACTGCGGCGGGGCGGCGGCTCGGGACCGAGAGCGAGTGTGCGAGAATGCGTGAACCATTTTACGCAGAAATCGCTCGATGCCCCAGGACGCGAACCGCTTGATCTGGATCGACATGGAGATGACGGGGCTCAGGCCCGAGTCGGACCGGATCATCGAAGTCGCGCTCGTCCTGACCGACGGCGATCTCGATACCGTGGCGGAGGCTCCCGTCTGGGTCGTTCGCCAGCCCGACGATGTTCTCGACGCGATGGACGCGTGGAACCAGGGGACGCACGGGCGCTCGGGGCTCATCGGCAAGGTCAAGGCGTCGCACCACTCGGAGGCGAGCGTCGAGGCGGAGGCGCTCGCCTTCCTGCGCGAGCACGTTCCGCCCAAGGCATCGCCGATGTGCGGCAACTCGATCTGCCAGGATCGGCGCTTCCTCGCGCGCTGGATGCCGGCGCTCGAAGACTATTTCCACTACCGCAATCTCGACGTCTCGACGCTGAAGGAACTCGTGCGCCGCTGGAAGCCCGATCTGATGAAGGGCGTGCCGAAGGAGGGCAAGCACGAAGCGCTCGCCGACGTCTACGAGTCGATCGCCGAGCTCCGGTACTACCGCGAGCAGTTCATCCGCACGTAGCGAGGGTTTCAGAGCTTGCGCGCGAGCATCACGCCGTCGCCGAGGCTCACGAGGCACGCGTCGACACGGGGGTCGTCGCGGATCTTCGCGGTGATCGCGCGCAATGCCACCGTGTCGGGACGCTTGTCCTTCGGATCGGCGACGCTTCCGCTCCAGAGCACGTTGTCGAGCGCGATCAATCCGCCGGCGCGTACGAGCTCGAGGCACGCTTCGTAGTACGCGTCGTAGCCGGTCTTGTCGGCGTCGATGAACGCGAAATCGTACGATCCGGTCCCGTCGCGCTTCCTGAGTTCGGCGAGCGTTTCGCGCGCCGGCGCGAGCCGCAGCTCGATCCGCCCGGCGACGCCGGCCTCGGCCCAGTAGCGGCGGGCGATCGCCGTCCATTGCGCGCTCACGTCGCAGCAGACGAGGCGCCCGTCGGCAGGAAGCGCGCTCGCGACCGAGAGCGCGCTGTAGCCAGTGAACGTTCCGATCTCGATCGCGCGGCGCGCGCCGACGAGACGAGCGAGAAACGCGAGGAACACGCCCTGGTCGGCGCCGATCTGCATCGCGGCCTCGGGGAGCTTCGACGTCTCCTCGCGTAGGCGCTTCTGCAGCGGCGTCTCGTGGACGACGACGGTGCCGAGGTAGCGGTCGACGCCTTCGGTCAGCAGCGAGCGATGGGCCATGTTGTGCGCTCCGGTGGTCGTGACCCCCGCGTTTCCGCCGGGATGTGCGCCGGCCGATCGTCAGGGAACGGCAAGTCTACAAGACCGACGCCGCGCCTACGCTCCGCACTCCCCAATTCGCGCGCCGTTGGCGTATTCTCGAAACCATGGAATCAGGGACGCCCGGCACGCCGATCAAGCGCCGGCTGACCGCGATCCTCGCCGCGGACGCCGTCGGCTACAGCCGCCAGATGAGCGAGAATGAGGAGCGCACGCTCCAGACTCTCGCGGCGCAGCGAGCGATCATCGATCGTATCATCGCCGCGCATGGCGGCCGCATCGTCGGCACGGCCGGCGACAGTGTCCTCGCCGAATTCCAGAGCTCCGTCGAGGCCGTTCGCTGCGCCGTCGAGGTCCAGGAAGGCCTCGAGACGCGCAACGCGAGCCTGCCCGAGCCCGAGCGGCTGCTCTTTCGCATCGGCGTCAACCTGGGCGACGTGATGGTCGACGGCGCCGACATCCTCGGCGATGGCGTCAACGTCGCCGCGCGCCTCGAAGGGATCGCCGATCCCGGGGGCATCTGCATCTCTTCGTCGGTCTACGACCAGATCGCGGGGAAGCTGAACCTCGGCTTCGTCGACATCGGCGAGAAGTCGCTGAAAAACATCTCGCGACCGATTCGCGTCTACCGCTTCGACCGCGGCGGCGAGCTCGCGGCCACGCCGCGGCGCGCACCTTCGCACGCGCGGCCGCTGTGGATCGGCGCCGGGGCTGCCGCCGTGGTCGCGATCGCGGCGGTGGCAATATGGCGCAGCGGCATGCTCGAACGGGCTGCGTCGCCTCCGTCGCCACCCTCGACTGCTGCGACAGCGCCCGCTGCGACAGCGCCTACGCCGCCCGCTGCGACAGCGCCTACGCCGCCCGCTGCGCCGCTGCCGGAAGTAGCGTCCGAGGAGACCAAGCTCAAGCTGAAGATCGCCGAGGCGGAGCGCGCGAAGGCCGAAGCCGACCTCGCTCGATCGCGTGCCGACGCCGAGGCTGCCAAGGCGCGCGCACGCACCGAGCACAAGGAAACAGCGCCGCCGGCTGGCGCAGCGGCAGCGCCGGCGTCCAAGGCATCGCCAGCGGGCGCAGCGCCCTCGAGCGAGCCTGCCGGCGCAGTTCCGGTCGCCGCGTCGCCATCGATGGCCGCCGCTGCGCCGGCCGCATCGGCGAAGGTTTCGTCACCGACCACGCAACCAGGGTCGCCCGCGACGCTCGGCAGCGCGCGCGGGACCGCCGTGCGGTTCTGCGACGCCTGGGAGGAGTTGAAGGCGTTCAACGATGTGATCCCGGCACGCATAGCCGAAGGCGAGATCGTCATCGAGCGCGGCGTGCCAGGACAGCCCGGATTCCTGAAAATGACTGGCCGGCCTGCTGCCGACGGACGACTGTCGCTGTTCGGAAGCATGCTACCGACGGTCGAGCGGCTGAAGGGGAGGGAGGTACTGTTGCGCTTCGAGGGCACGTATGCGAACGGCCAGTACTCGATGAGCGGGCATCAGGGACAGCGCAACTGCACGATGATCGTCCGCCTCGACACTCAGCAATAGCAGCGCGCGGAACGGGGGCGGGATGGCGCAGCCGGCATTGACTTCCGCCGTGTCGCCGGCGGAGCGGCAGCAGCAGCTGCTGGCGGATGCCGGCCGCTATATCGCCGGCGGTGGTCTCGGACTGTTCGTCATTCCGCCCGAGCTGAACCTGGTGATCGCGCGCGGCGAGGGAAGCCGCGTATGGGACGTCGCCGGGCGCGAGTACATCGACTACCACATGAGCTCGGGACCGGCGCTGCTTGGTCATGCGCATCCCGCGATTACCGCCGCAGTCGCGGCACAGCTCGGCAAAGGCACGACGTTCTACTTCCTGAACGAGCCCGAGATCGCGCTCGCGCAGCGTCTCGTCGAGGCGGTCCCTTGCGCGGACGTCGTCCACTACACGGGATCGGGAACCGAAGCGACGTTCTATGCACTGCGCATCGCCCGCGCTTACACGCGGCGCAACAAGGTGCTCAAGTTCGAAGGCGCGTGGCACGGGATGCACGATTACGGGTTGTGGGGAACGGTTCCCAGCGCGCCGTCCGAGTATCCGCACGCGCTTCCCGATTCGGTCGGCGTTCCGCCGCAGGCGGGAGAAACGGTGCTCGTCACTCCGTTCAACGAGACCGCGCAAGCCGTCGCGATGATCGAGCGGCACGCGCACACGCTGGCGGCGGTCATCGTCGAGCCGTTGCAGCGCGTGCTGCTCCCCGAACCGGGGTTCCTCGAGGCATTGCGCGAAGTGACGCACCTGCACGGGATCGTGCTGATCTACGACGAGATCGTGACGGGATTCAGGGTCGCCTGGGGCGGAGCCCAGGAGCGCTACGGTGTCGTTCCCGATCTGGCGTGCTACGGCAAGGCAGTGAGCGGCGGATTTCCGTTGGCGGCGATCGCGGGCAGCGCCGACGTGATGAGCGTGCTGGACGCGCGCTCGCAACCGCGGGCGAATGTCGTCTGGGCGACGAACACGCTGAACGGCAATCCCGTGTGCGCTGCCGCCGGATGCGCTGCGCTCGACGTGCTGTCACGGACGGGCACCTACGAACGGCTGGCGCGGGTCGGCGCGCGGCTGCGCAAGGGCCTGGTCGACGCCGGCACCCGCCACGGCTTCGCGGTACAGGCGCCCGGCGAGGATCCGGTGTTCGGCATCCGCTTCACCGATCGGCGCCCGTTGCGGAGCTGGATGGATCTCAGGACCGCGGACAAGGATCTCGGTCTGCGCTGGGCGCTCGAGCTGCTGAAGCGCGGCCTCCTCGTCAATCCGAACGAGAAGTTCTACATCTCGATCGCGCACTCCGATGCCGACGTCGACCGTACGCTCGCGATCGCCGACGACGCGTTCGCCGCGCTGCGCGAGTCGCCGCGATGAGCGGCGTGCCGGCTTCGGCGGCGGTTCGGCCGGCGGCCCTTCCGCCGCGCTCCACCCCGAAGTTCTGCAGCGCCTGCGGCGCGGAGCGGATCGAGCATCGCATTCCGGAGGGCGATACGCTGCCGCGTCACGTGTGCGGCGCATGCGGAACGATTCACTACCAGAATCCGAAGATCGTCGTCGGGTGTCTCCCCGAATCCGGCGACCAGGTGCTCCTCTGCCTGCGCGCAATCGAGCCGCGGCGCGGGCTCTGGACGCTGCCTGCCGGATTCCTCGAGAACGGCGAGACGCTGTCCGCCGGAGCCACGCGCGAGACGCTCGAGGAAGCGAACGCGCGCGTTGCGCTGGGTCCGCTCTACACAATCATCAGCCTGCCGCACATCGGTCAGGTGTACATGATGTTCCGCGCACGACTGCTCGACCGCGACTTCGGACCGGGATCGGAGAGCCTCGAGGTTCGGCTGTTCGACGAGGACGAGATTCCCTGGGAGCAGCTCGCGTTCCGCACGATCGGACGGACGTTGCGCAATTACTTCCTCGACCGCAGGCTCGGAGCGTTCGGCACGCACGTCAGCGCGCTCGAGCGAAAAGGCGCGCGGCCGGATCTCTCCGGCGCCGGCTGACGAGATCGCGCGACGAGCGGGATTCCTCCGCCCGCTCGGATGATCGCGTTCGCTACACCGCTCTTCGTCGCACCGGACCTCTACTGCGGCGTCACGTTGCTTTTCGTTCGGGCGCCCGAAGGCGACGCCTGCGCCGCCGGACTCGCGTCGTCACCGGTGTCGCTCTTCACCCCTTGCGGGACGGCGGCGTCGGCCTTGCGCACGATCGCCTCGATCAAGTACCCCTTGCCGCCAGCGGCGGCACGCAGGACGAGCTCGGCGAGGAATCCGATGAAGAAGAAAAGCAATCCCATCAGGAACAGGAACATCGCGACGACCAGCATCGGCCGTGTCGTCAGCGGGAACCCGAGGTCGGGATCGATCAGGTTGAGAACGTGGTTGGCGAGAAGATAGCCGCCGATCAGCGTTCCGAGCGCGACCAGCGGCAGCGCCACGAGACCGAAAAGGTAAAGCGGGCTCTGCGAGAACCGCGTGAGCAGGAGCAGCGTCGCCAGGTCGGCGGCGCCGTGGAAATAGCGTGCGATGCCGTACTTGCTCGCGCCGAATCGCCGTTCGTGATGCTTGACCGGCAACTCGCCGATGCGCGCACCGAGCCGCGTCAGGAGCGCGGGCACGAACCGGTGCTGGTTGCCCCGGAGCGAAAGCTCTTTCACGCACCAGCTGCGGTAGGCCTTGAAGCCGCAGTTGCTGTCGTGCAGCGCGACCCCCGAAACCCTGCTGACGACCCCGTTGAAGAACCGCGACGCGAGCCGCTTCTCGAGCGGATCGAGGCGCGTCTTCTTCCACCCGGAGACCAGGTCGTAGCCGCTCTGGATCATTTCGATGAACGCCGGAATTTCCTGCGGGTCGTCCTGCAGGTCGGCGTCCATCGTGATGATCACGTCGCCTTTCGCTTCGCCGAACCCCGCCATCAGCGCCGCCGACTTGCCGAAATTGGCACGCAGCAGGACCGCCTTCACACCGCGGCGCTCGGCGGCGAGCCTGCCCATCAACTCCGACGTGCCGTCCGTCGAGCCGTCGTCGACGAGGATGATCTCCCACGACGGGCAGACGATCCCGTCGAGCACCGAGACGATGCCGTCGACCAGCAACGGCAGGCTCTCGACCTCGTTGTAGGCCGGGATGACGATCGACAGCGACGGTGCCGCGCTCACGCGAGCGCCGCCCTGTGGACGTGCAGCCATTTCTGCAGCATGTACAGCACCCAGATCTGCTTGTAGTGGTTGTGCCGCCCTGTGAAATGATCGTCGAGGAGGCGGGCGACGTAGTCGTCGCGAAACAGCCCCTGGGCTCGCAGATGCGGCGCGCCGAGGTACTCGCGGATCTCCTCCCTGAGCTCGTTGCGAATGAGCGAAGCGACCGGCGCGGTGAACCCGACTTTGCGTCCGCGCGCGATCTCCCCGGGGAGTACCTTGTGCGCGATGCGGCGCAGGATCGACTTCGTCTCGCCTCCGCGCATTTTGACCGAATCCGGCAGGGCGTTGAGCATCCGCACGAGCTCCGGGGCGAGAAAGGGTGTGCGCAGCTCGACCGAGTGCAGCATCGATGCCCGATCCGAGTTGGTCAGCACATAATCGGGCAGATAGTGCCGCTGGTAAAGGTATGCAAGCCGGCCGAGGCTCCCCTGCGCGCGGTTCCAGTGCGCTTCGATCCGGCCAAGCTCCCTTCTCACGTCGCCGAGGTCGCGCCGGTTTTCGGCGATCAGCGTCGAGAGCGCATGATCGGAAAACGCGCATGTCCAGTAGAAGTTGCGCAGGTGGTCGGGCGCGGGAAAGCCCTTCGCGAACGCCTTCAGCTTCAGGTCGATTCCCATGTAGCGGTTGCGCGAGGGGACGAGCTGCGTCAGCGGCCGGATCACGCGGCGGTGCAGCGCGTCGGGCAGCAGCCGCGCGTAGCGGGCGAAGCGCACGGCGCGGAAGATCGCATAGCCGTAGAAGAACTCGTCGCCGCCGTCGCCGGTCAGCGCGACCTTGGTGGTCTTCGCGATCTCCGCGCAGACAAGCGACTTGGGCAGCACGCCGGGGTCGGCCTGCGGCTCGTCGAGGCGCGCGGGGAGCTCCGCCGCGATTCGCGCGAGCGTCGCGGGCTCCGCCGTGACGACCCTGTGCTCGGTTGCGAAGCGATCGGCGAGCAGCGCCGCGGCCTCGCTTTCGTCGAACGAGCGGTCGATGTTGCGGACCGTGAAGGTCGTGAGCGGCACCGCCGGGTGCACGTCGCGCAGAATCGCGAGAATCATCGACGAGTCGAGCCCGCCGGAGAGCAGCAGCCCGACCGGCACGTCGGCGCGGAACGTCCGCATCACCGATCTCTCGAGCAGCGCGTGCACTTCGGCGTCGACCTCCTCGACCGATCCGACTGGCCGGGTTCCCTCGGGAACCGACTCGAAATAGGGGACGATGCGCAGCTCGCCGTCGGCGAAGGTCAGGTAGTGGCCGGCCGGGAGCTTCCGCACGTCGCGGTAGATCGACCGGTCGAACGGAAACGACTCGAACGCGAGAAAGTCGGCGATCGACGCGGGATCCACGCGGCCGTCGAATCCCGGAAGCTCGCGAAACGTCCGGCACTCCGACGAGAACGCGAAGCGCCCCGCCGCGAGGTGGTAGAAGAACGGTTTCTGCCCGTACGGGTCGCGCGCGCAGAAGAGCGTTCGCGGCCGCCTGTCCCACAGCGCGAACGCGAACATCCCCTCGAGGCGGTCGAGCACCTCGGTGCCCCAGTGCTGGTAGCCGGCGACCAGCACCTCGGTGTCCGAGGTCGTCCGGAACGCATACCCGGCCTGTATGAGCTCGTCGCGGAGCTCGACATAGTTGTAGATCTCGCCGTTGAACGTGATGACGGCGCTTTCGTCCGAGGCCGCGAGAGGCTGGTGCCCGAGCGCAGGGTCGATGATCGAGAGTCGCGCGTGGCCGAGCGCGAATCCGGGCTCGACCACGTATCCGATGTCGTCCGGGCCGCGGTGACGCAGCGAGGCGAGCTGCCGTTGCAAGACGGCCTCGACCCGCTCGGGCGTCTCGAAACCTCCCACCTGTCCGACGATCCCGCACATCTCAAGCGACTCCGCCGGCACCAGCGTGTGCGGCTGCGCACCGCATCGTCACTGCGCTCCCGGGGCCGCCGGAGCGCCGCGCATGAACAGGAATTTTCCGTATTGGCCGATCAGCACGAGGCGAGGCTTGAGCTGCGCCTCGTCGTCGAGCTCGCTCGCCTTGATGACGAAGAAGTCGCCGCGACGCTCGTCGACGATGCTCTCGAACTCGGCGGCCGTGCCTGCGGTGGTGACGCTGCCGCGCGCGTAGAAATAGGCGGACTGCGGTGCCTCCTCGAAGTAGACGAGGCGCTGCGAGGCGTTCGTCCGCCGCGCCAGGTACTCGGCGACGAGCGCCTTGTGCGTGTAGTCGTGCGCGACGCGCGGAATCACCAGCATGAGGAACAGGATTCCGCCGACGGGGATCAGCAGCGCCGCGATCTTCGTCGACACCCCGTTCGGTCCCTTGTCGCCGACGCTCTCCCAGGCATCGGCGACGAGCAGCGCGAACGCGGGAATTCCCGGCAGCACGTATGTGATCAGGATGTTGCCGGCGCCCGTGAAGAACACCGGCGAGGCAAGCATCCACAGCCATAGATAGGCTCGCCAACCGGTGTCGTCCGGAGGCG
>Ga0335070_10007982_pt1 | contig 12424 bp, 6 predicted proteins | sample Lox_Sample_13_FD_206722 | JGI IMG/M metagenome (GOLD analysis project Ga0335070, IMG submission 206722) | Soil microbial communities from Loxahatchee National Wildlife Refuge, Florida, United States - Lox_Sample_1.3 | ecosystem: Environmental > Terrestrial > Soil > Wetlands | place: USA: Florida...
CGCGGCGGTGCCGGCCGTCCAGGGAGCGCCGACGACGGTCACGTGAATGCTCGCCGTGGTCGTTCCGGGCGGCACCGCGACCACGCCGCCCCCGCCGACGACGCTCAGCGGGACCGAGAGGTTCGCCGTCGCATTCGAGCAGACCTTGAAGAGGCAGACCTTCGTCACGCCGTTGACGGCCATGGCGCCGCCCAGCGTCGCGCCGCTGAACGCGCCAGCAGCGTTGTGGAGCGTCGCCTGGATGCCCTTGATCGGGGCCGCCGCCGGATCGGTCACCGGAACGAGGACGCCGACCGCGTTGAACGGCGACGCCGAGATGTTCAGGGTGTTGATGTGGTTGCCGGTCGTCGTCACGGTCGCGTTCCCGGCGCCGAGAGCGGTGAGCGGAGCCAAGCCCGCGAGCGAGATCGACAGCGCGCCCGCGAACGGCAGCGTCGCCGCTTGAGCCTGCGCCGTGCCGAAGGCCAGAGCGCCGACCGCCAGAATTCCCAACAACTTGCGCATTAGATTGTCTCCCTTTGAAGCTCTTCTTCTTCGAACCCTCGGGCGACTCCCGGCCTTCCCGACCTCTGCCGGGACCACCCGCGGAACGTCCTTGGTTTCCTCAGCCCATTCGCCGCCGACAAGCAGGCGCGGCACCCACCGAGCATGCGAGCCGACAGGCCCCGGACATGTGCAAGCCGGATACCAAGTGAGGCCCGCAAGACTCAGGTGGCGGAACCCCTGAATTTCCAGCTACTTCGATGCGCAGAAGCCCTGGGGGGATCGGCCCCTAGCGCTCCGGACGGAAAGGAATTTCCTTCGCTTGGGAAAACTTCCACCGCCCGTGCAACTCGGCGAGGATGCAGGACCGTAGTTGGGGCCCGATTTCGTGACCCGCTTCCCGTCGCGGCTCCGGTCATGCAAAGGGCCGGTCACCCTCGAGGGTGACCGGCCCTTGGAAACCGGCCGATCGCCAGGCGATCAGCTGCGCTTGGAGCGCCCGAACATCACGAGGCCGGCGACGCCGCTGCCGAGGAGCAGCAGGGTGCCAGGCTCGGGAACGAAGTGCAGATCCAGGAAGCCGAAGCCCGGAACCACCGCCGAGGGGCCGATGTCCGTGCTGACGAAGATCGGCGTCACGAGGCGGACCGCGCCGGAATTCGCCGCCGTCGAGCTCGTCGCCGAGGCCGGGCCGTGCTGGAAGCCCATCACCGTCACGGTGCCGACCGCCGCGGTGCCGGCCGTCCAGGGAGCGCCCACGACGGTCACGTGAATGCTCGCCGTGGTCGTCCCGGGCGGAACCGCGATGGTGCCACCGGCGCCGACGACGCTCAGCGGGACCGAGAGGTTCGCCGTCGCATTCGAGCAGGCCTTGAAGAGGCAGACCTTGGTGACGCCGTTCACCGACATGGTGCCGGCGAGCGTCGCGCCGCTGAAGGCGCCGGCAGCGTTGTGCAGCGTCGCCTGGATGCCCTTGATCGGGGCCGCCGCCGGGTCGGTGATCGGAACGACGACGCCGACCGCGTTGAACGGCGAGGCCGAGATGGCCAGGCTGCTGATGTGGTTCCCATCCAGCGTCGCCGTGGCGTTCCCGGTGCCATTAGCGGTGAGCGGAGCCAAGCCGGCCAGCGAGATCGACAGCGCGCCCGTAAACGGAAGGGTCGCCGCCTGAGCCTGGGCCGTGGCCAACACCAGTGCCGCCACCGCCAGAGTGCTCCACAACTTGCGCATGCTGAGTACCTCCTGATTTCACGACCGGGCGCAGCGCGCCCCGGAAGAGCTGTTCCGAACCGCGCCCGCGAGCGCGGAGAGGAAACGGGGTTCCGACATCGATGTGGCCGGGAAGCGGTCGCGCGTGGCAAAAGGGGGATCGCTCGGGTCGCAAAACAAAGGGGGCCGGTTGCCCCGCAGGGTCGACCGGCCCCTGGATCCGTCTCGCCGGGGATCAGGGACGCCTGGCGCGCCCCAGCATCACGAGCCCCGCCACGCCCGCGCCGACCAACAGGACGGTCGCGGGCTCGGGTACGAAGTGCAGGTCGAGCAGCCCGAATGCGCCGACGACCGCAGCGCTGCCGATGCTCGTGCTGATGAAGATCGGCGTCACGAGCCGCAGTGCGCCCGAGTTGACTGCCGTCGAGCTGGTGGCCGAGGCCGGGCCGTGGCTGAAGCCGTGCTGCGTGAGGGTGCCGACGGCCGCCGTCCCCGCGGTCCACGGAGCGCCGACGACGGTGACGCTGACGAGTCCCGTGGTGACCGCCGCCGTGCCGCCCACTCCGACCACGTCGACGGGGACCGAGATGTTCGCCGGCGGGCTGCCGGTGCAGGCCTTGAACAGGCACACCTTGGTCACGCCGTTGATCGCCATCGTCCCGCCGAGGGGGCTTCCCGAGAAGTGGCCGGCGGCGTTGTGCAGCGTCGCCTGGACGCCCTTGATCGGAGCCACGGCCGGATCGGTGAACGGTAGGACCACCCCCTGCAAGCTGAAGGGCGAGGCCGGCAGGTCGAGGCTGCCGATGTGGGCGCCGCTCGCGGCGTCCACCGTGGCGATGCCGGAACCAGTCACCGCGATCGTGTCGGGCGTGGCGAACTGGACCGCGAGGCTTCCGCTGAAGGCGACGGTCCCCGCGCGAGCCTGCCCGGCGGCTCCGAAGGCGAGCAGGCCGAGGGCGAGAATCGACAACCGCTTCCGCATGAGCGTCTCCCTCGTCGTCCAGTTCCAACGTCGATGTGGGCGGGAGCCGACACCGCGTGGCGCGAAAACGCGCGGCCGCGCGGAAGAATCCGCGGCGCCGGGCGTCGATCGGGGGCGGCCTCGGGTCGGCGGTGGGTGCTACTTGATCACGTAGCCGAGGGCGCGGAGCTGGTTCAGCTCCATCTCCTGGAGCTGGACCTCGGCCGCCCCCTGTCCCCAGGGCGGCGTGGACGTGGCGACGTAGCTGCGCAGCGCGTCCTGGATCTCGGGCGGCAGGTTTGCCGCATCGCCCGGGGCGAGGTCGTTCTTCTCCCACGGGTCGTTGCGGTGGTCGAAGAGCTGGATCTTGCGGTCCTTCTCGGCCGGGGCCGCGGGGGCATCGGCGCCATCGGGGTCGTCGGCCTTCGCGGCCTCCGCCGCCTTGGCGACGGAGGGGACGGGGGTGTCGCCGTCCGGCTTCTCCGCGATCGGGTGAATCGCGCGGTAGGGGCCGAGGGTGACCGCGACGATCGCGTCCGGGTCGGCCTTCGGGCGGCCCCAGGTACGATCGATCTCGGCGAAGTGCGGGCGCTCGGGGGGAGCCGGCGCATTCGTGGCTGCCGCCTCGATCAACGGGACCGCCGATTGGCCGTCGACGCCGCTCTCGGGCGGAAACCCGAGCAGATCGAAGATCGTCGGCCAGATGTCGACGTTCGCGACGGTCTGCGTCACCACGACTCCAGGCTGCAGCTCGAAGGGCAACGAGATGATCCAGGGAACCTCGGCCACCTCGCGGTAGAGCGTATGCGCGTGGCCCTCGAGGCCGTGCTCCCGGAAGCCCTCCCCGTGGTCGGCGACGATCACGACGAGCGTCTTGCTCCAAAGCTTTCGGTCGCCCAGCTCCTGGATGACCGAGCTGATGTTGCGATCGACCCAGTGGATCGCGTTGTCGTACGTGTCGGAATAGCTGGTGCCGAAGCGCGCCGACTCCTCGTCATAGGCGTACTGGTGCACGTCCATGTAGTGGAGGTAGAGGAAGAAGCGCTGGTTCGCGTAGTCCTTCAGGAACTCTCGCGCCGCCACGGTGAGATCCTCGTCCGTGCCGCTCAGCGGCTTCGGCGAGAGGCTTCGGCGCTGGAACTTCTCGGGGGTGCGGCCGGGCTGCGGTTTCAGGTAGGTCTCGAAGCCTTGCCCGAAGCCGAAGTTCGGCGCCACCCAGCCGTTGCGCCAGATCCCCGCGGTGCGGAAGCCCGCCTTCTGCAGGATCTCGGCGGGCATCTCGACCTGCGGCGGCAGGCTGTGCAGCCAGCGCAGGACCCCGGTCCGGTGCGGCCAGACCGAGGTCCACATCGACGCCATCGACGCCTTGGTCCAGCTCGATTGGCTGATGACGCGATCGAAGCGCACACCCGTGCTCGCCAGGTAGTCGAGCGTCGGGCTGGTCTCGCGCGCGTAGCCGTAGGCGTGGAGCCGGTCGGCGCGCAGCGTGTCGATCACGATGAAGAGCACGTTGAGGTCCTTGCGATCCTTGAGCGCCCGCAGGTCGTGGATCGTCCCCTTCGAGCGCGGGGGCAGCCGGATCTCGAACTGCGTCATCAGCAGGACGACGAGGAGGACGCCCGCCAGGCTGAAATAGGTCCACGGGTTGTCGAGCAGCCGCCGCAGCACGAGGGGTGGTCCTCCAGCCGAGATCATCGACCTCTCCGCGCGGATGACGCGGGGGTTGGGAAGAGAGCCCGGCATCCTAGAGGAGCCGCTCGCGCGCGGCCACCGGGTGGGAACGCGTCGGTCAGCTCCGGCGCAGCGTCTGGAGGCGCACCGCAACCCCAGCGAGCGCGAGCGCGACCAGCAGCGCGGTCGCAGGCTCCGGCACGAAGTGGAGCGTCAGCACGCCGAACGCGGGGATCAGCGCAGCGCCTTCGAGGCTGGTCGAGATCAGGATCGGCGTCACGAGCTGTCGGACGCCCGACGCCTGCGCCGTGGTCGAGGTCGCCGAGGCGGGACCGTGCGCGAAGCCTCTCGCCGTCGACGATCCGACCACGGCGCTCTCCGCCCACGGGGCGCCGACCACCGTGAGGTCCACCGCACCGCTCGCGACCGCGGTGCCGCCGGCGCCGATCACGCTGAGCGGCACGCTCAGATTCGCGGGCGGCCCCGCGCCGCAGCTCTTGAACAGGCAGACCTTCGCGACGCCCGGCAGCGGCATCGCCCCACCCGGCGCGAAGCTCCCGGACCCGTTGTGCGCGGTGATCTGGAGGCCGCGCAGCGGATCGAGCGTCGGATCGCCCAGCGGAAGCGAGAGGCCGGCCGTCGCGAACGCGAACGCGGGAAGCGCGAGGCTCTCGAGGTGCGTGCCGGTGGTCTCGACGGTCGCGATGCCGCTGCCCGGGATTCCGAACACCCCGGAGCCGACCGTCACGACGAGCGAGCCCTGGAAGGAGAGCGTGGCGGCCCCGGCCGGGGACCCCGAGCCGACGCCGACCGCGATGGCGACGAACGCGACGAGCCTGCGCATCGGTACCTCCTGCCGTGCCGAACTGCTTCCCGGAAGTGGCGGTCCTGCGAGGCGCGTGTCGGACACTGCGTGGTGGCGGCCGCGACGCGCGCACGCAGCTTCCGGGCCCAAGCCGATCGAGGCGCGCGGGAGATTCGCGGTGGATGGCGGCGAAGGGCGCGAAAATGGTGCGGATTTGGGGTGGCCATCCGCCCTGCTCCGCGTATACTGCCGCGTTCACTTCAGGGAGGTAGGACTCGATGCCCCCCCGGCGCTGCGTCCCCGCTCGCCACTCGGTCCCGTGGGCTCCGCGCCTCGGAGCGCTCCTTCTCGCCGCCGCAGTCGCCGCGATCGGCGCTGGCTGCACCGGCAGCGTCGAGGATCGTCTGGCCGAGGTGCGCGCGCTGCAGGACGCTGGCCAGTTCAACGAGTCGGTCGAGCCGCTGCGCGAGATGCTCGCTCGCAATCCGGATCTGGCGGAGGCGAACTACCTGCTCGGCGTGGCGCTGGTCCAGACCGGACAGCCGAGCCTCGCCGTCTGGCCGCTCGAGAAGGCCGCGGCCGTCCCGGACCACACGGTGCAGGCGGGCCTGCTGCTCGCGACCACCTTCCTCGGTCTCCAGTCGTACGACGACGCGGTCCGCGTCTCGGGCAAGGTCCTCGAGGCGAAGCCCGACGCGATCTCCGCGCTCCGCGTGCACGCTCAGGCGCTGCTCGGTGCCAATCGGCGCGAAGAGGCGCTGCAGGATACGACGAAGCTTCTCGAGATGGCCCCCGACGACTTCGAAGCGCTGCTGACCCGCGCGACGATCCTCGCCGAGCTCGGGCGCATGCCCGAAGCCGAGCAGGCGCACGCGACGCTCGAGGAGGTCGCGGCGAAGAACCCCGACCCGTCGATCGCGGTGAACGGCTGCCTCGCCCGCGCGCTGTTCTTCCACGACAACGTGAAGGACGACAAGCGCGCCGAGGAGCACTACAAGATCTGTCTGGCGAAGGCTCCGACCAATCCGCTCGCGCTGCGCATGGTCACCCAGTTCTACGACGGGACGGGGCGCAGCGACGAGGCCACGCGGATCTGGGCGGCCGCGGTGACGGCGGCGCCCGAGAACCTCCAGTTCCGCGACGCGCTCGCGAGCCGCTACGAGTCGACGGGCAAGGTCGACGACGCGCGCAAGCTCATCACCGACGGGGTCGAGCTGCTCGGCAGCGCCCAGGCGTGGGGGAAGCTCGCCGAGTTCGAGCGCCGCGCCGGCCACCCCGACAAGGCGCTCGAAGCGATCGACCAGGCGATCAAGGCACAGCCGAGCGTGGCCGACAATCTCCAGTTCATGAAGGCCGACGTGCTCGCCGACCTCGGCAGGCTCGACGAAGCACAAGCGCTGGTCGACCAGATGAAGGAACAGTCGTTCCGAGATCTCCTGAAGGGACGCATCCTGCTCGCGCGCGGCCAGCCGCAAGCCGCGCTGGCGTCCTTCGAGGCCGGCCTGCGGCGTTGGCCGAACAACGCCGGCGGGCGCTACCTCGCAGGCCTGGCGGCGCGCGACATCGGCGAGTTCGACCGCGCGCTCTCCGAGTTCCGCGAAGCGGTGCGCGCAGACCCGCACGCGACCGACTCGGCGCTGATGATCGCGAGCCTCGAGCTCTCGCGCGGTGAGTACCGGAACGCGCAGGAGTTCGCGCGCAACTTCTTGGTCAACCGCGGTGGCACGCGTCCCGACGGCTACGTGATCTTCATCCGCGCTGCGACCGGGCTGGGCCTCTACGACGCGGCGCGCGCCAAGGCCGACGCGCTGGCGAAGGCCGGCTTCCCGCGCGAGGCCGCGGTGGCGCGGGCGGACATCGAGGCGAAGGCGCAGGGTCACGAGGCCGCCATCCGTTCGCTCCAGAAGAGCGCTCTCGACGTCACGGATCCCGCCAACGAGATCGTGCTGCGCGCGCTCGTGGATCATCTGCTGGCCGCCGGCAAGACCGATCAGGCGCTCGCGGCGGCCGCGCGCGCGCAGGCGGCACACCCCGACGTCGCCTCGCTCTGGGAGCTGCAGGGAAGCGTGCTGCTGCACGCGGGGCGCAGCGCGGATGCGGGCAAGGCCTTCGAGAAGGCGCTCGAGCTCGATCCGAAGCAAGCGCGCGCCAAGGCCGGCCTCGCCGAGCTCGCGGTCTCCGCCGGCGACCCGAAGAAGGCGATCGCCCTCTACGACGAGGCCGCTCACGCGCAGCCCCTGGACGTCGGGCCCGCCTACGCGGCGGCCCAGCTCGTGCTCGCGAGCGGCGATCGCGCCGCCGCCAAGCAGCGCTTCGAGGACATCGTGCACAAGGACCCGGGCCACGTCGGGGCGCGCAACGACCTGGCGTGGCTGCTCGCGGAGTCGGGCGAGGACCTCGACCGCGCGCTGCGGCTCGCCGACCTCGCCCACAAGCTCGATCCCAGTCCCGACATCACCGACACGCTCGGTTGGGTGCACCTGCGGCGCGGCGAGCTGGACCGCGCGGTCCAGCTCTTCGAGGACGCGCTGAAGGCGCGGCCCGACTCGCCTTCGCTCCGCTACCACCTCGGGCTGGCGCTGGCGCGCCAGGGCGAGCACCAGCGCGCACAGGCGACGCTCCAGCAGGCGCTTGCGGGCGGGGCGTTCCCCGAGGCCGATGCCGCGCGCAGCGAGCTCGCGAAGCTCGAGCAGAAGTAAGGAGGACGGTAGTGGGTTCGCGGATCGCCGGGCCGCTCGCCGCCGCCCTCGCGGCCGGCGTGCTGCTCGCGCTGGCTTCCTGTTCTTCCGCCCAGGATCGCCTGGCGCGCCACCTGGAGAGCGCTCAGAAGTTCGCTCAGGACCACAAGAACAAGGAGGCGCTGCTCGAGCTGCGCAGCGCTCTCCAGATCGACCCGAAGAACGCGGACGTGAACTTCCGGATCGCGGAGCTGCTCGTGCAGGAGGGCTCGTACGCCGACGCTGCGTTCTTCTATCGCGAGACCACGCGCCTCGATCCCAAGCGCACCGACGCGCTGATGGCCGAAGCGAAGCTCATCATGTTCGACGAGACGCCGCACGCCGAGGAGCTGATCAAGAAGGTGATCGAGCTCGATCCGAGCAACCCGCTGGCCTACGTGGGTCGCTCGGAGATAGCGCTCGCCGCGAACGACGCGGAGGCTGCGCTCCAGGCGGCGCTCACCGCCGTCGAGCTCGGGCCGAAGGAGCCGATGGCCTACATGCAGCTCGGCATCGTCCACCAGGCGCGCCTCCGTCAGGCCCACCTGAAGAAGACGGCGCCACCCGACGAGATGTTCCAGGCGGCGGTGGATGCCTTCCGCAAGGCCGACGAGCTGTTCGGCGGCGGGATGAACGCGCGCGTCGAGCTCGGGCGCGTCTACGTCCAGTGGCGCGGTCACGCCAAGGACGCCGAGGCGGCGTTCCGGAGCGCCGTGGCAGTGGCACCCAGCGACGATGCGCGTGCCCGCGCCGCGACCGTCGCCGCCGAGTATGCGCGCGCGTCGGCGAACGTGGAGCTGTTGCGCTGGGCGCTCGAGCAGATCGTCGCCGCGCTCCCGGCCGATCTCTCGGCCTGGGATGACCTGGCGAACGTGGAGGAGCGCCGCCAGGCCGGCGGCGGCGACGCCGTCTACAAGCGCCTGCTCGAGCAGCGACCGCAGGACGAGGAGGCGCACGTCCGCTTCGCTCGCTTCATGGCTGCGGCGAATCGCATGGACGAGGCGATCGCCCATCTCGATGCCCAGGCGAAGGGCGGCGCCGACCCCGCGGTCGCACTCGAGGCGCTGAGCGCCCTGCAGCTCGGCCGCGGCGAGCTGAAGGCCGCCCGGGAAGCGGTCGCCCGTCTCGAGAAGGAGTACCCCAACAGCCCGAGCACCTGGCTCGCGCGCGGGCGTCTGGCGCTTTCCGAGCAGCGCTACGACGATGCCGCCGAAGCGCTGCGCCGCTACGTCGGCTCCGAGCAGAGCTTCGAGGGCCAGCGGCTGCTGGCGCTCGCCGAGGCCGGGCGCCGGAACTTCCCGGCGGCGGCGGCCGCGGTCGACGCCGGGCTCTCGATGCCGGGAGCGCCGACGGCCGACCTGCTGCGCGTGAAGATGAGCATCCACGACAGCGCCGGCGACTGGCATCAGGTCCTCGCCACGCTGAATCGCCTGAGACAGCAGTCGGCGTTGCAGCCGCTCGACCGCATCGTGTTCGCGCGCGCTCTCTACGAGACCGGGCGCGCCGACGCCGGGCGCCAGGTGCTCGACCAGGTGCTCGCCGAGCCGAACCCGCCGGCGCTCGCCTACATCGAGTACGGCTACCGCGAGGCGAAGACCAATCCGGACAAGGCGCGCGAGCGCCTCGCGCACGTGCTCGCCCAGGCGCCGCGGCACGAGGATGCGCTCAGCGTGCTGGTCGGCATCGAGATCGCCGCCGGCAAGCCCGAGGCCGCGCTCGCCCAGCTCGACAAGGCGGCCGAGACCGGCCCGCTCTCGCCCCGGCTGCTGTTGCTGAAGGCCCAGGTGCTGGCGTCGCAGAAGAGCTACAAGGCGGCCGAGGAAGAAGCGCGCCGCGCGTTCGCCGCGGCGCCGAACCTGACGCAGGCGCTGGACCTGCTCGCCAACATCTACGCGCTGGAAAACCGCCTGCCCGAAGCGATCGCGTCGTTCGAGGAGGCCGACAAGGCGGGAGCGCTGCCGCCCACGGGACTGGAGCTGCTCGCGCGGCTGCAGCTCGCGCTCGGACACCGCGAGCAGGCGCGCGCGCTCTACGAGCGGGTGCTCGCCGCGCGCAGCGACCTGCCCGGCGCGAAGAACGACCTGGCCTTCATTCTCGCCGAAGACGGACAACAGCTCGACCGGGCGCTCACGCTCGCGCAGGAGGCCCAGCACGCCGAGCCCGAGAACCCGGAGATGGTCGACACGCTCGGCTTCGTCTACCACAAGAAGGGCCTCGATCAGCCTGCCGTCGATCAGTTCCGCTTCGCGATCGAGCTCTCGGAGCACGCGAAGACTCCGCGCCCCGAGTACTTCTATCACCTCGGTCTCTCACTGCGGGCTCTCGGCAAGGACGCGGACGCGGCGGCGGCGTTCGAGAAGGCGCTCGGGCTCGACGCGAGCTTCCCGCAAGCGGATCAGGCCCGGCGCGAGCTCGAGGCCGCCAAGTCCTCGGCCGCTGCCCACTCGGGCTAGCTCGGGAGCCGGCGTCCCCGTGCGCCGCAGCACGGCGCTCGCGGCCCTGGCTGCCGTGGCGGTGCTCGCGTTCCTCGCGCGCGCCGCCGGCTATCACGAGGTATTCAGCGGCGGCACGATCGTCTTCCCGGTCGGCGACCCCTACTACCACCTGCGGCGCGCGCTCTACACCTTGCAGCATTTCCCGCAGCCGCTGCTCTTCGATCCCCTCGTGGCCTATCCGGACGGCGCGCGCATCCACTGGCCGCCACTCCACGATCTGCTGCTGGCCGCGTTGGGACGCTGCCTCGGAGGGACGCCGGACGCGCTCGAGCGCGCCGCCGCCTGGCTCCCGCCCGTGCTCGGCGCGCTCGCGGTGGCGCCGATCTTCGCGGCGGGCGCGCTCTTCGGCGGGCGCGGCCTCGGCCTCGGCGCCGCGGCGATCTACGCGCTGCTCCCGGCCAGCATCGAGTACTCGAACGTCGGCGACGCCGATCACCACTGCACGGTCGGTGTGCTGAACGCGCTGTGGCTCTATGGCGCGCTCGCGGCCGCGCTGCCCCGGAACGAGCGCGGCGCACGCATCGCCGCGCACGCCCTGGTCGCGGTGGTGCGCGCCGCGTTGCTGCTGGTCTGGCCCGGGAGCGTGCTCTACATCGCGCTCGCCGACGGATCCCAGCTCGCCGTCGAGGCGCTCTGCGGGCGCGGCGCGCGGCTGCTCGAGCACGCGGCGGGGATGCTCGCAACGGCGGCTCTGGTGGTGCCCATCCTGCCGGGCCTCGGACCGCCGGTCGGGGGCCCCTACTCCGCCGAGGCGCTGTCGTGGCTGCAGCCGACCGCACTGGCCGCACTCGCGCTGTTGGCGGCCGGCTGCGCCGGGTGCGAGCAGCGCTGGCCGGCTCGACGCATCGGAGTGCGCGCCTTGCGCAGCGGAGGGCTCGGCATCGCCGTCGGGGCCGCCATGCTCGCGCTCCCCGGCCCGCGCGAGGCCGTGGTGCACGCGCTCACCTTCGTCGGAAAGAGCGAGCCGTGGGCGAGGCTCAACGCCGAGCAGCTTCCGCTGCTGCGGCCCGGGCGGCCGGGAGGGTGGCTGGCGCCGATCTCCTACTTCGGTGGCTTCGGCTACCTCCTCCCGCTCGTGCCGCTCGTCGCGCTGTGGCGCGCGCGCGAGGCCCGCGTGCGTCAGCCTGCGCTGCTGCTCGCCGCGTGGACCGCCGGCTTCGGTGCGCTCGCCGCACTGCAGATCCGCTATGGCAACGACTACGCGCCTGCCGGCGCCGTCGGCTTCGCGCTGGCGCTCGACGCGGCGCGCCGCGCGCTCGCGAGGAGTCTGCCGCGTCTCGCTGCGCGGCTCGCGGCGGCGGCGCTCGTGGTCGCGACCGCCGGCCCGCTCGTCGGGTTCGCCGCACAGGAGGCCTGGGCGACGCTGCGCGCGCTCCCGCCGCTCGGCGACCCGCTGCTCGCCACGCCCGACGGTACGCTGTATCGCTTCGCCGAGATGGTGCGCGCGGCGACACCCGAGACGCGTGGCTTCGACGCCCCCGACCAGCATCCCGAGTACGGCATCCTCTGCTCGCCGAACATCGGACACGTGCTCCACTACGTCGCGCGGCGCGCCACCACCGCGGACAACTTCGGCCCCTACTCGGGCGCGCGGCACTTCGCCGAGGCGCGCGGCTTCACCTGGCTCGAGTCCGAGCAGGCCGCCGTCGCGCTGGCGAATCGACTGGGCGCGCGGTACGCGGTCACCATGGAATACGGACCCGCGCCGCCGCGCAGCCTCGCCCAGCGCCTGCACCGCGAGGACGGCCTGGAGCGCCAGGGCGCTGCGCGCTGGGAGCACTTCCGTCTGGTGACCGAGGGCCCCGCCGGCGGGACCCCGCTCTCGATGCTGTTCGGCGCGCCGGCCGCCCCCGGCTCCGTGCCCTACAAGCTCTACGAGATCGTGCCGGGCGCGCTGCTCGAGGCCGAAGCCGCCCCCGGCACGCGCGTCGAGGCATCGGTGACGGTGCGCACGCCAGCGGGACGCCGTTTCGTGTATACCGCGCGCGGCGCTGCGGGAGCCGACGGAGTGGCGCGCCTGCGGGTGCCGTATGCGACCGAGACGCAAGCGCCCGCGCGGCCGATCGGGCCGTGGCTGGTGCGC
>Ga0335070_10007983_pt1 | contig 12419 bp, 12 predicted proteins | sample Lox_Sample_13_FD_206722 | JGI IMG/M metagenome (GOLD analysis project Ga0335070, IMG submission 206722) | Soil microbial communities from Loxahatchee National Wildlife Refuge, Florida, United States - Lox_Sample_1.3 | ecosystem: Environmental > Terrestrial > Soil > Wetlands | place: USA...
GGCGGTCCTAATACGACAACGACACGCCGTTGTTCCTCGAGCACCGTAGTGGCATCGTACGGCTACGACGCCTCCTTCCAATCGTCGTCGTGGCGCTGGGCGAACCAGGGAATCATGGTGTTCAGCAGTTCTACAGGAAGCCAGCGTTCCTCGCCGGAGCGTCCATTGCGGGCACCGGCGCGGTTACGATATGAATGCGCGGCTCGGCTTTCGCGCGGGTGTCCAGCAAGGAGAAAAACATGCCCAGGAACGTGCAGACGAAACCCCGTCGCCAGAAGGAGTCGAAACGAATCGGGCGGGCTCGGCGGATTCCCGATATCAAGCCGGGCAGATACGCCGACGGCATGCCGTTCAACGAGGTCCAGTACCTCGAGTGTAAGATCATCTTGCGGCCGAACCATTTCACGTCGCGCAAGAGCTTCTTCGACTTCGCCAAGGTGATGCGGCGACCGGCCGAGGAGGCGGGAGTGGACTTTTCCGTCGACGGGTTCGCCAACACGCCGTTGCAGATCCGCGAAGTGCTATTCCTCGATACAGCGGACTTCCGGCTCTACAATAACGCGTTCATCCTGCGCCGCCGCATCCCTTATTGGGAGGGGTTCCCGGTCGGTGACCCGGAGATCGTTTTCAAGTTTCGCCATCCAGACATCCAGAAGACCGCGGAAATGGACGTGCGGCCGAACATCCAGGGAGATTTCCGCATCAAATTCAAGGCCGAGGTCCTGCCGCTGAAGGACCGTCTCGGCGGTATGCGGATCCTGTTCTCGCACAACGCGGAGTTCGGACTGAGCGCCTTGGAGGAGGGCGACCACTCGTCGCTGGAGACGATCATACACATGCTGCCGGCACTGTCGTCGCTGAAGCGCTCTCCGGGCGAGCAGGTCGACCTGGTCGGCGGCACGATCGTCGAGGAAGTGCTGCAGGACATCGGGACCCTCGACTTCGGGGCCGGTATCACCGCGGTGCCCAACGTGGCTCTGTGGCGGTCCCGCGGCGAGCACCGCCCGCTCATCGGGGAGCTCGCGTTCCAGATCAAGTTCAAGCGGCGCGAGGATCTGAACGATCAGGCACTGCGGCGCGCCGAAGCGTTCTTCCTCCGGGTGCAGGATGCCGCCAAGGACTGGATTGCCCTCGGGGCCACGAAGACCGGGGTCGTCTACCGGCTGAAGGGCAACCCGCCGCACGCCCACGAATGAGGCCGGTGGTCCAGGCAGGGCAACCCGCTGCCGCAGCATGAATCCTCCTTCGTTCGATCCTGTCTATGCCCCTCGCATTGAAGAAGCCATGTGGGGCGGCCTGCTCGTAGCCATCACCCTGGCCATGCACGGATTCGGGATGTTGCTCACGCTGCGCGCCAGCAATGCCATCAAGGAGCGCTTTGAACAGCAGCAGTCTTTCGTGCTGGGCATGGGCGGCATCATCCTGGCGAGCTGGATGATCATCGCGGTCCACCTTTTCGAGGTTGGTGTCTGGGCGCGGTTCTTCCATTGGAAGGAGGCCGTGGCGGCGTCGAACTCGAACGTTAGGCTCTGCTACTACTTCGCCTTGATGGACTATACGACGCTCGGCAGCAACTACAACCTGACGCGCGAGTGGCGCCTCCTCGAAGGCATGATCGCCATCGCCGGGCTGCTGACCTTCGCCTGGTCGACTGGCGTGTTGCTGACGTTGGCGCAGGACTTTCAGGACCGACAGTTGCAACTCCTCAAGCAACGCCGGGACAAGCGTCAGCTCAAGAACAAGATCGCACACCCGCCCGCTCCACCGGCGAGGTCGCCATGAATTCAGCCGCCAGCAAATTCCCGCATTGGCTGGATCGGGTGATCGAAGGCGATTGGCTGGGCATCCATTTCGCCGCAAACATTTTTGTCGCCACCACCGTGCTATGGGCGGTGCTGCAACTGTTTGCCGACCTCAATCCGATTTGGGCCATCAGTTCGATGATCGCCGCGAGCGATCCGATCGTAAAGGAGGCGGTGAAGACCTTCCGGGGCCGCATCATCAACTCACTCGTGGGCTGCGGCACGGGATTGGCGGTTCTGGTGGTGGGTGGTTCGAGCGATTGGAAACTTCCGGTGGCCTTGTCGCTGGCAGTCTTGCTCTCATCCTATGTCGTGCGCCAACAGGTCATGTTCCGGCAAGCACCCATCACCGCGGCCATCATCATTGCTTCGGGATTGGAAGAGCACTCCAAACTCCGAGGCGTCGAACTCGGAATCCGGCGTGTGGGTGAAGTGCTCCTGGGTTGCATGGTCGGCGTCACGGTCACCTGGGCCATGTCCAGAATCTGGCCCGTGCCGGAACCAAAGCCGGAAACAAAACCCACCAAGCCATGATGCATCTTGCCCTTTTGCAAGAACAGCAAGGCGGCGTGCAGAGAAAGCGTCGAACGGCTCACCATCGACAATGGCCTCACAACAACTATTGCCCGAGATGGGCGAGCGCGTCGCGCATCGGAGCACTGGAGACTTTCATCAATCCCGTGAACGGGCTGTTCATCTCCAGGATCAGCAGGATCGCACCCGAGACCGACAGCGCGCACACGAACAAGGCCGCAACAACGGTTGCGTTGCGGGGAGCGAACAACCCGAAGGTGGCGAAGATGATGGCAAGCCACGACACCAGGACGACCAGGAGTGTCATGGAGATCGGCTCGTCCTTTTGCAAGAGCAGCAGCCAGCGCGTCGTCGACATCTCACCGGCGATCTCCAGGGCCTGCGAGCGCAGCCCGCGCTGCGCGTCGTTCTGTGGCGAGAGGTCCCAGAGCCTGGCCCGAATGCTCTCCGTCCGGACGACTTGCTCAGGGCTGTCCAGGTTCGCCTCCCGAGACTGGTCGCCGGGAAAGAGCAGCTGGATCCTGGCGGCGTAGGTGCGTTGCAGCAGACCGCGGATCTCTCTCGCCTCCGGTCCGTAGTCGGCCAGGGCGCGGTCGAGCGCGATGACGCGGGCGGCATTCTGCACGAGCTCGTTTTTCGTCACGTCGAATGTGCTCTTTGCCGAGGAGATCAGCAGGCTGAGAACAAGAGCGGCCATCGTCGCGATCAATGCGGTCCCCAGCTTCACGACGTCCTTTGTATCCTGGCTCAGATGATGCTCGGGCAAAGCGTTGCCAATGAACAAGCCGAACATCGCGGCGCCGAAGACGCAGACGAACACGATCACGGCGATTCCCAGTGAACTCACGATTCACCCTTCCACAGATGACTTGTATAGGTTCATCGCAGTCCCCCCCTACCACACCAAAACTCGAAATCCGAATTTTGAAACCAGGGAACTTCTCGCTCTCGCGCGCTCAGATTGAGTGCCTGCCGTTCCTGCGGCCGTAGGTGATCCGGCTTGCGCCCTCAGCAGTGCAGCGGTATCTGGCTTGCATGGCCGGGTGGGACGGACGCATGCACATCGACATCGAGCCGCCCTACCTCGTGGTGAAGCCCGGCCTCAGCGAAGACGACTTCTAGCGCGTTCAAAAGCTCGAGGCACGAAATTCGAAACACGCTAGCTCTCCGCCTGGGTCATTCGAATCGGGAGTTCCGAATTCTGGTTTCAAGTGTCGAATTTCGTGCTTCGAATCTTCTTCAGTGCGGTCGAATGAGCAAATCCGTGCGCCGGTTCTGGGCGCGTCCGGCTGCAGTGTCGTTGGAGGCCACCGGGTGGTACTGCCCGTTCGAGATCGCCTCGAGCTTCGTCGGGTCGACACCGTTCTCCTGGAGATAGCGCACGACCACCGCGGCGCGCGCGCCGGCCAGCTCCCAGTTGGTCGGATAACGTCCGGCCAGCTCGGGCCCGATCGGCACGTTGTCGGTGTTCCCGACGACGTCGATCTGGTTGCCCTGCGCCGCCATGTTGGCGAGCTGGCCGGTCACCTTGTTGAGCGCCGCACGCCCGTTCGGATGCAGCTCAACGGAACCGGAACGGTAGAGCAGCTCGTCGGACATGGTCACGCGAATCCCGTTCTCGAGCTGCTCGATCTTGACCTGGTCGGCGTTGATCTCGGTTCGCAGGGACGCCTCGAGGGCTTCCTGCTGCTGCAACATGGCGTTGTACTTGGACTGCATCACGCAACCGGCGATCAGCAGAGGCAGCACGCAGATACCTGTTCGCATCGTCCATCGACGTCTCATCTTGTTCCCCCTGCGAATTTTCCCAAGGTTCATCTCCACGGCCGCCACGTCGGGAAGGCGACGGTCATTCCGAAGCGCACAGTCGTTTGTGGCGCTACCGGCGCGAACTGGCGATAGGCCATCCACTCGCCGGTCAGGAAGAAATTGAGCGGTGGCAACCCTTCGCGCACGATCACGTTACCGATGCCGAAGCTCACAGGTAGCATGGTTGCGGTGTGCTGATGCCAATTGACCGTCCACGTGGCATCCGCCGATTTGAGATAGAACCCTCGGCCGACGTACGCGAGCAATATCGGTTGAACCAGGAGTGTGCTGACGGGCTGGCGCTGATCAGAAGTATAGGCGTAGGAAATGGGATTCTGGATGAGTCCAGCCAGCAGAACGCCGGGGATGCCCTTGTAGAGGGCTGCATACCCAGGTCCAACCTGCCAAGCGCCCTGCCCCGCCAAGCGGTGGGTCGCGGTTGGAAAGCTGAACACCGGCCCCACTGCGTGCGCGAAGCCCGTGTCCCTGCTGGGCCAGGGGATGACGCCGAAGTCGAACAGCTGCATGTCGCCGAACTCGGTCCGTGTGGCGGCGCCTTTGCCGGTCGGCACGGTGACCAGTTGGAAGGTCGGGCGGACGAGCTGAACCGGCAGCAGCGAGAGTCTGGGAACGCGTGGAATGATGATGCGCGCGATGACTCTGTTGGTGCCCGCGTCGGTGCCGTAGTTCGACGGCGTGTAGGCGTCCTGGACAAAGAGCTGCGGCAGCGTCGTCAGCGGATCGCTGAACTCGCGCGCCAGCTCAGCCGTGCTCTCCTTCTCGGGGGCGGGCTCTGTTTCGTCCTGCGCACAGGCAACTGCAACGCAGAAGAACAGCAGCCCGATTAAGAGCGGAGTCACTAGAACGAAGCACGACACTCGAATTTCGGATTTCAAATTTGGGCGACTCATCCGCCGACTCCCGGCCCGCCGCCAATGACATTCCACCCCGCGGTTTTCAAGAGCCGGCGACAGCATCGGGCAAAGCAGTCTGCGGCGTCCCTATCTTGCGCTGTCACCCACAAGTGCGCTTGTATAGCGCCGTGTATAACCAGCCGCTCGCCGATCCCGCGCTCGTCGCCTGCCCGCAGTGCGACCTGTTGCAGCGTCTTCCCGACCTGGCGCCGGGCGCGTCGGCACGCTGCCCGCGCTGCGACGAGGAGCTGTGGCGGCACCGTGAGGACTCGCTCAACCGCACGCTGGCGCTGGCGTTCGCGGCCGCATTGCTCTTCGTGATTGCCAACTCAGTCCCCATGCTCGGCCTCAAGGCCGTCGGGCACCAGGCGTTCACCACGGTGTTCGGCGGCGCCGTGCAACTCTGGAACGACAGCGAGGAGGTCGTGGCAGCCCTGGTGCTGTTCGCCGCCGTCATCGCGCCCGCGCTGCAGATCGGCTTGATGCTGGTCATTGTGCTCGCCGCCCACCGCGAACGTCCGCCGCGCTGGGTGGGGACCCTGCTGCGGCATCACCCGACGACCCGCACGTGGAGCATGATCGAGGTCATGCTGCTCGGCGTGCTGGTGGCGCTCATCAAGATCGCGGACTACGCGCAGGTGATCCCGGGATTGGCGCTGTTCGCGCTCGGCGCGCTCGTCTTCGTGCTCGCCGGGATGCAGGCGAGCTTCGACCCGCACGAGGTGTGGGAGCGGATCGAGTGGGCGGAGGCAGGCGCGCAACGTGCTCCCGCTGCGGAGCGGATGGGCGAGGCACGCGTATGAGCGCCGCGGCCTTGACCGCCATGCAGCACGGCCTGCAGAGCTGCGATACCTGCGGCCTGCTGTCGCGTCCCGCACCCGGCGACCACGACGGCGAGGCCGGCGGGCGCTGCCCGCGCTGCGACGAAGCGCTCGAGTTCCGCAAGGCGAACAGTATCCAGCGCACCTGGGCGTATCTGATTGCCGCGGCGGTCTGCTATGTGCCCGCCAACGTTCTCCCGGTGCTGACGACGACCACCGCCGCGGGTGCCGACTCCGACACCATCCTGCAAGGTGTCGTGCTGCTGTGGTCGCCGACCGGGTGGCCGCTGTCGCTCATCGTGCTCTTCGCCAGCATCATGATTCCGAGCGCGAAGATCCTGGCGCTCGCCTACCTGCTCATCACGGTGCAGCGCGGCTCCATCGAGAACAACGTGCAGCGCGTGCGGCTCTACCGGATGGTCGAGTTCATCGGGCGCTGGTCAATGGTCGACGTGTTCGTCGACACCTTCACCGCGTCCCTCGTGCAACTACAGCCGCTCATGTCGGTGGCGCCGGCACCCGGCCTGTTCTTCTTCGCGGCCGTCGTGGTGCTGACGATGCTCGCGGTCGAGTCCTTCGACCCGCGGCTGATCTGGGATTCCGCAAGCGCAAGCGAGGTTCGATATGCCTGACAGCGACATACCGCTCTCTCACGTCCCCGAGTCGAGAGCCTATTCCAAGAAGCGCACGCGGTTGTCCCTCGTGTGGGTCATCCCGTTCCTGGCGGCGGTCATCGGCGCGTGGGTTGCCGTGACGCGGATCCTGTCCCAGGGACCCAAGATCACCATCGTCTTCAAGTCGGCCGAGGGGATCGAGGCCGGCAAGACCAAGATCGAGTACAATGGCGTCGAGATCGGTACGCTCACCACCATCCGGCTCTCGGACGACCACCGTCACGTGATTACCACCGCGCAGATGGCCCCCAAGACGGAAAGCTTCCTCGTCGACGACACGCAGTTCTGGGTCGTACGGCCGCGGATCTCGGGCGCCAACGTGACCGGCTTGGGTACGCTCATCTCCGGGGCGTACATCGGGATGGAGATCGGCCAGTCGCGGCAAAACAAGCGGAGCTTCGTGGCGCTCGAAACGCCGCCGGTGGTGACGTTCGACGTTCCCGGGCGCTTCTTCGTCGTGAAGACGCCTGACCTCGGTTCGCTGGACGTTGGCACGCCGCTGTTCTTCCGGCGGCTGCAGGTGGGGCAGGTCACGTCGTACGAACTGGACAAAGATGGCAGCTCCCTCAATGTCAAAGTGTTCGTGAACGCGCCGTACGACCAGTACGTCAATCCCAATACCCGCTTCTGGAACGCCAGCGGGATCGACGTGTCGCTGACTGCGAACGGCCTCAGCGTTCAGACTCAGTCGGTTCTATCCGTGCTGATCGGTGGCATTGCCTTCGAGACACCCGCGACCGATCCGGTGCTGCCGGCTGCCGAGGCGGACACGGTCTTCACGCTGTACAGCAACCGGGCGGACGCCTTCAAGCTCCCAGCCCGCGCTCCGCAGACCTACATGCTCCTCTTCAAGCAATCCGTCCGCGGGCTCGCGGTGGGTGCGCCCGTGGAGTTCCGCGGCATCCAGGTCGGCGAGGTCGCGGAGGTCAGCGCGCAGGTGGATGCCAAGACTTTCGAATTCTCCGCGCCGGTGACCATCCACCTGGACGCGCAGCGGCTCGGGGTGCGGATCCGCGACCTGGCGCCCGGTATCGATCTCGACACCGTCCGCAGACAGTTGATGGACAGCTTGGTGGCGCACGGGGTGCGTGCGCAGTTGAAGACGGGAAGCCTGTTGACCGGGTCGTTGTTCGTGGAATTCGACTTTTTCCCCGAGGCGCCCCCGGCGACGGTGGATTGGTCGCAAAAGCCGGTACAGTTGCCGACGATACCGGGACAGCTCGAAGGCATCGAGGCGAACGTGGCCAGCATCATCAAGAAGGTCGACCAGATGCCCCTCAAGGCGATCGGCGACGATTTGCAGAAATCGATTGCCGAACTCGATCGTACGCTGGTGAGCGCGCGGAGCACGCTCGACAGCGGGCGCGGCACGCTCGACAACGCCAACAAGCTGGTCGAGCCCAACTCCGTGCTCGGCGCGGAACTGGGCAACACGCTGCAGGAGGTGAGCCGGGCGGCGCGCTCGGTGCGCGTGCTCGCCGATTATCTCGAGCGCCATCCCGAGGCGCTCATTCGCGGCAAGACGGGGGAGGCGAAGTGATGTCCAGCCGGTTCACGCATCTGGTTTCGATCACCTTCATCGCGGTTGCAGCAGGTTGTGCCTCGGCGCCGGCGCACTTCTACACCCTCGACTCAGCGGCGACGGCGGACGCCGCTCCGGCGGCGCGCTACACTGTCCTGGTGGGCCCGGTCTCGGTCCCGGCTACGGTCGACCGGCCGGAGTTCGTCGTGCAGGTGGCGCCGAACCGCGTCGACGTCGACGAGTTCAACCGCTGGGCTGCGCCGCTGAACGACGCCATCGCACGCGCCGTCGCCGGCGACCTTGCCGTGCTGCTCGGGACGCAGGACGTCGCCGTGGCGCCGCTGGCGAACTTCAACGCGACCTATCGGGTGAGCATCAACGTCCAGCGCTTCGACTCGATCCAGGGCGAGGCCGCGCTCCTCGACGCCGTGTGGGCGGTCAGCAAGACGGGGGACGGGCCGCCGCGCTCGGGCCGCACGCTTGCGCGCGAAGCCGTGCAGGGCAAAGGCTACGACACACTCGCCGCCGCGCACAGCCGCGCGCTCGCCAAGCTGAGTGCCGACATCGCCGCCGCGATCCGGCAGAGTGCAACGCCGTGAGTCCGACAATTCGAAATCCGAAATTCGAATCTAGTAAACATGAGCGATGACGTGATGCCATCTCTACAGACGCTGCGCAGTCGGTTTCTCCAGCGCCGGCACACCACCTTGCTCGTTGCCATCGTGATCCTCTTCGCGGTGCGGCCCTTGATCGGGGAGGGCCAGACCGGCCCGGTCCTGTTCAGTGTCGCGCTCATCGTGCTCATGCTGGTCGCGCTCTATACGGTCCAAATCGACGAGTTGGCCGGCGAACGCGAGGTGCTCTTGCGGCGCAAGCGGAGACACAACATGCTCGGCTGGGTGCTTGCCGCGTTGGCGGCCGTTGAACGAGTGGCCGTGCTTTCCAGCCCGACGCGCCAAACCTCTCTGGTGGGTTCGGTGTGTTGGCTGCTCTTCTTTGGGTTTGTCACGTGGAGCCAGTTCCGCAGCCTGCTGAAGCAGAAGGAAATCACGAGCGAGAGCATCAGCCTGTCGATCTCCGTCTACTTGCTCCTCGCGCTCTCCTGGGGGCTCTTGTACATCGTGATATTCGAGTATCAACCGGAAGCCTTCAGCCTGGGGGGCTCCTCGCCGACGTCCGGGGGACAGTCCACGTTCGCCGTCTTGATTTATTTCAGCTTGACGACGCTCTCGACCATCGGCTTTGGCGACATCACACCGCTGACGCTGCAATCGCGCTACGCGGCCGTTGCCGAAGGGATCACCGGGCAGTTCTATCTGGCGATTCTGGTGGCGCGCCTGGTGGGGATGCAGATGAGTCAATCCGCGAGTAATCGAGCATGAATCCGACGACAATCAGCCTGATCGTATTCGCATGCGTCTTTGGCGGCGCGCTGCTTGGCCTGCTGCTGCATGCAACTCTGCCAACACACCACCTCGGTGCCGATTCGAAGGATGTCGTCAAGCTGGGGATAGGACTGGTCGGGACGATGGCCGCCCTGGTCCTCGGGCTGCTGGTCGCATCGGCGAAGGGTTCCTACGACGCGCAAAGCAGCGAGTTGATACAGATGTCCGCCAATGCCGCGTTGCTGGATCGCATCCTGGCGCACTATGGGCCGGAGACCAAGGAGGCGCGCGCTCTGCTGCGCGGCGTAGTCGTCCGCCTTCTCGATGGGATGTGGTCGCAAGACCGCCTCGTCTCAACCGCACCGACGGCCGCCGGCGGCGAGGCCCTCTACGAGAAGATACAGGGACTCTCCCCGAAGGACGACAATCAACGCTGGGTCCAGACCCAGGCGTTGAGTATGGGAATGGAGTTCGGACGGACGCGCTGGTTGATGTACGAGCAGAGATCCATCGGGGTTTCCACGCCGTTGCTGGTCGTGCTGGTTTTGTGGCTGACGATTATTTTCGTCAGCTTCGGCGTCTTCGCCCCTCCCAACGCCACCGTGATCGCCAGCCTGGCTGTCTCCGCACTCTCGGTTTCGGGTGCGATCTTCTTGATCCTGGAGATGTACTCGCCGTACTCGGGACTGATACAGATCTCCAGCGCTCCGCTGCGCGCCGCACTGGCGCACCTCGGACAGTGAAGGGTTTCAAATTCGAAATCCGAAATTCGGGAGAGAAAGCAATGGACCCGGCAATCCTCGATGTGAAGGAACAAGAGCGGTTAAACGAGGCGCGTGAGGCGGGAGTCCCGTGGAAGAAATGGGGACCCTACTTGAGCGAGCGGCAGTGGGGCACGGTCCGCGAGGACTACAGCGAAAACGGAGATGCCTGGAACTTCTTCACCCACGATCACGCCCGCTCGCGCGCCTACCGCTGGGGCGAGGACGGCATCGCCGGCATTTCCGATGACAAGCAGCGCCTGTGCTTCGCGCTGGCTCTGTGGAACGGCAAGGACCCCATCCTCAAAGAGCGCCTCTTTGGGCTCACCAACAGCGAGGGCAACCACGGCGAAGACGTCAAGGAGTACTACTTCTACCTCGACAGCACGCCGACCCACTCGTACATGAAGTATCTCTACAAGTATCCGCAGGCGGCTTATCCCTACGCCGACCTGCTGGAGACCAACCGCCGACGCAACCGCAACGAGATGGAGTACGAGCTCCTCGACACCGGCATCTTCAATGACAACCGCTACTTCGATGTATTCGTGGAGTACGCCAAAGCCGGTCCGGAAGACATCCTCGTGCGCATCACGGCAGCCAACCGGGGGCCGGACCAGGCCGAACTGCACCTCCTGCCGACGCTGTGGTTCCGCAACGACTGGGCGTCGTGGATTGCCGAATCCAACCGAGCGCCCGAGAAGCCACACCTCAGGCAGATCGACGCAGCGAAGGGCACGAGCGCGGTCGCGGCGGCTCATGTGCTGCTGGGCGACTTTATCCTGTCCTGCGAAGGCGAGGTGCCGCTGCTCTTCACCGACAACACCACGAACCACGAGCGGCTGTTCGGGCAAAAGAACGAGAGCCCGTACGTCAAGGACGGCATCAACGACTGCGTGGTGCAGGGTAAGCAGGGCACCGTGAACCCCGAGAAGCAGGGCACCAAGGTCGCGGCGCACTATCGTATGACGATTGCGCCTGGCCAGTCGGCGACCGTGCGGCTGCGCCTGACCCGCCAGCTCGCTGCCGGTAAGAGTGGGAAACCCAAAGCCACCCCATCCGGCTTCGGCGCGGAGTTTGACAAGACCCTGGCCGTCCGGCTGCAGGAGGCGGACGAGTTCTACCGCTCGGTGACCCCGCCGTCGGTCTCCGCGGACGCGGCCAACGTGATGCGCCAGGCCATCGCCGGCATGCTGTGGAGCAAGCAGTTCTTCTTCTTCGACGGGGACAACTGGCTGGACGAGCACCACTCCAACCCGCTGCATACCGGTTATCGGAACGCCCGGAACTCGGAGTGGTTCCACATGCTGAACGAGGACGTCGTCTCCATGCCCGACAAGTGGGAGTACCCCTGGTATGCCGCCTGGGACCTGGCGTTCCACACGCTGCCGCTCTCGATCGTCGACCCCGATTTCGCCAAGGAGCAGATGGATCTGATGCTCCGTGGCGCCTACCTGCACCCCAGCGGCCAGATGCCGGCCTACGAGTGGAACTTCAGCGACGTGAATCCCCCGGTCCACGCTTTTGCGACCCTGTTCCTGCAACGCACCGAGCAGGCGCTGCGTGGCGAGGTGGACCTGGACTTCCTCAGATCGACCTTCACCAAGCTGTTGCTGAACTTCACCTGGTGGGTCAACCGCAAGGACCGCTTTGGAAAGAACGTCTTCGAGGGCGGTTTCCTCGGCCTCGACAACATCGGGGTCTTCGACCGCAGCGCCCCGCTGCCCACGGGCGGCAACCTGGAGCAGGCGGACGGCACGGCGTGGATGGCCCTCTTCAGCCAGAACATGCTGGAGCTCGCGGTCGAGCTTGCCGTCTACGACCCGACCTACCAGGACATGGTCACCAAGTTCGTAGAGCATTTCTTCTATATCGCCGCGGCTATGAACCGACCCGGCCAGGACGGCATGTGGGATGAGGAGGACGGCTTCTATTACGATCTGCTGCGGCTCCCCGACGGCCGCGCCACGCGGCTCAAGGTCCGCTCCATGGTGGGGCTCCTGCCCTTGTGCGCGACCACAGTGATCGAGAGGTGGCAACGCGAGCGCGTGCCGCGCGCAATGGCCGGGTTGCAGAAACGCTTGCGCCGCATCCCCGAACTCGGGGAGACCATCCACCCCACGGGCCCCGGGCATTTAGGTGTAGCTGAGCGGGGGATAGTCGCGCTGCTCAATCCGGAGCGGCTCCGCCGGATCCT
>Ga0335070_10007984_pt1 | contig 12419 bp, 6 predicted proteins | sample Lox_Sample_13_FD_206722 | JGI IMG/M metagenome (GOLD analysis project Ga0335070, IMG submission 206722) | Soil microbial communities from Loxahatchee National Wildlife Refuge, Florida, United States - Lox_Sample_1.3 | ecosystem: Environmental > Terrestrial > Soil > Wetlands | place: USA: Florida...
CCGCCGACCACCGCGAGGCCGAGCGGGCGGCGAGCCTCGGCGCCGGCACCGAACCCGAGCGCGATCGGCAAGGTTCCGAAGAGCGCGGCCATGGTCGTCATCATGATCGGCCGGAAGCGCACCACGCACGCCTCGTAGATGGCCTCAATTGGGGTTTTGCCCTCGCCGCGCATCGCCTCGAGGGCAAAGTCGATCATGATGATGCCGTTCTTCTTGACCAGGCCCACCAGCATGATGATGCCGACGAACGCGTAGATGTTGAGCTCGGTCTTGAAGAGCATCAGGGTGGCGATGGCGCCGACACCCGCGAACGGCAGCGCCGAAAGAATCGTCAGCGGGTGGATGAAACTCTCGTAGAGGATGCCCAAAACCATGTAGATCACGAGGACCGTGATGAGAAGCAGGAGGCCGAGACCCTGCATCGAAGACTCGAAGGCTTGGGCGGTGCCCTGAAAGCTGGTGGAGATGGTTGCCGGCAGCGTTTCCTTTGCCGCCCTGTCGACCTCGGCGACCGCCTCGCCGAGTGAGACGCCCGGCCGCAGGTTGAAAGACAACGTTACTGCGGGGAGCTGCCCAAAGTGGTTCACTGACAGCGGCCCGAGGCCGGAGACGACTTGGGCGAGAGACTGGATAGGTACCACGTCACCCTGCTTGTTGCGCACGTAGAGGAGCGGGAGGTCGTCCGGTCCGGTCTGGAATTTGGGAAGGAGCTCCATGATGACCTTGTACTCGTTTTGGGGCGCGAAGATCGTTGAGATCTGGCGAGAACCGTAGGCCGAGTAGAGGGCGTCCTCGATGGCGCTCGCGCTCACACCCAGGGTCGAGGCCTTGTCGCGGTTGATCTCGATGTCGAGTTCCGGGTTCTTGATCAGAAGGTCGGTGTTGACGTCTACGAGGTTGTGCAGGGTACGCAACTTGGCCTCGAGCAGTGGTGCGGTCCGGTAGAGCTCATCGGTGTCCGGGCCTTGCAGCGTGAGCTGGTACTGAGCCTTGGTGAGTTGCCCCCCGACCCTGATCGGCGGCGGGTTTTGAAGATAGACGCGGATCCCCGGGATCTGGGCGAGCCTGGGTCGCAGCTCGTTGATCACCTCGTCGGCTGTGAGCAGCCGCTGGTTCCGGGGTTTGAGACGGACGAAGATCACGCCGGAGTTTGCGCCGCCGATGCCGCCGCGTCCCCCCGCCGAGGACATGAACACACCCACGTTCGGGTCGGCCTTGACCACCGCGGCCACGGCCTGTTGATGCTTGACCATCGCGTCGAATGAGATGCCCTCGGCGGCCTCCGTGAATCCGAAAATCTGCCCCGTGTCCTGGCTGGGAATGAAGCCCTTGGGGATTGCGACGAAGAGGACGACGGCGAGAATCGAGATGATGAAGGTCACGGCCATAGTCGCCGGGCGGTGGCGGAGCACGAACTTGAGCCCGCCTTCATACGCCCTGAGCAGGCCCGCAAAGAGACGCTCGAAGAAGTTGTAGAGGGCGTGGTGGTGGACCTCGCGGGGAGGCCGCAGGAAACGGCTCGAGAGCATCGGAGTGAGGCTGAGCGAGACGACGCCGGAGATCAGGACCGCCGCGCCGATGGTCACGGCGAACTCGCGAAACAGGCGCCCGATGATCCCGCCCATGAACAGGACCGGGATGAACACCGCGGCGAGCGAGAGCGTCATCGAGATGATGGTGAACCCGATCTCCCGCGAGCCTGCCAGAGCCGCTTCCATGGGTTTCTTCCCCATCTCCATGTGGCGGACGATGTTCTCGAGCATGACGATGGCATCATCAACGACAAATCCCACGGAGAGCGTGAGTGCCATCAGCGACAGGTTGTCGAGGCTGAATCCCAGCAGGTACATGATGGCAAAGGTGCCGACGATCGACATGGGCATGGCCAGCGATGGGATCGCCGTTGCCGAGAGGTTGCGCAGGAACAGGAAGATCACCAGCACGACGAGGGTCAGTGTGATCAGCAGGGTTGTCTTGACGTCGCTGACGGAGTCGCGGATCGACTCCGAGCGGTCGAACAGAACGTCCATGCTCACCGAGGCTGGCAGCTGGGCCCTGAAGGAGGGTATGAGGTCGCGGACGGCTCGCGCCACCTCGACCGTGTTCGTACCAGGTTGCCGCTGGATCGCCAGGATCACGCCGCGCTGGTTGATGAACCACGCCGCGGTCTTGTTGTTCTCGACGTCGTCGATGACTCGCCCGAGGTCCTGGAGGCGCACGGGGTTACCGTCCCGGTAGACGACGATGATCGGCCTGTAGGCGGCGGCCGCGGTGAGCTGACCATCGGCCTGGACGGTGTACGACTTGGTGGGCCCCCACAGGGTGCCGGTTGGGAGGTTGACGTTTTCATTGTTCACCGCCGCCGCGACCTCGTCGATGCCGATCCCGCGGGCAGCGAGCTGGTTCGGGTCGAGCTGGATTCGGACGGCATACTTCTGCGCACCAAACACCTGCACCTGGGCCACTCCGGCCACCATCGAGATGCGCTGTGAGAGCAGCGTCTCGCCGTACTCGTCGAGGGAGTACAGCGGCAGTGTGGGCGACGTGAGCGCAACGTAGAGAATCGGTTGGTCGGCGGGATTCACCTTCTGGTAGGTGGGCGGGTTCGGCATGTTTGAAGGCAACTGGCTGGCGGCACGGGCAATGGCAGCCTGGACGTCCTGGGCCGCGGCGTCGAGGTCGCGGCTGAGGTTGAACTGGAGCGTGATCTGGGTGTTGCCGAGCGAGCTCTGGGAGTTCATTGAGTCGACGCCCGCGATGGTGGAAAACTGCTTCTCGAGCGGGGTGGCGACCGAGGAGGCCATGGTTTCGGGGCTTGCACCTGGCAGCGCTGCGGAGACCTGGATCGTCGGGAAGTCCACATTTGGCAGGTCGGAAACCGGCAGGAGACGGTATGCCATCACGCCGAAGACCAGGATCCCGACCATCACCAGCGTGGTCATCACGGGGCGTCGGATGAAAAGCTCAGACACGTTCATCGTTTGACTCCTTGACCGCCGAGGCACCTGTGCCGCCACGCGCAGGCCGGCCTTCCGCTGCCACTGTTTGCAAGCCGCGCGCTCAAGTCGCCATTCCCCGGCAGACTACGCGGCCCCGATCCACCACGAGATTGTTGAGGCAACAGGGGGTTACGCCACCTCGGCTGCTTGCTTTTTGCGGCCGCCCAGGAACCACAGCCACGCACCCAGCTTGCTCTGCAGGCTGTCCATGTACGTATAGACGACCGGCGTGACGAACAGCGTCAACGACTGCGAGACCACCAGGCCCCCGACGACGGCAAGGCCGAGCGGGCGCCGCGCCTCCGCACCGGCACCCCAGCCGAGCGCGATCGGCAGCGTGCCGAAGAACGCGGCCATGGTCGTCATCATGATCGGGCGGAAGCGGACCACGCATGCCTCGTAGATCGCCTCCACTGGGGTCTTGCCGCCCTTCTGCGATTCGATGGCGAAGTCGATCATGATGATGCCGTTTTTCTTGACGAGGCCCACGAGCATGATGATGCCCACGAACGCGTAGATGTTGAGGTCAGTCCTGAACAGCGCCAGGGTCGCCAGGGCGCCGGCACCGGCCAGCGGCAGCGCCGAGAGGATCGTGAACGGGTGGATGAAGCTCTCGTACAGGATGGCGAGCACCATGTAGATCACGAGGATGGCGAGGACGAGCAGGAGCCCGAGCCCCTGCATCGAGGACTGGAAAGCCTGCGCGGTCCCCTGAAATGCGTACGAGATCGTGGAGGGGAGCGTGGCCTTGGCGAGCCTCTCGACCTCTGCCGTGGCCTGACCGAGCGCGGCCCCGGGCTTCAGGTTGAAGGAGAGCGTCACGGAGGGGAGCTGGCCGGAGTGGTTGACGGTAAGCGGGCCGATGCCAGGGGTCATCCTGACCAGCGAATCGAGAGGCACGAGCTGGCCGTTCGCCGAGCGGACGTAGATGAGGGAGAGGTCCATCATGTCGGTCTGGAACTCGGGCTTCGCCTCCATGATCACCATGTACGAGTTCTGCGGGGCGAAGATGGTGGAGACCTGCCGGGTGCCGTAGGCCGTGTAGAGCGTATCCTCGATCTGCTGGGCGGTGACTCCGAGAGCGGCTGCTTTGTCGCGTTGAATGTCCACGTTGATCTGCGGGTTCTTGAGCAGGAGATCGGTGTTGACGTCCTGCAGGAGAGAGTTGGCACGCATCTTCGTTTCGAGCTCGGGTGCGTAACGGTAGAGATCGTCGGTAGAAGGGCTGAAGAGCGTGAGCTGGTAGAGCGCTCGGCTCTGCCGGCCACCGATCTGGATCGCCGGAGGGCTCTGAAGGTAGGTCCGCACGCCGGGCACGGCTGCGAGCTTCGGTCGCAGGGCTTCGACGATCTCGTCGGCGCTCAGCTCGCGCTGGTTGCGGGGCTTGAGCCGGATGAACACGAACCCGGAGTTGGAGGCGCCGCCACCCCGCCCGCCCGCGGAGGAGCCAAACGCCTCGATGTTGGGGTCGGCCTTGAGGATCGCTGCGATCGCCTGCTGGTGGCGCGCCATCGAATCAAACGAGATCCCTTCGACGGCCTCCGTCTGGCCGTAAAGCTGTCCGACATCCTGCGACGGGATGAACCCCTTCGGGACCCAGGCGAAGAGAAAACCCATGAGAATGGTGATCGCGGCGGTGATGCCGATCATGGTACGCCGGTGGGCGAGCGACCAGCGAAGTCCGACCTTGTACCCGTTCAGCATCCGGTTGAAGCCGTTCTCGAAGAGGTTGTAGAGGGCGTGGTGTTCGACCTCGCGGGGAGGGCGCAGGAAACGGCTCGAGAGCATGGGGGTGAGCGTCAGCGAGATCGCGCCCGAGATCAGCACGGCGGTGCCGATGGTCACGGCGAACTCTCGGAACAGCCGTCCCACGATCCCGCCCATGAAGAGCACCGGCAGGAAGACGGCCGCGAGGGACAGTGTCATGGAGACGATCGTGAAACCGATCTCCCGTGAGCCGTCGAGGGCGGCCTGGAACGGTTTCTTGCCCATCTCCATGTGGCGGAAGATGTTTTCCAGCATGACAATGGCGTCATCGACCACGAACCCCACCGAAAGCGTGAGCGCCATCAGGGAGAGGTTGTCGACGCTGTAGCCGAGCGCGTACATGATGCCGAAGGTACCGACGATGGACATCGGCATCGCGAGCGAGGGGATGGCCGTTGCCGAGAGGTTGCGCAGGAACAGGAAGATCACAAGCACCACGAGAGTCAGCGTGACAAGCAGCGTGACCTTGACGTCGTTGACCGAGTCGCGGATCGACTCCGAGCGGTCGAACACGATGTGCATCGAGACGCTGGCGGGGAGCAGGTGCTTGAAACTGGGCAGCAGGTCGCGCACAGACTCGGCGACCGCTACGGTGTTTGTGCCAGGCTGCTTCTGGATCGCCAGCATGATCCCGCGTTGGTCGATGAACCAGGCCGCGACCTTGTTGTTCTCCACGCTGTCGACGACGTTTCCGAGCTCCTCGAGGCGCACTGGCTTGCCGTTGCGGTAGGTGACGACGATCGGACGGTACGCATCTGCGTTGGTGAGCTGGCCTGCGGCCTGGATCGTGTACGACTTCTCCGGCCCCCAGAGGATACCGGTGGGAACGTTTACGTTGTTGTTCTGGACCGCGTGCATCACGTCGTCGAAGGCGATTCCCCGAGTCGCGAGCTGCCGCGGGTCCACCTGGATGCGCACCGCGTACTTTTGGCCACCGTAGACGTTCACCTGAGCAACGCCGGAGAGCATCGAGATGCGCTGCGCGATGATGGTCTCCCCGTACTCGTCCAGCTCGTACAGGGGCAGGCTGGGCGAGGTCAGGGCGATGAACAGGATCGGCTGGTCGGCCGGGTTGACCTTGCGGTACGTGGGGGGATACGGCATGTCCGGCGGGAGCTGGCGGGCCGTGCGGGCGATGGCGGCCTGCACGTCCTGGGCGGCGGCATCGATGTCGCGATCCAGAACGAACTGTAGCGTGATATTCGTGCTCCCGAGGCCGCTCGATGACGTCATCGAGTCGACGCCCGCGATGGTCGAGAACTCCTTCTCCAACGGAGTCGCCACCGAAGCGGCCATCGTGTCCGGGTTTGCCCCGGGCAGCGAGGCGGACACGGAGATCGTCGGGAAGTCCACGTTCGGCAGGTCGGAGACCGGCAGCAACCTGTACGCCATCGCCCCGAAGATCAGGATGGCCGCCATCACGACTGTCGTCATGACGGGGCGCCGGATGAAGAGCTCGGAGAAGTTCATGACCCCTTCTCCACTCCGCCGACGCCGCCCTTGATCTCGACCCTAGCCCCGGGCACCAAGCGGAGCTGGCCGTCGGTCACGACGGTCTCGCCTGCGGCCAGGCCCTTGTCGATGACCGCCTCCGCCTCGTCGATTCGATCCACCTTCACAGGGCGCAGCTCGACGGTGCCGTCGGTCTTGACGACGAACGCGTACTGGCCCTGCTGGCCGGTCTGCACTGCCGGCGCAGGCGCCACAATGCGGTTGGGCTCCTCGCCCAACGTGACGACGATGTCGACGAATTGCCCCGGCCACAACCGCTCGTCCTGGTTCGCGAACGCAGCCTTGAGGAGGATCGTGCTGGTGGCGGTGTCCACCGCGTTGTCCACGAAGGCGAGCTCACCCTCCTCGGGCGCACCTGTGTTTTGAGGCAGCCTCGCAGTCACGCCGATCCGGTTGCCGTTGTGCTTGGTGAGCTGTGGCAGGAGCTGCGCCGGAACGGAGAAGGTGGCGAAGATGGGTCGTATCTGGTTGACGGTGACGAGAGGTGTGGTGTCGTCCGCCTTGACGAGATTGCCCATCTTCACATTGAGGTTGCCGGTTCGGCCCTCGATCGGGGCGGTGATCGTGCAGTAGACCACCTGGAGCCTGGCATTGTCGACGTTGGCCTGGTCGGCTTCAACGGCGGCACGGAGCGCAGCCGCTGTAGACGTTATCTGGTCGTACTGCTCCTTGGTCACGAAGTCCTGCTTGACGAGACCCTCGTAACGCTTGATGTCAGCCTCGGCCTTCACGAGGAGGGCCCTGTCCCTGGCGAGCTGTGCCTCCGCCAGCCGGAGCGCAGCCTCGTACTGGCGGGGGTCGATGGTGAAGAGGGTGGCTCCCTTCGCGACGTTCTGGCCCTCGGTGAACCACACTTTTTGAAGCTCGCCGCCGATGCGGGCTTTGATCGCGACCGTGGCCATGGGTTCCACGTGCCCGATTGCGCGGAACGTGATCGGGACGGTCTTTTCCACCACCTTGCCGACGGTCACGGGGACCGGAGGCGGGGCCGTCCGTTGCTGCCGGCCGCCTCCACAGGCGGCCAGAGCGGCGGCGAGAGCGGCAGCCATTAAAGTGGCCGTAGTGAGACCGGTGCGCCTGGTGGCCGGCGTGTCGGTGATGGTCTTCATCGGGTGTTCCTTCCTGGGTGAACGTGATGGCTTCATTGTGTTCGGCTTTCCTTGAGGACCGTGATCGGCTGGTCGAGCGGAGCGGTAGTGCCCGTGTCCCGGGCGAGCTGGGCGAGCGCGATGAACCACCCCGAGCGGGCCAGGATGTCCTGCGAACGGGCCGTCGCCAGTGCGGACTGGGCGGTGAGGAGGTCGATGATCGTGCCGACGCCTTCCTTGTAACGCCCGAGCGCCACACGCTCCGACTGCTCGGCGCTCGCCAATAGGTCGCGGCTCGTCTTCACGAGCTGGGTCGCCGTCTGGAGGAAGTAGTAGCTCGTCCACACCTCGAGGATCACCTGCTGCTCGAGCGTGTCCGCCTGCGAGCGGGCAACGGCGGCGTCCGCCTTGGCCTTCTTGATGTCGTACGAGTTGGCGAAGCCCGTGAAGAGCGGAAACGTCAGCAGCAGCGACGCGGACCAGTTGTTGCGCGCGTCGAACGGGATGGCCGGGCTGAGGTAGGTCCGGTTGGCGTCTGCAAAAAGCGAGAGCGTCGGTAGCCCATCGGAACGCACCGAACGGACGTGGGCCTCGGCCTTCTCCGTCAGCGCCCGCGCGGCCGCCAGGTCCGGCCGGCGCAGCCGGGCGGTGGCGATCAGCTTGTCGGCGGCCTCCGTCCCGCGATCGAGCGGCACTTCCGCCGGGAGGACGCCGACGTCGTAGGGCGTGTCCGCGGGCAGGCCCATGGCGGTCGCCAGCTCACCTCGCAGGACGAGCACCTGTCCCTGGAACGTCTGCAGCGAAAGTTGGGCCTGCGAGAGCGCGGTCTTGGCCTGCAGCACATCGGCAATCGTTCCGACGCCGGCGTCGTGGCGCACGGTCGCCGCCTCCAGGGCGGCCTCGGCGCTCTTGACGGTCGACTGGGCCGCCTCGATCTGTGCCTTGGCGTTGACGTACTGCACGTAGGTCGTCTCCACCGCGAGGATGACGTTCTGGATCGTGGCGTTGTGGGTCCAGTCGGCGGCGAGGAGGCCGAAACGGGCATCATCGACGTTGGCGGACCTGCCGCCCATGTCGAGGAGCAGGTAGGCGAGCCCCACGGCGCCAGCGTAGATGTCCTGCGTCTCGGTGACGGTTGCGTCCTGCGGCTGGTTCGTTCTGGTTCCGCTCGCCGAGACGCCCACGCTCGGGTAGTAAGGGGCGCGTTTGCTGCCGAGTTGCGCCGCAGCGGAGAGCGCCAGAAGGTAGCTGGTTCGGGTCTCGGGGTTGTTCTGCAGCGCGATGTCCACGACCTGGGCAAGGGTGAGGCTTGCGCCCGGCTTCAGCAGATCCTCGGGGATCACCGGCGCGGGTGTTCCCTTCGGCGCCGGCGGCGCGGGCAGCTCGACGGGACGGTTCGGACCCGCGGGCACCGGCGGCGTGTTCCATGCGCCCGAGGCCATGCCGGTAGACACAGTGAGTAGGAGCACGGCGAAGGTCAGCGGTGCAAGCCGCCACTCTCCCACCTGAGACGGTTCGGGTTGGCGCTCTGACATCGGTCTTTCTCCTCGGGGATGAATGGCTCCAGGTAACCCCAAGACGCTGTTTACGCGGTTCGCGCGGGATGGGTTCTTCATCGTGTTTTCCTCGCACAGGCGCGCACGCCGGCGGCCGAAAAGCGGACGATCTGACCGACCATGTCGGGGAGCGGAGGCAATTCCGCGCCCCAGGCCGGTGTCAACTCCCCCCGGCGGAGCCGGTGGGCGACCTGAAGGAGTTGGCCGACGATCGAGACCACGCAGAGCCTTGCCGGCCCGGCGTCGAGCCCCGGCGTGACCGTCATGATCGCCTCCGCCAGCGCCTCCTGGACCGGTCCCACGACCTCGGCGAGGAAGAGCTCGCGAGGCAGTTGCGGGTCGAGCATCTCGCGCGAGATCAGCTCAATGAGCAGCCTGCCGCCCCCCCTGTCCACCAGCGGCTGCAGGAACGCGGTGGCGAAAGCGTAGAGGACCCCTTCGAGCGAGTTGGCCCCGCCCTGGACCTGGCGGATGCTCGCGATGCGCTGGTCGCGCATTGCCGCCATGCGCCTGCGGAAAACCTCGTGGTAGAGGTTGTGCTTCCCCCCGAAGTGGTAGTTGACCGCAGCGATGTTGCTGCTCGCCGCAGCGGTGATGTCGCGCACCGAGGTGGCGGCGAAACCGTTCTCGGCGAAGAGGCGCTCGGCGGCGTCGAGCAGCCTCTCGCGCGTCTGGGCGCCGACCTCGGCCTGGGACAGGTTGTGCTGGACGGTCGAAGCGGTCACGTTCTCCCCAAGGGGTGGGATCGTATCAAACGATTGTATGAGAGTTCAAGGGGTCCTTGACTAGTTTGCTGGTCCGAGTCTAAATAGCCAAGAAAAGGAGAGATAATATCGTTGTCGAACGCTCGTTTGAACTGTTTCAACCGGCGGCCGGATCAAGCAATCTCGAGGCGGCGGAACAGCAGTGAAGGTGTCGTGACGGCGCTCGCGAGGGAGAAGCTCTCCGCGTCACCTCCGGTGGCGGCCAGCGCAGCGAGCAGCCGACGGAACGAGCCCCGCAGGTCCACCAGCGGGTGGGCCGCTTCCGGCTTGCCTTGACGGACCGCGACCGCCGCCGCGCGCAGCGCGAATCGCCCACTCGCATGGTCCACCCGGACCGCCCCTGCCGGGAGAGCCAGGTAGAAGCCGTTCTCGAGGAGCGCGAGCAACTCGGGCTGGCGCAACGCCGTTTCGGCGAGTACGACCAAGTTGGCAGGGCCCGGCACCGGGGGGTGCCGGTAGGAGGGACGCACCGCTCCGCCCGGCTTCTCCCCGGTGTGCTGGGCGCGCTCCCAGGTGGCGAAGCGCTCTCGCAGACGACCACCGGCCACGACCGCGATCCGGCGGGCGGGGAACCCCTCGCCGTCCCACGGGAGGGGCAACAACCCGGCGGGTCCGGGGCGCTCGTCCACGAGGTTCCAGGCCCTGGAGACGCGGGCGCGGGCGAACTCGCCGTCGTCGGGGGCCTGGTGCGCGAGGCGCTGGGCCAGCGCCACCACCAGCGGCGCGGCCACCGCGGGCGCCAGCAGCACGTCCGTCAGTTGCCGGTCGGGGGCGTCGCCGCGCGTGGCGAGGAGGGCGGCTTCCACCGCCCGGCGTGCAACGGCTTCCGGGTCGAAATCGGCGAGCGCCGGGGCGGCAAAGTGCAGATGGCGCCACGGACCCGCAGGCGGAGCCACGAGTAATTCAGCGACAGCGCCGCCGGCAGCCGCCCGCGCCAGGAACCCCTCCCCGGTCGCGAGCGCCGCACTCGAGGTGCCTCCGAGGAGGCGAACCTGCACGAGGGTGATCCCCGACCCGACCTCGTCGAAGGCACGTGCGAGCGCGTGGGCGAAAGCCTCCTGCTCAGCGGGTTCGGCCGGGGGATGCGGCAGCGCGCTGCCGCTGGTGCCCAGCAGCTCCCGGGGTGGCAGAGGATCGCGGGAGGGCAGCATGTTCTCGAGGGCGCCCAACGCCGCCTGACGCCCGGCCTTCGCACTCCCCCCTGCAGCAGCGGCGAACCCTGCGTGGCCACCCTTGCTCACGCGGCACGCCACCCCGAGCTCGTGGCTCTCCCGCCGCTCCAATGCGCCGTCTTGGTCGAGAACGAGGTGGGTATGCTCGCCGAGGCGGGCGAACACCTCGAAGCGGACGCCGTGACGGGCAAGCTCCTCGGAGGCGGCCTGGAGCGCGGGCAGCAGCGGATCGGCGTCGGTCCTCACCGCACCTCCAGCCCGGAGAGCAGCAGCCAGGGGGCGATCGCCCCGGTGGGAACGATCTCACCATCCTTGGCGCACCAGCCGGGCTCGGCGACTGGAAGGGTGGGCTCGGCGGCCGCCAGCAGCCCGGAGCGCACGGCCGCGAGCGAGCCCACCAACGTGAACGGGGCGAGGGGGCGGTGACGCTCGCCGCGGCGCAGCGCGAAGGCGGTACGAACGTGCAACAGGATGGCGCCCGACGCTGGCTCCATCGTGCCCGAGGTCAGGGTTTCGACCTCGATGGCGGCCTCGTGGCGCGGGGGGTGTGGAAGCGGATCAGACGCGTGCGCCACCAAGTTCGAGATGCGGGGGCGGGGGCGTGCATGCACGTTCGCCCGCCGGGCGTTGCCGGTCGGCACGCCGAGGGCAGCGGCGCTCTCCCGGTCTGCGAGAGCGCCGACCAGGATGCCTTCGGCGAGCAACTCGCGGGGCTGGGCCGGCTCGCCCTCGTCGTCGGTCGAGAAGGCACCGGGCAGGTCCGTGCGGGAGGGGTCGTCGCTCACCGAGAGGGACAGGCGCACGAGACGCTCGCCCTGCCTGCCGCTCCAGGGTGAGGCACCGCGCAGGAGCAGGTCGCCCTCCAACGGGTGACCGATCAGCTCGTGGAGGAGGACCGCCGCAGCCGCTGGGGCGAGCAGCACGCGGGCAGCGCCGACGCGGGCGTTGACCCTCGTTGCCGGGGCAAGGTCGCTGTCCTCGCGATCCGTGCCGGGAGGCCACACGGTGAGGGCGCGGTGGCCGTCCTCGAGAGTGACCTCGGCGAGGTCGGGCCTGCGCAGCGCAACGGCGCGGCGGTCGGCGAGGATGGCCGCCCAGCGCCAGCTCCAGCGCACACTGGCCCACTGGGCGGGAAGACGGGGCAGTGCCTCTTCGAGTTGGGGCGGGTCTGGGAACGCCGGCGCCGAGAAAGGCGGCAAGGCGCGGCTCGCGATCCCCAGAAGACGGGCGAGGATCGGTCGGTCGAGGCCGTCTCCCGAGACCAGCGTGCCGTCGCGGCGAACCGCCGCGCCCTCACGCAGCAACGTCTCGCGTGCGGTGACCCTGCCCTCGGCGAGGTGCCAGCACACCTCGGCGCGGCGCTCGAGGAACACGTCCTCCAGCTCCGCAACGCGCGCGTGGGCGACCGCGGTCGCGAGTTCGGAAAGGCCGGATCCTTCGTCCCGTCGCATGATGCCCGTCGTGATAGCATAATTCGCTTTCCGGCACGGCCGGACAACCGGGGGGAGCCACCGTGAGCGAGGACGTGCGCAAGCGCCTTGCAGAGTTGGAGGCCGCGAGC
>Ga0335070_10007985_pt1 | contig 12418 bp, 6 predicted proteins | sample Lox_Sample_13_FD_206722 | JGI IMG/M metagenome (GOLD analysis project Ga0335070, IMG submission 206722) | Soil microbial communities from Loxahatchee National Wildlife Refuge, Florida, United States - Lox_Sample_1.3 | ecosystem: Environmental > Terrestrial > Soil > Wetlands | place: USA: Florida...
CCGGCGCGGGCGCCGTCGCAGCGGGCTGGCTCGGCGCCGGCGCGGAGGGGCCGCGCAGCTGCGTCGCCCGCGCTACCGCGCGGTCCACCCCGACCGGCGAGACGCTCCACTGGTAGCGGCTGCGCAGCACGTCGGCGAGGAACGGCTGGACGTCGAAGAAGCTGTGCCGCGGCGAGTTCGCGATGATGTCCCCGAAGTACGCGTCCACCCGCCGGGCGATCCCGTCCGCCCGGTCGCGGCGGACGGCCGTGTCGGCGGCGAGCGACTCCGGCGCGACGCCGAGCCGCTGGATCATCTCCCCCAGATCGGCCCGGAACGGGGAGAGGATCGAGTCGCGGTCCCCCGCCGTCAGCTGGATGTGCCGTTCCTGCGCCGTCTGGATCAACAGCGCGTTGCGCGCGATGCTCTTGACGAACGTGGTCAGCGTGGAGTCGGCGGCCTGCCCGATCATCATGATCGTCTGCGGGTTGAACGCCTGCATCCACCGCGCCATGTCCGCCTCGGTCAGCGTCCCGCCCTTGTACGTGGCGAGCACCCGGCTGCTCTGCTTGGCGTCGCGGAGGTTCTGCGCCGCGGCCCGCACGCCCGCCGGCGCCGACGACCGGACGCGGATGTCCGCCTGCTTGTTCAGGCTGTCCAGGAAGACCGAGTCGAGCCGCATCGCGAAGACGTCGCGGAGCCGCGCCGTGAACGAGTCCTTCACCTGCTCGAAGCGCGGGCGCCAGATGATGTGGAAGCCGTAGGGCGTCTGGACCACGTCGGAGTACGCGCCCGGCTTGAGCGCCCACGCCGCCTGCTCGAATCCCCGGTCCAGCTGCCCGCGCATCACGAGGCCGAGCGAGCCGCCGGCGCGCGCGCTGGCCGTGTCGTTCGACTTCTGGCGCGCCAGCGGAGCGAACGCGGCGCCGCCCCTGAGCTGCGCCAGGATGGCCGCCGCCTGCCGCTGCGCCGCGGCGGTGGCCGTCGCGGGGGAGCTGCTCTTCGCGGCGATCAGGATGTGGTCGAGCCACCGCACGTCGCCGGCGTTGTAGGCGCTGTCCGCCTGGCCCGCGGTGACCTGCGCGCGCGACAGGACCGCCGCGTCGTGCAGGTGATTGGCGAGCCGCTGGGCCACCTGCGGCCAGTTCGCCGCCCAGACGGTCGCGGAATCGAGGAGGCTGTCGCCGGTCGCCGTCGCGTGCCCGAGCAGCTGGTAGTTCACCCAGAGGTCGGCCACCCGGTCCACGACGTCGCGGCGGAGCGGGACCTGCTTGGCCGCACTGAGCATGGCGGCGAGCTGCTCCACCGTGAGGGACTGCCCGGCCGCCCGGGCCACCACATCCTGGTGGGCGCTCACCGCGTCCTTGAGGCCGGAACAGCCGGCCAGGATGAACGTCGCGAGCACCGCGAACCGGCGGACCATCATTGCTCCTCTCGAGTGGTATCGGCCACGGCCCTGGGCAGCGCCCGGACCAGGCCGGCCAGCAGGGGCATCCCGCCCAGCCGGCGCAGCTTCATGACCAGCGGCACCGCCCGGCGGACCTCGGCGGCGAACTGCACTTCGTCCATTGCGGCGGTGAGATTGGCGAGCCGGGGGACCGCACCGGCCCGGAAGACCAGACGGGCGTCCTCTCCCCGCACCAGGATCGTCTCGAGGCCGAGCCGCGCGCCGATCACCCGGAGCTGCGTCACGGCGACCAGCGCCTCGGCCTCGGCGGGAAGCGGGCCGAACCGGTCGGCCATTTCCTCCCGCAGACTTTCAATGTCGCCACTCGTCTGGCCGCGCGCCAGCCGCCGGTACAGGTCGAGCTTCGCCGCGTCGTCGGCCACGTACGCGTCGGGGAGCAGCGCGGGCCGGTCCAGGACGACCTCCGGCGGCGCCTGCCCCGCGCCCCGCGCCTCGCCCTTGAGGCTGCGGACCGCGTCCTCGAGCATCCGCAGGTACACCTCCACGCCCACGGACAGCGCGAAACCCGACTGCTCGGCGCCGAGGATGTTTCCCGCGCCGCGCAGCTCGAGGTCCTTGAGCGCGATGCGGTACCCGGCGCCCAGCTCCGTGTAGTGGACCAGCGTCGCCAGCCGCGCCTCGGCGCCCTGGTCCACGTCCTCGGGCACGAGCAGGTAGCAGTGCGCCCGCCGGTCGCTGCGTCCGACGCGGCCGCGGAGCTGGTAGAGCTGCGCCAGCCCGAACTGTTCGGCGTGGTGCACGATCATCGTGTTCGCGTTCGGCACGTCGAGCCCCGACTCGACGATCATCGTCGAGCAGAGCACGCCCACCTCTCCCGCCACGAAGCGCCGCATCACGTCGTCGAGGTCGCGGGCCCGCATCGCGCCGTGCGCCACGGCCACGGCCGTCCTCGGCGCGAGACGCCGGATCCTTTCGACCACCGTGTCGATCGTCTCGATCCGGTTGTGGACGAAGTACACCTGCCCGCCGCGGTCCAGCTCGCGGGCCATCGCCTCCTCGAGCAGCTCGTCGTCCCACGGCTCGACGAAGGTCAGCACCGGCGACCGGTCGCGCGGCGGCGTCTCGATCAGCGTGAGGTCGCGCAGGCCGGCCAGCGAGAGCTGCAGCGTGCGGGGGATCGGCGTGGCGGTGAGCGTGAGCACGTCCACCGCGAGCCGCAGCTTCTTCAGGCGCTCCTTGTGCTCGACCCCGAAGCGGTGCTCCTCGTCCACCACGATCAGGCCCAGGTCGCGGAAGACCACGTCGGGCGACAGCAGCCGGTGCGTCCCGATCACGATGTCGAGCTTCCCCGCGGCCAGGTCGGCCAGCGCGGCCTTCTGCTCCTTCGCCGTGCGGAACCGCGACAGCGTGACCAGCCGGACGGGATAGTCCGCGAGCCGCTCGCCGAAGGTGCGCCCGTGCTGCTCCGCCAGAATCGTCGTCGGCGCCAGCACGGCCACCTGCTTGCCGGAGGTGACGGCCTTGAAGGCGGCGCGCACCGCGACCTCGGTCTTCCCGTACCCCACGTCCCCCACGACCAGGCGGTCCATCGGCCGCGGCCGCTGCATGTCGGCCTTCACCTCGTCGGTCGCCTTCCGCTGGTCGGGCGTATCCTCGTAGAGGAACGAGGACTCGAGCTCCCGCTGCCACTTCGTGTCCGGGGGGAACGCGAAGCCGGGGGTCAGCTGACGGCGGGCGTACAGGTCGAGCAGCTCCGCGGCCATCCGGTGCACGGACTCCTCCGCCTGCCGGCGCACCCGGGCCCACCGCTTCCCGCCGAGGTGATCCAGGCGCGGCACCGGCGCCTCGACGCCCTCCGCGTCCACGCCACGGTAGCGCTCGAGCTGGTCGATGCGGTACAGCGGCACGTGCAGCAGGTCGCCGCCGTGATACTCGACCGCGGCGACGTCGAGCGTGCCGCCCTCGACCTTGATCGTCTGGAGGCCGCGGTAGATCCCGATCCCGTGCTCGAGGTGCACGACGGCGTCGCCCGGCTTCAGCGCCGCCACCGCTCCCAGCGGCGAGGCCTGCCGGTAGCGCTTCGGCCGACGGATGCGCCGCGCCCGCCGGAACACCTCGTGGTCGGTGAAGACGGCGAGGCCGGGGATCGCGAAGCCGCCGGCCAGCGCGCCCACCGCGAGCGCGGTGCGCTCAGGGAAGTGGCCGCCCTCGCCCAGCAGCTCTTCCAGGCGCTCGAGCTGCCCCTCGTTGTCGCACAGCACCAGCGACTCGACGCCTTCCGGCGGCCGCAGCCGCGCGAGATCGCGAGCGACCTCGGGCGGCCGGTCCACGGGCAACCGCTCGCCGTCGGCGGCGCCGATGGAGAGGCGGGCGAACGCGCCGCGCGCCGCGCGCCACGCCTCAGGCGCCACGAGCAGCTCGGCCCGCGGCGGCACCTCCTCGCCGAGCCGCCGTGCGACCTCCGCGTGGTGCTCCGCCTCGGCCCAGGCCCGGGCCACCTCGTCCTCGAGCCGCTCGCCCTCTCCCTCCGCCTCGACCACCAGCGCCGCCGCCGGCAACAGGTCGAGCAGGGTGCGCCGGACGGATGGCGAGCCGGGCACGACACTTCCGAGGCGCCGCCCGCCGGATCCAGCCTCGTCGCCAGTGCTATCGCGCCGGACGGGTGGCGAGCCGGGCACGACACTTCCGAGGCGCCGCCCGCCGGATCCCGCCTCGTCGCCGGTGCCATCGCGGCGCACCTGCGTGCCCTCGTCGAGCGCGGCGCGCGGGTCGATCGGCAGCACCGTCACGCGTTCCAGCGGCCCGACGGAGCGCTGCGATGAGAGGTCGAACGCGCGCAGCGCGACACAGGCATCGTCCCAGAACTCGGCGCGCGCCGGCTGCGGCATCCCGAATCCGTAGACGTCCACGATGCCACCTCGGACCGAGTACTGCGCCACGTCGGTGACCATCGGGACCCGCGTGTACCCCATCCGCGCCAGGCGCCCCACCGCGTCGCGGAACGACGCCGCGGGGCCCAGCTCCAGCCGAGCCGCCTCCAGGGCCGCGGGCATCAGCGTCCGCTCGGCGGTCGCCCGCGCGGTCGTGACGACCACGTGCACGGCGCCGCGGTTCAGCCGCTCCAGCGTCTCGACGCGCTCGCCCGCGATCTCGTAGTGGGGCTCGTCCTCCCCCAGTGCCTCGCGCTGCGGATAGAGCGCGACTGCGTCCTCGGGCAGCAGCACGTTCAGGTCCGCGAGCCAGCGCTCGGCGGCGGTCGGCGACGGCGCCACTACGACCAGGAGACCGTGCGGGCGGCGCTCGAGCAGCGCGGTGACGAGCACGGCGCCGGCGGAGCCCGCCAGCGGCGCGAGCGCGACCCGTTCCCCCACCCCGGGGAGCCCGCCCAGCAGGGCGTCCACCTGCGGGAGCGCCGAGAACGCCGCGACCAGGCGAGGCAGCGCCATCGCTATGCCCGCCCGCGCCGGATCCCGCCGGCCGCGACCAGCCCCTCGACGACCAGCGCCAGGAGCGCGGCGAGCAGCGCCGCCCCGGTCAGCTCGGCGCGCCCCGCGCCCCGGAAGCGCTCGGCCGCGTAAGCGCGTGCGGTGGCGGCCACCGTCACCCGCGCGCCGGGGAAGAGCGCCGCCAGATCGGAGGCGCCGGCCCGCCGCAGGTCCGACTCGCGTGGGTCGGGGGTGACGACGAGCTCGCCGACCGTGTCCCCGCCCGCGAGCAGCGGATACACGCCGGGATCGGCCGGCGCGGACACGGCTGTGCCCCCCTCGACGGGCCGGGCCTGCCCGGCTCCGAAAGCGATCGCGGTGACCGCTTCCGGCAGCGGCACGCTTTCGCCTGGCGCCGCCTCCACGATCCCCTCGTCGCCGCGCGCCAGGAGATTCACCAGCGAGCCGACGAAGGGGACGAAACCGGGGGACAGCGGCAGCGCCGTCTCCTCCGGGACGAAGCGGCTTCCGACGAGCACGACCCGGCCGCTGCGCACCAACCAGGCGTCCCCGCCCGCACGGGCCAGCACGTCCGCTCCGGTGGTCCCCGGCTGCGCCTCGAGCCGGTAGCGGCGATGGATCTGCACGCCGGCGATCGGCCGGAGGACCGCAGGGAGCGCCGCCAGGGTGTCCTCGCGCTCGACGCGCGCACCGAACCGCCACGGGACGCCCGCCGCCGCCAGCGACCGGTTGGCCGCGCCGAGCTGGACGGGATCGTGGGGCGGAAAGACGACGGTGGACGCGCCGGAGCCGACCGCGTGCTCGGCCAGGGTGACGCCGCTCCCCGCCGTGCCGGGACCGCCGAGCCGCAGTTGGCCGGCCGCCGCCAGGGTGCGGAGCACCTCGGCGACGAAGCCGCCGAGGTCGGCCTGCCCGTCCACACGCACCTCCGCGGGCGCTACCACGCGCATGGCGAAGGGGCGCCGGTCGTCCGCCCGGAGCTCGTCCGGCTCGAGCTGCACGTCGCCCGCGATCCAACCGGTCCCCGGAGCCGTCGCGGCGATCGCCGCGACGTCACCCGCGGTCACCAGGGCGCGGCCGCCGGGCTTCCCGCCCACGGTGACCGTGACCGCCGCCTTCCCTCCGGCCGGCGCGGGGGCGCCGCCGACCGAGACTTCCACCGCGCCCGGCGAGCCCACGAGCCACGTCCGCGGCGCCGCTCGCGCCCCCACGACGGCTCGATTGGCAGGCGCATCGGCGGCCGGGTGATAGAAGAGCAGCGGCAACCCGCCGGCGACGCTGTCTGCGGCCCCGAACGCCGTGCGCTGCAGATCGGAGAGGACGTGCACCTCGCCCTGCACGAAGCCGGACGCGCGGACCAGCCGCGCCGCGGTCGCGACCGCGGCCGTGAGATCGAGTCGCCGCGGCTCCGGCCGAGCCGCGGCCAGGACCCGGAGCAGCTCCTCCCGCGAGCCGCGGCGCGCGATCCCGTCGGCGCCGATCAGCCACACCGCATCCGACGCCCGCGCCGCCACGAGCGTCTCCCGCGCTCGCGCCGCCAGATCGTCGAACGCGCGCACGCCGCCCGCGACCGCTCCCGACGACAGCGAGTGATCGAGCACGAGCACCAGCGCCGTCGGCTGGTGCCCGGCGCCCTGCCGCGGCACGACCGGGCGCGCGGCCGCGATGGCGAGGAGCGCGACCGCCGCCACGCGCAGCAGCAGCAGGAGCACGTGCCGCAGGCGGATGGTGCGCAGCGCCTCACGCTCCGTCTGCCGGAGATAGCGCACCGCCGGGAACGCGACGTCGGGGGGGCGGCGACGCTGGAACAGGTGGAGCAGCGGCGGGACCAATGCGGCGCCGAGGAACAGCAGGCCAAGCGGTTGGAGGAAGAACATCAGCCCAGCCTGGCCCTCCGCTCGGCGGCGTGGCGCAGCGCGATGCCGAACGGCGTCTCGGTCGTGACGTGATGGTAGGCGATCCCGCTCGAGCGCAGGGCGCGCCGCCAGGCGGTCACGACCCGGTCCACGGTGGCGCGGTACTCGCGCCCCAGATCACGCGGCGAGACGACCAGGCTCTCGCCCGACTCGGGGTCCACGAACCGCGCCTCCTCGGCCCGGTCGAGCGCCAGCTCCGCCGGATCCATCAGGTGGAGCACCACGACCTGGTGCCCGCGGTGACGCAGGTAGCGCAGCGCGAGGAGCACCAGCTCGCGCTCCACCAGGAGGTCGGAGACGAAGACGACGAGCCCACGCCGGCGCAGCAGCCCCGTCACGCGGGCGAGCGCGTGCTCGGCCGCGGTGCCGCCCCCGGGAGCCAGATCCGCCAGCGCGCGCACCACCGCGTGCCATTGTCCGGAGCGCGACCGCGGCGGGATCATCACCCGCACCTCGTCGTCGAACGCGATCAGCCCGGTGGCGTCCCGCTGCCGCAGCAGCACCAGCGCGAGGGCCGCCGTCATCCGCACCGCGTAGTCGGACTTGGTCAGGCGCCGCTCCGGATCGCCGGACCACCCCATGGAGCGCGAGACGTCGAGCACGATCGTGGCCCGGAGATTGGTCTCCTCCTCGTACTGCTTCACGTAGAGCCGGTCGCGGCGCCCCACCACCTTCCAGTCGAGGTACCGCAGCTCGTCGCCCGCCTGATACGGCCGGTGCTCGGCGAACTCCACGGAGAAGCCGCGATAGGGAGAGCGGTGCAGGCCCGACAGGAACCCTTCCACCACGCCTTCAGCCACGAGCTCGATCCCGCCGAGGCTCGCCACCTCGCGGGGATCGAGCAGATCCAGCCGGCTATTCACGCCGCTTCCCGCGGCCAACACCTGTCACTGGAACAGGACACAGACGAAAGGTACGGACACCCCATGAGACGCGCCAACCTGTTGAAGGAAATGCAGTTGGGCCTGCAGCCACGCCTGGCACGGTCCCTGCTCCTCCATACCTGTGGACGATGTGTCCGGAGGTTGAAATGTCGCGCCACACCTTGATGGTCGCATCACTCGCGCTCCTGGCGTTGCCGCTGCTGGCGGCGGGCCCGGCGAGCGCCGCCAACCCGGGACCGGCGGCCCCGGTCCCTCCGGGGATCCGGCTGTGGACGTCGCACGGCGACACCTATCACCGGGGCGAAGCGGTGCGCATCTACTTCCGCACCGAGCGCGACGCCTACGTCACCATCTTCCGCGTGGACACCGACGGCCGGCTCCGCATCCTGTTCCCGCGCGATCCGGGCGATCCGAACCTCGCGCACGGCGGGCAGACCTACGACGTCGAGGGCGTGAACGACCGCGACGCGTTCTACGTGGACGACTACCCGGGTGTCGGCTACGTGTTCGGCGTCGCCAGCCAGGACCCGTTCGACTACGACGCGCTGGCCGGCAACGACCACTGGGATTTCGAAGCAGCCCAGAACCTGACGGACGGGCGCCTGCACGGCGATCCGTACGCGACGCTGCAGCAGCTGGTGCAGCAGATCGAGCCCGAGGGATACGCCGACTACGACACGCACCTGCTGCCCTACTACGTCGAGCAGCACTACGACTATCCGCGGTTCCTCTGCTACGACTGCCACACGTACCTGCCGTACGCTGCCTGGAACCCGTACACGCACTTCTGCACGCAGTACTCGCTGTTCGTGTACTACGACCCCTTCTACTTCTATCCGAGCTACTGGTATCCCACGCGGTACTACGGCGGGACGGCGGTGGTGTACGTCCGGCCGCGGTTCGCCGGGAGCCAGTACGTCTTCAAGTCGCCGGGTGACCGGGCAGCCCCGTCCGTGGTCTTCCGCGACCGGCGCAACACCGGGATGCCGAGCGGGCCGGCCGACCGCGGCGTGCGCGGCGTGGATCTCGGCGGGGTCGGGAGCGTCCCGTCCCCGGTGGGCGGCGGCCGGCGGATGCCGGGCGCCGGGCCGCTGCAGTCTCCGGGTGGCACGCCGATCGTGCAGCACCCGGGAGCCGAGGGCGCAGTTCAGGCGCCGGGCCGGCGCTACGCCCCGGTGACCGACCTGGGCGTGATCGGGCCGTCGGCCCCGGCGGGCGGCACGGGCAGGCCCGCGCCGGCGAGCGGCGCGGACGGGCGCCGCTACATCGGCGCGCCGGCGCAGGCCGCCGCGGGCGGAGCCCAGGCGGGGACGGACGCGCCGCGGGCGCGCGGCGTGTACATCGAGCCGGGGAACCGGTCGGCCCCGCAACCCGGGCAGCAGGCGCCCCCGCCGGCAGCGGCGGCCGGCCGCTATGCTCAGCCGGGCGGTGGTGCGGCGCAGCGGGGCCAGGCGCAGGCGCCGCCCCGCGATGAGCGGCGGTCCGCACCTCCCGCGGCCGCTGCCCCGCCCACCAGGAGCGAGCCGCGGGCGCAGCCACAGTCGCGCCCGGCCGGCCGGAGCGGTGGAACGCCGACGCTCATTCGTCGGCGACCGTAGCCAGCGACGCCGCCGCGCTGGCGGCCCACCGCTGGTCCCTTCGCGTGCGCCCGGCAGAACTCTACTGCCGGGCGTACGTGCGTCCGGGCGGCTCTTCCGCCGGACGCCGCGCCTCCGGATATTGGCCCGCGATGATCCGCGTCGGCCCGGCCGGCTGGTCCTATCCCGACTCGCCAGGGCACGTCTACCCGGCGAGCGTTCCCGCGCGATTCGACGCGCTGAACTTCCTGGCGTCGTATTTCGACACGATCGAGGTGAACTCCACCTTCTACCGGCCCCAACCGCCCAAGACCTACGCTTCGTGGGCCAAGCGCGTGGCCGCGAACCCCGAATTCCGCTTCACCGTGAAACTGTGGCAGGTGTTCACGCACGGACCGAGAGGCGTGAGTGCTGAGAAGGTCGAGTGGACGGCTGACGACGTCCGGATGGTGACCGAGGGTCTCGAGGTGTTGCGCGGCGAGGGGCGGCTCGGCGCGCTCCTCGCCCAGTTCCCCTGGTCGTTCAAGCCCGACGCCGCGGGACGGGAGCGGCTGGCCCGCCTGGCCGAGACGTTCCGCGACTGGCCCGTCGCGGTCGAGGTGCGGCACGGGCGGTGGGGACGCCCGGCCGAGCTCGCGTTCCTCAAGGATCTCGGCGTCGGCTTCACCAACCTCGACCAGCCGGTGATCGGCCAGTCGCTGCCGCCGACGGCGCACGCGACGGGGCCGCTCGGCTACGTCCGCTTCCACGGGCGCAACTACGAGCACTGGTTCGGCGAGCACGAGGACGCCGCGCCGGACGCGCGCCGAACCGGGAACGACACTTCCGACGCGCCGCGCGCTCGATCCGGCCCCACGCCGAGCAGCGCCCAGCGCTACGACTACCTCTATACGGCGGCGGAGCTGGCGCCGTGGATCGAACGGATCAAGACGCTCGGCGCGACCGACGGGGTGACGGACGTGTACGTGATCACCAACAACCACTACGAAGGGAAAGGGCCGACCAACGCCCTGATGATCCGCGCGATGCTGGAGGGCCGGCGCGTCAGGGCGCCCGGCGTCCTGTTCCGGACCTATCGCGGCGCCCTGGAGCCCTGGGCCGAGCCGTCGGGCGACGCAGACCCCGACGAGGGCGGGAGCCTGCTGTGAAGCTGTCCCTGCGGACCCGCATCGCCGCCGCCTTCGCGGCCGCGGTCATCCTGATCGTCCTGGTGGGCGCGGCCGCGTATCGCAACGCCACCGCCGCCATCGACGAGATCGCCTCCGTGCGGGCCACGCGCGCCAGGCTCGAGGCCACGCGCGAGTTCTCCCAGCGGATGGAGGACCTCGAGACGGGCGCCCGCGGCTTCGTGATCACGGGGAACGAGGTCTTTCTCGCGCCGCGCGATTCGGCGCGCCTGCTCCTGCCGGGCCTGGTGCGCCGCGTGCGCGACGTCGAGGCGGACGACCCCGGCACACTGAACGCCGTCCGCTCGCTCGAGCACCTCGTGCCGATCCGTCTCGCCTTCGACAGCCAGACCATCGCGCTCCGCCGGATCCGCGGTGCCGCCTCGGCGTCGGCGCTGGTGGCGACCGGGCGCGGCAAGGCGCTGATGGACAGCATCCGGCAGCAGGTGGCGTTCCTCGACGACCGCAGCACCGCCGAGCGCGCCCGCCGCTACTCCGTCCTGGAGGCCACCGCCCGCCTGACGCGGACCCTCGCGGTGCTGGGCGGCCTGCTGGGGCTGGTGGCGATCGCGGCGGGTGCCTGGAGCATCTTCCACGAGCTCTCGGCCCGCGAGCGGGCGGAGGCCCGGGTGCGCCAGCTCGCCTCCGAGCTGCAGGACCTCTATGAGAACGCGCCCGTCGGCTATCACTCGCTCGACGCCGACGGGATGTTCGTGCGGATCAACCGCACGGAGCTGGAGTGGCTCGGCCGCACGGCGGAGGAGGTGCTCGGCAAGCTGCGCTTCTCGGACCTGCTCGCCCCCGAGCGCCGGCAGGCGTTCGAGAGCGCGTTCGCGCGGTTCAAGACCGAGGGGACGGCGCGGGACATCGAATACGACCTGGTTCGCAAGGACGGCAGTATCCTGCCGATCCTCCTCAACGCCAGCGTCGTGCGCGACCCGGCCGGCGCGTACGTGATGTCGCGCGGCGTCTCGATCGACCTGACCGAGCGGCGCCGCATCGAGGCGCAGGTGAAGACGCTGCGCGGCCTGCTGCCGATCTGCGCCAACTGCAAGAAGATCCGCGACGACCGCGGGTACTGGAACCAGATCGAGAGCTACGTGCGCGAGCACTCCGAGGCCGAGTTCAGCCACGGCATCTGCCCCGAATGCGCGGCGAAGCTCTATCCGGAATTCGTCGGGCCTTCGTGACATAGAAGGCGGCGCCGGATCCGAGTCTGAACTGACGCCTGCAGTCTTCAGGCTGGGAACCACTGCCAACTTGCCGTCTGGCAACGTATCGGACGCCTGAACGCTATCTTTCTGCCCTCTTATGGATGCCTCCCGCATACGCAACTTCTGCATCGTCGCCCACATCGACCACGGGAAGAGCACGCTGGCCGACCGGCTGATCGAGGCCACCGGGACGCTGAGCGCGCGGCAGATGCGGGACCAGGTCCTCGACACGATGGACCTGGAGCGGGAGCGCGGGATCACCATCAAGCTCAATGCGGTGCGGATGACGTACGCTGCCCGGGACGGCACGTCGTTCGAGCTGAACTTGATCGACACGCCGGGCCACGTGGACTTCACTTACGAGGTCTCGCGCTCGCTCAACGCGTGCGAGGGCGCGATCCTGGTGGTGGACGCCGCGCAGGGGATCCAGGCGCAGACGGTGTCGAACCTGTTCCTCGCGCTGGACGCCGGCCTCGAGATCATCCCCGTCCTCAACAAGATCGACCTCCCCTCGGCCGAGCCGGAGAAGCGGAAGGCGGAGCTGCACGACCTGATCGGCGCGGACCCCGACGAGATCCTGCAGGTGTCGGCGAAGGAGGGGCGCGGCGTCCCCGAGCTGCTGGAGGCGGTCGTCCGCCGCGTGCCGCCCCCGAAGGGCGATCCCGCGGCCCCGCTTCGCGCCCTGATCTTCGACAGCTACTACGACCGGTACCGCGGTGCGATCCCCTCGATCCGCGTGGTCGACGGGGTGGTGAAGCCCGGGATGCACATCGCGATGGGGTCGCACGACGGCGTCTACGAGGTGGCGGAGGTGGGCTACCTCCAGCT
>Ga0335070_10007986_pt1 | contig 12417 bp, 11 predicted proteins | sample Lox_Sample_13_FD_206722 | JGI IMG/M metagenome (GOLD analysis project Ga0335070, IMG submission 206722) | Soil microbial communities from Loxahatchee National Wildlife Refuge, Florida, United States - Lox_Sample_1.3 | ecosystem: Environmental > Terrestrial > Soil > Wetlands | place: USA...
ACATCGCTCACCAGTTGCAGGCGGACCGCTTCTTCCAGCATCGCTTGCAGGTTGCGGGAAGATTGCTCCGGAGGAACTTTATCCTGCCCCTGCTCGCCCACGAGGTCCCAGTACTGCGAGATGCTGATCTCTCCCTGTTTCCACGTCAGCGTGTGTCCCGGGCGTAGTGCGTGGACTCCTTCAATCAACGTCAGAGGATCGTAGGACGAACCATAGGTCAGAAAATTCAGCAGACCCGCGTGGTCAAGGCGCAGCGGAATCAAGCCTGTGCCGAGCAGACTCCGCACTTCCGAGGCAAAGATCAGATACGGCCCACTTTGTGCGTAGTACAGCGGCTTGATGCCCATGGGGTCGCGGGCAATCAAGAGTTGATGCAGGCGCGCATCCCAGAGGGCGAAGGCAAACATGCCGCGAAATTTTGTCAGGCATTTCTCGCCCCACAGCGCGTAGCCCTTCAGCAAAACTTCGGTATCCGAGTGGCTGGCGAAGCTCACGCCGGCTCGCTCGAGTTCCGCGCGCACATCCCGGAAGTTATAAATTTCGCCGTTATAAACGATCCAGTTCCCTGTCGCGGGATCGGTCATCGGCTGATGCCCGAGGGGCGAAAGATCGAGAATCGCCAGACGCCGGTTTCCGAGGCCGATTTCGGTCGATCCCAATGAGGTATCCCGAAGCAGAATCGTCCCCGAGTCATCGGGGCCACGGTGCGCCAGCGAGTTTGTGCCGCGCTCGACCAGGCCGTCGGGAATGCGTGCATTGTGCCCGACTATGCCAAAGATTCCACACATTTCAGGATGTCACTCAGACTGTTTCTATTAAACACCACGAGCAGCGGAGATTGCCTGCGATATAATCCGTGGCTGACTCCCGGCCCGTGATCATGCGGGGAATCGAACCAGATCGATGTCGTCCTCCGAAACGTCCGCGGTAAATTCAACTTCCAAACCCTCGGTTGCAGGTCCAACAACGGCGTCCGCGCCGTCCAGGGTAGAACTGGGCTTCCTGGTCGCTATTACCTTCGCGATCATGATCGGAATGGTCGCGTTCGTCCGAGGATATTCCAGCGCAATAGACGACTTCGGCGACAGCCCTGCTTACATGGGCCTCGCCTCGGCGATTCGGCATTGGAATTTTGAAGGGATCGTGATTAAGCAGTTTTGGGGACTGCCCTACGCCATGGCAGCACTCTCGAAACTGACCGGAGTCTCGGATCGCACCTCCCTCTTATTTTTCTCGCTGCTGGCCTCTCTCGTTGCAGTATTGCTCGCTCGAGAACTCTGGAACGGCTGGATTGCCGCCTATTTCGCTATTCTGAATTTCGATTGGCTGCAGCGCTCCTGCCTGGGCGGGTCGGAGCCTCTTTTCGTGTGCTGCTTGTTAGCAGCCTTCTGGTATGTTCGGCGAGAGCGATGGTTGGTAGCCACCGTGTTGGCGGCGTTCGCGACGGTGGTGCGACCGCTCGGATTTTTCGCACTCGTCGGAATCGGCATTGCCTTGCTGTGGAGGCGCGACTATCGCAAATTCTTCGCGGCTTTAGTGATCGGACTCGTCATCGGTATTCTCTATTCAGTCCCTCTCGTTTTCCATTTCGGCTCGGCCCTGGCGAACGTGAACAGCTATCACAGCGAGCGATGGGGCGGCGGGTGGCTTTTCGGCTTCCCTTTTGTCGCCATCATCATCGGCTACACCTATCCAACTCCGTGGACAAGCCTGGCGCTGAGTACCTGCTGGATTGCCGTTGTCTGCGTCGGCGTCGTCATAATGGCGTGGTCCGCGTCGTTCCGTACTTACTGTCGCGAGCACATGGTCGAAACCATCTTTCTCGTGCCCTACCTCTGGTGTCTATTCACCTACAACTATCCTTCCTGGGCGCGCAGCAATTTCGGACGCTTTGCCATACCGATTCTCCCCTTCGTGTATCTCGCGTTATATCGGTGGATTCCGAAGGACCGCCGAATCGTGTGGGGGCTGGCGGTTGTCTGCGCCGTGTTGGCCGCAAGTTCCGCTCTTGGTGTCGCGAATGTGGTGCATATGCTGCGTGCCACCCAACGCTAGAAGACGCGTGTGTTTCCAGCGACTTCTCCAATCGAAGTTGAAGCGCCGCCGAAACTGTTGTATTGTGCGGTTTACCAGCTTTTCCAGGTGGAAGACGGAAGTGCGCTCGCGCTTTTCCGTTGAGACAAAGCCTGCAAAAGCCGCTCCAGCCAACGATTTTCATGCCAATTTCTGCCAACGTGGTCCTCGGTCAGGGAGTCAAGATTTTTCAGCCTGATCTGGTGAATCTTTACGGTTGCAGGGTTGGGGACGAGACGAAAATCGGAGCGTTCGTGGAAGTGCAAAAGGATGCAACGATTGGCAGCCGCTGCAAGATCTCATCGCACACTTTCGTTTGCGAGGGCGTGACCATTGAGGATGACGTTTTCGTTGGGCACGGCGTGATGTTCATCAACGATCTTTACCCGCGAGCCACCGAGAACGGCCGCCTGCAAACCGAGGCCGACTGGGAAGTCGTGCCAACCCGCGTCAAGCGTGGAGCTTCGATCGGCAGCGGAGCAGTCATCCTCGCAGGCGTCACAATCGGAGAGTCGGCGATGATCGGCGCTGGCGCGGTTGTAACTCACGACGTACCTGACCATAAAATCGTGAAAGGTGTCCCAGCGAGGCTTGGCCGCGATGTGCCGAAGAAAGATGTGCCGCGGAAAGCGACGGCTCGCGCCCAGCAGGAGGAATCTTGATTCGAATTGGTGTCGTCGGTTACGGATATTGGGGTCCAAACCTGGTGCGGAATTGTTTCGAAGCGCAGGGTGCGCAGGTATCGTGCGTGAGCGACCTGCGGCAAGACCGCCTGGCTCTGGTGAACAGCCGCTATCCAACCATCCGGACTACGCAGGATGTGCACGATCTGATTCAGGATCCGGCCATCGACGCGGTCGCCATCGCGACACCGGTTTCGACCCACTACGACTTGGCGATGCGTGCCTTGCAGGAAGGCAAACATGTGCTGGTGGAAAAGCCGCTGGCCTCAAACACCGACCAGGTACAACGTCTGATGGAAGTAGCGCGAAAACGTAACCGCGTGTTGATGGTGGATCACACCTTCGTTTACACCGGGGCGGTGCGCAAGATTCGCGAACTGGTCGACAGCGGGACGTTGGGCGACATCTATTACTACGATTCGGTACGCGTGAATCTTGGCTTGTTCCAGCACGATGTCAATGTGCTTTGGGATTTGGCCGTGCACGATCTCTCGATCATGGATTACGTCCTTCCCTTCCGCCCCTGCGCGGTTTCCGCGACAGGCCTGAGCCATGTCCCGGGCGGCACCGAGAACATCGCTTATTTGACTTTGTTTTTTGAGGGCAGCCAGATCGCACACATTCACTCCAACTGGCTGGCTCCGGTGAAGTTGCGCCGCACCCTGATCGGGGCGAGCCGGAAAATGATCGTCTACGATGATCTCGACCAGGCGGAGAAGATCAAGATTTACGATAAAGGCATCACGCTGAACCGCCAGCAAAATCCGGAAAAGCTGTATCAGGCGCTGGTCGGCTACCGCACGGGCGACATGCTCGCCCCGCAGATCGACGGGACCGAAGCGCTCCGGCGCGAGGTGGATCACTTCGTGCAGTGCATCCAGAACAACGAAGAGCCCATCACGGGCGGAAACGCGGGCCTTCGAGTGGTCGAGATTTTGCAGGCGGCCTCGGAATCGATGGCACAGCGCGGACGCCCTGTTGAATTGCGGCTCACACCGCTAGAGGCGACCGCTTAGGATTTAAGTACAGGATTTCTCATGACTGACGTGAAAGTACCCTACCTCGATTTGAAGGCGCAGTACCGCAGCATCAAGCCGGAAATTGATGCAGCCCTTGCGCGCGTTCTCGATAGTTGCCAATTTGTGCTCGGCTCAGAAGTTGCGGGATTCGAGCAGGACTTTGCCGCGTACTGCGGTACGTCGGAGTGCATCGCGCTCAATTCCGGAACCAGCGCGCTGCATCTCGCCCTGCTGGCAGCGGGCGTCGGGCCCGGGGACGAAGTGATCACTGTTCCTTTCACATTTGTGGCCAGCATCGCTGCTGTTCTCTACGCGGGCGCGCGACCTGTTCTCGTGGATATCGATCCGCGTTCGTTCACCATGGACCCAGCAGCAATCGAAGCGGCCATCACTCCCCGCACCAAGGCGATTCTGCCGGTTCACCTGTACGGGCAGTCCGCGGATATGGATCCGATCATGGAGATCGCGCGCCGGCATGGACTGACCGTCATTGAGGACGCAGCCCAGGCCCATGGCGCCAAATACAAAGGCCGCCCGGTGGGAAGCATCGGCGACATGGCCTGCTTCAGTTTCTATCCCGGCAAAAACCTGGGAGCCTACGGCGAGGGCGGAGCCGTCACCACCAGTCACGCCGAGCACGCGCGCACCGTGCGCATGCTTCGCGATTGGGGACAGGACCGCAAGTACCATCACCTGCTGCGCGGTTATAACTACCGCATGGAGGGGTTTCAAGGTGCGGTACTACGCGTGAAACTGCGTCACCTGGAGAAATGGACAGAAGCGCGCCGCGCCATCGTTGCCCGGTACAACGAACTGCTGGCCGGTTCTGGCGTCGAGACGCCGGCAGAAATGCCGTGGGGACGCCACGTCTATCACGTCTACACTTTGAGGACGGACGACCGCGATGGCCTGCAGCAAACGTTGAACGCAGCGGGCATTCAGACTGGCATTCACTATCCAGTACCGGCGCACTTGCAACCCGCGTATTCCGATCTGGGTTACGGGCGTGGTGCGTTTCCGCGTGCCGAAGAGGCCGCGAGCCAGGTGCTGTCGTTGCCCTTATATCCGGAACTCGCGCTGCAGTCGGTCGAAGAAGTTGCGACGGCAGTAAAGAGCGCGGTCAAAGCTCCGGCTGCCGTTTCGCGATAGGCCGGTGCAGTTCTCAGGAGTTCCAGGCAATTTCGCCTGAGGTTTGATACGGTTCCGGTTGTAATGTATCGTACGGCTTGCTGCGTGTGAGCCACCAACACCAAATCACTTGAAGCGAACTGTCGGCAAGCACATTCCCATGCCCACCCAAGCCAAGCGTCGATTGCGAATTGTGAAAGCCGTCCACGGCTTGAAGAAGGCCGCGCCGGATGCCGAATTCGAGTTGGGATTCGCCAAGTTCTTGTCTGGCGACTGTAATGAGTCGGAAATCTTCGGTCTGTATGAGCGGTTCGCAGGCGGCGACGACAAAATCTCAACTTTGATCCGGCGGGCGATCTTTCGGGCAGTCGCGCGCAGGTGTGGGAACGGCCTTGTCGTGGCCAGCAATGTCGGATTCAAACATCTCGACACCATCGAATTTGGCAATGGAGTCTTCATCGGCGCAGGCGCTTATTTGCAGGGGAGATTCGACGGACGCTGCAAAATCGGCAATCACGTGTGGATTGGTCCGCAAAGTTATTTCGACGCGCGCGATCTGGTAATTGGGGATTTCGTCGGCTGGGGTCCGGGGGCCAAAGTACTCGGCTCCGAGCATACCGGCATGCCGACCTCGGTACCGATCGTGCAAACTGATCTTGAGATCAGGCCAGTGCGTATCGGCGCATGGGCTGACATAGGCACGAATGCGGTGATCCTGCCCGGAGTCACTGTAGGCAAAGGCAGCATCATCGGAGCCGGAGCCGTCGTAACCGCCGATGTGCCGCCATTTTCGGTCGTAGCCGGAGTGCCAGCGAAATTCCTGCGTTGGAGAGATGACACTCACTCCGCCAAGACCACCGCAACCAAGAAGCCTCGATGAGTACAGTCGATCTCAGCATCGTCATCCCAGTCTTTAACGAAGAAGAAATGATCCCCGCGCTGCTGGATCGCCTGCGCGGCATCGTGGCGCGACTCGCTCCCCTCGAGGTTGAAATCCTCCTAGTCGACGATCACTCGAGCGACCGCTCCCCGGCCATGTTGAGATCGGTAAGCCGTGAGAACCCGAGCATCCGATACTTGCGGCTGGCCAAGAACAGTGGAAGTCACGTTGCCATCCTGGCGGGACTCGCGCAGTCGAGAGGCCAGTGTGCCGTTTTCCTGGCAGCCGATTTACAAGATCCTCCAGAATTGATCCCCCAGATGTTGGAACTCTGGCGGGCCGGGAACCAGGTGGTATGGGCGGTACGGGAAGAGCGCGAGGGCGTCTCTCGGCTGGACGTGTTTCTCTCGCACACGTTTTACCGCCTGATGAACCTTATGGGCGAAGTTAACCTGCCCCCCACGGGATCAGATTTCGCACTCCTCGATCGCAGAGTAATCGAGGCCCTGATCCAGTCCACCGGCAGCCATCCGAGTGTCATTGGGGAAATCGCGCGGTTGGGATTTTCGCAGGCCCAAATCAGGTACACGAAAGAACAGCGTCAGGCCGGGACCACAAAATGGACCGCCGGGCGGAAGCTGAAGGCCTTCGCCGACGCTTTTGTTCTGTTCTCGTACGCGCCGCTTCGAATCATGTCGTATCTCGGGATGCTCTGCAGTGTGTCCGGCTTCTTGTACGCACTATTGATCATTATTCTCCGCCTTAGAAACGGCACCCCGGTGCAAGGGTGGTCATCGCTGATGGTTGTGGTTCTCGTTCTAGGTGGCATTCAGATGATGATGCTCGGCGTCCTCGGAGAATATCTTTGGAGGACGCTGGAAGCGGCCCGGAAGCGGCCGCTGTACTTCCTCGAAGAGAGTTCTGACTCAAAGACCGAGTAGCTCTAAAAACCTGAAAAACGTAGCGCTCATCGGGAACATCACGGTTCGACATTTCATCACGAATTGCGATTCAAAGTCGGCACCGCACTCGATAGAATTTCAGGGACTGCATCGTCGATGACACGTATAATCGTGTGATTAGAACGATTCGCGCGTGGCCGACGCCAACAATCCGGCACTAAGTAACTACAATGCCTACCAGAGAATTCCGAGACTTTCTGGATTGCAGCCAACAGGCCGTGAGGCACCTGTGATCGAGAGAATTCCCAAAAGCGCTGTTGCTGCGGCAGGGGTCTTGGGGGCAGCAGTGCTGGCGTATCTCGCGTATTCCAGTCCGGGATATTTCACCAGCCAAACCTACATTTCGGGCATCGTTCTGCTTGAGTTGCTGCTCGCCGCCGTCTACTTTTACCGGCGAGTTTTCTTTCCAGCGGTTCTCATCAGCTTCCTTTTTGCCGGATTGAATCTGCCTGTGGGCCCGGGTTGGACGACCGCACGCTGGTTATTTCTGGGCGTGGGCGCAGGCGTCGGCGTAATCATGGTGGCGCTCCAAGGGACGCGTAAGTACGGCCTATTCCACGCTTTTGCACTTTTGGCAGTGACGACGGCCCTGGTGTCAGCGGCTGTTTCCCCTTATCCAATGACAGCGCTCATGAAGTGTGCGAGCCTGCTTCTCTTGTTTGTCTATACCGCTTCGGGGGTTCGCGTAACCGTGACCGGACGCGAAAACCAGTTTTTCACAGGACTCTTATTGGGAGCTGAGATTTTTGTTGCAGTCATCATGGGCTTTTATTTAATTGGCATCGCAGCGATGGGTAATCCCAACGCCCTGGGCGCCGTAATGGGCGTCTTCGCGGCTCCGATCCTGTTGTGGGGCGTGATGCTCAATGAGAGACGATGGCTGCACTGGCGACACACACTGGCATACAGTGCCTGTCTGTATCTGGTCTTGCTCAGTCGGTCGCGGGCGGGAATTGCAGCCGTAGCTTTCTCTTTCGTTCTGTATACCGTTTGCTTACGACGTTACCGCCTGCTCATGCAAGGCCTGGGGATAGGGATCATTCTGGCAGCTACTTTGGCAATTTTTGTGCCGGAATATTTTTCGACTCGAGTCCAATCGTTCACGGCAGACGTCGTGCATAAAGGAAACCTCGAGGACAATATCTTTGCTTCGCGCGTCTCGCCATGGCAGGCAACCCTCGACACGATTCATGAGCACTTTTGGTTCGGAACTGGTTTTGGCACCACCGACACAGGGGCCGACGCTACCGAACATCTCGGTCGCCTCGCTTCGAGCTCGGACATTTCCACGGAGCACGGCAGTAGCTACCTTGCCCTGGCTTCGTGGGTGGGGATTCTCGGGTTAGCCCCATTCTTCCTGCTTTTGACCATGCTTCTGAAAAAAACGTTTGAAACTTTCGTTTGGATGTTGCGTACTCGAAATCCGGCGCACCCTTCGGTCCCACTGGCTGTCTTGGTGCTTGCGGGACTGCTTCACGCCGGCTTTGAAGACTGGCTTTTCGCTCCTGGAAATTACCTGTGTGTCTATTTTTGGAGTATGGCATTCATCCTGGTAGATTTTGCTCCGTCGACGGTTCTCGTGCGGCCCAGTGTCCCTCAGCAGACGGGAGCGGTCCAACCCACTCTGAACTGGAGTCGGAATCCTTCGTTCTAGTGACAACACGGAGCAGAGCACAATGCCAGGCATTCCGGACGAACCGTTAGAGCGAGGGGCGGAAGCGATGCCGTCGCGTCCGTCCCATTCCATCGAAGAGCCTGAGGCATTCGAAGCTCGCGCTATCCCCCGGTTGAAAATAGTGGGGCAACCACTTGTCAGGTAGGGCGCGGCTACAGTCTGTTGTACTGGGCCTGCTGATTGGCCTGGGCTGCACCGCACTTTTGCTGCGGCAGGTCGATCTCAAACAATCTTGGAACGCGTTGGGGCGGCTCAATGGCCCGTACCTCCTGATCCCGCTCGCAATGTTCTGCATCAACTTGCCGCTGCGCGCTTGGCGATGGCAACTCATCTTTCCGCAATCCTCGCGCCCCGGTCTGCGAGCCTGCCTCATGACGCTCGGAATCGGGAACATGGCAAATTTCCTGCTGCCGGGAAGAGCGGGCGATCTCGCCCGTTGCGTATTGCTTGATCGCGATGCCTCCCTCCACTCCAGCAGCCGAACGCTGGCCACTCTCGCCGTTGAGAAGGTTCTTGATGGCTTAGCGCTGATTGGCATGGTGCTACTTTCCGTCGCTTTCCTCCATCTGCCGCCTTGGGTGGTTGTCTTGCTGCGAGTGGCGCTATTGATCTTCGGCGGCACGCTGATTCTGCTGATCGCGCTTCGTTATCACACGCAAGCGCTGATCCGCATAGTTCGAGGATTCTTCGGCGCCATCCATCTGTCGTCTCTGGAGACCCGGTTCGACGGTTTGATGACGTCCTTCGCCGAAGGGCTGAGCGCGGTGAGTTCCGCTCTGCGAATAATGGTGCTTCTTCTTATCACCGCAACAATTTGGGCCACCGAAGCCATTTTGGTCTGGGGACTTGCAGCATCGATGAGCCTTGGGGCAACGTTGAAGGCGTCGATTGTCGCCTCCGCGATCCTCGGGTTGGGACTGATGATTCCCGCCGCACCCGGCGGACTGGGCACGTATGAATTGTTCGGCACGGAAGCATTTAAGCTGACCGGGATGGCAGCCAGCAGTGCACTGGCTTTAACGGTAACGATCCACGCGTGGGTCTTCGTTACCAACGTCGCTGCGGGCATGTGTTTCCTGCTGGCAAAAGGTGTGAGTCTTCGTCAGCTGCGCGGTGAACTCGAAGTCGAATCAACCGCAGAAACATCTGCGCGAACATCCATCTAGCAAGCACAAATTGATAGAATTTGTATTTCGATTTCTTATTTTCCTCGCGGAGGGATCTTGCAAAACGCCCTGGTCACTGGCGGAGCTGGCTTCATCGGTTCGGAACTGGTGCGGCACTTGGCCGCACGCGGCTTCCGTGTGCGTGTCGTCGACAATTTGGTGAACGGCCGCAGAGAAAACCTTGCGGACATACTGAGCGACAAGGTTGAACTCGTTGTCGCTGACGTACGCGACGGCTCCATCGACTCACTGCTCAAGTCTGTCGACGTCGTTTTTCATCTGGCCTGCCTGGGTGTTCGGCACTCGATCCATTCCCCAATTGAAAATCATGAGGTGAACGCATCCGCAACTTTGCAACTGCTGCGCGCTTCGCGTGAGACGGGCGTGAAGCGGTTCGTCTACGTCTCCAGTTCTGAGGTGTACGGAACCGCGCGCACGGCTCCCATTACCGAGGATCATCCGACCTGGCCGATGACTGTGTACGGCGCGTCCAAACTCGCCGGAGAAGCCTATACTCGCGCGTTTTGGGAAACGTATCGGTATCCCACCACGGTGGTTCGCCCCTTCAATGCGTACGGACCGCGGTGCCATCACGAAGGAGACAGTGGCGAGGTCATTCCAAAATTCCTGTTGCGCTGCCTGGCCGGCAAGCCCATGGTGATCTTTGGTGACGGCACACAGACGCGGGACTTTACCTTTGTCGGCGACACGGCCGGCGGGATCATGGCGGCCGGGTTGTCGGAAGCTTCCATCGGCCAGACGGTCAACATCGGCAGCGGAAAGGAAATTCAGGTGCGGGAACTGGCGCACACCATCGCCACCGCTCTCGGCCGTCCTGACGCAGAAGTGATCCATGTCGAGCCTCGGCCGGGCGATGTGCTGCGGCTCCTCGCCGATAGTTCGAAAGCCAGCCGCCTACTGGGATTCAAACCAACCGTATCGTTGCTCGACGGCATCGGCCGGCTTCGCGATTGGTATATGAGTCAGAAGAAATCCCCAGAGGAATTGCTCGAGCAGGAAGTCGTACGAAACTGGGAGCCGCAGGACGTGCCCACCCATGCCTAAAGATTTCATTCCCGTTGCACGTCCCCTTCTCGGGGAAGAAGAAGTTTCTGCAGCAGGACGCGCCATCCTTTCTGGATGGGTCACGCAGGGCCCCGAGGTCGCCGCGTTCGAGCGGGAGTTTGCGGAATTCGTCGGCTCGTCGCATGCCTCCGCAGTGTCCAGTTGCACGACTGCGCTTCACCTGGGCTTGCTCGCAGCTGGCGTTCAACCGGGCGATGAAGTCATCACAGTCAGCCATTCTTATATTGCGACCGCAAATAGCGTGCGCTATTGCGGTGCGGTGCCGGTCTTCGTCGATATTGACCCCGCCACGTTCAACATCGATCCCTCCCAGGTCGAATCAGCGATCAGCGACCGAACCCGAGCCATCCTCTGCGTTCACCAGATGGGCATGCCGTGTGATCTGAAAGCGATTCTCGGAATCGCAAGCAAGCACAACTTGCGTGTGGTCGAAGACGCCGCCTGCGCCATTGGTAGTGAGATTCGCTGGAACGGACAATGGGAGAAAATCGGCAAACCGCATGCGGACATTGCCTGTTTCTCGTTTCATCCACGCAAGCTGCTCACCACCGGCGATGGCGGCATGTTGACCACCAATGACCCTGCAATCGACCGCAAGTTCCGCTTGTGGCGGCAACACGGGATGAGCGTACCCGACACGGTTCGCCATTCCTCGCGGGAAGTAGTCTTCGAATCGTATCCGGAACTGGGATACAACTACCGGCTCACCGACATTCAAGCAGCAATTGGGCGGGAACAGCTAAAGCGCCTGCCGGAAGCTGTGGCAAGTCGTCGAGCGCTCGCGGAGCGATACCGGCAGATGTTGTGCGACATTCCCGGACTCATGTTGCCGACAGAACCGGAGTGGGCACGCACCAATTGGCAAAGCTATTGTGTGCGCCTGCCTGAAGGATCTGATCAGCGCGAGGTCATGCAACAGATGCTCGACGAGGGAATTGCTACTCGCCGCGGCATTATGTGCACGCATCTAGAACCGGCTTATAGCGCGCCCGGCACTTGGCGCTGTTCGCAGAAAGGGTGCGTGACGCAGGCAAAGTGCCCCAATCTTCGCGAGAGCGAGCGTGCGCAAGAGCAAGGGGTAATTCTACCCCTGTTCGCTCAGATGACCGAAGAGCAGCAGGATCGAGTCGCTTCATCCCTTCGCCAGGCTTGCATGGCAGGATCCTCTCGACGCTGAGTAGTTGGGTTAGTCTTGACGGCGAGAAGTAATGTAAAGACTGTCCGCCATGTTTCCGAGCAATGGAATTTTGTCACTGACGGCACGAAGGGCCTCAGAAGCATGCACAATCGCGCGATAGCGCGCGGGCAACAGATGAACGTCGGTGGGCTGCGCGTTTAGAGAAAAGAATCCGTCTACGCTCAGTTCGGAAGGGCCGATTTCCATGGTGAAGACCGAAAGCAATTCCCCCGGTCTCCAATAGCGAACCTCGAAATCTCGACCTTCACGGAATCCTCGACGCGCCTGATGATACAGGCAGCGAATGCCATAAACGTTCGGCATCTGAATCAAGGCCCCTCCCCCGACGCAGAGAACGCGCCGAATCTCCCTTAAAGATGCCTCTGCATTTTCCTTCGCAAGATGCTGCAGCACGCTATAGGAGAAGGCCTGTTCGAACGATTTATCACGGAAAGGCAGGTAGCGACTGTCAGCCACAACATACTCTGCATCAACTCCCAACTGTCTCGCCACGCGATAAGCAGCCCGAATGCTCTTTAGCGATGGATCGATTCCTATGGGCCTGTAA
>Ga0335070_10007987_pt1 | contig 12417 bp, 10 predicted proteins | sample Lox_Sample_13_FD_206722 | JGI IMG/M metagenome (GOLD analysis project Ga0335070, IMG submission 206722) | Soil microbial communities from Loxahatchee National Wildlife Refuge, Florida, United States - Lox_Sample_1.3 | ecosystem: Environmental > Terrestrial > Soil > Wetlands | place: USA...
GTTCGTCGCCACCCTGGCCGACGCCCAGACCCTGGCCGCCCTGGTGGCGGCGAGCCGCCAGCCGGGCGGGCCGCCGTTCGTCCAGGTGCAGACCCTGGTGCTGGCGCTCGGAGCCTCCGCCTCGCGCGGCCTGCTCGAGGCGCTGGCCGCCGAGCCGGAGCGGGCCCGGCGGCTGCGCCTCATCGAGCTGGCCGCCTCGCTCGGCCCCGCCATCGTCCCGGAGACCCGGCGGCTGCTCGCCGATCCGCGCTGGTACGTGGTGCGGAACATGGTCCTGCTGCTGCGCCGCGTGCAGGACCACTCGGCGATGGGCGAGATCCGGCGCTGCGCCGACCATCCGGATCTGCGGGTGCGGCTCGAGGCGATCCGCGCGCTCTTCGCGTTCGACTCCAAGGTGCCGCGCGACCTGCTTGCTCGCACCATCCACCACCCGGACCCGCGGCTCGCCGAGGCGGCGGTGCTGCTGACCGGCCAGCACGGCATCACCGAGGCCAGCGATCTGCTCGTCGAGATCCTGCGCCGGTGGGACCTGCTCGGCCGCCGGCGGTCGATCCGGCTGAAGGCGCTCCGGGCCCTGGCCGATCTGGGGAATCCCGCCGTGCTCCCGCAGCTCGGGCACTTCTTCCGCGAGCGCCCGTTCCCGATCGTGGCGCTGGAGGAGCGACGGGCCGCGTTCCGGCTGCTGGGCTCCTACGACGAGACCTCGCGCGCCCCGTACGTCACGCGCGGTGAGCGGTCCCGCGACCCGATGATCCGGGACATCTGCCGCGCCCTCCGGAAGGGGAGCGGGACGTCGTGAGCGGGCCACCGCCGCCGGGCGCGCTCTCCGCGATCGACCGGCTCGTGGTGAGCCTGGTCGCCGGGATCAACATGCGCGCGCTCTACGGAGCCGATCATCCGGCGCTGGCCAGCCACGTCGAGCGCATCCTGGAGGCGCTCGCGACAGCGTGCCAGGAGATGGAGAAGGACGCGCTCACGTTCCTGGTGGTGGGACAGGATCTCGTGGTCGAGAGCCAACCGCTCCGGACCGGGAGCCTCTACCATCAGCAGTTCATCCGCGCCCTCGCCCGCCGGAGCGTGGAGCGGCTGACCATCGCTCTCGGCGTCGACACCGAGGAGTGCGTGCGCTTCCTGACCCCGATGGCGCTCGGCGGCGCGCCGGTGTCGACCCGCCACATCGTGGTCGGCCGCGTGGAGCTGCTGTCTCCCGACGGACGCGGCCTCGGCCTGGGCGGCGGTGGCGGGCCCGGCCAGGGCGGCGGGCCCGGCGAGGACTCGGCGATCGAGGCCCTGACCGCGCAGAGCGTGGACGGCGCCCGCGACGCGTTCACCGAGTTCCGCACCGACCGCCGGGGCGGTCTCGTCCGGCTCGAGCAGGTGGTGTGGAGCCTCATGGACGCCCTTCAGCGGGCCACCCGGGAGATCCTGCCGCTGGCACCGCTCAAGACCCACGACGACTACACGTTCGTCCACTCGGTGAACGTATCGCTCCTGACCCTGGCCCAGGCACGCTCGTTCGGGATCGAGGGCGCCCGGCTGCACGCGATCGGGCTCGCCGCGTTCCTGCACGACATCGGCAAGCTCAAGATCCCGCTCGAGGTCTTGAACAAGCCGGGCAAGCTGGAGGGCGACGAGTGGCGGATCATGATGGGCCACGCGCAGGAGGGCGCCACGCACCTCTGCGGCGTCGAGGGCACGCACCCGCTCGCGATCCTGGTGGCCTACGAGCACCACATGCGCTACGACGGCCAGCCGAACTACCCGGTGCCGCGGGTCAACCGGCGCCCCACGCTCGCGAGCCAGATGACCTCGATCTCCGACGTCTACGACGCGATCTGCACCACCCGGCCCTACGCGAAGGCCCGCTCGCGGGAGTTCGCGGTGAAGGTGCTGACCGAGCGGGTGAACACCTTCCACAGCCCGGCCCTCGTCGCGAACTTCGTCCGCATGGTCGGGGTCGACGCGCCGCCCGCGCCCCCGGCCGCGGCGGGAGGCGCCTGATGTTCGGCTGGCGGGCCCGCATCGGCGTGCTCGTGCCGCCCGGCAACCCGACGGTGGAGCCCGAGCTCTACCGCATGGCCCCGGAGGGCGTGAGCCTGCACTTCGCGCGGCTGCAGGCGCCGCCGTCGGCCGGGCCCGCCGGGGGCGCCGCCGGCATGGAGCAGCGCACGCGTGCCTACCGCGAGGGCGTCGACGCCCCCGCGACCGCTCTCCGCGAGGTGCGCCCGGCCGTGGTCGTGCTGGCCCACACCGCCTCGAGCTACGCGCTCGGCTTCGGCCAGGAGACCCCACTCGTCGAGCGCATCGCAGAGCGCACCGGGGCGCCCACCCTGCTGGCCGCGCACGCGGTGTGCGACGCGCTCCGTCATCTCGGCGTCACCCGCCTCGCGCTCGGCACCCCGTACCCGGAGTCGATCAGCCGGCAGGGCAAGGCGTACTGGGAGGCAGCCGGCTTTACCCTGGTCGGATATCACCGTTTGATAGACGTGCAGGACATCTACGCGGAGAGCGAGGAGCGCGCCTATCTCCTGGCGCGCCACGCCGACGCACGCGAGGCCCAGGCCGTGCTGCTGAGCGGAACCGGGCTGCCCACGGTGGCGATGCTCGAGACGCTCGAGCGCGACCTCGGCAAGCCGGTGATCAGCAGCAACCAGGCCTGCCTGTGGCGGGCCCTCCGGCTCGCGGGTGTGCGCGAGCCTATTGCCGGCTACGGTCGGCTGCTCCGGGAGGACTGAGCGCGAAGAGCGGCAGGGCGCCCCGGCCTTGCGCGCGCTCGACGGCCAGCAGACGGCGCTTGGTGGCGACGCCGCCCCGCGCCGAGAAGCCGCCCAGCTTGCCGCCGGCCGCCACCACGCGATGGCACGGCACCACGATCGCAAACGGGTTGCGGCCGAGAGCCTGGCCCACGTCGCGCGCAGCGCCGGGGGCGCGGAGCCGCGCCGCCACCTCGCCGTAGGAGAGCGTCGCGCCGGGCGGGATCGTGCGGGCGACCTCGTACACGCTGCGCTCGAACGGCGGCACGCCGTCCATGTCGAGCGCGACCGTCTCGAGGTCGCTCGACTCCCCCCGCAGTAGCGCCACGACGCCGTCGATGGCCCGCTGCACGGCGGCCGGCGGCGGAGCCTCGCGGGCGCCCGGAAAGCGCCGCAGCATGCGTGCCCGCATGGCCAGCTCGCTGCCCTCGGGCAGCTGCACGCCCGCGATGCCGCCCTCGCTCCAGGCGATACCGCAGCGGCCGATCTCGGTGTCGAAGAGCGTGAAGCCGAGCGGCCTCATGAGGCCTTCGCCTGCCGCCACTGGCGGATCTGCGCGGTGTGCTCGCGATAGTGCCCCGCCCCGGCGCCTTCGAACGGCTCGCGAGCCCCGCCGCCCGGGGCGAAGAGACGGTCGGGCACCGCGGCGGCGGCGGCGAGGAACGCGCGGTGCGATGCCTCCAGCTCCGCGAGCACGTCGGCCGTCTTCACGCTGCTCTTCCGGTCCACGAATCGCGCGTTCCACGCGTCGAAGTCGTCGTAGGTGCCGGCCGGATACGCCGCCTCGCCCTTGGCGATCCGCCCCAGCGCCGGGGCCATCTCGTCGTGCCAGCCCGAGATGTGGATCAGGATCTCGCGCACGCCCCAGCTCCCCAGCCAGACCCGGCGCATCTCGTCGTCCGACATCCCCTGGATGGACTCCCTCAGCTCACCGAACGCCTGGGCCGCCTCGCGCAGCAGTGCCGCCTTGTCGCTCATGGGTGCCTCCCCGGTGGAATGGGTCTCATCTACCGCTTCTGAGACCCCGGGTCCGGCCGGTTGTGAAACGCGCAATCCCCTCCGTCGCCAGCGGGAGGCGCCGGAGGTCGGCGCGCGCTCCAGCAGGGAGGAGAGGCGGGCGAGCACGGCCTGCAGCTCGTCGCGCTCCGCGCGAACCCGCTCGCCTTCCGCGCTCAGCCGCTTGATCTCGGCCTGCAGCTCGTGGAACCGGATCATCTGCGCGCCCAGTTCGATGTCCGCGGTGCCGCTCGCCTGCTCTCTCTCGCGGTCGCGGCGAGTGGAGAGGATCACGCCCAGCACGCCGACGACCAGGAGGGCCACCGAGAGCCCGAACAGCCAGATCACCGGATCGCGCAGCATGTCGGTCAGTCTACCGCGACAGGCCAGCCCCACCCGCAGGCTGGGAGCGTGCAGCGCGGCCCCACCCGGCCCGCGGGGGCCCGCGGGCCTTCCCGGTGCCGAGCCGGGGCCCGGGGGCTTCCCTCCATGGCCCCGCCGCGAAGTGATGGTACGCTCCAGGCGTGATCATCGGGGTACCGCGCGAGATCAAGCCGGGCGAGCAGCGGGTGGCGCTGACGCCGGCGGGCGCACGGGCGCTCGCCGAGGCCGGGCACCGCGTGCTCGTCGAGCGCGCGGCCGGGCTGGGCAGCAGCATCCGCGACGAGGAGTACACGCGCGAGGGCGCCGCGCTCGCGTCGGTGGACGAGGCGTGGGCGCGGGCCGAGCTGATCCTGAAGGTGAAGGAGCCGCTGTCCGAGGAGTACGGCCGCATGCGCCCGGGCCAGATCCTCTTCACCTATCTCCACCTGGCCGCGGTGCCCGAGCTGGCGCGGGCGCTGCAGACCACCGACGTCGTGGCCATCGCCTACGAGACGGTCCAGCGGCCGGACGGCAGCCTGCCCCTGCTGGCCCCGATGAGCGAGGTGGCGGGACGACTGTCGGTCCAGGAGGGCGCGTCCTACCTCACCCGGGCGCGCGGGGGCCGCGGGATCCTGCTCGCCGGCGTGCCCGGCGTGCCGCCCGGCAACATCGTGGTCCTGGGCGCCGGCACCGTCGGCGTCAACGCCGCGCGCATCGCGCTGGGCCTCGGCGCCGACGTCTCGATCCTGGACGTCAACCTCGATCGGCTCCGCGCCGTCGACGACCTGTTCCACGGGCGCGTGATCACGCTCATGTCGAACAGCTTCAACATCGGTCAGGTGCTGCGGCGCGCCGATCTGCTGGTGGGCGCCGTGCTGATCACCGGCGCCCGCGCCCCGGTGCTCATCACCAAGGAGATGGTGGCCTCCATGAAGGAGGGCTCGGTGATCGTGGACGTGGCGGTGGACCAGGGCGGGAGCGTGGAGACGATCCACCCCACTACGCTGCTCGATCCCACCTACGTGGTGTCCGGTGTCGTCCACTACGGCGTCGCCAACATGCCCGCGCTCGTTCCGCGTACGTCCACGTTCGCGCTGACCAACGCCACCCTGCCCTACGTGCTCGATCTGGCGGGCCGCGGCCTCGTGGCCGCCATCCGCCGCAACGCCCCGCTCGCCAAGGGGGTCAACGTCTGGCGCGGGCGCATCGCACACCCGGCGGGCGCCGCGGCGCTCGGCGAGGCGGCGACGCCCCTGGAAACGCTCCTCGGCGGCTAGTCGCGGCCGCGCTCAGCGCGGCGGCGTGTGCTCGAAGGGCAGCTTGGCGTAGCGGGCCTTGTCGATCTCGATGACCAGTGCCACCCGCCCCTCCGGGTTGCGAAACGGGAAGGCCTTACCGGTGTACTTGAGCGACAGCGGATCCATGATTCGCAAGTCGCGGTCGGGCCGGCGCTCCACGACGCGGCCGCGGAGCTGCGCCTCCTCGTAGGGATTCCGGAAGTCCACGATCGACAGCGCCACCCGGGGATCGCGGCGGGTATTGGCGGCCTTCAGCGAGCCCTCGCCGGTGCAGACGAGGATCCGGTCGCCCTCGCGCCCGACCCAGACCGGCACGCTCTGGGGCGAGCCGTCGGGCATCAGGGTCGAGAGGTGGGCGAAGTTCGGGCGGTCGACGAGCTGCTTGATCTCCTGGGACAGGGCCTGCGGCATGGGCGCCTCCTTCGGTTGACCTCTACTGTACTTGACCCGGAGGGGCGCGCCAGCGCAGGATGCCGGCCAGACCAGGTCCAAAGGAGGATCGCCGATGCGTGGGACGCGCTGGATCGGGATGACGGTGGTGGCGCTGGGTCTCGCAATCCTGTCGACGGCACCGGGCGCCGCCCAGGACGGCGCGGTGAAGATCGGCGTGCTCGACGACATGTCCGGACCGTACTCGGAGAACACCGGCCCCGGTGATCTCCTCGCGGTACGGATGGCGGTGGCGGACTTCGGGGGCACCGTGCTCGGCAAGCCGATCGAGGTGGTCTCGGCCGACATGCAGAACAAGGTCGACGTCGGCGTCGGGATCGCGCGGCGGTGGTACGAGCAGGACCAGGTGGACCTCATCGTCGGCATCCCCCACTCCGCGATCGCGCTGGGCGTGGTCAAGCTCGCCGAGCAGACGAACCGGCTCGTGATGCCGACCGGCGCGGCCACCGCCGAGCTGACCGGCAAGGCCTGCTCCGCCCACAGCGTGCACTGGGTCTACGACACCTACGGTCAGAGCAAGACCATCGCCAACGCCATCGTCAAGCAGGGCGGCGACTCGTGGTTCTTCATCACGGTCGACTACGCCTTCGGCATCGCGCTCGAGCAGAACGCGAGCGAGTTCGTGAAGGCCGCGGGCGGCAAGGTGGTGGGCTCGACCCGACACCCGCTGAACACCGCGGACTTCTCGTCGTACCTGCTGCAGGCGCAGGCCTCCCGCGCGAAGGTGGTGGTCATGGCCAACGGAGGCTCCGACATCACCAACGCGATCAAGCAGGCCAACGAGTTCGGTCTCGACCGGGGCGGCCAGCGCGTGGCGGCTTTGCTCATCCAGTACCCGGAAGTCCGCGCGCTCGGGCTCAAGACCGCCCAGGGGCTCCTGATGGCCAGCTCGTTCTACTGGGACATGACCCCGGAGGCGCGCGCCTTCAGCGATCGGTTCGCGGCAGCCAAGGGCATGCCGCCCACCATGATCCAGGCCGGCACGTACGGCGCGACCATGCACTACCTGAAGGCGGTGAAGGCGGCCGGGACCGACGAGGCCAAGGCGGTCATGGCCAAGATGAAGGACACGCCGATCAACGACTTCATGACCCGGAACGGCCGCATCCGCGAGGACGGCCGCGTGATCCGCGACATGTATCTGATGCAGGTGAAGACGCCGGAGGAGTCGAAGGGCGAGTGGGACATGGCCAAGATCATCACCACGATCCCGGGCGAGCAGGCGTTCCGCCCGCTCAGCGAGGGCGGCTGCCCGCTCGTGAAGAAGTAGGACGCGCTGGTTGAACCTGGTCTTCGCGTCCGGGTTCCTGTTCCCGCAGCGCGTCTTCATGCAGGACTACTTCCGGGGCGCCCGCGCCGAGTTCCCGGGCGCCTGCTTCCCGCGAGTCCCGCTCACGGGCTCTATCGACACGCGGGCCCGGGTGCTGGCCGACGAGATCATGCGCTTCCGGTTTCCCGATCCGGGCGGGCCCATCCACATCGTGGCGCACAGCATGGGCGGACTCGACGCGCGCTACCTCCTCCGGCGAAACCTCTCGGGGCTCGCCGGGCGGATCGCCTCGCTCTCCACGATCGGCAGCCCGCACCGGGGAAGCCCGATCGCGGACTTCATCGTGGGGCCCGAGCCGGATCGGCGCATGATGCGCCGCCGGCTCTACAACGGGCTCCGCCGCGTCGTGGGCGTTCTGGGCCTGCGCACCGGGGCGCTCGACAATCTCACCACCGGCTACGCCCGGCGCTTCAATGACGAGTACCCGGACATCGGCGACGTCGCGTGCTACTGCTACGCGGGCTCGGGCGCGCAATCCTTCCTGCTCCGGGTCACGTTCGCGTACATCCGGGACGTGGGCCGAACGCCGGAGGAGCGGGACAACGACGGGCTGGTCAGCGTGGCGTCCGCGTCCTGGAGGCCGCTCGCGGAGCCGCCGTGGCCGGTCGACCACCTCGGCGAGGTCGGCCACAGCCTGATGCCGCCGCGCTTCGCCTCCCGCTTTCCGCATCTCGAGGCGCTGCGCCGGGTCGTCCAGCGGGCGAGCGCGGGGGCCGTCTAGGCGCGCGGAGCCCCCGGCGGCGCGGCGGCGTGGCGCACCAGCTCGTCCAGGGAGGCGCCGGTGAAGCCGGCGCCGAGGCGCGTGATCGCGTGCAGGCCGAGCACGCGATAGCTCTCGAACTGCGATTCGCTGAAGAACTGGTCGACGGTCGACTCGTGCGGGAACTGCTCGTTGGCCCGCGCGTACTCGTAGACGTCGGGCGGCTCGACGCCGTAGTAAGCCGCCTTGACGTAGAGGAGCCAGCCGTCGCGGGCGTCGCGATCGGCCGCGGCCTGGACGGGATCGGCCGCCGGGGCGGGCGGATCCACGATGGAATAGCGAATGCGTCCCACTGCCCAGTACAGGCCCCGGGCCAGAGTCGCGGGGTCCGACGAGCGTGGGTAGATCGAGATCCCGCCCGGGAAATCGATGGGGACGCCGAGGTCGGCGCGGATCTTCCGGATGGATCCTCCGAGATCGTTGAGGTTGCAGTTGGCATCGCAGCTGCCGTCGCTCACCACGATCACGTGACAGCGGCGCAGCACCATCTCGTAGAGCCCGAGGTTGTCGAAGTGCCCGCCATCCGAGAGGTAGACGTACGGCGACGTGCGATCGGTCAGGCCGAGAGCCTCGGACACGATGGGGCGCACGGTGAAGCGCGGGCTCGAGAGGTAGAAGGTGTCGTTGCCCGCGGGACCCGGGTTCCCCAGCCACCAGCCGAGGCGAGCGTTGAAGAACGTCATCATGAAGGTGACGAGTGGCGACGAGTGATACCCCATGTTGGGGCTGGCCGCGGCGCCCGAGATCGTGATCGCGGTTCCGAGCGAGATGCCCTCGCTGCCGCCGTAGCGGCTGTTGGGCACGTCGGGCTGCGCGCGCGTCCGGCGGTAGCCGCCCGCGTCATTCACCGCCATGCTGCCCGCGTGCAGCGGCGATACGGTGAAGCTGTGGGCCTTGCGCTCCTGCCAGGCGAGCCGATCACCGTGGACGAGGTTGAGCGCCATGTTGACGACGTGAAACAGGGCCTTGCGCTCGGTCTTGCCGCGGGCCGGGGCCGCCGGCGCGGGCGGCGCCGGATTCGGCCACAGCTCGCCCATGCCGATGTTGTCGGTCTCGTCGAAGCCGGTGAACGGGTTGCGCCGATGCTCGAGATTGGATGCGCCCAGGTACGCGCGGATCAACCGGGCCCGGTACATCGCGTGCAGCGAGAATCGGTTGGTGTTCACGAGCAGGGCCACCGCGCAGCCGAGGAGCGCCAGGCCCGTGCCCACCGCGAGGACCAGCCACGGCGGGGAGGCGAGCAGCACGTCCACGTGCCCGCTGGGATCACTCTGCACGAACGGCCACTGCGTCGGGAAGGGCCCCGGCGGCCGGGCGAGCGTGAGACCTTCCAGCCCGCCGAGCAGCGCGCTCGTCAGCCACGAGATCGCGAGCAGGAGCACCGCGGCGAACACCCCGGCCGCGGTTGGCAGGGTCAGCCAGGCGAGCTTCGATCCCATTCCGGCCCCGGCGGCCGTCCCCGGCTTGGCGGCCGACTTCGCGCTCCACCCGCCGATCACGGTGACGAGGCCGGAGAGGCCTCCGACCGAGGCGAGGAGCCAGCGCGCGACCTTCCCGGACAGGAGCAGGGGGCCGAAGATGACCAGCGCGCTCAGCACCAGCCAGACCACGCCGACGATCAGCAGCCACGAGCCGCTCCGGGCCCACCACTCGCGATCCTCGTCCTCCGTCCAGCGGCTGATGAGCCCGACAAGCAGGGTGGCCGCGAGCAGGAACGCGCTCAGGAAGACCCCCAGGGCCAGGCAGGCGTAGAGCAGCGTGAACCCCGGACGCGCCGGAAAGAAGAGCGTGGCGAGATACCAGGCGAGGTAGCCGGCGGCGGCGCCGGCGATGACGACGATCAGCAGCTCGGCGAGCGCGGCCGGGAACCCCTTCGCCCGCGCGCCCTCGTCCTGACGGCGGAGGCCCCACGGCGTCCTGAGCCAGATGCTGTAGCCCGCCCAGGCGAGCAGGTGGACGGCCACCGCAAAGCTCACGAAGGGCTTCCACTCGCGCGTGGGCCACCACGCCCAGTAGACGGTCAGGCACAGGACCGAGATCAGGAGCGGGAGCAGGCAGAGGGCGAGGAAGTACCCCTGGCCCCGCAGCGCGGTCGTGTTGCTCGGAATGCTGGCCCCGATGTACCCGACCGCCCACGCCAGCGAGATCGCCCCGATGGCCAGGAGCATGCGCCCGCCGATCGCGGTCTCGGCGGCGGGGCCGGGGGCGGCCTGGATGAGCGCGAGGTAGAGACGGGGCACGATCAGCCCGGCCGCGAGCAGCGGCAGTACCACGGCCCAGACGAGGATCAGGTTCCGCATGATGGTGCCGAGCAGGGTCCAGCTGTCCGCGGAGAGCAGGCCCGGTCGCGGCGCCAGGTAGTTGCTGTAGTCGCGGAGGTGCGACACGGGCGCAACCTCCGGCGCGAGCTTGTGCGCGACGTCGATGGTGGCGAGCGAGTCGGCCACCGCGGCCACGTCGTTGCCGGATCGGTGCAGCCACGCGGTCAGCCATGCCCCGATGTAGCCGCCACCCGAGACCGTCGAGAGATAGTGGAACCGGGGCAGCATCTTGAGCCGGGCGAGCCCCTGCAGGACCCCCAGCGCGAACGTGGCGCTCCGGATGCCGCCGCCCGACAGACAGAGCGCGGCGCGCTTCTCGCCGAGGCCGTGGATGGCCTCGAACAGCGCGGCGAGCCCACCCGCCCCCGCCGCCTTGCCGGCGAGTGGACCGTGCAGGCGCTCGTACTCCTCGGCGAGCACGCGCTCGAGGGACAGGCTCGGCGCCGACGCGGCCCGCGCCGCGAGCCGGAGATCGCGGGCCGCCGCGAACTCGCGATGGGCGACGAGGTGCAGCAGGAGCTGAAGGACAACGGCGGCGGCCAGCGGATAGGCCACCCAGGCGAGGGCGCGCACGTCGACCAGGCTCCCGAGCGCGACCACGCCGGCCACCCCGTAGGCGAGCCCGGTGGCCGAGCGCACCAGCGCGCGCCCGCCCCCCGCCGGGCGATCCGGCCGGAACAGGAACACGAACGTGATGAAGACGACGCCGAGCAGGCTCCACTTCGCGAGCGCGGCCCAGCGGACGAAGGGGACGGGATCCGGGAGCGACAGCTCGTAGATGATCGCGAGGTTCTCGATGACGTCGGCGACCCCGGCCATGGCCGCGAGGACCGCGACGCCGGGATTGAGCGCGAGGCCGGTGGCAGCCCACAGCCCCACGTAGGAGACAACCAGCGCGAAGTCCACGAGTGTCTGATCCTGGAGCTGCGCGCGAACCGGCGAGCCGACCTCGCCGAGGATGGTCTTGACGTCGCCCGGCGGGCACACCTCGACCGCGAGCGTGACGTTGCGGATGGCGCACGCCGCGAGGGCTTCACCGCGGGGGCGGAGCGCGTGGGTCGCGATACCCGAGACGACCACCGCGAGGACGAGCAGCACGTAGGTGCGCCGTCGAAGGCTCATGTTGCACGACTACCGTATGCTCTATGCGCCGCGCCCGTCAACAACATCGTGCCCGTATTGCGTGGCTGGGCGTGTACTTCGGCGGCGGGCTCGTGCGAAGCTACGATGATGAGGGGGCCGACCGGCCGCGGGCGACGCCGATGGATCCTCGCCGCTCTCGCGCTCGATCTCCTCGGCGGCGGCCACTCCGCGTGGGGTCAGCCCGCGGGGACGGCGCCGCCGACCGTCGAGACGCGCGCGATCCCCGGCCGCGACGTCAAGCAGGTCAACGCGCAGGGCATCATCGACGCCCCGCCGCACGTCGTGCGGGCGGTGGTCGCCGACCTCGAGCGCTACCCCGAGTTCATGCCCTACGTGAAGGAGAGCCGTATCCTGAGCCGGGACGCGCCGGGGGAGGTCGTGAACTACCAGCGGCTCTCGTTCGGGATCCCCTTCGTTCAGGACCGCCACTACGTCATCCGCATCACGGAGCAGGGCTACCGCGACGCGGGCCGCGGGCGGGCGTGGGCCGTCAGGTGGCGTCTCGAGGACGGGCTGCCGCCGGGGGCGAGCGCCGCCGCGATCCGCGTCTCGATCAACAGCGGCCACTGGGACCTCCGGCCGGCAAAGGACTCCGAGCGATCGACCGACGTGCGGTACTGCGTCCTCACCGACCCGGCGGGCTCGCTGCCGAAGTGGATCGTGGGCATGGCAAACACCGAGGGCGTGCCGCAGATCTTCGCGGCGGTGGCCGCCGCGGCGGCGAGCCCGCGCTACGCCACGCAGCCTGCGCCGTCGGCAGGCGGCGATCTCGCCGAGCGGCCGCCCATCGGCGACTGCGGCGAGCCGCCCCCGCCCGCCCGCTAGCCCGGCGGCGCGGGCTTGGCTTGGGCCCGGCCCGGGGGTATTGTTGGCGCGCGCTCGACGCGCATCCACCGACCGGGACAAGGAGCCGACCATGCGAGACCAGGGCCTGATCATCGAGAAGCTCACGCCCCACATCGGCGCCGAGGTGCGCGGCGTCGATCTCTCCCGGCCGCTTGAC
>Ga0335070_10007989_pt1 | contig 12415 bp, 6 predicted proteins | sample Lox_Sample_13_FD_206722 | JGI IMG/M metagenome (GOLD analysis project Ga0335070, IMG submission 206722) | Soil microbial communities from Loxahatchee National Wildlife Refuge, Florida, United States - Lox_Sample_1.3 | ecosystem: Environmental > Terrestrial > Soil > Wetlands | place: USA: Florida...
CCAAGGGCCGGTGTGTTGGTCAAGGATGAAAGACCTTGAAAAGGGAAGACAGGGATGTTCACACTCGTGCCCCCGCCTCCTCCGACAGAAGTGTCCAGATTGGTATGTGCTATCTCATAAAACCCGTAAAAGCTGGCGCGGCCATTAAAAAGACTTTTCGTGTAATCTGTCCTTAAGTCATTGCTGAGGTTCGTAACCTCGGTGTTCCTCAGTTTGTCTTGATTGTCTAAGTAGGCGCCATAGTATCTGAAGTTCAGGTTCCCCTGGGAGTATTGGGAAGTCCAAGAGACCTGATCAGCCACAACGTTTTCAGAGGCACGGGCTTCATCATAGGTATTTGTATGACTCAAGAATATGTTCAGCAGCGGAAGATCTGCCGGTCTCCACTCCAACCTGCCCTGATAACTTTCGCTGGTAAGAGTAGTTTTCTGAGAGCCGGAAGCATTGGCCTCAGTCCGGGTCTTGTAATATGAGAGATCGGCGCCGAAGGGGTAAGCGCCCCATTTCAGATCGAGATAGGGCCTTATCAGCCTGGTCTGTGAGTCACTATCCCCTCCATCTGAGGTCGTAGTTTTAGTATTCGTCTGTTGAAACAAGCCGCTCGCAGAAAAATCAAGGTTCGGAAAGATGTTCTTTGTCAGGGTCAAACTATATCTCTGGTCGAAGATACGATCTTTTGTGCCTGTATTCAATGGGCCGAGTTCCAACTTGTCGTGGCTTAAGGCGTATGTGAGATCGAGATAGCCGGAAATGGAGTCAGCCAGGGCCTCACCTTGAAAGAAGAGAAGAAATCCGGACAGGAGCGCAGCCGAGCGATAAGCCCTTTCCAGAAGCACCTGCAGCCACTTCAGTCTTTGTACGTGAAGCGCAGGGAAGGGTCTCATCGGCCAGACTTCTACCTCTCCCCTATAATGCTCACCCACTGGGGATTTTCAGCAACTTCAATTTCACCGACGACCTTCCTGCTGATAAGGTTGACAATCGAAACAATATTCTTTTCCGGCATTACAAGGCAAAGGTTGTTTTCATCTCCATCGATCGTCATATAGCCTACGGGTCCTCCTGTCCTGATGCTGTAAGAAGGGGTAAGGGTGAAGGGATTATAGACAGTTACAGAATTATCGCGCCTGTTGCCGATGTAAAGGAGATCAGTCTTTGTATCGACCTTCATGGAGATCGCCCCCATCCCTATAAACGCCCTCCTTATGACGTTAAGGGTGGCGACGTCAAGGACGACAAGGTAGGGAGAGCCTGAAAATATCACGTACAGCCGGTCACCCTTACTGTTAAACTGCCCCCGCACGGGGCTTGATTCCAGTGGCAGAGTTGCAACAACTGTCCTGCGTGCTATATCGATTATGGACATGCTATTGGAATAACTGTTGAAGACGTAGGCCTTTTTGCCGCTGTTGTCGATCAGGAGCGAGCGAGGGCCGTCACCCACAGGAATTCTTTGCAACTCCACAAGATTAGAAGCATCGAGAAAGCTTACGGTCCTCGTTCCATAATTTGCGGTAAGCAGCATGCTGCCGTCACTGGTGAGGGCGATCTCGCGAGGGTCGTCGCCGGGCGCAATCCTGGCGCTGTTGATCGTATTGCCGGTCAAAATATCGATGACCTCAATGGCATCCTCATCCGATATCGCCACGTAGGCCTTAAAGCGCACCCGATCAGCCACTACGGCTCTCGGCCCCCTCCCCGTAGCAATGGCCCCTGAAGCCTCTATGCCTTTCTTGTCAAAAACAGTTACGACATCAGAGCCGTAGTTCGAAATATATCCGGTCATACCGCTCAGCGGCATCTTCGGGACAGATGCGAGAAACACAGGTCTGAAGGTAACGTTATTTATCGCTTCACCATAATTCAATGCGAGTTGGATCACATACGCCTTTTTCCTCTCAACATGGAAGTTAAAGTCCACTTTCACCGGGCCTTCGGGAACAATAAGAGAAGCTATCCCCTCTTGCGTCTTCAACCCGGCGTTCTTGACTCGGAAGGATAAACCCCCATACTCACCGGGAGGAAGTGCGACGAATGCAAGGAGGCGCTGCCTTCCCAGCGTATCCGCATTAAAATCTTTGAATGCAAGGGAAAGGGGGATTTCCTCACCCTTTGTGGTCAACGCCGAGACTTTTTCCAGCGAAAACCTGAGCCTTTCCGCCTCCTTAGGGAAAGGCTGCACATAGAGAAAGAACCCGCCGGCGTTTTCGAGACTTAGCCTTGCCACAACAGGCATGGTCTGGCATCCCGTCAGCAACACAAAGAAAAAGAGAACGAGTGCTATTCTTTTCACATTTCTCCCTTTATGCAGCTTCTTATCATACGCCATATGAGCATTCATTTCAATTTCAATTAAACACCCTCGCAATCAGCGTCAACACCCCTCGCCTTCTCTCTTCCTCCGAATCCTGAAATCTTCATTTTCCTAGCAAAATCTATTCCATAAGTTGCCTCTCCTTGTTGTAAAATAAACCTTTGAATATCAGTAACTTATGATTCTCCAGAGATTACCGTGGAACAACCACATCTCTTTATCCGTTGGGAATCCAGCTTTTCCAGTACATCGCCCCTCTGGATTCCCGCCTGCGCGGGAATGACGACATCCACACAAATCCATGAAGAACGAAAAAAAAAGGGCCGGCATATGCCGGCCCTTTTCACGATATGCCAAGTAGACAACCCTCGGCACAGTGCCTGAACGACTAGTCTTTAGCGTGGCACTTGTTGCAGAGCTGCCTCTGATAGGCTGAGAACTTCGTTGTATTGTAGTCATAGTAGCCTTTTGAGGCTTCCGTTGCGCTATAGCCCTGGCCGCTGTTACCCGTGGGATACGCGCCAGCGGTGACGATGGTCGTCTGGGAGGGATCCCATCTGAACATATTTTCCCATGCGCTCGCATGCGTCCTGTGGCAGGAGACGCACATAACCGTTGCTGTTGCAGGCACGGTGCCGGTACCCGGACCGTTCAGGTTGGAATCGTTGGTCTGGGCATGGCTCTTAAGGGTATTGATGTTGGCTGTGGTGTAGGTCAGGCCTTCTTCAAACGGAACAAGCGACAGGTACGAGTTGGTCCCGGTGCCCGTCATGTTACCGGACTTCACATAGCTGTTGTAGTTGGCCTGTATCGAGCCGGCCATTACCGTACCCTGCGGGTGACGGAGTATGCCTGCCGTGCTGTGCATGTCAGGATGGCAGGTGCCGCAGAAATCGGACATACCTGAGCCGTAGGCCACGCGGGTCTGGGTGTAGTACTCTGACCTGTTGTAGGTGCTGTTTACGACCGCAACCGGCGGGGTGGCCGGGAAGGTCACGCCGTCAACAGTGTCTCCTGCACGAAGCAGACGGTATACGCCAGTTGACAAAAGTTCACCAGTTGAGAAGGTTGACGGTAAGGAACCATAGGAACCAGAGGTGTAGATAGCGCCGCTGGTCTTGCTGTAGGTGCCTGCCGTCGTCCAACGGCCCTTGCCGTGCATGTCATGGCAGCTGGTGCAGTGGAGAGATCCTGCCGGGAACGTGCCGCCAGGAGCAGTATTGTTATCAGGGTCAGCTATGAGGTATCCGGTGTCATAGCCAGCAGCTACGATGTTATGGCCGTGTCTCTGACCGTAGTTGGTGGTTACGGCATTACGGACAGACGGATAATAGGTCTTGTTCAGCCAGCCGAAGTCACCGCCGGGGCCTTCATTGTTCGGCGGGGTTCCCGCAGGCATTTCAGATGTCTTAGTGGCGACATGGTAGCTGGACTGGCCTGACTCGCCATGGCACTCAAGACAGGTCGAGCTCGGATCAACGCCGATGGTCAGGTTGGCGGTAGCTGCATTGTGCATCTGGTGGCAGCCTGTGCACTCGGCGACGCCGCCGGAATGGAACGCGAAGCTGCTGCCTGCAAGCCCCAGAACAAAGAGGGCTGCCGCAAAAATTATCGCTATCTTGCTAACTTTCATCTAATCCTCCGAATCACTAATCTTTTCTCTCCGGCAACCCGGCCGTCCCAAGGGGACCCGTCGGCTTTGCGCCCCCACCTCGCGGTGGGTTTACCTTTTTCGGAGGATTTTGTTCACAATTTGAGATACCTTGAGGGTATCCCGCCATTAACCCCCATTGAACCAACTCTTTTCTTCCTCTCACCACCTCCTTATCTGTGGCAGCGATGATGAGATCATTGCTGCCATAAGCTCTTCACTCAAGAGAGCCATTTCATTTATAGGACAACCTGTAGACACTCACCCCTCTATTTGCAGCCACATAAACCATATCCTTGCTGTTCACGGCTACATCCTGCGGCGAAAGAAGGGTGCCAGGTTCGCCTTCCCAATCCCCAAACATACTCAAAAACGTGAACCCTTTGTCAAATATCTGGACCGCTCCCTTCAACTGATCGGCGACCAGGTAATTTCCCCTGGTGTCCGAAGTAATTCCTGATGCCTGGTTGAATTTCCCCGGCATGCTCCCGGCCTGACCGAACGATCGCAGCTTCCCTTCAGGTGAAAGCACAAACGCCTGGAAGAGAACTTTTATGGTGAACAAAAGGTCTCCGTCCTTGTCAACATCGAAACCAGTCATCATATTGTCTGCACGTTCATCCGGCTTAAGCTCCAGCAGGGGCAAAAGATCATATTGCTTTTTAAAAAGACCGTTCACGTCGGTAACAACTACCTGCAGTGATAAATCGGCAAAGTAAAGCAACCCCTTGTTGTACCTCATTTGATACGGCACAAACTGCGAAAGTTCTGAGGGCAGCCCATTCATCTTAATTTCAGAGATCGGCTCTCCCCTGTAATTACGGCGAACAATCCTGGCCCCGCCTTCGTAACTGAAGGATAGAGTAATGAGATCTCCCTCGGGCAGGACCGCAAGACCCCTCATAATACCAAGATCGGTGCCGGCGTCGCTGAAGCTGTACACCTCCATGCCGGCCTCGTTGAACACCCTTGCTGTCTCCTGATAGAGCACATAGGTTTCATTCCTGTCATAATCAATAGCCAGGCCGGCGCCGGCCACCGGGACCGTGCCGAAAAAATCAGACAGATTATAAAGAAAACGTGCCTCCACAGCCGCAAAAACCGGGGAACATGCAAAAAATACGACGATCAGTGAAACAAGACAGATGAGAGATGGTTTCTTCTTCATATATATCGTTTTCACAACGCCATAAATATAAGCAACAATAGTGCCAGAAATCATCTTTAAAAAAATTCCCAATAAAACAAATGGTTACATTAACAATTGGGAATCCTTCCACAGATATTAACCAAACCGGCTTTGCGATTTCACCATGAGCAACAGAAATTTGCCTACTTTGACCAATTTCGAGGCTACCATGTGAGAGGGTATCCCCTATTCCCTGAATGTGGGGCGCCCCAAGGCTCGCCTGCAGCTCCGGAACAGGCAAAAAACTCTTATATGCTGCAGGGGTTGGGGAGAAGTACAGGCTTCGGAAAATTCCCGCACTTATTGTGCATTCAGCCCCGGCGAAAGAGTGCTGAGCCTGTTCCGTGCCGTCATATTATTCGCATCAAGTTGCAAGGCCTTCTTGTAGTTGATAATGGCGTCATCCCTCATGCCGAGCCATTCATAGCTCAGGCCCAGGTTGCTGTAAGCGCCTGAAAAGGACGGGTCCAAGCTGACGGCTTTATTGAGGTGATAGATTGCCATCCGATATAAACCCTTGGCGATATAAGCCACACCGAGGTTGTTATGGGCATCGGCGAAATCCGGGTTCATCTGGACGGCGACCTGAAGAAGTTCTATCGCCCTATCGGGCATGCCCAAGTCATTGTACGCAACAGCAAGATCGTTATAGACCTTGGGGCTCGGCTGCAACTGAAGCGCTGCCCGATACTGCCGGACAGCCCCATCCAGTTCACCCTCCCTGTATAACACCTGGCCGAAATTATAATGGGCTATCGCAGCATCCGGAGACTTTATGACTGCGTCTTCCCAGAGGGTGCGGTCGTTCCTCCAGACAGGGTTCCTCGCAACGACTCCTGCGGAATATAAGGCAATGAGCAGACAGACAGCGACAGGCAGGGACAAGAAGCCCTTCCGCCATGCCTTCTGTGGGTATTGCACCGCCAAGGAAAGAAGCAAAATGAATCCTGCTGAAGGCAGGTAGAGGTACCGCTCTGAAAAAGGGTTTTCACCGAGGGCAGGGATGTAAAGGACCGGAAGCAAAGGGAAAAGAATCATCATCGAAAAGAAAAAAGCCTTCTTGTTCGCCCTATGCACCATGAAGAGGGACACCGCCACTATCATGACAAAGATGAGGGCAGAAAAGGCCGGCGCCTTTAGCAGCGACGAGGCTGGATGAAAGGTATAGAAGACACGCAAGTTCAGCGGCAGTATGAGTTTCAAGGCGTAATCCCTGAGCAAAGGAAGGGCACTGATGACATACTGATAAGCGCTCAATTCGGCATGCCGTTTCACAGGAGCAAAACTGCCGAGGGCTTGGGCCCTGAGAAGGAAATAGACTGCAGTCGCTGAAAAAAAAGGCAGGTATCGAGCTGCCTGATTCCATAGTGTCCTACGGTCCCTTCTCACAAAATGGTCATAAGCGATGACCAGAAAGGGAAAGACAAGCGCCGTTTCCTTGCATAATGTCGCGAGAAAAAAAAGAAAGACTGACAGAGGGTAGTGAGGATGGAGAGAGGGAATCCTATTTGCAGGCAGCTTCATATAGAGCAGAAGCGAGGCGAGGCAAAAAAAAGTGAAGGAGAGATCCGGTATGCCGCTGACCCAGCTGACTGCCTCGGTATGGATGGGATGGGCGGCGAACAGCAGCCCTGCCGAAACAGGGGCGCTCAGGGCCGGTAGCCTGTGCGTTAGCTGGACGCCGGCGAGGAACCTCGACGCCAGGACAAAGACAAGGAGGGAAACCCCGGCATGGATAACAATGTTGATAACATGAAATCCCAGAGGGTTAAGACCGAAGAGGGCATAAGTAAGCATGTAGATGATGTGCATTAATGGTCTGTAATAATTGCTCCCCTCGCCGGCAAATCCCCAGGCGCCTGAAGTGAATATAACGGTGATGCTGTGAAAGTTTCTGATCCAGGGATTCTGGACGACTTGGGGGATATCGTCATAGACAAAACCGTTCCGGAGGGTATCCAGGTAAAGAGCGATTGCAAAAAGAGGGATAATGAACAGCCAGAGGCTGTGAGGCGATTTCTTCAATGGCGTGCCTGTCTTATGTTCCACGCTTCTATCGAGGCCAACGCTTCTTTACATATGTTTTATGACTCACCACACTAGAACCTATCTCAAAATCGGTTCTCGGTTCAAGGTTGTCATTCGCGCAAGCGGAGCGCGCCGGGAATCCTTCTGAAAACAAAGAAAGATTCCGGACAAGCCGGAATGACACAAGCAGAGAATATCATAAAATTGCAATTTTGAGATAGGTTCTAGTATTCACTCTTTTCGACTTTTAATTCGACCATACTCTTGATCTTGGGGAGAACAGATGCCACCACCGGATATTCCGCTCCGTGAGCGACAGCCGTCTTCCTCTCCTGGTCATAGACTTCCAAAACACTTTTCATCACATCATCGACGAAGCCTCTGATATATTCGTCCCTGTTTGCACCTCGGACCCTTAACTTTCCAAAAACGACACGAGAAGTATTATCGACAAAAAACACCCGCGCCCTTTCCTTGCTGCTTCTCATTATGACCGCGGAAAACTGAAGTTTAGTAATCTCGCCCTTTTCATTGACAATAGATAATTCCACCTGTTTCAGGAGACGTGGTTCCCCTCCTTCCTCACCGCGCACCTCCTCCTTAAGAATTCTCCATGGGGAATACGCCGGGTATCGAGTCTCCAGTTCATGCGCCAGCTGTTCAAACCCGGGGGTATCAGAGCGTCCCGCAAGGCTTAGGACATGGGCCTTGTCATAGAGAACCCCCGCGTCCAAATTTTTCGACCATCTTTCTTTCTGTCTCGCTCGGCCGGCTTCATCCGAAGGGATACTCAGATAAGGCAGAATGCTTTCCCGGTATTTGACGATGTCAGATAAATTCGTCCCCATGAGGTGAGACTTTCCTATGCTGCGGGGCGCGGAGAATTCAAGGTACACGTTATCATCAGTATTGATTATCCCCCCACTGCTATAAGCCCTTGAGCCCTCATTTCCCATGACGAAATAGCTCAGAAGATCCTCTGCAGATCCCATCTGGACTGTCTGTAAATCCTGAAGGACTTCCGGCGCCCTGATCCGCCGCTGCAACTCCTCCTCGTCAATGAGAATGGGGGAGTTACTGCCGATGAGTATTGCGTCATTATACGTAAGCCATACAGATACGTACCTAAAGTTCTCCCTGAAGGTCTTCACAACAGACTTGAGGTTTTCCTCAGTGAGTTCATAGATAGGCAGCCATTGGCTGACTATGCCGCCCGGATTGAGATGTTGAGCAGCCAACCTGAAATATTCGGTGGTATAAAGATACCCTGCCCCGCCGAACCACGGATGAATCGGGTCGGCGGTGATGACATCGAACTTCTCCCTGGTGGTCAGCAGGAAATTCCTACCGTCATTAAAGACAACCTTCACCTTCGGATTATCCATGACATAGTGGTTGTATATCCCGAAAGTCCTCGCTACACCAAGGACCTTTGGTTCAATTTCCGCAAGGGTGACCTGCTCCACACTTGGATGCACAGCAGTAGCGCCAAGGGTCATCCCGCTTCCCGTGCCAAGGACGAAGACTTTCTTCGGGTTCTTATTGAGCAGCATCGGCACGTGTCCCAATGCGTATTGGAGTTGCCTGTCTTCATTGCTGTTAGAAGCCTCAACCCTGCCATTCGTTATAAAATACTGGCGTTCCCCTGAGCGTATAGAGCTCACGATTGCCTGGACACCCTCGGCAGAATAGAGGACGTCGTTGTTTTCCATGGTCTCACGAATCTTCTCCGGCGTGCTGTATAACTCCGGGATATGGGATTGATAGATGGCGTAAAACTTGGTATCCCATATTTGCCAGACTCCGGGATTGAACGCCAATACCAATATGGCCGTTGCCGCTGCACCGACTATTGCCCGATTCAGCATCTTCCTGCCCCAAACACTCACGATTACGAACAGCCCGAAACCGATATTGATCAGGATCAGAAACTGCAAGGACTGCTGTATCCCAAACAGATAGATGAGGACAAAGCCACTGACTGCTGACCCGAGTATGGCGCCGATTGTGTTATACGCCAGTATCTCACCCACCGCGCTTCCCACTATCCTTTTATGCTGGGCATGGATATTTCCTGCCAAGGGAAAGGCTACCCCCATAAAAAAAGCAGGCACAAAAACAGAAGAGAACGCAAGGACGAAGTTGGACAACTGTCCCGTCCCAAACTGCCCAATCCCGAAATGTATACTGCGGAAGAAATCATGCAAAGACACGCTGTGCGACGGTAAGTCCCGGATGTTCAGTGTCACAGCCAACGCAGAAAGCCCTATCATCACCTGGACCAAGCCAAAGGCGACTATTGATCTGATGGGATAACCCCTGGCATCTCTGCGAAATGATGCAAACACCCGGAGAATCAATCCGTATGCAGCGCTTCCAAGACCGATTCCCGCAAGAAAGGCCATCAGTATAATGGCAAACCCGTATACACTTGCGCCTATTACAATGCTGAGAATCCGGGTCCAGAGTACCTCATACCCCAGTGCACAGAAGCCGCTTACCCCGATCCCCCAGAGCACCAGCTTGAGCGAAAAAAGATACCCCGGCCCTTCTGCTGAGCCGGCATGAAAGGTCCCTGCGTCAGCCGGTAATTCTGCCTCGCGTTGATTATCCTGAAAAACTTCCTCTGCCCTATTTTCTAAAGAGATCGCGAGAGCACCGACCATGGCATTGATGAGCACAGCTATCGCCAAGGTCGTTCCGACCGAATAGTTGGGCAGTAACACAAAACTTGCAGTCGTGCCACCAGCAACGGCGCCGAGGGTATTGAAGCCGTACAGGAAAGACAGACGAGACCCGAGCGTTCTTGCCCGCGTCGAGATCAGAGACGACAGTACCGGCAGCGTTCCACCCATAAGCGTCGTCGGTCCAATCAAGACAATAAACGAGAATGTGACACGCAAGAAAGAAAGATACAACGGGGATGTTACGGCAATCTGTGCCAGGGGGACGTAAATTGAGGGGTAGAGCTTGAGCAGCAGCACAAATAGTAAAGCAAAGGCCGCGATTCCAAGTTCAAGCATTCCGTAGAGCCTTAACAGCTTCTTATAAGTGCTGACTCTCTTGCCGATGAGGTAACTGCCAAGGGCCAGCCCTCCCATAAAAACAGAGAGCACGGTGGTAACTGCAAGGTGCGAGCCTCCAAAAACAAGACTCAAAGAACGGACCCACACTACCTCATAGATGAGTGCCGATGCTCCTGAGAAGAAAAAAAACAGATAAATAGTGACCAATATAAAGAAGTGCAAATGGACGCTTACCTCTGCTTATGCCTATTCAATTGTTTGACCGTATTCCGGATAGACTGCCGGATTTCAAAGCAGTCCGGCGTGGCTATCTACACAACACCCTATAAAGCTCAGCCTCGGGAGAATTGAGCTTGGCGCCATCATAAGACTCGAGATCAAAAGCGCGCCAGCCGGAAGGGAAGTTATTGAAAAGAGGGGGCTTGGTGCCCCTCTCGGTTCTTGTCCTGAGGTCGCGTATGAGCTTAAAGTGACAATCGATTTCTGAATCGGACCAAGACTTGGAAGCATCACTGTGGATGGTCATCATTTTAAAGCCGATGCCGTCCTTCGCGGTCCGCGTCACGCTGTCGGGGCGGTAGAAGTAGCGCTCGCCGCTCTTGCTGTCGGCGGTGACAAATTTCCAGGATGTATCTTCTGCCGCCCCAACAGAGGCCAAATCAGCCACCAAGAGGGCGAGGATGAAAAATACCTTGATTCCCGTGTTCATAGCCACATAATCCTCCTTATGCTTTTCCCCTTCACGCCGTTGTCTTTCAGCGGCCTCAGGGAGTACACAAACCATTCCATATCTATTTCTGCCCCACCTTCTGCAAGGCCCTGCATCCTGCTTCACTGCCTTTATCGCATGCATGCTGAAAATCTGCGAGCGCTTCGCCGCGATGACCTGCCCGCATTTTCGCTACTCCGCGACTGACGTACGATTCAGCATTGCCGGGCTCCAGGAATATGGCATGGTCAAAATCGCTCATTGCCTGAACATGCCTGCCCTCAAGACTGTAAGCAATTCCTCGACCGCTGTAAGCGCTCACAAGACTTGGGTCGAGTGCAATCGCCTGCGAATAGTCCTCGATAGCCTTGTCGAGTTCGCCATTTCCTGCATAGGCCAATCCCCTGTTCTCAAAGAAAAGGGCATTTCGGGCATCCAGGGCAATCGCTTGAGAGTACTGCTCTATGGCAAGGGAGAAGGCCCCCCTAAGATGATAGACGAATCCAAGGTTGTTGTAGGCGTCCGCATAGCCGGGGTCGATGGCAATCGCTCTGGTGTAATCCTTTATTGCGCTGTCGTAATCGCCCTTTTTGGCAAGGGACATTCCACGGCCGAAATAAAAGACAGGGTTGTCCGACCCCAGGGCAATTGCCCTGGTCTCTGCCTCAATTGCCCTGTCGTAGAGACCCTTTTGGTAAAGGGCATTCCCCAAGTTGTTGAATGCCGCCCCATAGGAGGGATACAGGGCAACCGCCCTCTCGAACTGTGCAATCGCCCGATCGTATTGGCGCATGTTGTAATAGGCAAGGCCAAGACCGTTGTATCCCCGTGCCTTCATCGGGCTTTTTTGTATGACATCCTCCCACAAGCTCACCTCGGAGCTCCACACAATATTACGTGCAAATGTAAGACCGGCAAGAAAAAGCGACGTTATCGCAAGGAGCGTGATGAGCACCTTCACAGACCCTTTACGTCGGGATGTGAGTTTCTCTGCACCCCCAAAAAGAGCGCTCGTGCATGCAAGGATAAACCCGATTGAGGGCAGGTAAAGCCTGTGCTCAGAGATGACATCGGCAATCGGTATAATGCTTGATTCGACCGCAAGGGTTATGAAGAACCAGAAGATACCGAAGGCGACGAGACGCAACGAGTGGCGCGTGCCGGGTGAGGAGGAACTCCGTGAATCCTGCGGCACGACACGGGAATGATAAAGGGAATATGCGCCGATTGCGACGATTGCCGACAGGATGAGAAAAGACAGAAACACCGCCGGCACAAAGAAGGAATCGTACAGGGGATAGTCGTGATCAAGGCTCTGTCCCATGGGCCAGAATAGTAGCCTGATATAGGTGATGATGACCCGCATCTCGGTCGCCAGATACTCCCAGCGAGAAAGCGCGCTGTGAGCCCGAAACATCCCGCCCGCATCGCCCATGAGTTCTCCAAGGGGCTTGCCCGTTGTTCCCGCCATACTCATGGGAATGATGAGCATGGTCAT
>Ga0335070_10007990_pt1 | contig 12415 bp, 11 predicted proteins | sample Lox_Sample_13_FD_206722 | JGI IMG/M metagenome (GOLD analysis project Ga0335070, IMG submission 206722) | Soil microbial communities from Loxahatchee National Wildlife Refuge, Florida, United States - Lox_Sample_1.3 | ecosystem: Environmental > Terrestrial > Soil > Wetlands | place: USA...
AGTCCACGCCGCCGCCGGTCAGGTCGCGGATGGCCTTCACCGCGTCGCCGGCCTTGGCGTTGACCCCGTGGGTCGCCCCGAGCTCCTTCGCCTTCACCAGCTTGGAGTCGACGGTATCGACCGCGATGATCATGCGCGCCCCCGCGATGCGGGCGCCCTGCACCGCGGCCAGGCCGACCCCGCCCGCGCCGAACACCGCGACGGTGGAGCCGGGCTCGATGCGCGCGGTGTTGAGCACCGCGCCCACCCCGGTGGTGACCCCGCAGCCGATCAGGGCCGCGCGGTCCAGCGGCATGGAGTCGTCGATCTTCACCAGCGCGTTCTCGTGCACCAGCATCTTCTCCGCATAGGCGGAGAGGTTGGCGAACTGGTTCACCGGCTGGCCCTTCCACGAGAGCTTGGGCGGATCCGTCTTGGCTCGCACCGGGCGCGTCTGGCAGAGGTGCGTCCGGCCGGTCAGACAGTAGTCGCAGTGGCCGCAGAAGACGGACAGGCACGCGATGACGTGATCGCCCGGCTTGAACTCGCTCACCTGCAGGCCGACCGCCTCCACGATGCCGGCGGCCTCGTGGCCGAGAATGGCGGGGGTCGGGAACGGATAGAGTCCGTCCACGAAATGCAGATCGCTGTGACAGACCCCGGAGGCGACGGTGCGCACCAGCACCTCGCGGCCGATGGGCTTGTCGATGTCGACCTCCTCGATCGTCAGCGGCTGATGCGGACCGTGGAACATGGCAGCTTTCATTGTAGGCTCCTCTCGGGCTCGCTCGCGGGAGCGGTCCTGTCGATGTAGCACATATGGTCCACCCGCCTCTACCCCGAGACCGCCACCCGGCGGCGGCTGTCCGGAGCGGGAGCCGACGAGGCCGCGACGGCCGCGGCCGCCTTCCCGAAGTCGGCCTCGGTGATCCCGTAGAGGTGGGCACCGCCCATCAGGATCTGCGCGGCGGTCTCGCGCGAGCAGCTCTTCAGCACGTTGTCCGATACGTACGGGAAGTTCGAGTCGAAGTGAGGATAGTCGGTGGAGACGCACATGCGGTCCGCCCCGATCAGCCCGGCGGTCGCCTCGATCTCCGGCTCGCTGCCCTCCACCGCGGCCCAGCAGTTGCGCCGGAAGTACTCCTTCGGGGTGAGGGCGAGGTAGGGGGCGTGCGTGTCGCGGTACTGCGGATAATCCCACTCGATCCGCGAGAGCAGCCCGGGCACCCACGAGTTCTGAGCCTCGAGAAAGCCCACGCGCAGCCGCGGATGGAACTCGAACACCCCGCCGATGATCATGGCGATCAGCGCCTGCTGCATCTCGATCCAGTGGCTGGCCACGTGGCGGTAGAAGCGATTCTCGCCGTAGAGCACGTTCATGTGCGAGTACCAGGCGCCGGTGCCCTCGTGGAAGCCCCACGCGACGTCCAGCTCCTCGTGCAGGCTGTAGAGCGGATCCCAGTAGTTGGAGTGCCAGTAGTGGCCGTTCACGAGATTGGGCCGGATGAAGGACCCGACCGCCCCCAGCTCGCGAACGCAGCGGAGCAGCTCGCGGCAGGCGAGGTGCACGTCGTGGATGGGCAGCATGGCGACGAACTTCAACCGCTCGGGGCTGTACCGGCAGAATTCGTGGATCCAGTTGTTGTAGGCCTGGCAGAGTGCCAGCGACAGCCGCGGATCCATGCCGTCGCGCGCGAGCAAGCTGAGCCCGGTGGTCGGGTAGAGGACCGCGATGTCGACCCCCTCGATCGCCATCCCCATCACCTGCGCCTCCGGGTCGTAGTTGCGCTCGATGGCGAAGTCGAGCCGATTGGTGGACTGCAGGCGCGAACCGGAGAGGGGCTGCGTGCTGTGCGCCCCGGCGGCCCCGGCGCGGCCCCGCTTGCGGTACTGCTGCAGCTCGGCGTCCATCGTGGTCGGCAGCCCGTCGATGACGATGTTCCCCCGCTTGGGTCGCCCGTCGGCGCCGATCGGGAGGACCACCCGGTCCCGGAACTTCGGATCCAGGTAGCGCTCGAAGAGGTCGGGCGGCTCCATGATGTGCATGTCGGAGTCGACGAATCGGAGATTGTCTTTCATCTCGGGTCCTCCCGGGAGCTTCCGGTGAGCTGCGTCGGCCGGCAGACCGCGCTGGAAGGATAGTCGAGCCGCGCCGTCGAAGGCAAGCCGTGTCGGGCGGCGCCCGGATCACTTGACAGGCCGCCCGCCGGCAGCGCAGTCGCTCAGGCGCCGTCGGGCACGCGCACGGGCGTCTGTCGCTCCGGTGTTCCGGCGCGCTCCTCGACCGCACCGCGCTCGACCGGCGCGCGCCACGGCCGGATCCGCTCCGGGATGGGCCCGAGCCCCAGGAACTCTCGCACGACGGCGTTAGCCTCGCGGCCCAGGTCCCGCGTCGACTCCTTCCAGCCCCAGTAGTCGGAGTGGTCGGCACCGGGGATCTCGCGCTGGCCGAGAGTCGCCGGGGCGGCGGGGCCGCCCAGGTACTCGTGACCGAGCGCGGTGGGGAAGAACCCCTCGTCGTCGCCCAGCGTCTGTCCCGCGGGAAACGCCTGCGACAGCACCTTGTCGGCGCCGGAGTACAGGCTGAGCCCGCCCGCCGCGACCATCGCGTCGTACGCCGCGCGGAGCCGGTGCGTGTAAGTCGGCTCGAGCATGAACGTGGGCACCGCGCCGGCCATGAGCACGACCCGCCGCACGAGGACGCCGGCGATCGGCTGGAGGCGCGCGAGCAGCTCCAGGGCGAGCCGGCAGCCCATCGAATGCCCCACCAGATCGACCTCCTTCGGCCCGCTCTGCTGGGCCGCGGCTCCCAGCGCCCGGGCCAGCACCTCCGCGCTCTGGATCGCCTTCTCGATGCTCTTCGGGTAGTAGAGGAACGACACGACGCCCCAGTCGGCGTCGCCCGGCCAGTACACGTCGACCAGCGGAACGCTGATCTCGCCGAGCTCCCGCTGGACGAGGCGGAAGCCCTCGTAGGCCTGCGTGCCCGCCTCGAGATCGTTGTTGAAGCCGTGGATCAGCAGCACGAGGCGCCGCGACGCCAGCAGCACGTCGGGCGGATTCGGCTCGGGCGGGTCCTGGACCTCGCCGCCTTCCGGGAGCCGGCGGAGCGAGAGGCTCGGCGCGGGCCCCCGAGCCATCGCCTACCGTCGAGCCTGCAGCCCGGCCAGGCGATTCACCACGTCCTTGGCGAACGGCGCGATGAGCCCGCCGAACACCGCGAGCAGCAATCGGCTCAGCGCCGGGACGTGGCTCGACTGCGCGACGGTGGACAGCGCGTAGTAGAGGAGGGCGGCGCCTCCCACCACCGCCACCGTCTGGTTGAGCCGGGCCCAGCGATACTCGATCCGCGTCTGCAGCGCGTCGAGCCGCCGGGTCACCAGATTGCCGAGCCGCGCGCGCGCCTGGGTGCTCTCGCGGGCCTCGACGTCCAGCTGCGTGCGCTCCGCGCCGGGGCCCGGCAGCTCCCGCGCCATCCTCGCCGCGAACGTCTTCCAGCGATCACGATCCGCCACCGGGCCGACCGTGGACGAGCCCTCGGTCAGGAAGCCGTAGAGCGCCGGGTACACGGTCGGAAAGTCCAGCGCCACGTTCGCGGCCGCCTGGATCTGCCCCATCATCTTCCCGCTCGGCTGGTCGTAGAGGGTCGCCGCGTTGTCCGGCCCTCCCGCCGCCAGCGTCAGCAGCTCGCTCTCGACCGCCGGGCTGCCGCCCGTCCATCCCGCGATCATCCGCCGCTGGAAGAACAGGCGCGCCCGGCTCACCGCCTTGAGCAGCTCGACCAGCGCCATCGTGATCGTGCCCACCGCGGCCAGCAGCAGCGCGTAGTCGAGGACCCGGCCGGAGATGCCTTCGATGAAGGTCGACAGGGCGAGCAGATCGACGGACTGGGTCATGGCGGACCTCTCGCTCAGATCTTCTCGTAGGCCAGGCGCTTGACCTTGTCCATGTTGGTGCCCTCGATGCGGATGAGGCGCGTCGGCCCGTCGCGCCGCGGAGAGTGCAGATCGCCCTCGTTGTAGACGTGGGCCATGCCGGGCTTCAGCGGGTAGCTCCGCACGTGGCGCACCTTGCCGGCCTTGCTCTCGCTCGCCTTCTCGACCAGCGCCCAGTCGTTCATGAGCGTCTCGCCGCGGGCCTGGCCGTAGATCGCCCAGGACGGCCCGTGATCGTGCGGGTTGCTCTCCTTCGCGCCCCGGTACACGTGGCCGAGGATGCAGAAGCCGAGCTGCGGGTCGGTGTAGAGGATCTTGCGCTCGGGCACGTCGTCGCCCAGGTGCCGGGCGATGAACGCGTCGTCCTTCAGCACCTCCTCCACGAGCGCGCGCACCTTCTCGCGTCCGCGGGGACCGGGATCCGCCGTGAGAATGTCGTGGGCCGCCTTCGCGAACGTCTCGAGTGTGTAGGCCATGGGGTCTCCTTGCGTCAGGTTTCCATCAAGGCGGTGAACAGCCGGCCGCGACGGACCACGTCCGTGACCGCCGCGCCCGGAGAGGTGGTGAGCGCGCCGGAGGGAACACCCGCATCGCGATAGCGCGAGATCCCCAGGGGCGCTCGCGCACGTCGACGATGCGCACGACTCGATCCTACGCGACGCCTTCCACCATGATCAGGTTCGCCCGGCCGGCCCGGAGGCGCATCGCCTTGGGCTCGCGGTACTCCTCGGAGTCGTACCAGCGCTTGGCCTGCTCCATGCTCGGGAACTCGAGCACCACGAGCCGGTTCGGCTTCCAGTCGCCTTCTACCGTCTGGTGCGCGCCCCCCCGGACGAGGAACCGCCCGCCGTACTTGGCCAGCGTGGCCGGCACCCGCTTTCGGTACTCCTCCATGGTGGGCAGGTCGGTCACGGTCAGGTCCACGATGATGTACGCGGGCATCGCGTCTCCTACTTCGCGGCCTGGGCCGCCGCGGTGGTGAGCCGATCCATGAACTCCTTCCCGACCTGCTGCTCGACGCTGGCGTAGACCGGCTTCATGAGCGCCTGGAAGGCCTTCAGGTCCTTCACCTCGTTGATCTGCGTCCCCGCCTTCTTCATCACGTCGTAGTCCTGCTTCTCGCGCTCCACCTCGAGCCGCCGGTGGAGGGCGCAGGTCTGCTGCATCGCCTCGGTCACGATCTTCTGCAGATCGGGGGAGAGGGACTGGTAGCGCTTCATGCTCATGAAGTACGCGATCGGCGGGTACGAGTGCCGCGTGAGCGAGTAGTACTTGGTCACTTCCTGGAACTTGTCCGAGGTCATCGTGAACGACGGCAGCTCCATGCCGTCGATCGTACCCTGCTTCATGGCCAGGTACACCTCGACGTAGGGCATCGGCACCGGGTTGGCCCCGAGCGCCTTCATGAACGCCACGTAGGCCGGCGACTCCTGCACCCGGATCGTGAGGCCCCGCATGTCCTCGGGTGTCGTGATCGGCCGCTTGTTCACCATCATGTTGCGGAAGCCCCAGCCGCCGCCGAAGCAGAAGCCCTTGACGCCCTTGCTCTCCATCCGCTTGAGCAGGTCCTGGCCGATCGGCCCGTCCATCACCTTCCAGACCTGCTCGCGCGAGGACCAGAAGAACGGCAGGTCGAGGGCCTGGAAGGCCGGCTCGAACATGCCGCCGATGGGCGCGGAGCCGATCGGCACGATGTCGATCGTCCCGAGCTGGGCGCCCTCGAGGTGCGCCGCCTCGCCCTTGGCCAGGCCGTTGCTGATGACCACGTCGAGCTTGAGCCGGCCCCCGCTCTTCTGGTCGAGCTGCTTGGCCAGGTCGAAGAGCGCATCGTTGACCGGATTGCCGGGACCGACCCCGCTGCCCGCCTTGAGCTGGATCGGAGCCTGGGCCCACCCGAGGGCGGGGACGAGCAGGAGCAGGACGAGCGCGATCACGATCCTCATGGCTGAGACCTCCCGGTAGAGTGGCTATCCCCGCTTCCGCCGCGCCACGCCGGTGCGCACCGCCGCGTCGGCCACCGCGGAGGCGACCGCCGGCACCACGCGCGCGTCGAACATCGACGGCGTGATGTACTCGTCGCACAGCTCGCTGTCGGCCACGATGTTGGCCAGGGCATGGGCCGCGGCCAGCTTCATCTCGTCGTTGACCCGGCGGGCCCGCACGTCGAACAGGCCCTTGAAGAAGCCGGGGAAGCCGCACGAGTTGTTGATCTGGTTCGGGTAGTCCGACCGGCCGGTGGCCATGACCTTCACGTACTTTCCGGCCTCCTCCGGCATGATCTCGGGGGTGGGGTTCGCCATCGCGAACACGATCGCGTCGCGGTGCATCGCGCCGAGGTCGTCCGGCCTGATCACGCCGGGCCCGCTCAGGCCGATGAAGACGTCGGCCCCCACCATCGCGTCGCGCACGGTGCCGCGGATCCCCTCCGCGTTGGTGTGCTCCGCGAACCACGTCTTCATCGGGTTCATGTTCTCGGTCCGGCCGCGGTAGAGGGCGCCGGCCCGGTCGCAGGCGATGATGTTGCGCGCGCCCTCCAGCATCATGAGCTTGGCGGTGGCGATGGCGCTCGCCCCCGCTCCGGTGAAGACGATCTTCACCTCGTTCAGCTTCTTGTTGACGACCTTCAGGGCGTTGAGCAGGGCGGCCAGGGTCACCACCGCGGTGCCGTGCTGGTCGTCGTGGAAGACTGGGATGTCGAGGTCGCGCTGCAGGCGCTCCTCGATCTCGAAGCAGCGGGGCGCCGAGATGTCCTCCAGGTTGATGCCGCCGAAGATGGGCGAGATCGCCTTCACGGTGCGCACGATCTCGTCCACGTCCTTGGTGGCGAGCGCGAGCGGGAAGGCGTCCACCCCCGCGAAGGCCTTGAAGATGAGGCACTTGCCCTCCATGACCGGGATCGCGGCCTCGGGGCCGATGTCGCCCAGGCCCAGGACCGCGGAGCCGTCGGTGACCACCGCCACCGTGTGCTGCTTGATCGTGAGGTTGTAGACCTTCTCGGGATCGTCGTGGATCGCCATGCAGACGCGCGCCACCCCCGGGGTGTAGGCCATCGAGAGGTCGTCGCGGGTCTTCACCGCGACCCGGCCGTTGACCTCGATCTTGCCGCCCAGGTGCATCAGGAAGGTCCGGTCGGACACGTTGACCACGGTGACGTCGGGCACCGAGCGGAGCCGCTCGACGATGCGCTGACCGTGGGCCTCGTCGGAGGCCTTGAACGCGATGTCGCGCGTCATCTCCTTCTGACCCGCCTCGACCAGGTCGACGGCTCCGATGTCGCCGCCGGCGTCGCCGATGGCGGAGGTCACCTTGCCGAGCATGCCGGGCTTGTTGGCGATGCGGACGCGGACGGTGAGGCTATAGCTGGCGACGGGCGTGTTCTTGGTCATGGGGCCTCCTTGCCCTTACCGTGACGGCTCTCCGACGGGCGCGCGCGCGGCGGCGACCGGTCTCGCGGGTGGACAAGGATAGTCGACTTGCCGCACCAAAGGCAAGCCGCGCTGCTCCTCGCGCGGGGCCGGCGCGCTCAGCCGGCCGCTTCCTTCGGCGCCTTCGGCATGATGATCCAGAGGATGAGGTAGGCGAGGATGCCGGGGAACGCGATCGAGACGCACGAGACGATCACGTAGAGGATCCGGACCAGGGTGGGATCCCAGCCGAGCCATTCCGCGATCCCCCCGCAGACGCCCGCGATCATCTTGTACCGCCGCGATCGTTGCAGCGGCATCCGCGCTACCGTGCCCTGGGCGGTCGGTCGGTCACGAGCCTTCTCTACTACGATCCGGCGGCGCTTGTCGACGGCTTCGTGAGACCCGCTCGGCGTCCCCGCCTGTCTTCCGCGACAGTTGTGTACTAGACTGCGTGGCCATGACACAGCGAAAGGTCCGAGCGGAGATGGCCGGGCTGGCCGACCGCCATCGCGTGAGGAAGGGGCACAAGTTCCATCTCGACGATGTCGACCCGGGAGACGCGAGCGGGGTGAGATCCGAGAATCACGTCGCCCGGCTGCTGCAGAGCGTCCCCGACATCCTGCGCCACATGCAGGAGAAGCTCTACGCGCAGGACCGCTGGGCGCTCCTGCTGATCTTCCAGGGCATGGACGCCTCCGGGAAGGACAGCGCGATCAAGCACGTCATGTCCGGGGTCAACCCGCAGGGCTGCGACGTGCACCCCTTCCGGGCGCCGAGCCAGGAGGAGCTCGACCACGATTTTCTCTGGCGCACCCACAAGGTCTGCCCGGAGCGTGGCAAGATCGGCATCTTCAACCGCTCGTACTATGAGGAAGTGCTGGTCGTCCGCGTCCATCCCGACATCATGAAAGCCGAGCGCCTTCCGGATGGTCTCGTGAGCCGGGACACCTGGGAGGAGCGCTTCGAGGACATCAACGCGCATGAGCGGTACCTCGCCCGTAACGGGGTGATGGTCCGCAAGTTCTTCCTGCACATCTCCAAGGACGAGCAGAAGCGGCGCTTCCTCGAGCGGCTCGACGACCCCACGAAGAACTGGAAGTTCTCGCTGGGCGACGTCGAGGAGCGCAAGAGGTGGGACGACTACCAGCGCGCCTACGAGGAGATGGTGCGCAACACCGCCACCAAGCACGCGCCTTGGTACGTCGTGCCTGCGGACCACAAGTCGTACGCCCACCTCGTGGTCGCGGCCGCGATCATCGACGCGCTCGACGAGATGGACCTGCGCTTCCCCGAGACGGACCCGCGCAAGCGGAAGGAGCTCGACCAGGTCCGCCGGGCCCTGCTCGCCGAGAAGGCCTGAGCTCGCCCGCGGTCAGGCCTTGAGAAAGGCCTGCACCGCGCGCGCGGTGGCTTCCGGCTGCTCGAGGTGGGGAGCGTGGCCGGCACCCGCCACCACCTCGAGACGCGTGTCGGCGAGCCGGCCCGCGAACTCCTTGGCGTAGGCCCGCGGCACCAGGCGGTCGTCCTCCCCCCACACCAGCAGGGTCGGCGCGGTCACGCGGTGGATCCGCTTCCTGAGCCCCTTGTCGGGAATCGGCCAGATGAACTTGCCGGTCGCGCCCATCGCCCAGGTGAGCCGCGTCCGCGCCTGGGCCGCGCCCTCCAGATCCTCGGGGACCGCGAAGAGCGTCCGGGCCGCCGCGCTGTCCGGATCGTGGAACACGTGAGCCGGGAAGTCCTGGGGGGCGAGCAGCATCCAGTTGATCACCGGCGCGTCGTCCCGCCAGAGGCCGATGGGATCGATGAGCACGAGCCGCTTCACCCGCGCGGGCTGCAGCGCCGCCACCTCGCAGGCCATCATGGCGCCGAAGGAGTGGCCGGCCAGCGCCACCTCGCGCAGCTCCAAGTGCTCGAGCAGCTCGTCGTAGCAGAGGACGAGATCCCAGAGGCCGTCGACGTGCTGGATGGCGTCGGGCTCGCCCGGGGTCGTGCCCGGATGCTCCGGGGCGTACACCGTGAACTGCCGCGCGAGCGCGTCGAGGAACGGCCCCCAGGTGAGGCCCCAGGGCCCGTGGAAGAAGACGAGCGCGGGCCCCGCGCCGCGCACGTGCACGCGGATCGGCACGCGGCCCTGCCAGACCGAGACGGAGCGAGTGCCGGGAGCGCTCATCGAGTGGCGCCGGCGGGCTGACGGCTCGCGCGCAGGCTCCTCGGCCACCAGTGGTTCTCCCAGCCCTTGTCGTCCCAGATCTCGCGGAGGCCGGGGAGCACGTCGCGCGCGAACAGGTCGATGTTCTTGAGCGTGAGCTCGTGCGGCATCGAGCCGATCTGCACCAGCACCATCAGATTGCCGACGTTGAGACGCTTGATCACCTCCTCGATCAGGCGCTCCTTCACGGTGGCCGGACTGCCCGCGATCACGTAGCCCTTGTCGACGAAATCCTTGTAACGGAGCGTCTTTGGATCCTCCGCCCGCCGCACCGGATTGCGGTTGGCCGCGAGCAGGCTCCGGTAGTCCTGGTTGCCCGGCGGGGCGAACCACTGGGCGGGCACGTGCAGGCACTTGTGATAGAAGTACTCCACGTGCTTGGCGTAGTCGGCCTCGGCCTGCGCGTCGGTCTCGGACACCGCTACGAGCTGGAGAAAGCCGGCCCGGTACGGATTGCGCTCGAGACCCTTCTTCTCCACGACGTCCCAGTAGCCGTCCATCATGGCCGTGGCCGCCCGCGCGCCCGCGTAGGAGAGGAAGCAGTAGCAGACGTTGTGGTCGGTCGCGAAGTCGAACGTGCTGATGCTGCCCGAGCCGGGCACCCACACCGGCGGATGCGGCTCCTGGATGGGCCGCGGCCAGAGGTTCACCTGGCCGAGCTGGAAGTACTTCCCGTTCCACGCGAAGATCTCCTTCGCCTGCCAGGCCTTCAGCACGAGCTCGAAGGCCTCGCGATAGCGCTCCCGATGCTCCATCGGCGTGATGCCGTAGGCGAGGTTGACGTCCATCGGGCTGCCGAGCGGCAGGCCGGCCACGAGGCGGCCGCCGCTGATGCAGTCGAGCATGCCGTACTCCTCGGCGACGCGGACCGGCGGCGAGGTGGTCGGCAGCGTCATCCCCATCTGGACGATGGCCACGTCCATGCCGTTGGTCTGCTTGGCCAGCACGCTGCCCATCAGGTTGGGACTCGGCATGAAGCCGTAGGCGTTCTGATGGTGCTCGTTGGTGCACACACCATCGAAGCCGGCCCGGGCGGCGTGGAGGAGCTCGTCGAGCGTCCAGTTGTAGTACTGCCCCACGCGTCGCGCGTCGGCCAGCTCCCACCAGGGTGGGGTCACCCAGACGCTCGGATGTCGGCGCTCGAAGTCGGGCGGCAGCTCGCGATGCGGCATCAGGTGGAACGCGCTGACTTTCATGGCCGGGTGGTCTCCCTTCCCCTGCGGGGTGCTGCGAGCATAAGCGACGGCGACCGGGCACTCAAGTTGGGGGAAGTGGCCCCCGTCGGCTAGACTGCTCTTGGCACGCAAACGTGGAGCCATCCAACCCTCCGCCGACGCTCCTGGAAGTCGTGTCGTCGCTGGTGACGGCCTGGCGGAACCTGGCTGCCTATCCCGCCGGCCACCCCGCTCGCTCCTCGGCCCTCGCCACCGCCCACGGCCGGATCTGCGGTTATCTCGCGGTGGCGAGCCCCCTGACGCTCGGGATCGGCGGCGAGGGGCTCGTCAGCGGCGGCAAGAAGATCGAAGCCGGCCAGGTCCGGGCCTTTGCGCGGGCCCTCTACCGGAGGAACGGCGCCCTCCTGCGGTTCGAGGAAGGCGTCGAGCCGCGCGAGCTCGAGAGCTTCCTGGCCCTGCTCGGCGACACCGGAGCCTCCCGTGACCGGCCCTTGACCGCCGAGGAGCTGCGCGCGGCGGGGATCGGCCACATCTCGGTCTCCGCCATCGACTACGGCGCGCTGGTCACGACCACGGACGTGAGCGAGCCCGGCGGCGAGGGCTCCCTCTGGGACGGACTGCTGCAGACGCTCCTGGAAGATGTGCCGCTCAGCGCGCGGGGCGGCGTCCCGCTGCCGCGGGAGCGTTACTCGGCGGAGACCATCGCGTCGCTGTTCCGTGGGGGGGCCGGGGCGGGCGGGCCGGGCAGCGGGCCCGGAGCGGGTGGACCCGGTGCGGGCGGAGCGGGTACCGGCGGCCCGGGTGGCGGATCCGGTAGCGGGCCGGGGAGCGGCCCCGGCGGCAGCGGGCCGGGGTCGGGCGGTACGGGTAGCGGTGCCGGTCGGGGCAGCGGATCAGGCTTCGGGGGCCCCGGGCCGGGTGCCGGGGGCGTCGGCAGCGGCAGCCCGGGTGCCGGCGGGGGCCGGGGCGCCGACGGCGGGGCCGGTCCCGGCGGCCTCGGTCTCGCGGCCGCGCACAGGCTCGCCCACGCGATCGGCGCCCGCCTGGCGGGGGCGGACACCGCCGAGCGCGAGACGCTGAACCCGCAGATCATCCAGCTGCTCCGCGCGCTGCCCGGCGAGGTGCGCGAGCCGGTCCTGACCGCCGCGCTGCGTGTGCTGGCGACCAACGACGGATCGAGCGCGCACCTGGCCGCCCTGGCCGCGGCCCTGCCGCCGGCCGACGTGCTCCGCGGCCTGCAGCGCCTCGCACGCGAGCACGGCCAGCTCTCGGCGCACGCCCTGAGCATGGCCCAGGCCCTGGCCGAGACGCAGGAGGGGCTGGCGCCCGCTGCAACCCTGCCCGAGCCGCCGTCCGACCTCGCGGAGATGGCCGCGCTGTTCCGCGAGGAAGACGTCGACCGGTACAACCCCGAGGACCACCGGGCGCTCCTGGCCCAGAAGCCGACGGTGGACCTGGCCGCCATCGCGGTCGAGATGGCGGCCGACCCCGACGCCTTCGGGCCCGACACGGAAAGTGATGACGCGATCGAGCGGCGGGTGCTCATCACGCTCCTCGACATGATCGCGATGTCGCCCGACGTGGTGCGGCCGCTCGTCCTGGGTCGCCTGCGCGACATCTTCACCCGCGCGCTCCAGGCGAATCGATTCACGCAGGCCATCGGCATCATCCGCGCGGTGCGCGAGCTCGCCGCGGAGCCCGGGCAGGCCG